>Ga0302314_10005875_pt1 | contig 22311 bp, 6 predicted proteins | sample III_Palsa_N2_3_FD_200533 | JGI IMG/M metagenome (GOLD analysis project Ga0302314, IMG submission 200533) | Peat permafrost microbial communities from Stordalen Mire near Abisko, Sweden - III_Palsa_N2_3 | ecosystem: Environmental > Terrestrial > Soil > Palsa > Peat permafrost | place: Sweden...
GCGGCGCCTGGCCGATCGACAGCACGCCCGCGACATAGCTGATCGAGTAGTTCGACGAGGTCTGGCCCGACGGCGTGATCACATAGCTGCCAGCGTTCTTGGCCGTGGTCGAGCCCGAATTATACGCGATCGTGCCGCCCAGCGCCGTCGCCGTCTCGCCGCCGACGAAGCCGGCATAGGTGACCCCGAACGTCGCCGACCCGCCATAGGCGATCGAGCCGTCATAGACCACGCTCAGATTATTCGCGGTCACCGTCAGCGGCGCCTGGCCGATCGACAACACGCCCGAGACATAGCTGATCGAATAGTTCGACGAGGTCTGGCCCGACGGCGCGATCGCGTAGCTGCCGACGTTCTTCGCCGTGGTCGAGAGCGTATTGTAGACGACCGTGCCACCCAGCGCCGTCGCGGTCTCGCCGCCGACGAAGCCGCTGTAGCCAACCCCGAAGGTCGCCGAGCCGCCATAGGCGATCGAGCCGTCATAGACCACGCTCAACGAATTCGCCGTCACCGTCAGCGGCGCCTGGCCGATCGACAGCGCGCCCGAGACATAGGTGATGGCATAGTTCGACGAGGTCTGACCCGACGGCGTGATCGTGTAGCTGCCGGCATTCTTGGCCGTGGTCGAGCCCGAGTCATAGGCGATCGTGCCGCCCAGCGCCGTCGCCGTCTCGCCGCCGACGAAGCCGGCATAGGTGACCCCGAACGTCGCCGAGCCGCCATAGGCGATCGAGCCGTCATAGACCACGCTCAACGAATTCGCCGTCACCGTCAGCGGCGCCTGGCCGATCGACAGCGCGCCGGTCTGGTAGGTGATCGTATAGTTCGAGGCGGCCGAGCCCGAGAGGCCCGACGGTGTGATCGTGTAAGTGGAGACGTTCTTCGCCGAGGTCGAGGTGGCGTCGTAGGCGATCGTGCCGAGCGACATACTGTCGGAACCGAGCACGCCATTATAGCTCACCGCGAAGGTCGCCGACCCGCCATAGGCGATCGAGCCGTCATAGACCACGCTCAGATTGTTGGCCGTCACCGTCAGCGGCGCCTTGCCGATCGTCAGGTTGCCCGCGACATAGGTGATCGAGTAGTTGGCGGCACTCAGCCCCGCAGCCGTGGCGGAATAGGTGCCGACCGTGATGGCGCCGACCGCGGTCCCGCTATAGGCGGGTGTCCCCGTCACGACGGCGCTGGTCTCGCCGCCGACGAACCCGGTATCGGCGACCGTGAAGCCGAACGTCCCGGACGTGTAGGTATGGGACTGCGACACGACCGTCACCGTCAGCGACGCCGGCGTGATCGAGAGCACGCCCGAGACGTAACTGATCGAATAGTTGGACGCGTTCGTGCCGCTCAGGCCGGATGGCGTGATCGTGTAGCTGCCGATCGTCTTGGCCGTGGTCGAGACCGTGTTGTAGGCGATGGTGCCGAGCGTGCTCGCGTCGGAGCCCAGCACGCCGGTGTAGCCGACGCTGAAGGTCGCCGACGTGCCATAGGCGATCGAGCCGTTATAGACCTCGGTCAGCGAGTTCGCCGTCACCGTCAGCGGCGCCTGGCCGATCGTCAGGTTGCCCGAGACGTAAGTGGTGATCGAGTAGTTCGACGAGGTCAGGCCCGACGGCGTGATCAGGTAGGTGCCGACGTTTCGCGCCGTGGTCGACAGCGCGTTGTAGGCGAGCGTGCCCGTAACCGCGCTCGACGTATCCGAGCCCAGCAGCCCGCCATAGACCACGCCGAAGGTCGCCGACCCGCCATAGGCGATCGAGGCGTCATAGACCACGCTCAGGCTGTTCGCCGTTACCGTCAGCGGCGCCTTGCCGATCGTCAGGTTGCCGGTGTCATAGACGATCGTATAGTTCGACGCGGCCGAACCCGACAGGCCGGACGGCGTGATCGTATAGACCCCGACATTCTTCGCCGTCGTCGCTACGGTGGCGTAGCTGATGGTGCCGAGCGAGCCCAAGTCCGAGCCGAGCACGCCATTGTAGCCAACGCTGAAGGTCGCCGACCCGCCATAGGCGATCGAACCGTCATAGACCACGCTCAGCGAATTCGCCGTTACCGTCAGCGGCGCCTTTCCGATCGTCAGGTTGCCCGCGACATAGGTGATCGAGTAGTTGGCAGCACCGGTATTGGTCAAGCCCGAGGCTGTGATCGAATAGGTGTTGACATTCATCCCGGTGGTAGCGGACCCACCAAAGGCCAAAGTCCCGCTCAAGACGTTCGACGCGAGCTCCCCATAGGCGAAGGGCGAGTACGAGACGCCGAACGTCGCCGAGGTGCCGTAGGCTACCGAGCCGTTATAGACCACGCTCAGCGAGTTGGCGGTGATCGTCAGCGGCGCAGGCGTGATCGACAGGCTGCCGGTAACGAAGCTGATCGCATAGTTCGAGAGGGCGCCGGTGGTCGTACTGCCGGCCGTCGCCGTGATCGTATAGGTGCCGACCGACGGGTGCGTCACCCCGCCGTTCGAGTAGCTGAGCGCGAGATCGGTGAGCAGCGTGGTCGTCGAATCGCCCGCCGTGAAGCCGCTCAGCGTCGCGCTATAGGTCAGGCCCCCGCCATAGACGGCCGTCAGATTGTTCGCCGTTACCGTCAGGAAGGCGTTGGCGATGGTCAGATCGCCCGGCGTGAAGCTGACGATGTAGTTCGAGAGCCGTCCGGCACTGGTCGAGCCGTTGATGGTATAGGTGCCGATGTTGCTGGCGATGCTGGTGCCGGCGGTCAGCGCGAGGTTCGTCAGGAGCCCGGCGGAGGAATCGCCGCTGGCGATACCGGTGAAGCTGGCGTTGAAGGTCGGATCGGCGACGCCATACGTCCGGCTGTAGCTAAGGCCCACGATGGTCAGATTGATCGGGGTGATCGTCAGCGCGCCCGGCAGGTAGGTGATCGTGTAGTTCGTCGTGGTCAGGCCGGTCAGGCTGGTCGAATAGGTGCCGACGTTGACGGCGGTCGAGCCGGGGCCGCCATAGGCCGGCGTGCCGGTGACGACGCTCGACGTCTCGCCATTGACGAAACCCGTCAGGCCGTAGCTGAAGGTCGCGGAACTGCCGTAGGCGATCGATCCGTTATAGGCCACGCTCAGCGGATTGACCGTCGCGGTCAGCGGGGCCCGCGTGATCGAGAGCGTGCCGGCGACATAGGTGATCGCGTAATTGGTGCTGGTAAAGCCGGTGCCGGTGACCGAATAGGAGCCGACGTTGACGGCGCTCGTCGCCGTGCCGGTGTAGGAGAGCGTGCCGGTCAGGTTCGCCGAGGTTTCGCCATAGACGAAGCTCGAATAGGTGACGCCGAAGCTGGCACTGGCTGAGGTGAGCCCGTTGTAAGTGAGCGTCTGCGACCCGGCCGTGATGGTCAGGGGCAACGGGACGACGACGAAATTTCCGTCGGCGAGCGTGACCTGGTAGTTGTTCAGCCGCCCGCCGGTCGTATTGCCGGTGAGGCCGATGGTGTAGGTGCCGACCGGCTGCTGCGACCCGCCGCTGATCGTATAGACCGGCGCGATCAGCGTGGTGAGCGATGTCGTCGTATCGCCGCCGGTGACGCCGGAATAAGTCAGCGAGGTCGAAGCGGCGGTGCCATAGAACTGCGTGTTGTCGGTCGCCGTTACCGTCAGCAGCGCCTGGCCGATCGTGAGATTGCCGGCGGTATAGGTCGCAATCGTGTAGTTGCTGAGACGGCCCGCCGTCGTCGAGCCTTCGACGATCGTGTAGGTGCCGACGTTGCTGGAGGTGCTGGTGCCCGCGTTCAGCGACAGATTGCTGATCAGCGTGGCCGAGGTATCGCCGCCGGTCACGCCGGTAAAGGTGGCGGTATAGGTCGGGTCGGTCTTGCCGTAGATGCGCGAATAGTCGCCGACGCTGATCGTCAGCACCGCCGGCGTGATCGTCAGCAGACCGGGCGTGATCGTGATCGCGTAATTCTGCAGCGGGCTCGACGTCAGCGAGCCGGTGATGGCGATCGTGTAGGTGCCGACGTTGCTCGAGCTGCTGGTACCCGGGCTCAAGACCAGCGCGCTTAGCAGCGACGCCGTGGTATCGGCACCGGTCGCGAAACTGACGGTCGCGCTATAGGGGCCAACTTCGGTGCCGCCATAGACCCGGCTCGCGCCGACGCCGACGACGGTCAGCGGCTGCGGCGTGATCGTCAGATTGCCCTGGGTGAAATTGACCGTGTAATTGTGGAAATCGGGGCTGGTCGTAACCCCGGTGATCGCATAGACGCCGACGTTGCTGGCCTGGCTGGCCGTCGTCTGCAGCGCCAGATCGGTCAAGAGCTCGTTCGATGTCTCGTTGCCGGTGACGCCCACGATCGTGGCGCCGTAGGACGACGGGTTGGCGGTGTAATAGAGGCGCGTATAGCTGCTGCCGGTGATGGTCAGCGGCGCCGGCGTGATCGTCAGCGGTGCGCTGTTGAAAGTGATCGTGTAGTTGGCGAGCCCCATGGCCGTGGTCGAGCCGGCGACGATCGTATAGCTGGACCCGATCGGGTCCAGGTTGGTCGCGGCACTGTTGAGCGCCAGATACGGCAGCAGGATGGCCGACGTGTCGCCGCCGGTGAGGCCGCTGAAGGTGGCGTTGAAGCTGCGGGCGGCGAGCGCGCCATAGACCAGCGAACTGGTGACGGCCGAGACGGTCAGCGGCGCCGGGTTGATCGTGAGCGTGCCCGGCGTATAGGTGCCGATCGTGTAGTTGCCGATCACGCCCGACGTCGTATTGCCGATGACGATCGTCCGCGTGCTGACGCCCGTGCTGGAGATATCGCCGGCATTGAAGCTGAGCGACGACAACAGCGCCGCCGACAGATCGCCGCCGGCCACGCCGGACAGGCTCGCCGTGAACGACGGATCGATGCCGCCATAGAGGCGCGTCGCGTTGTTGCCGATCACGTTCAGCACGGCCGGGATGATCGTCAGCTGGCCCGGGGTAAAGGTGACCGTGTAGTTGGAGAAGATGCCGGCATGGGTCTGGCCGGCCGTGATCGAATAGGTCCCGACCGAGCTGTTCGAGGTCGTTCCGGCCGACAGCAGCAGTGCCGTCAGCATGGCGGCGGTGCTGTCGTTCGCGGTGGCGCCGGTGATGTTGGCGCCGAACGTCGGGTCGACCGCGCCATAGGCGCGCGAGTAGCTGAGGCCGGCCACCGTCAGCGGCGCCGGCGTCACGCTCAGGCTGTTGCCGGCGAAGAAGATCGAGTAGTTGGCAAGCGCGCCGCCGGTGAGATTGGTCGACAGGATGGCGTAGTTGCCGACCGCCGAGGCGGTCGTCGCCGACGTGGTCAGCGACAGCGAACCCGCGACCGAGGCGTTGCTGTCGCCGCCGGTCGCGCCGGTCACCGTCGCGGTCAGCGTCGGATTGAGCGCGCCATAGAGGCGCGTCGCCGGATTGACCGCGACCGTCAGCAATGCCGGCGTGATCGACAGCACGCCCGCGTGGATGGTGATGGTGTAGTTGGACAGCTGGCCGGCCGAGATCGTGTTGCTGTTGATCGCGTAGGCGCCGATGCCGGTCGAGCTGCTGACCGCGGCGGTCAGCGACAGATCGCCCAAGAGACCCGTCGGCGTATCGTTGCCGGCGATGCCGGTAAAGCCGGCGGTGAACACCGGATTGGTGCCGCCGAACAGCCGGGTCTTGTTGTCGACATCGATGGTCAGCGCGGCCGGCGTGATGACCACGTTCGCCGAATTGATGCTGATCGTGTAGTTCGACAGGCCCGCGATCGTCGGGCTGGCAGTCTGGATGCCGTAGGTGCCGACGCCCGAATTGTCGTCGGCCATGGTCGAAAGCGCCAGCAGCGACAGAAGCTGCGAGGACGTGTTGCCGCCGGTAACGCCGCTGACCGAGCCGCCGATCGGCAGCACCACGCCGCCATAGACCAGGGTCTGTCCGACCTCGGTCAGGACCAGCGGCGCCGGATTGACCGTGAGCGTGCCGGGGACGACCGTCAGGCTGTAGTTGGCGAGCGTGCCGCCCGCCGTGATGGCATAGCTGGCGACGTTGGACGATGTCCCGGCAACCGAGTTGAGCGCCAGCGATGTCGTCAGCGTACCGGCCGTATCACTGTTCACCAAGCCGTTCAGGCTCGCGGTGAAGGTGGGGTTGACCGCGCCGAACAGGCGGCTGGTCGAATTGATCGTCACGGTCAGCGAGGCCTGGGTCACCGTCATGGTGCCGGCGATATAGGTCGGGACCGTATAGTTGGTGCCGGCGGACGCGCCCGAGGCAATGATGTCGCCGACATAGACCCCGGCATTCGCCGACGACGAGTGGGTGGCGGACAGCGTCGGCAGGACCGTCAGCGCATCGCCGTTGACCAGGCCGGAGTCTACATAGGTCAGGGTCGGCAGGGGCGAGCCGTAGACGTGGCTCGCGTCGTTCGCCGTGATGGTCAGCGGCCGGGGCGTGATCGACAGAACGCCGGCGGTGAAGGTGACGTTGTAGTTCGTCAGCGTGCCGGTCGAGGTGATCGCGGCCGTCCCGATGCCGGTGGTCGTGTCCGCCGTGGTCGTCAGCCCGAGCGCCGTGGTCAGCGCCGCGATCGTGTCGGGGCCGGTGATGCCGGTGAACTGGGCGCCGAAGCTGGGGTTGGTATCGCCGTAGAAGCGCGTGTAGCTGTTGGCCGTGACCGACAGGCTCGCCTGGGTGATGGTCAGCGTGCCCGGCACATAGGCAATCGAGTAATTGGCGCCGGCATAGGCGCCGGTCGCGACGATATCGCCGGCATAGGTGCCGACATTGGCATTGGTCGTGGTCGAAGCGGTCAGCATCGGCTGGGTCGACAGCCCATCGCCGTTGACGAAGCCGCTGGTGCTGTAGGTGAACGAGGGATCGTTCGCCCCGTAGACCCGGCTGGCGTTCGAGACGATGACCGTCAGCGCGCGGGCGTCGACGGTGATCTGACCGCTGTTGATGGTGAGGACATAGTTGTTGAGCACGCCGCCGGCGATCGCGGTCGGCGTGATGAAATAGACGCCGACGCCCGAGGTCGAGGTTTCCGAGGTCACGACGCCGAGGGCGCTTAGCAGCCCGCTGTCCGTGTCGTTGCCGGTCGTCCCGATCAGAACCGTCGAATAGGACGGGGTCGGCGCGCCATAGGTCGTCGTCGCCGAGCCGATATTCAGCGTCAGCGGTGCCGCCTTGACCGTGAGATTGGCGCCATTGAACGTGACGCTGTAGTTGGAGAGGCCGTTCGCGGTCAGGCTGGTATCGGTGATGGCATAGACGCCGACATTGCTGGTCGGCGCAGCCGTCGTCGTGAGACCGAGGTCCGTCCACAGCGCCGACGTGCTGTCGCCGCCGGTGACGCCCGCCAACAGTGCCGTGAACGACGGGTTGTTGGAGCCGTAATAGCGGCTCTGCGGGCTGACCGTGACCGTCAGCGGCGCCGGGGTGATCACCAGATCGCCCGGCACGTAGCTGACGATGGTGTAATTGCCGCCGCCGCCGCCCGACAGCAAGACCGCGCCCGTCACCGTGCCGACCGACGTCGAGGAGGTCGTGCTGTTGGACACGCTGAAGGCCGGCGCGTTCACCAGCGTATCGCCGTTCAGCGTGCCCGACACCGAATAGCCGAAGCCGTTGAACTTGACGGACCCGTAGACCCGGCTCAGCGAATTGGCCGTGACCGTCACCGGCAGCGGCGTCACCGTCAGCGAGCCGGAGGTGAAGTCGATCGCGTAGTTCTGCAGCACGCTGTCGGTCGCGAAATTCGCAGCCGAATAGATCGAATAGATGCCGACGTTCGAGCTGGTCGTCGCTGTCGTGGTCAGCGACAGGTGGGAAATAATATTGGCGGACGTATCGGTCCCCGGCACACCGGTGACCGTCGCCGAGAACGTGGCCGGATTGGGCGAACCGTAAGTCCGCGTAACGTCGGCGACGCCCACCACCAGCGACGACGTGTTCGACCCGGAGGTGCCCCAGGTGCCGGACACGGTGATGGTCTGCGGGATCACATAGATATAGCCCGGGACGACCGACACGATGTAGTTGCTGAAGATCGGCGCCGAGGTCGTGCCCGGCGTGATGCCATAGGTGCCGACGTTCGAGCCGCTGACGGCGGTGGTCGAGAGCGCCAGCGCCGCCGTCAGCGTCGCCGCGGATTCGACATTGCCGGAGAAGGTCGCGGTCAGCCCGGGGATCGCCGTATTGTAGATGACGTTCTTGCTGTCGATGAACACCGTCAGCGGCGCCTGCTGCACCGTCAGATTGCCGGCGACATAGCTCGTGATCGTATAGTTGGCGCTGGCGATGCCGCCGGTCGCGTTGATCGCATAGACGCCGACCGGCGTGCTGGTCGTGACCGTCGCGGACAGGCCGGGGTTGGCCAGCAGCGCCGTCGCCTGGGTATCGAAGCTGGCGATATTGGCAACGGTGAAGGTATAGGCGGGATCGGTCCCGCCATAGATCCGCGAGGCGTCGTTGGCGATGATCGTCAGCGGCCGCGGCGTCACCGTCAGCAGATTGCCGGTGTAGTTGACCAGATAGTTGCCGAGCTGGGCGTAGGAGAGGCTGCCGGTCAGGATCTGGTAGACGCCGGTCGCCGAGCTGGAAATCGCGGTCGAGGACAGCTGCAGATTGGCGAGCAGGCCGGCCGAGCTGTCGGCGCCGGTGACGCCGGTCATGGCGGCGGTGTAGGAGACCAGGCTGTCGCCATAGAAGCGCGAGGCGCTGCCCAGCACGATCGTCAGCGGCGCCGGGGTGATGGTCAGGTTGGCCGTGTTGACCGTCACCGCGTAGTTCGCCAGCGGACCGTTGCTGAACGACGGCGAGGAGATGGCATAGGTGCCGACGGAGGTCACGGTCGAAGTGTTGGCGGTCAGGCTGAGGGCCGCGATCAGCGAGGTCACGCTGTCGCCGCCGGTCACACCCTGGACCGAGGCGGTGAAGGACGGGTCGGTCGCGCCATAGAGCCGGGACTTGGCGTCGATCGAGACCGTCAGCGCCGCACCGGCGACGGTGAGGGTGCCGGCATTGACCGTGATGGTGTAGTTGCTGAGCTGCCCGACCGTGAGGCTGGTCGGCGTGATCGCATAGGTCGTGGACGCGCTGCTGGCCGTCGCCGTCGACATCAGCGCCAGCTCGCTCAGCAGCGTCGCCGAGGTGTCACCGCCGGTGACGCCGACCAGGCCGGCCGCGAAGCTCGGGTTGATGGCGCCATAGAAGCGGCTGGCGCCCGCCACATTCACGGTCAGCGCCGCCTGGGTGATCGTGACCGCGCCGGCGACATAGGAGCTGATCGTGTAGTTCGAGCCGACCGTGCCGCCCGAGATATGCAGCGCGCCGGCATAGGTGCCCACGCTCGAGCTGGTCGTCGTGACCGCCACCAGGGTCGGCTGGCCGGTCAGCGTGTCGCCGCCGAGGAAATTGCTGGCGACATAGACGTAGCTGGGGTCGCTGCTGCCGTAGACTCGGGTGAAGCCGTCCGCCGTCAGCGTGATCGGCCGCTGCGAGACGACGACCGAGGCGTTGGTCAGGGTCACCGTATAATTGGTGAACGGGCCGGTCGTGGTGTTGCCGACGGTGATGGAATAGGTACCGACCGTCGTCGCCGAGGTAACGCTGGACGCGCTCAGCGCGAGCGCCGTCAGCAGCGCGCTGCTGCTGTCGGCGCCGGTCGCGCCCGCGATCGTCGCCGACAGGGTCGGCGCGCCGGTGCCATAGACCTGGGTCAGTGCCGTGACCGCGACCGAGAGCGGCGCCCGTGTCACGCTCAGCGCGCCGGCGGTGAAGCTGACGCTATAGTTGTTGAGCACGCCGCCGGTCGTCGAGTTGGCGGTGATGCTGTAGGTGCTGGCGACGTTGCTGGTCGTCGTGACGTTGGAGACGAGCCCCAGCGCCGCCGTCAGCGCCGCCGTGCTGTCGCCGCCGGTGACGCCGTTGAACGACGCGCTGAGCGCGCCGGTCGACGAGCCGTAGAATTGCGTGACGGAATTGGCGGTGACCGTCAGCGCCGCCGGCACGACCGTGACGTTGCCGGTCTGATAGGTCACCGCATAATTGTGGTTGGCGATGGCGCCGCTGATCCCGACCGCGCCGGTATAGGTCGCGACGCCGCTCGACGGCAGCAGGGTCGAGGTCAGCGTCAGCGTCGGCTCAACCAGCAGCGCGTCGCCGTTGACCAGGCCGGTCTCGCTATAGGTCAGCGATGGATCGGTGGCGCCGTAGGCCCTGGTATAGCTGCCGGCCACCAGGGTCAGCGGCCGCGCGGTCACGACCAGCTGCGCGCCGGTGAAATTGACCGAGTAGTTGGTGAGCGTCGTGTTGCCGGCGACGATCGAGTAGAACCCCACCGGCGACGCCGTCGTGGCCGAGGTCGATAGGTTCAGCAGACCGACGATGGTCGACGTCGTATCCGCGCCGGTGAGGCCGGTGAGCGTGGCGCCGAGCGTCGGATTGCTGTCGCCGTAGGCCCGCGTGGTCGTGGCGGCGACGACGGTCAGCGCCGCCTGGGTCACGGTCAGCACGCCCGGCGCGAAGCTGACGGTATAGTTCGCCAGGCGCCCGGCCGTGGTGCTGCCGGGCGTGATCGCGTAGGTGCTGACCGAGCTGGCCGTGGTCGCGGCCGAGGTCAGGCCCAGCTCCGACACCAGCAGCGCCGAGCTATCGCCGCCGGTGGCGCCGACGACCGTCGCGGTGAAGGCCGGATTGATCAGGCCATAGGTGCGGACGAAATTGTCGGCCATGACGCTGAGCGGCGCCTGGGTCACCGTCATCGTGCCGGCGACGTAGCTCGCGATCGTATAGTTCGAGCCGGCGCTGCCGGCGCTGGCAACGATGTCATGGGCATAGACGGCGACCGGCGAGGTCGTGTCGGTGGTCGTGCTGAAGCTGGGCGACTGCAGGAACTGATCGCCGTTGGTCAGGCCCGTGACCGTATAGCCGAAGGTCGGGTTGATGGCGCCATAGACGCGCGAGGCGTCGGAGACGGTGAGCGTCAGCGGCCGTTGCGTCACGGTAACGCTGCCGGTGGTGTAGGTCAGCGCGTAGCCGGTCGGCGAGGTGACGGTACCGAGCCCGACCGAGATCGAATAAGTGCCGACGTTGGTCGTGCTGGTCACCGTCGTCGACAGCACCGCGGTGCCGGACGTTGCGGTCGAGACCAGATCGCCGGCGATCAGGCCGGTGACGCTTTGCGCCAGCGTCGGCGCCGCGTTGCCGTAGGTGATCGTGCTCGTAGCCGACAGCGTCAGCGTCGGGACGACCGTATGGAGATAGAGATTGCCGGCGACGCTGTAGGTTCCGGGCGTGGCCGTATAGGTCTGGCCATAGATATTGGTGCCGGTCAGCCCGCCCTGGGTATCGTTGCGCGGATCGGCCGAATAGATCAGGAAATTGCCGCTGCCGGTCGTCACAGCCCCGGCGCCGGCCGCGTTGATGAACGCGCTGTCGGTGGCGAGCGTCACGGAATAGCCGGTGGCCGTGCCGGCGACGCTGCCGCCGCTGGCGAGCGTCAGGTTGCCGCCGGTCGTCTCGATCGACACATTGGAGCCGCTGACCGCGCCGCCGATCGACAGCGCGCCGGTATCGGTCAGAGTGAAGCCGCTGGTGGCGGTGACCGCGCCCAGGGCCGCGATCGCGTTGGACCCAGTCGGCGCCAGCGACACGGTGCTGTCGCCATGGACCGACAGAATGCCGGCCGTCAGCGTGGCACCCGCGCTTTCGCCGATCGCCCCGTGGCCTTCGAGCGTGAGGGTGCCGGCGCCCGACGCGTTGACCGGATTGGTGACGGTGAGCGCGCCGGAACCGCTGGAGCCGTTGGTGCCGAGCTGCAGGGTGCCGACCGCGAAGTCAGCCAGAATGGCCTCGGGCAGTTCCAGCGCCGCCGTGCCGACCGCCGTGCCGGCATTGATCGCCGCACCCACCGTATGGGTCGTGACCGTGGCGGTGCCGGTCGTCTCGACCGCGAAGGCGAAATTGGCCGAGGCGGCGAGATCCATCGTATCGGCGATGAGGGTAATCGGCCCGCTGCTGCCGGAGGCCGCACCCAGCGTCACCGTGCCGGCGCTGGTGTCGCCATAGATGCCGTAGCCGCCGCTGCCGCCGATGCCCGTGATCGAGATCGAGCCCGCGCCGGCCTTGATGACCGTGCCATTCGCCAGCAGCACGCCGTCGCTGGACGCGGCCCCGCCCGTGCCGACGAGCGTGATCGTGCCGCCGCTGGTCTGCAGCGTGCTGCTGTTGATCTCGATGCCGTTGCTGGTGCTGCCGGTGTTGAGGCCGGTGCCGGCGATGGTGATGTTGCCGGCGCCGGCATTGATCGAGGCGCCGATCATATAGACGCCGCGATTGTAGGTCGTGCCCGCCGACGTGCCGATGGCGCCGTAGGTGGCGCTGCCGAGCTGGATATTGCCGCCGTCGGACGAGATCGACGAGCCCGAAAGCAACTGCACCGAGCCGCCGGCGCCGCCGTTGAGTGCATTCGAGTTGAGCGTGACGCTGAGGGCCGCGTTGCTGCTGCTGATCGCGACGCCGGCCTCGAGCGTGATCGAGGTATTGGCCGTCAGCGTCAGGCTGCGCGCCGTCGATCCGGTATAGGCGATCGAGTTCTGGACATCGATGCTACCGCCATTCGGGCCCGAGCCGGTCGAGCTTGTGGTGACGATGACATTCGTCGTCGCGAGCAGGCTCAGCAGATCGGTGACGTTGAGATTGCTCGTCGTCGCGTTCGTGGTGCTCGAATAGGTCCCCGAAGCGGGATTGAAGCCGGTCGTCGTGGCGCTGGTCGAGATCGTCACGTCGGTCGGATCGAGCAGCAGCGTGCCGACGGCGCCCGAGGCGGCCAGCAGGTTGGCCGCACCGGTGAAGTTCAGGACACCCTTGCCCGAGACCTCGGCAAAGCCGCCGGCACCCGTGCCGGCGCCCTGGGCCGAGATCTGGCCGGCGAAATTCGTCGTCTGGTCGGACCAGACGACGATATTGCCGCCCGAGCCGGACTTGGTCGCATCGGCCGCCAGCGTCACGCCCTGCTCGACCGTGACGAGCTGGGCGTTGGTCAGCGCGGTCTTGCTGAAATGGGTCGTGCCCTGGCCACCATGGAGGTCGCCGCCGACCAGGATGGTGCCGCCGCCCTTGGCGCCGCTGACGGTCAGCGCCGCTCCGGTGACCAGACCGATCTGCGGGCCGGTGACGGTGATGGCGCCGCCCGTGGTGCCGCTGGCGTCGATCTTGCCGCCGACCTGCACCGAGGCGAGCGGCTGGCCGGCCGTTGTGGGACCGACGGCCTTGATCGAGATCGTGCCGCCGGAGCCGTCGGCATTCTGCGCGGTGATGGTGCCGTTCGCGACGACCTGGGCCGGTGCGGCGGCCGTGCCGGTGGCGGACAGCCAGACATGGCCGTCGCGCATCTCGGTCCCGGTCGCGCGGATCGTGCCGCCGCCGTTGACTACGAGCGCGTAGACGTTGCCGCCATTGGCCTGAAGTTCCGCCTGGGCGGCGGTGATGGCGCCGGTGTTGGTGGCGTCGCCGGTATGGCCGTCGTCGGATGCCTGGATGAAGACGTGATCGCCGTCAGCGCTGTCCTGCAGCAGCACCGCATCCCCGGCCTCGAGCCCGACCGTGCCCTGGCTCGCGGTGATGACGCCATTGTTGGTGACCGACCGGGCGATCAGGAACACGCTGCCGTTCGCCGAAGTAATGGAGCCGTTGTTCGTCACGGCGGCGGTCGTATCGCCCTTGAACAGCAGGGTGCCGCCCGCCGTGAACGCGCTGTCGACGACGTCATGGGTCGAGGCGACGAAGGTGCCGTTGGTGACGACGACACCGCTCGAATCGACGACCACGCCAGCCGGATTGATCAGGAACAGCGTGCCGGTCGCTTTGAGATTGCCGAGGATCTGCGTCAGGCTGCCGCCGGTCACGCGGGCGAGCGTGGCGCCGGTCCCGTTCTGGAACGAGACGCTGTTGCCCTTGCCGATCGAGAATTGATTGAAGGTGATGATGGCGCGCTGGCTGGTCTGCTTGACCGTCAGGCTATTGGCCGTCGCCGAAAGAGAGCCGGTGCCGGCCTGAAACGACCCGCCGGTCGGCAGCGGCGGCGGCTGATGCGCTTGGCCGGCCAATGCCGCACCGGGCAGCAAAGCGACGGTCGAGAACAGCGCCACGCGGAACCGACGCGTAGCGAAAGCGGCATGCATAGCAGCTGATTTAGTCAATGTGCTTTGCATTCTCGGTGGTCGCTGCCCCAGCGCCTGTAAACGGCTAATTTAAATCATAGAGTTTTGGCGCGAGTTTTCAAAGAGTTTTCTGGAAATTCCGTGTAAAGGCGAATTAAGCTTTATGCAAAATCGGTAAAAATTGCGGTATTTGAGTACGGTTCTTTGAAAGACGACACCTTTGAAGGAAAAATCGGCGAGATTCTCTCGCGTAGAGATTGCTAATATTGCGGCGCGTCATTAGAGGCCGTCAGCGCCAACAGGGCCCGTTCCAGCCGGCCGGCGAACACCCGTCCATCGAAGACGCCGGTGCGGTCGCGGGTCTCGCGGAGCTGCGCGCGGAGCGTGTCCAGCGCGTCGGAATTGAGCGCCAGACGCAACGCCCGATGGCGGTAGTCCTCGAGCGAATCTGCAACTAATTCGGGCAGTCCGAGCGCCGTCAGCAGGCTGCCGGCAACGCGGCCGGCAAAGCTTTCTCCGGCGATCGTCAGGACCGGCAGGCCCATCCAGAGCGCATCGCTCGCCGTTGTATGGGCGTTGTACGGCACGGTATCGAGGAACAAATCGGCCAGGCGATGCCGGGCCAGATGCTCCGGTAGCGACAACCTTGGCGCGAATACAATTCGATCCGCATCAATGCCATGGCGGTCGGCGAAGGCCTGCAGATTCGCAGTCGCGGTCGGGTTGCTGTCAAGCAGCCACAGAACGCTGCCCGGCACCTCGTCAAGCAATGCCAACCAGACTTCGAATAATTCTAGGCGAAACTTGAAACTATTATTGAAACAACAAAACACGAAGCCCTGAGCGGGCAGCCCGCACGCGGCGCGCGTCGGTATATCCGGCGAAACCACCCGCTGGCTGTCATTCGGCTGGTAGCAGCCGGGCAAGCGCAAAACGCGCTCGCTATAGTCCGGCTCATGCGCCGGCGGCAGCACGAACCCGTCGGCGATGACGAAATCGATGAAAGCGGCGCCGCTGGTGCCGGGATAACCCAGCCAGGTCAATTGCAGCGGCGCCGGCCGGGCCGCGAGGATACTGAGCCGGCTGTCGGTCGTGTGGCCCTTGAGGTCGATCAGCACGTCGATCCGATCCGCCTCGATCCGGAGCGCCGCCGCTCGATGGTCGAGGGCCGCCAGATCGACGAAATGCTCGAACGCCTGGACCAGCCGCCGGCGCATCGGGCTGCCGTCGTCCGGCCCGTAGGAATAGGCAAACAGCTCGAACCGGCCGCGATCATGAGTCTCGAACAGCTCGGCCATCAGGCAGGCGGTCGCGTGCATGTGGAAATCGGCCGACAGATACCCGAGCCTAAGGCGTCGCCCGGCGAGCGGCGCCCGCGGCTGACGCGGCAGCGGCGACACCCGGGCGGCGATGAGGTCGCTCGCCCGCCGCGCCGCCGCCAGCTGCTGGGCCCGCGTCGAAGGCAGGCTGAGCAGGGTGAAGGGCGAGAGGTTGCGGCCCGCCTGCTCGAACGTGCCGAGCAGACGCTGCTCCAGCGCCGGTAAGCCGGACCAGTCGCAGGCATATTGCTTCAGATGGATGAGGTTGCTGAGCGCCAGCGGATCGTCCGGCGCCACCGCCAGCGCGCGCTCGAACGCCTCCCCAGCCTCGACGAAGCGCTTGGCCTTCTGCAGCGCGACGCCGAGGCCGACATAGCTCGGCACATCCGTTGGGTCGAGCCGGATCGCCTCGCAATAGCCGACGATCGCGCCTTCGCCGTCGCCCAGGCTGGCGAGCGCCAGGGCCAGACCATGGCGAATGCCGGCATGGCGGGGATCGAGCACGGCCGCCCGGCGATACCCCGCGATCGCGTCCGGCAGACGCCCCAGCTGATGCAGGCCGATCGCATGATTATAGACGAGCGCGCCATCGTTCGGCGCCAGTGCCACGGCCCGGGCGAAGGCCGCCGTTGCCTGTTCGATCCGGCCCAGACGGTAAAACGCCTCGCCGGCCAATTGCGGCGCGCGGCTAGCCCGCGGATCGTGCCGCTCCGCCGTCTCGGCCGCGACGCTCGCCTCGTCCGGGCGTTCCAGCGTCAGCAGGCCGGCGGCGAGCTCGATCCAGCCGGCCGCCTGCTCGGGCGCCAGCCGGACCCAAGCGCGGGCGGCGGCGACCAGATCGTTCTGACGACCAAGGTCGTTCAGGAGTCGGCAGCGGACCGCCAACGTGAGGGGCGTGGGCGATGCCGCGTCGAGCAGCACCAGCGCTTCCGCCCGGCGTCCGGCGACGCGCAGCGCCTCGGCCAGATTGGCCAGAATATCCAGCCGGTCGGGCGCCTGGCGTCGGGCCTGATGCAGCAGCTCCAGCCCACGCGTCTGATCGCCGCCCTGCCCGGCGAGCACGCCCAGCAGATGCAGGCAATCGATCTGGCCGGGCACCCGCGTCAGGATGCGTTCATAGCCGCTCCGCGCCTGATCCAGCCGTCCCGCCCGATGCGCCGCCACCGCCGCATCGAGCAGCTGACGCTCGTGCGGCTGTAAATCGCCCCCGGCAGGCTCATCGACCATGCGCCGTCGCCCTCAAATCCCGATGTCGTCGGGAATACGGGATTGGCGGCGGATGATCAATCCATCGTCTATTCCGCCGGACCCAGCCCGCACCAGTCGGCGATGAACAGCGCCAGCGTCTTGGTCACGCGCCGGACCGAGTCGAGATTGACCCGCTCGTCATAGCCGTGGATGTCCTCGGACAGCGGCCCATAGACCAGGCACGGCGTATCGGCATAGAGCATGAACACGCGGGCATCGAGATAGCCGGGCGTGACGAAGCTTTCGAGCGCACGATTATGGATCGCAGCGAAGGAGCGGGCGAGCACGGCCTCGGCCTCCGTCCCTTCCGGCAGCACGTAGCCTTCGGCGAAGAAGCCGTGGAACAGCACCTCGGGCGGCCGGTTGCGCAGGAACGCATCGCCGTGGGCGGCCTGGCGGATACAGGCCTGGATCTCCTCGGCCGCGTCCTTGGCGGTGACGCCCGGATAAATCGCTATGCGCGCTTCGAAACTGCACCAGGCCGGCACGCTCGATGCCCAGTCGCCGCCCTCAATCCGGCCGATATTGAGGTTGATCGGGTGCTCCAGATCCTCGAAATAGCGATGCTCGCCGTGAACGGCGTTCCAGCGCCGTTCCAATTCGCGCAGCGCGCCGATGACCCGGTAGGCGGCATCGATGGCATTGGCACCCTCGCCCATCACCCGCGTATGGGTTGGCCGACCCTCGACCGTGACCTTGAACCACAGCACGCCGGTATTGGCCCGGACCAGCTTGTCGTCCTCCGGCTCCGGAATGATCGCGGCATCGGCCTTGTAGCCGCGCGCCAGGCAGGCGAGCGCGCCGTTGCCGGTGCATTCCTCTTCGACCACCGACTGGAAATAGATCGGTGCCGCCGGCCGGAAGCCGGCCGCCCGGATCGCATCGAAGGCGAACAGGTTGGCGGCGAGGCCCGCCTTCATGTCGGCCGAGCCGCGGCCATACATCCAGCCGTCGGCGATGCGCGGCTCGAACGGCGGCGTGGTCCAGTCCTTGAGCGGGCCGGTCGGCACCACGTCGATATGGCCGTTCAGGATCAGCGAGCGCCCGGTTTGGATCTCAGGCCGATAGGATCCCACGACATTGACCGCATTCTCATAGCTGACGCAGACCGGCGAAAAGCCCGGATGATGCTTGATCGCATCGATATCGATGGTCCAACGGTCCATCGCCAGCCCGCGCGCCCGCATCGCGTCATGCATGAAATCCTGCGCCGTATGCTCGACCCCGCGCAGCGACGGGAAGCGGACCAGCGCCTGGGTGAAGGCGATCTGCGCGTCGAACGCGGCATCGACCGCGGCAAGGATGCGGTCGGTGGTGAGGGGATCCGGCATCAGACCGCGCCCTCGAAGCCATCGAGCGCGCTCACCAGATTCTGGCCGAGCTCCGCCGACAGATAGCCGCCTTCCTGCACGAACACGGTCGGCAGGCCCAGGCGCGCGATCTCCGCACCGATCGTGGCGAAACCGGGCGTGGTGATGGCGAGGCCCTTCAACGGATCGCCCTCGTAGGCGTCGAGGCCGAGCGCCACGACCAGCGCGCCCGGCGCGAACGCTGCGATCTGGCGGAGAGCCGGGCGCAGCGCCGCGATGTAGTCCGCATCGCCGGTGCCGTAGGGCAGCGGCACGTTCAGATTATAGCCGAGCCCATCGCCCTCGCCCCGTTCGTGGCCATAGCCCACGAAGAACGGATAGAAGGCGCGTGGATCGGCATGGAGCGAGACGGTCAGCACGTCGCGGCGATGATAGAAGATGCCCTGGGTGCCGTTGCCGTGATGCACGTCGACATCCAGGATCGCCACGCGGGCATGGCGCGCCCGGAGATATTCCGCCGCGATCGCCGAGTTGTTGAGGAAGCAAAAGCCGCCGGCCCGGTCGGCATAGGCGTGGTGGCCGGGTGGACGGCACAGCGCATAAGACGCACGCTCGCCATCCATCACCCATTGCGCCGCCTGGGTCGCGGTATGGGCGGCCTGGACCGCGGCGTCCCAGGTGCCGGCGCCGATCGGGCAGGCCGTATCGGCCATGTGATAGCCGGCGCGGCCGACGATGCCCTCCGGATATGTCACCGGCTGGCCCGGCAGCGGATGCATGTTGGGCAGCACCTCGGCAGACGCATTGCCCAGCGCCTGCCAGCCGGCATGGGCGCTTTCCAGGAAATCCAGATAGGCCGGCGTATGGATCGCCGCGCGCGGGCTGGAGCCGAAATCGGCCGGCGCGTGAATCTCGGCGCCACGCCGATCCAGCGCCGCCAGCAGGCGGGTCGCCCGCTCCGGCTGCTCGGCACTGCGCTGCGGCTGGCCCCGCACCAGGAAGAATTGCGGATCGTGCAGCTGATGGCGTTCGCTATAGGCAATCTTCATGACGGGCTCTCGACCGATTGGGGATGCTGGCTGGTGAACAGGTCACGGACATGCTGCCAGGCCGACGTAATATGCAGGCGCATCTGGGCCCGCGCGGCAGCCTCGTCCCGGTCGACGATCGCATCCAGGATCGGCTGGTGCGCCTTGGCCACGAACATCGGGTCCTGATAGTGATTGTCGAGGAGTGCGATGATCATGCGCACCTCGGTCTCGATCGTGGCGAACAGGCGCAGTAGCCGTTCGTTGCCCGACAGCTCGCACAGCATCAGATGGAACTGCAGGTCGAGCTGGATGCGCTGCGGCGCGGACAGGCTGAGCGTTTCGGCACACATCCGGTCGATCTGCGCCTGCAGCCGGGCAAGCCCGGCCGGATCGACCCGCGCACAGGCACCGGCGACGGCGCATTCCTCCAACGCCAGGCGGACGCTGTAGAGATCGTCGATCTCCTTGACCGTGATCTCGCGCACGAAAAAGCCGTGGCGCGGTTTCGCCACCAGCAGGCCCTGACGTTCCATGCGGCGGGCCGCTTCGCGCACGGGCGCCCGGCTGACGCCCATCTGCCGCGCCGTCTCCGCCTCGACCACCCGGGCGCCGGGGCCGAGCCGGCCTTCGACGATCGCGCGGGTCAGTTCCGCCTCGATCACATCGACCAGGTCCGGCACCTCGACCGGAACGAACGGCTTTGCGGACAGGGTCATGGTGGCTGGCATTCCTCGTGCAACGGTCGCCATACTCTTTGGCTCGTTTGCATCGACCATATGCCGTCGACTGTCAGCTGTCGACAGTTGACGTTCGCTGCGCCGCATGATCGTATGAGCGCCAATGAGATGATCCGGGGAAGTGTGACGCCATGCCCAAGCCCTCCCGCATGTCCGATGCCGAATGGTCGGTCCGCCAGGATCTGGCCGCCTGCTATCGACTGGTCGCCCATTTCGGCATGGACGACGTCATCTACACCCATATCTCTGCTCGCGTGCCGGACAGCGATGGCCATTTTCTGATCAATCCCTACGGCATGCTGTTCCGGGAGATCACGGCCTCGTCGCTGGTTAAGGTCGACCTGGACGGCAAGATCGTCGACGACACGGATTACGACATCAATCCGGCCGGCTTCACGATCCATAGCGCGGTGCATAGCGCGCGGCACGATGCCGCCTGCGTGCTGCACACCCACACCTATGCCGGTGTCGCGGTTTCGTCGCTGAAGGATGGGTTGCAGCCGTGCAACCAGTGGAGCCTGCAGTTCCACAACCGCATCGCCTATCATGATTACGAAGGCATCGCGCTCGACCTCGACGAACGCTCGCGGCTGATCAAGGATCTGGGCCAATCCCAGGTCATGATCCTGCGCAACCACGGCCTGTTGACCGCCGGCGGCTCGGTCGCCGAAGCGTTCATCCTGATGTATAATCTGGAGCGTTCCTGCCGCGCCCAGATCACCATCCAGTCGACCGGCCAGGCGGTGAACCCGGTGCCGGAAGAGGTGGCCCAGCTGACCGCGCGCCAGTACGAGGGCGGAGACAGCAACCGCCGCAACGGCTTCATCCAGCGCGAATGGTCGGCCCTGCTGCGTTATCTGGAGCCGCCGATTCCCGGCTCGTACAGAGACTAGCCGCAAGCGGCCAGCAAGGCCGCACGGCACAAAAACCAGACAACAGACCGGCCCATCCAACAGGGGGTATCATGCAGCGTCGTGACTTCATCAAGATTGCCTCGGCCACGACCGGCCTGATCGCCGCGGGCCAGCCCTGGACCGCGTTCTCGCAGGGTGTCGCCAACGGCGTGCTGAATGTCGCGATCAACCCGGAGCCGCCGGGCCTGATGATCGCGATCATCCAGAACGGCCCGACCCAACTGGTCGCCGGCAATATCTACGAAGGCCTGCTGCGCTACGACGCCGAGCTCAACCCGATGCCGGGCCTGGCGACGGCCTGGACCATCAGCGAAGACACGCTGACCTATACGTTTACGCTGAAGCCCGGCGTCACCTGGCACGACGGCAAGCCGTTCAGCGCCGACGATGTCGTGTTCAGCGTCGACAAGATGCTGCGCGAGGTCCATGCCCGCCTGCGTTCCTCGCTGGTCGCGGTCGACAGCATCACCGCTCCCGATCCGAACACGGTCGTGTTCAAGCTGAAATACCCGTTCGGTCCGTTCATCGGCCTGTTCGAGGTCGGCACCATGCCGATCGTGCCGAAGCATATCTATGACGGCACCGACTATCGCACCAACCCGGCCAACAACACGCCGATTGGCACCGGCCCGTTCAAGTTCAAGGAATGGGTCAAGGGCTCGTATATCTCGCTGGTCAAGAACGAGACCTATCACGAGGCAGGATTGCCCGGGATCGACGGCATCTATTTCCATGTCATCCCCGACGCCGCCTCGCGTGCCGCCGCCTATGAATCCGGTAAGATGGACGTGATGCCGGGCGGCACGGTCGAATATTTCGACATCCAGCGCCTGAAGGCCCTGCCCAAGACCGACGTCACCACCAAGGGCTGGGAATTCTTCGGTCCGCATTGCTGGATGTGGATCAACAACCGCAACGGCGCGCTGGCGGACGTGCGCGTGCGCCAGGCGATCATGTACGCGCTCGACCGCGAGGCGATGAAGAACGTCGCCTGGTACGGCTACGGCAAGGTCGCGACCGGCCCGTTCTCGACCACGACCCGCTTCCATAGCGACGACGTGACGCCCTATCCGCACGACAAGGCCAAGGCCAAGGCGCTGCTGGCCGCGGCCGGCTACAAGGGCGAGACCCTGCGCCTGCTGCCGCTGCCCTATGGCGAGACCTGGCAGCGCTTCGCCGAAATGGCCCGGCAGAACCTGGCCGAGGTCGGCATCAAGGTCGAGCTGCAGGCGACCGACGTCGCCGGCTGGAACGAGAAAATGGGCGCCTGGGACTATGACCTGGCCTTCACCTATCTGTACCAGTATGGCGACCCGGCGCTGGGCGTGCAGCGCAACTACACGACCGCGAACATCCAGAAGGGCTCGCCCTTCAATAACGTATCGGGCTATTCGAACCCCAAGGTCGATGAGCTGTTCGAGCGCGGCGCCAAGGAAGGCAATGCCGTGCGCCGGCGCGAAATCTATGCCGAGGTACAAAAGATCCTGGTCGACGAGGTGCCGGTCGCCTGGCTGATCGAGCTGCAATTCCCGACGATCTACCGCACCAACATCTCGAACCTGGTCAATTCGGCGATCGGCCTCAACGACGGCTTCGCGCGGGCCAAAGTGACGAAGGCATGAGCCTTCACGCTTTGTCTTGAACAGGA
>Ga0302314_10005876_pt1 | contig 22310 bp, 16 predicted proteins | sample III_Palsa_N2_3_FD_200533 | JGI IMG/M metagenome (GOLD analysis project Ga0302314, IMG submission 200533) | Peat permafrost microbial communities from Stordalen Mire near Abisko, Sweden - III_Palsa_N2_3 | ecosystem: Environmental > Terrestrial > Soil > Palsa > Peat permafrost | place: Sweden...
GTCCCGACGATCATCCCGCCGGTGGCGCCGAGCGGGTGACCGAGCGCGATGGCGCCGCCGTTGACGTTCGTCTTCTCGAGCAGCGCCTGCTCGTTCTCCTTGCCGACCATGTCTCGCGCGAAGCGCAGAACGACGGCGGCGAAGGCCTCGTTCATCTCGATCAGGTCGATGTCATCGATCGTCAGGCCGGCCTTGGCGAGCGCCTTCTTACTCGCGGGCGCGGGACCGGTGAGCATGATCGTCGGCTCGGTGCCGGTGACGGCGGTGGCGACGATCCGCGCGCGGGGCTTGAGACCAAGCTCCTCGCCGATCTTCTCGTTGCCGACAGCCACGAGGCTCGCGCCGTCGACGATCCCGGAGGAGTTGCCGGGCGTGTGCACGTGGTCGATCTTCTCGACCCAGTGGTACTTCTGCAGCGCCACCGCGTCAAAGCCGCCGAAGTCTCCCATCATCGCGAACGAGGGCTTGAGCTGACCGAGCGTGTCGACGGTCGTGTCGGCTCGGATGAACTCGTCATGATCGAGCACGACGTTGTCGTTGATGTCGAGCACCGGCACGACCGAACCGCTGAAGCGGCCCTCGGCCTGCGCGCTCGCGGCACGGGCCTGCGAGCGGGCGGCGTAGGTATCGACGTCGTCACGGCTGAAGCCCTCGATCGTCGCGATCAGATCGGCACTGATCCCCTGGGGCACGAAGTAGTTCTCAAACGACGTCGCGGGATCCATCGCCCAGGCGCCGCCGTCGGAACCCATCGGCACGCGCGACATCGACTCGACGCCGCCGGCGAAGACCAGATCCTCCCACCCGGAGGCGACCTTCTGCGCGGCGATGTTGACGGCCTCGAGGCCCGACGCGCAAAAGCGGTTGAGCTGCACGCCCGCGACGCTGTCGGGCAGCCCGGCCTTTGCGGCCGCGGCCTTGGCGATGTCGCCGCCCTGATCGCCGATCGGGGTGACGCAGCCGAGCACGACATCCTCGATACGGGCGGGATCGAGGTCGGGGTTGCGGCTCAGGGTCTCGTGGATCAGCCCGACGACGAGGTCGATCGGCTTGGTCGTGTAGAGCGATCCACTCGACTTCCCGCGCCCGCGTGGCGTGCGCACGGCGTCGAATATGAGCGGTTCAGTGGCTGGCATGCAAGGTCTCTCCTTGGGCTGGCGGATTCGGCTGCTCTATTACTAACCGACACCTATGTCGGATAATACCCTGTGTTCAGAATCTTTCTGCGGGGAATGCCCTGAGGTACGCATGACAGCCGATGCTCCAAAGACCAGATTGAAGGGCTCACAGCGACGCGAGCTGATCGTCGGAGCCGCGCTGCTGGAGTTCGCCCAGCTCGGGTACGAGGCTGCTTCGGTCGGGCGGATCGCCCGTGCGGCCGGCGTTGCCCGGACCGTGCTCTACGACCACTTCCCATCCAAGCACGCCTTATTCGTCGAGGTGCTCGATGTTGAGGAGCAGGCGCTGCTCTCGTTCCTGCGCGCCGCGCTCAGCTCGGAGGGCACGACCGAGGAGCGCTGGCGCGCCACCTTCGACGCGTTCTTCAGTTTCGTCGAGCAGCATCCGCTGGGCTGGAGACTGCTGTTCCCGAGCCATCCGCCACTGAGCGCCGAGGGCACACACGAGTATCGGCGGATCCGGGCAGAGTCCAACCGGGTGCTCGCCGACCTGCTCGCCGCCGACGCCCACCGGGCCGGGCTCGAGCCGGAGACAGTGCGCGCCCGGGCGCTGTTCGCCATCCACCGCGAGGGGCTGACCGCGGCCGCGCGCTGGTGGGAGGGCCACCCGAATGTCACCAGGCCCGAGATCGTCGACGCCGCGATGGCCGCACTGTGGACGGGCTTCGGCGGACTCCAGCCGCCAACGTGATCAGCGACAGATCGGGCCAGCGGAGCGGGTCCGGAACTCAGAGCCGCGATGCATGCTGGCGGAGGCCGCCAGCGTCGAGCACCACCATCCTCTTGCGGTGGGTCTCGATCAGACCAAGCTCCCGCAGCGTCCGCAACGCCCGTGCCGTCGACTCCCGTGAAGCCGCCGCCCACGATGCCAGCTCCTCCTGGCTGATCGGCATGTCGACAACGAGCACTCCATCCGGGGCCCCGACGCCGAACCGTTCCGCCAACTCGAGCAGCCGGCTGGTCACTCGCGGCAGGCTCTCGGCGGAGGCAAACTCGAGCCGGCGCTGGTCGGCTAGGCGCAGGCGCCGGAGCGCCAGCTCGAGCAGCACCAGCGCGATCGGCGGATACCGCGTCAACAACTCGCGGAGGTCCGCGACAGCCACCACCATAGCCTCGACGTCCTGCAGAGCAACCACATCGGCCGAGCGGGTCGCCCCCTGAACGGCGGTGACCTCACCGAGCAGGTCGCCCGGGCCGCACAGGGACAGGATCAGTTCATCGCCGTCCTGGCCACGCTTGCAGATCTTGACCAGGCCGCTGACGATCACGAGCGCACTTCCGGCTGTGTCGCGTTCACGGAACAGCACCTCCCCCGCCGCCCAGCCGCGACGGTGACCGGCCGCTAGCAGGGCGTCCCGTTCAGGGGCTGCCAGCGCTTCCAGGAAAGTCGGCGTCGAAGGTGTCATATGACGTAGTTGCGGGTCCGGGCCCGAAATAACTTTCCCTTATCGAGCGGCGCACCGCGCGTCGCCAAGAGAGGCAAAGAGGGGGGAGCACAGATGCGCACGAGCAACATGATCTACCAGGCAGCCATCGCCCACCAGGTCGACCTTCGCAGGACGGCATCTAAGCGGTCTCTGAAGGCTGACCGCAACAGCAGCCCATCAGCATGGAACCGCCTGTTCGCGCTTGTCACCTCGCGGCAGCAGCGTGCGAGAGCGGCAACGACACTGGCACTGACCGGTAGCGCCATCCGGCACATCTCAATTTGAAATCTGCGCGAGCGGTCACATAGGGGCAGACCGCCGCAAAGACGCGGACCGGCACCGGATCCGGGGGGCGCCAGGGTGGAACGTCGGACCGTAGGGGGAAGCAGCACAACGGGCGGGCTCGCAGGGAAGCGATCCCGCCCAACGTGCAGATTCGCGTCGCCGCGGAGAGCAACTCGCCGGCTTGTCTCTACAGTGGCGGCTGAAATGGCCAGCCGCGCAGATATCCGCAACCTCGCGATCGTCGCCCACGTCGATCACGGCAAGACGACGCTGGTCGACGCGCTGCTGTGGCAGTCGGGCGCGTTCCGCGACAACGAGAACGTGGCCGACCGCGTCATGGACTCGACGGACCTGGAGCGCGAGAAGGGGATCACGATCCTCGCCAAGAACACGGCGGTGCGCGCCGGCGAGATCACGCTCAACATCATCGACACCCCTGGGCACGCTGACTTCGGCGGCGAGGTCGAGCGCGGGCTGACGATGGTCGACGGCGTGTTGCTGTTGGTCGATGCCTCCGAGGGGCCGCTGCCGCAGACCCGCTTCGTGCTGCGCAAGGCGCTCGAGGGACGGCTGCCGGTGATCGTTGTGATCAACAAGATCGATCGCCCCGACGCCCGCATCAGCGAGGTGATCGACGAGGTCTATGAACTGTTCCTCGACCTCGAGGCCGACGAGTCTCAGATCGATTTCCCGATCGTCTACACCAACGCCAAGGCAGGCACCGCGACCCTGGCGCTGGATCAGCCCGGAACCGATCTACAGCCGCTGATCGACCTGCTGGTCGAGCACATCCCGGCCCCGCAGTACGAGGAGGGCGCGCCGCTTCAGGCGCACGTCACCAACCTCGATGCCTCACCGTATGTCGGGCGGATCGCGATCTGCCGCGTGCATCAGGGCACGATCCGCCGCGGCGAGACGATCGCGTGGTGCCGCTCCGATGGCTCCGTCGAGCGCGTCAGGGTGACCGAGCTCTACATCACCGAGGCTCTCGAGCGGGTGAACGCGGAAGAGGCCAGCGCGGGCGACATCATCGCCGTTGCGGGAATCCCCGAGATCACGATCGGCGACACGCTCGCAGATCCCGAGGACCCCAGGCCGCTACCGCCGATCACGGTCGATGAGCCATCGCTCTCGGTCACCCTCGGCACCAACGACTCGCCGCTGGCCGGCCAGGACGGCGACAAGCTGACCGCCTCACAGCTCAAAGGCCGCCTCGAGCGCGAGCTCGTCGGCAACGTATCGCTGCGCATCAACCCGACCGAACGGCCCGACGTCTGGGAAGTTCAGGGACGCGGCGAGCTGGCGCTGGCAGTGCTCGTCGAGGTCATGAGGCGCGAGGGCTTCGAGATGACCGTCGGCAAGCCGCAGGTCGTCACGCGCGAGATCAAGGGCAAGTTGAACGAGCCGATGGAGCGCATGAGTGTGGACACGCCCGAGGAGTACGTCGGCGTGATCACCCAGCTGCTGGCCCTGCGCAAGGGTCGCATGGAGCAGATGGTCAACCACGGCACGGGCTGGGTGCGGATGGAGTACATCATCCCCGCGCGCGGACTGATCGGCTTCCGCACCGAATTCCTCACCGAGACACGCGGCACCGGCCTGGTGCACCACGTGTTCGACCGCTGGGAGCCGTGGCAGGGTGAGATCCGCACCCGCGGCACGGGCTCGCTGGTCGCCGACCGCCGCGGCAAGGTCGCGGCCTTCGCCCTGTTCAACCTGCAGGAGCGCGGATCGCTGTTCGTCGGGCCGGGCGAGGAGGTCTACGAGGGCATGATCGTGGGCGAGAACTCGCGCGCTGAGGACCTCGACGTCAACGCCGTCAAGGAAAAGCATCTGACCAACATGCGCCAGTCCACGGCTGACGAGCTCGTGCGCCTGGTCCCCAAGCGCGAGCTCTCGCTCGACGCCGCGCTCGAGTTCCTGCGCGAGGACGAATCGGTCGAGGTCACGCCGCTGAACGTGCGGCTGCGCAAGACGGTCCTCGATCAGACGTCGCGCTTGAAGGCGTCGCGTGCGCGCAAGCGCAACGACTCCTAAAGTCGCTGCACAGCGCGCGTAATCGCGAGCCAGCAGTTACATCGGTGGAGTAATTCCTGCATTTTGCAGGATCTCTTGCACGCAGAGTGCTTTAGTTGGCAACAAGGGGCAGGCCGCTAAGGTAGGCGCGGCCGACGCCCGGTGCGGCGCTTTTGGGTGCAATGGGTTCGAGACTGACTACCCGTTGCCCCGCGACACAAATCTGCCTGGATGCTTATTTCCCGCCATCTCAAGCGCCTAACGCTTGCTTCAACGTGCGTTGTCGCACTGCTGGGTGGCGTTGTGATCGCATCGAGCTCCGCCGATCTGCAGAGCCAGCTCAATGCGAACAAGCAGGCGGCGTCGAGCCTCCAGTCCCAGATCAACGCCGAGAGCGCGCAGATCGGCAAGACCGCGGGCGGTGTTGCCATCGCCGAGACGCGTCTGCAGGTCGCCCAGTCGAGGTTGGTCGCCCAGGATCAAGCGCTGACCCGCGTCCAGGCCGAGCTGATGTCCGCTCGCGACCGCCTACTTGCGCTCGAGCAGAAGCTGCACCTCGCCTCCGACTACCTGGCCGCGAACCTGCGCGCCGCCTACGAGAGCGGCTCGCCGAACATCGTCGACGTGATCCTCAACGCCCACGGCTTCTCGAACCTGCTCTCGCAGGTCGACTACATGAAGGACGCGCAGCATCAGAACGCGGAGATCCTTCGCGTCACGAAGATCGTCCGCGCCAGAGTCGAGCACGAGGCCGTCAGCCTCGGCAAGCTCGAGCTCAAGGACCAGCGGCTGACGCAGCAGATCGAGGCGCAGCGCAACCAGGTCGCCCTGATCGAGGGCGCGCTGGTCAAGCAGCAGATCGGCGAAGAGAGCGTGCGCTCGCACAACCGCGCACACCTCGCGAGCGTCAACTCCGAGATCGCTTCACAGCAGAAGAAGCTGAATGCGATCGAGGCGGCCGCTGCCGCCGCGGCACGTCAGACCCAGCAGCAGCAGGCTGAGCAGGTCAACCAGCAGGTCGGCGGCCTCGCGATCGACACCGGCGGGATGGTCCAGCCGCCCGCAGGCGCGCCCGCAGCCGTCCAGGAGATGATCGCCGCCGGCAACGCGATCGCCACCCTGCCCTACATCTGGGGCGGCGGCCACGCTTCCTTCCAGGCGATCGGCTACGACTGCTCAGGCTCGACCAGCTACGTGCTGGCCGCGGCCGGCTTGCTGAGCGCTCCCGAGGTTTCGGGCGACTTCGAGAGCTACGGCGACCCCGGCCCCGGCCAGTGGGTCACGATCTACGCCAACCCCACGCACGTGTGGATGGAGATCGCGGGCTGGCGCTTTGACACCGTCGCGCTGGCCGAGGGCGGCACTCGCTGGTCACAGGGTGGCGGCGAGTTCGCGGGCTTCGTGGTCCGCCACCCGCCCGGGCTCTAGAGCCTTTCCTCGCCGAGTCGCTGTTGCTCAAGGGCGCCCCTGCGGGTCGCGGCCTGCTGGCTCGCGACCCGCGCTGAGGCGAAACGAACGTTCGGCTACGGGATCGTTGGCGTGGTCGTGGTCGTGGTCGTGCCGAGGATCTCGCGATCCTGGCTGAGGCGCATCGTCGAGAACACGAGCGCCGCGCCGATCACGACGGCTGCATAGAAGCCGATCGAGAAGTTGCTGAAGTGGATGTGGAGCACGAACTTGAGTGCGACGAACGCGACTGCGATCACCGACAGCCGGAAGCGGGTAGCCGTGCGGCTGCCACCGAAGTTCGGCAGCGTCGTCTCTGGCGAGAGTCGCTCGAACAGGAGATCAGCGAGCACCGCGAGTGCCGCGAGCATCGCCAGGATCGCGGTCCAACCGTCGAACGAGCCCGTCGCCGTCGTGGTGACGCTGATGTTGCCGAAGGAGAACGAGAACCACGGCAGGAACAGCAGATCGATCACGAGCAGCAGCGCGAGGCCACCCACGATCCAGTCGTTGCGCGAAAGCGCATCAGTACGCATATTTACCCCCGGTCAAGTTGTTGGTACTTGCGCGCAAGGTACCTGATCGCGCAGCGGACTGGTGTTCTTTGTTGCGATGTTGCGTTATTACGGAAGCTCGCAGCAGAGAACGGCTCAGCCGCTCGGCCGCGCCGGACTCAGTCGCTGAGCTGGGCACGGACCGCCAGCGCCGCCGAGACGACCGTCACCGCGCCCAGTTCCAGCAGCTGATCGCCGAACGAGGCGGCCGTCCCCGCGGCCGCCACGGCGACGATTCCCACCAGCGGCCAACGGTTGTCGGCGCCGTGAGCGAGCCAGCGCTTGGAAAGCGCCAGACCCAGCAGCAACAGCGCCGGACCACCGACACAGATCGCAGCAAAGCCCGCACCGGCGCCGACCGACGGCTGTTCGATCGCCCTGTGGATCGCGACCGCGACCACCAGCACCCCGGCGATCATCGCCGCGTGCGCGTACATGTAGGCCGAGCGAGCGAGCCGCGCCGCATCCTCTCCAGCCCGCGCGATCGCCCGCGCCCCCGGCTCAGCGTGGTGCAGGAAGTAGACCGTCCACAGGCAGATGACCCAGATGAAGCCGACGACGAACGCGCAATCGGCGCCGAACGTCCCGTCCCGGTGCGACCACGCCTCACCGATGCGCAGGAACGACTCGCCGAACGCGATCATCAGCAACAGCTGGCAGCGCTCGGCCAGGTGCCCGCCGGCGACGCTCCAGTCCGACATCGACGTGGCGCTCGCGCCCGGAAGGCGGAAGCCGAGCGCCGGTGCCAGCAGGTCGAGGGCCGCCGCGCCCGCCCACACCAGCAGGCGCGTGTGCGGATCGTGCAGCTCGCCGCCGACGAGCCACACGACGCCACTGAGCGCAGACCAGCCGAGCAGCTGCAGGTAGTTACGTCCCATCCGGTCGCGGATGCCGAACGCTCGCACCATGAAGCCGCCGCGCAGCAGCTGCATCGCCACGTAGGCGCCGGCGAACGCCTCACCGCGTCCCGCGAAGGCCTCGAGGATCGATGCCGCCATCACCAGACTCGCGAGCATCAGCAGGGCCAGCAGCGCCACCACCGGAATCCGCTCGGGATCGATCCAGCCCGTCGCCCACGCGGTGTAGCTCCACGACCACCACAGCGCGACGAAGATCACCGCCATCTCGCCGGCACCGATCCAGCTCAGGTTCTGATACAGGAGCTCCGACAGCTGCGTGAACGCGAACACGTACACCAGGTCGAAGAACAGCTCCATGTTCGTGACATGGACCACGTGCTCCTCGCCACGGTCGCGCAACAGTGGTTTCTGAGGCGGAGACACGCTCACAGAACACTAACTAGAGTCTGAAGAGCGCAGTACCTGGAACTTGAACTGAAGTGCCCTGAAACAGATTTGCCCTGAACCTGAGAACCGAGGAGTCTGAATGTCAGCCAACAGCTTCGGAGCGAAAGCCGAACTCAACGTCGGCGGACGCAGCTACGACATCTTCCGCATCGACGCGCTGCAGGCCTCCTACGACGTCGCGCGGCTGCCCTTCTCGCTGAAGATCCTGCTCGAGAACCTGCTGCGCAACGAGGATGGCGAGTCGATTCACGCCGCCGACATCGAGGCGCTCGCCAAGTGGAACGCCAAGGCCGAACCCAGCGACGAGATCGCGTTCACGCCAGCCCGCGTCGTGATGCAGGACTTCACCGGTGTACCGGCGATCGTCGACCTGGCGGCGATGCGCGACGCGATGAAGGCGATGGGCGGCGATCCCAACAAGATCAACCCGCTGGTGCCGGCCGAGCTCGTGATCGACCACTCGGTCCAGGTCGACGTCTTCGGCTCGGCGCAGGCGTTCGAGCGCAACGCCGAGCTCGAGTTCGAGCGCAACAAGGAGCGCTACTCGTTCCTGCGTTGGGGCCAGACCGCCTTTGACAACTTCAAGGTGGTTCCCCCCGACACCGGCATCGTGCACCAGGTCAACCTCGAGTATCTGGCACGGGTCGTGTTCGTCGAGGAGGGCTCCGGTCGGGAGGGTGCCAACCCGCTCGCCTATCCCGACACGTTGGTCGGGACCGACTCACACACGACGATGATCAACGGCCTGGGCGTGCTCGGATGGGGGGTCGGCGGGATCGAGGCTGAGGCGGCGATGCTGGGCCAGCCGATGTCGATGTTGATTCCACAGGTGATCGGCTTCAGGTTGAGCGGCCGGCTGCCTGAGGGCGCCACCGCGACCGACCTGGTACTGACCGTCACTGAGATGCTGCGCAAGCATGGCGTTGTCGGCAAGTTCGTGGAGTTCTTCGGCTCGGGTCTGGCCGGCCTGCCGCTGGCCGACCGGGCGACGATCGGCAACATGTCACCCGAGTTCGGTTCGACCTGCGCGATCTTCCCGATTGACGCGGAGACGCTGCGTTATCTCAGCTTCTCGGGGCGCAAGCAGGAGCAGATCGATCTCGTCGAGGCGTACGCCAAGGCCAACGGTCTCTGGCACGACAAGGACTCAGAGGAGCCGACCTACACCAACACGCTCGAGCTTGATCTGGCGACGGTGGTGCCGAGCATCGCCGGCCCAAAGCGCCCCCAGGACCGCGTGCCGCTGACTGCCGCCAAGGAGATGTTTGAAACAGCGGTTCAGGACTACCTGCCGAACAGCGGCAGTGAGGACGACGCGCTTGCTGACTCGTTCCCGGCCAGCGACCCGGTCGCCATCCACAGCAACGGCGGCCTCTCGACCAAGACGCCGCTGACGATGGCTGACGGCAGGCAGACGGAACTCGACAACGGCCACGTCGTGATCGCCGCGATCACCTCCTGCACCAACACCTCGAATCCGTCGGTGATGGTGGGCGCGGGCCTGCTGGCCCGCAACGCCGTCCAGCGCGGACTCACAGTCAAGCCCTGGGTCAAGACCTCACTGGCGCCGGGATCGAAGGTCGTGACCGAGTACCTCGACCGTGCCGGCCTGACCGAGTATCTGGACGAGCTCGGCTTCAACCTCGTCGGCTACGGCTGCACCACCTGTATCGGCAACAGCGGTCCTCTGCCCGACGAGGTCTCGAAGGTAGTCAACGACGCTGATCTGGCAGTGGTCTCAGTGCTGTCGGGCAACCGCAACTTCGAGGGCCGGATCAACCCGGACGTGAAGATGAACTACCTGGCGTCGCCGCCGCTGTGTGTGGCCTACGCGCTCGCCGGCTCGATGGACGTGGACCTCTACTCAGACCCGCTCGGCGAGGACAGCCACGGCAGGCCTGTCTACCTGAAGGACATCTGGCCGTCGACGGCGGAGATCGCGGCCGTCGTCGAGGAAGCCGTCCAGTCGGACATGTTCCGCAAGAGCTACGACGACGTCTTTGACGGTGACGGGCGGTGGCAGACGCTCGAGGTTCCGACAGGGGACCTGTTTTCGTGGGATGAGCGCTCGACCTACGTTCGCCGCCCACCGTTCTTTGAGGAGCTGCCGCGCGAACCGGAGCCGCTCGATGACATCAGCGGTGCGCGCGTGCTCGCGGTCCTGGGTGACAGCGTCACGACGGACCACATCTCCCCTGCCGGCAACATCAAGTCAGGCGGCCCGGCGGCGACTTACCTCAACGCCAACCACGTCGAGTCCGCCGACTTCAACTCGTACGGCTCGCGACGCGGCAACCACGAGGTGATGATGCGCGGCACGTTCGCGAACATTCGCCTCCGCAACAAGCTGGCGCCCGGGACCGAGGGTGGTGTCACGCAGTATCTGGCCGACGGTTCCAACCAGCAGCAGTCGATCTACGACGCATCGATGCGCTACATCGAACAGCACGTCCCGCTGATCATCCTGGCCGGCAAGGAGTACGGCTCGGGATCCTCCCGCGACTGGGCCGCCAAGGGCACGCGGCTGCTCGGCGTGCGCGCTGTGATCGCCGAGAGCTTCGAGCGGATCCACCGCTCAAACCTCGTCGGCATGGGCGTGCTGCCGCTGCAGTTCAAGGATGGTGAAAGCGTCGAGTCACTCGGCCTCAATGGCCACGAGAAGTTCGGAATCGCCGGAATCGCCGGGGAGGGCGACATCCCGCGTGAGCTGACCGTCACCGCCGACGACAAGGAGTTCGCTGTCACCGTGCGAATCGACACTCCCAAGGAGCAGACGTACTACCGGCACGGAGGCATCCTGCAGTTCGTTCTTCGCCAGTTGCTGGCGTCCTGAGAGGAGAGACCTCCGATGGCTATTCCTGAGTTGCTCGACACGCTGCTGCGAGTCCCGGGCCCGTCCGGCCAGGAGGCCCGCGCCGCGGCCGCCTGGCGCCGGCTGTGTGAGCCGTTCGCGGCCGTCGATGTCGACGTCAACGGCTCGTCGTGGGCGCGCGTTGCTGGGACGGGATCCGGCGACACCCACCCGTCGCTTGCGGTGGTCGGCCACATCGACGAGATCGGCGTCCACATCACGCACATCGATGACGACGGCTTCCTGCGCTTCGGCCAGGTGGGCGGCTGGGATCCGGTCCAGCTGGTCGGGCAGCGGATCGTGCTCGAGACCCGCGGCGGCGAGCTGCGCGGCGTGATCGGCCGCAAGGCGATCCATCAACTCGATCAGGATGAACGCAAACAGGCGCCGCAGCTCAAGGCCCTGCACATCGATGTTGGCGCTGCCTCCGGCGACGAGGCACGCGAGCTCGTGCGTGTCGGCGACACGGGCGTTATCGATGTGCAGCCGCTCGAGTTCCCCAATGACCGCGTTGTCTCGCGCTCGCTGGACAATCGCGCCGGTTGCTACGTCGCAGCACGCGCCGCCCAGCTGACCGCCGAAAGCGGTGGCGCCCCCGGCGACGTGCTCGCGCTGGCGGTCGTCCAGGAGGAGATCGGCCTCAACGGTGCACGGACCGCTGCCTACCGCCACCAGCCTGACGTGGCAATCGTGATCGATGTCACCCACGCCAACGACACTCCGGGCGTCGAGCTCGCCACCGACACACGCCACAAGCTCGGCTCGGGCCCTGTGATTCAACGCGGCGCGACGATCCATCCGCGGGTCTCGGAGCTCCTCTACGAGGCCGCCGAGGCCGACTCGATCCCGTACACGCTGAGTTCGAGCGGGCGCTTCACCGGGACCGACGCGGACGAGTTCCACGTCAGCCGCGCAGGCATCGCCACCGGCCTCGTGTCGGTGCCGCTGCGTTACATGCACTCCGCCGTGGAGATGATCAGCATCGACGACCTCGAGAACGCGGCGAAGCTGGTGGCCGCTTTCGCCAGGCGGCTGGAACCGGGAGAAACGTTCGCCCGCTGAGACGACGGGCCTAGGGTGACGCCCGCGGTGGCGGACACCACGACCAGGGCCTCCTCGGGCGCGGCCACGCTGGCCGCGCGCTACCTGTTCGTCGGGCTGATGAACCTCGGGGCGACGACGCTCCTGGTCCGCCACCTCGGCCCCGCCAACTGGGCGAGCTACGGCGTAGCACTGTTCCTGGCCAACTTCATGGACCAGTACCTGGGCTCGAAGCTGCTCGGGGCGGTGATCGCATCGAGCGAGCCCTCGCCGGGGCTGCTGCGCTCTGGGGCCTACCTGATGCAGATCGTCGGACGGCTCGGTCTGCTCATCGCGGTCGTCGCAATGCTGCCGGCCTCGAGGCTGACGGCACTGCATTCGCCGGTGCTGATGTGCGCAGCCTCCGGCATATGTGGATATGTGTATGTCTCGCGGGCGCTTCCCTCGGCGCTGATGGAGCGCCGGCTCGAGTACCGGCTGATCGGCGCCGGCGAGGTGCTCGACCAGGTCACGTTCACGGTGCTCGCCGTGGCGCTCGTACTGGGCGGCCTCGGACTGCCCGGCGTGATGTTGGCATTGGCGATCCAGGGAGTGCCGACGCTGGTGCTGTGGCGCCGGCACACGCGCCCAACGCCGTTCCTGGGCCACCGCGGGACCGCGCTGCCCGCGATCCTCGGCTATGCCGTTCCGGGCACGGGCGTGGCCGCATGCGTGCTGGTTGAGGGCGTCGTGCCGATCGTCGCCTTCAGCTTCGCTCACGCACGCCTGCTGGGCCTCGCGATCACGAGCTCGAGCGTCCTCTCCTACCCGGGCGTGGCGGTGCTCGTGCTGCAGCGCATCTCCTTCCCCGCCTTCGCGCGGGCCACCGACGCGCAGCGCCTGAACCAGGCACTCAAGGACGTCGCAGCCGCGGCCGCGGCGATTTTGATCGCAGCCGAGGGTCTGGTCGGGTTCACCTGTCCGTGGTGGCTGCCGTGGCTGTTCGGCTCACGCTGGCACGGCGCCTGGCCACTGACCGCGTGTTACGCGGCCTGTTACGTGCTTCTCGGGCAGATCAATGTGCTCACGGGCGCCCTGTATGCAGCAGGGCGCCCGCTTGGCGCCCTGCTGACGTGGGCGTGGGTGGCGGCTCCCTGGGTGCTCGGCGCGGCGCTGTGGATGGCCTTCGGCCGCCCGGTGTGGCTGGTGGCCGTACTCGTCGGCGCGCGCGTGATCGGGCTGCTCGCCGGGCGCCTGCAGCTACGCCGCGCGGGCCTGCGGGTACGACTTGACCGCGAGTTCGTCAAGTGCGGGCTGGCGGCGGCGGCCATAGTCGGAGGGGCCGCATCGGTGGCGGCCCACCACACCGCGCTGATCGTGTTGGCGTTGGCTGTGCTGCTGGCCGTCGAGGCGGTGGCGCTGTGGGACGCGCGCCGCCCGCTGCGGGCCCTGGTCTCAGGCGTGCGCAAGCGCGCTGGCGTAGAGCTCACGCATTAGCCGGTAGGGCTCAGCCGCCGTCGCGCGTAGCGGCGCGAGCGCGAGCGGATCGATCGGCGCCCGCCGGCTGGGCTCATCGAGGATCGCCTCGAGCGCCGTGCAGTACGCGACCGTGTCGCCGGGCTCGACCTCGGCCCCCAGCAGTGGATCGCCGGCGACGACGCTCGTTCCACCGGCCCGCGCTGTGACGACCGGCACGCGCTCGGCAAGCGCCTCCCGGACCACGCGTGGGTGCCCCTCCCAGCGACTGGTGTGCAGCAGCACGTCAAAGGCCGGGTAGAGAGCGCGCACGTCTTCGCGCACGCCGAGCGGCAATACGCGCCGTTCGGCGATCTCGGACGCCAGCCGCGCCTGGACAGCGTCCCGGTCAGGACCGTCACCGATCAGCACCGCGTAGGCGTTGTGGCGCCGCGCCAGCAAGGCGCTGAGCACCGCAACGAGCGCGTCGGGATCCTTCTGCGCGCTGAACCTCCCCACCCAACCGATCACCTCGGCATCCTGGGGTAGACGCAGCTGCGACCGCGCCTCCGCACGGGCGCTGTCAAAGTCGAAGTAGCCGGCGTGCGGGCGCATGTCCACGGGCGCTCCGATCACGGCGTACTGATCTTGCCTGCCGATGCGCAGCGCGAGTCCCTCGGCGCGAACCTCCGGTGACACAGCGATCAGCTTCGTGGTCCGCAGCGCGGCCAGGCGCTCTGCGCCGACCAACAGCTCGCGCCGCGACGCCGGATCGAGCGGGGTGTGGCCCCAGCCGTGGACGGTGTGAAAACGCGCGAGCACGCCCGGCGGGGCGCCAAGTCGTGCGATGAAGCCCGCCTTCGAGCTGTGCGAGTGGATCACATCCGGACGCAGATGGCGGCAGAGTGCCGCGAACGACCGCGTCGCCAGCAGGTCGGTCTGCAGCTGCAGCGGTCGCGCGAGCCGCGGCAGCTCATAGGTGGGAAAGCGTTCACGAGCACGACGAGCGGCGGCGTTTCCGGGATCATCGAGGCGGCCATGGGCGATCAGCAACTCGTGCTCGGAAGCCAGGTCCTCGGCAAAGTCGAGCATCGTCAGCGAGGCCCCGCCGATGACGAGCTCCGTCACGACCTGCAGCACGCGCGCCAAACTCAGCTCCTGCGCATCGCGCGCGGCCGGACGACGGTGACGATCGCGGCGGCGGCGAGCCCGCCCGCAACCAGGCCGAGCAGCGCGTCGCGCAGCGTGCGCGGCGAGGGCTGCACGGTGACGCGGCTGAGCGCGCGCGGCGCGTACGGCTGCAGCGCGCCGTAGACGGCCACGCGCTGGCCGGGGCGCGCGGGGATCGCGACACTCCGGATCTGGCGGGCCGGCATCGCCAGCGTGAATGTCAACGCCACAACCAGGCCGGCGAGTGCGCCAAGAGCGATCAAACGCTTCATGTCGCCACCAACCCGTGAAGGCGCTGAGCTCGCGCGGTCCACCAGCGATCGAGCAGCACGCCGAGCGGCACCGCGAGGATCAGCACGAGGTTGACGCGGTGACGGAAGCCCTCGCCGGCGTCGACGAGCGTCAGCGCAAAGCCGATCGTCGCGCAGACGATCACGATCAGGGCCGGCACCAGGCGGCCGTCCAACCCCTGGCGGATCGTCAGCCAGGCGGTCACGAGCACCAGCACGTACCAGATCAGCGTGCCCGCGACCGCGACCTTCTGCGCAGCGCTGGCCGTCTGCCACGGGTAGGGCCGCAGGATCAGATCGACACTGCGCAGCACGACGGTCTTCAACAGGTCACTTCCGTTGGTAACGGTCGCGTGCGGCAGCGGCAGGTTCGCGCCCGGGTAGGGCACGTTGAGCTGGTGCTGGAGGTTGGCGACCGCGCCAGGCACCACATGCGGCGCCGCAAAGATTCCGGCCACGCCGACTGCGACTGCGACCACCGTCAGCGCCACGAGGCCGCGCGTGAGCCCGACGCGTCGCTGCAACGCCGCCGCAGCCAGCACGAGCACGACCGCGACCGCTGCGAAGAACGCCAGATATGAGCGTGTGCCGAAGATCAACCCGAGGCCCACCAGACCGCAGAGCAGTGGCCGCCGCGAGCCGTTGTCATGCATCCAGGCATCGACCAGGGCGCCAAGCAACAGCGCCTCGCCAACCATGCAAAGCGACTCCTGATGCAGAAGCCCGCCAAAGTACGCGCTCGAGGGCTCGAGCGCCGCGATCCACGCAGTGATCACCGCCGCCCTGCGGCCCCCGATCTTTCCGGCCGTCGCACTGACCAGCACAACGGCGATCAGATTGAGTCCGATCTGCTCGAGCCGCAGTGGCAGCGTGCCGCAATCGCCGAACAACTTGTAGGTGAGCGCCCAGGGGATCACCTCGGTCCAGTGCAGCCCCATGCTCAGCCACTTGGAGCTCGAGAGCGGAAGCGCCGCCAGCGTCTTGGTGGTCGCCAGAAAGGTCGCCTCGTCGGTGCTCGTGAGCTTGTGGCCGATCGCAGGCACGGCGGCGGCGACCGCGACCGCGAGCAGCCGCACGAGCAGACCGGCGCCGATCGGAACGTGGATCGAGGCGGTCTGGCCGCGAGCATTCAGGGCTGCCATCAGCCGCCAGAGGACGAGCACCACCAGTGCGCCGACAATCAGCGACACCTCAGCCCTGAATAGCCAGTGGTCGGTCATCTGGTTTTGAGACGCTGCACGAGGGCGGGTCTACCATAGTTGTGCGATGCGCCACAGCGTCCGTGCACGTTTCCTGCAGACGCTCGTCTGCGCCGGCTGTGCGCTGGCGTTGCCGGCGCCGGCCCTTGCCGCGGGCGGTTCACCGGTTCACATCGATCCCTCGAGCCCGGTGGCGAAGGAGTACGCACTGCCTCTGGCCACCGCTCGTGGCGCCCCGCCTGAGAGTGGGCAGAGCGGCAAGCTGTTCGGATCAGGCATCAAGCACGCAAGCTCGACCACGACGCAGACCACGACCGTTACAGCGCCGCCACCGCCCTCACAGGTGCAGCAGTCGGTCACGACCACGACCGCGACACCTGCGACGAAACCACATCGGCACCGGCACCGCCGGGTGCACGTGATCACGGTCACGCTCCCGGCGCTGCCCAGCGCGACCACCAACAGGGTCATCACCGCCAGCGCGACACCCACGGCGTACCGGGTGCTCCGTCCGGGATCGGGATCGGGGCTGCTGTGGATGATCCTCGCCGCCGTGGTTGTGATCGCGCTCGGCAGCGCCGGTGGGATTGTGCTCAGCCGTAGACGATGAGTACCGAGCAGATCGCGCCGGTCATCGAGCTGCCGCCGCGCGCGCCGAACGCGCCGGACCGGCGGCGACGCCCGCGCGCCAACCTGATCGTGGTCGTGGTGGCGGCCGCCCTGGCATGCTCGCCGCTCGCGTTCGGGTATTACGACTTCACCTCCTGGGCGCCACTTGGTATCGGCGCGGTCGTCCTGCTGGTGATGCTCGCGTTCGGACCGGCCCCGCGACTCGGGCGCTACGGCCGCGGCGCAGCCCTCGGACTTGGATTGCTGCTGGTGTTGAGCTTCGCGTCGATCCTGTGGGCGGAGTCGCGCGACTCGGCCTGGACCAGCGCCAATCAGATCGCCGTCTATGCGGTTGTGTTCGCCATCGGAGTGTTGGCAATCCGCGAGCGCACGACCGCCCGCGCGGCGCTGCTCGTGCTCGGCATGCCGGCGCTGCTCAGCGCGATCGTGCTGGCGGTGCAGTTCATCGCCGGCGGTGGCGGTGGCGATTTCCTGCAGGGCCGCCTCGACAACCCGATGGGCTACATCAACGGCACCGCCGGCCTGTTCGTGATGGGCGTCTGGCCATGGTTCGGGCTGGCCGAGACGTTGAAGTCGCGCTGGCTTCGGTCCGCAGCGGTGAGCGCCGCGGCGCTGATCGCCGGGGCAGCGGTGCTCACGCAGTCGCGCGCGATCGTGCTGGCAACGGTGGCCGCGATCGTGCTCGTGCTGATCGCGGCCCCCGGGCGTACGCGCCGCGGCGTCAACCTTCTGATCGTGCTCGCCGCCGTGATGGCCACCGCGCACTGGACACTGAGGGTGTACAGCTCAACCGGCCCCTCACAGCTGCTCGCCCCAAGCACGAGTGCGATTCGCAGCGCCGGACTGGCGTTGCTGGGCTCAGCGCTGATCGGCTTCGGCCTGAAGGCGCTGACGAGCACGCTCATCGCACGGCTGCCTGCGAAGCGACGTGAGCGGGTTAGCTCGCAGCTGGGCCGTGCGCTGCTCACGCTGACCGCCGTGGCCGTGATCGCCGGCGCCGCGACCGAGCACCAGCGCCTTTCGGCGCAGTGGCATGATTTCACGGCGCTCAAGTCCGAGAAGTCAGCGGGCAATCGCTTCCTGGCATTGGGCGGCGGCTACCGCTACGACCTCTGGCGCGTCGCCCTCGACGAGTTCGCAGCGGCGCCACTGGGTGGCGTCGGCGCCGGCAACTACTCCGATCAGTATTACCAGCGCCGCCATCAGCTGGAGGACGTCACGGTCCCGCACAGCCTCGAGCTGCAGATGGTCGCCGAGCTCGGCATCGGCGGCGGTATCGGCTTGGCGCTGTTCCTCGTGGCGGTGCTCGCCGCCGCACTGACGTGGCGCCGGACCACGCTCGCCGGTAGCGATGCCCCGCTGAAGATCGCGGCGCTCGGGATGTTCACCGCCTGGCTGGCGGCAACCAGTGTCGACTGGCTCTACGACATTCCCGGGCTCGCCTGCATGGCGATACTCGCCGCAGCGGTACTGGTCGTGCCCGCTCCGGTGAGGGCCGAGCAACTGCAGACGCTTCCGCCGCAGCGGACTCAGGTCCGCCGCGGGCGGCGAGCGCAGGTGACGCTGGTGGTGACGCTCGGTGTGCTGGCGCTGGTCGCGGCGAGCCTTGGACGTCAGTATGTGGCGATGCTCTACAGCAACTCGGGCAAGGGACTGGTGTCGAGGCAACCGGTGAGGGCGCTACACACACTGAGGACCGCCGAGCAACTCGACCCGTGGTCGCTCCAGACCCAGTACGCCGTGGCGTCGGCGTATGCCCGTCTGGACGACTATCACGCGGCGCGCGCAGCTCTGCTGCGGGCCGCACAGCTGGAGCCCGAGAACTATGTCCCGCCGGCCCTGCTCGGCGACATCGCCACCCGCGCCGGAGACCAGGCCGCGGCGCTGGCGGCCTACCGCCGCGCGCTGCGGCTCGATCCGCTTGAGCCCGCACTTGCGCAGGCTGTCGGCACCGCTCAGGCGGCGAGCCGATGAGCGGCGAACCGAACAAGCTCGTTCCTGTTCCCGCCCCGGGTGATCCGCGGCCGGGGCACAGCGAGGAGCGCGGATACCGCAGCCGATCGAGCTGGCCGGTGACGCACAGCGCCTCGGTCGGCATGACCGTGGTTCTGGGACTCGCCGTCGCCGGCCCGGCGCTGGCGCACGCGCTTGGTTCTGATCTGTGGCCGGCGCTGATGTTGCCCGCACTGCTGGCAACGCTGGCCGCACGGCTCGTGTTCGAGTCGATCGACGGCGCCCTCGCCCGGCCCGCCGGGCGCGCGCACCTGATCGCCGCCGCCGCAGGCGCGGAGGTCGGCACTCTCGTGATGGCCGCCGCGGCTCTGATCCTGGGAATCCAGCCGGCGGCAGTCGCCGAGCTGGCACCACTCGTGCTCGCGCTGCTGGCATTGGTCAGCGCCGGGCTCGTGCGTGACATCGAGATCCGCGTGCGGCTTGCGCTCAGGCGCGTTTATTTTGCCGGCTCGACCGACAGCGTGCGTGAGCTCCAGCGTGAGCTGGTCCGCAGCCCGGAGGCCAGCCTCGTTGGTGCGGTCGGAGTGCACTCGCCGGTCGCCGCCGACGCGCTCGCAGACACGATCCGCAGCTCCCGCGCGACCGTGTTGGTGCTCGATCGCGATGCGGCACACGCCCCGGCAATCGTGACCGCCGCGACGGCACTGGGTCGCGAAGGAATGCACGTCCGCGACCTGTTGAGCTATTACGAGTCCGAGTTCAACAAGGTGCCGCTGACCGAGCTCACCCCCGCCTGGTTCCTGTTCGAGCATCCCGCCCAACACCGTCGCCTGTTGTGGGCTGGCGCCCGCCGCGCGATCGTGATGCTCGCGGCCGGGCTGCTATTGGTCCTGTCGCTCCCGCTGATCTCCGTGCTGATGCTGCTGATCAGGCTCACCAGCCCCGGCCCGGCGATCTTCCGCCAGACGCGCGTCGGTAAGGACGGTGTCTTGTTCACCCTGGTCAAGCTGAGGACGATGACGCTCGCCGGCGACAGCGGCTCGTGGGCCACCGACCAGGGACACCGCATCACCAGGCTCGGAGGCGTGCTACGCCGATATCGCCTCGATGAGCTGCCACAGCTCTACAACGTGCTGCGCGGCGAGCTCGCGCTCGTCGGCCCCCGCCCCGAGCAGGTTCCGATCGTCGAACGGCTCGAACAGCAGATCCCGTTCTACGCCGTGCGCCACACCGTCCGTCCCGGACTCACCGGCTGGGCCCAGGTCAACCTGGGATACTCCGGCTCCCTCGAGGGCACGCGGGCGAAGCTGCAGCGCGACCTCTACTACGTCAAGCACCGCAGCCTCCGCCTCGACCTCACAATCCTCTGGCTTACGCTCAAAGCCGTCTCCACAGACCCGCGCTGACGCGCAATTCGCGCTTACTGCTACTCGCGTGCGTGCTGCTTGCCCTAGCGGGTGCGGTCTACATCGCGCTGGTAGCCATCTATGCCCGCCCGATCGCCGATGATTGGTGGCATATAGCGGTCGCGCGGCAACCTGACCCGATTTCGCAATTCCACCAGACGTGGCTCATCTGGTCCGATCGCTTCTCCGGTTTCGTCGTGCTCGATCTGTCGACGCGCCTGTTCGGTGCACTGGCGGTCAACGTGGTCCCGCTAGCGCTACTGCTCGCACTCTGGGCGCTGAGCGTTACGACCATGCGTAACTGCATGGCAGCGGCACACGTGCCGCTGAAGATGCTGGACGCCGCCAGCCTGTGCCTGCTCGGGACGGTCGCTGTTGTCGCGACCAGCCCGAGCATCTACGACACACTCTGGCTGTCGGGCGCCTGTTTCTATCTGGGTGCTGTGGTCGCCGCAACCGGCGTGGCAGCATGGTGCGCCCACCTCGTCAAAACACCCCGCGGCTCGCGGCGTGGCGCCTTCTGGTGGTCACTCTGTGCCGGCTTTGTCGCATCCGGGTTCCATGAAGTGGTGGGAGCGGTTCTGATCCTGGCAGCAGCGCTGGGCACAGTGACAGTGCGCTCGGAGCTCTCCCGTGAAGACCGCTCCCGTGCCACGGTCGGGTTCATCGCGATCGCCGTCGGATCATCGGTCGGCATCGTGCTCAACCTGCTGGGCTCCGGCAGCAGCCGCCGAGCCGCAGATCAGCACGCCCACGTCAACCTGCTGGCCGCCGTGCGAACAGCTGGTCACAACCTCAGCTTCGTTGGTCACGACATTCGCGATGGCGTCTTGCTCCTGGCGCTCGCTACAGGGATTGTCGCCTGGGACCGGCTGGGCTCGGTGAGACCCGGCCGGAGTCGTGTATGGCTCCTCGTCTGGTCAGCGTTCATGCTCTTGGTCCCGTGGCTTGCGACCTCTGCGCTTACAACATGGGGCGGCTCAAATGAGTCAGGTGACCGTTCCCCATTTCGCGCGGGATTTCTCGAGACAGGGTCGGTGGCGGTCGCGGCCTCGATACTCGTGATGCTGCTGCTGTCGTCGTTCCCACAGTTGCTGAGCCGGACCCGAGCAATGGCTCTGACAATCATCTTGCTTGCGGGTGGAGTGATTGGCCTGGCTCATAAGACCGGTCCAATGCTGACCGCTGAACGCATGCGGATCCACGCCCTTGACCTCCGCGCCGCATCGGTCGCAGCGCAGTTGAAGAGCGGCCGCCGAATCATCACGGTTACACCTGCCCCCTTACTCACTGTCGACACGCAGGTTTACGACCTGTCGTTCGCGGAGCGGTCGGAGCAGCGCGGCTGGATCGTTCAAGCGTTCCGCATTTATTACCGAATCCCGCAGGCCGACCGGATCGAGATCACCGACGCACAGCCACGCAGGTACTGTCGGCCCAACGTGACCGCCCCGTGGGCCGGCGTACAGTCCTGCCAGGCGCTGGCCGCCGACCGCTGACTGCGACTTTCACAGTGCTCGGGTTCCTAAGACCTACTTGTTGCCGAGTTGGCAACACACAATAATCCGCAAATGGGCCAGCTGGGGAATGAGCTGCTGCCGCTGGAGATCGAGCAGGTCACGGACCCGGGGGAGCTGTTGGAGTTCGCGTGGGCCTGCGAACCGCCGCTGCGGCTGACCGAGCGCTACGCGGCGCTCGATCGCCTGGAGCAGCTGCTCGAGACGGCAGATCGTGAGCTGCCGGCACCGGCCGACCGGGATTGGGCGCTGGAGCTGCGTGCGGAGCGAGCGATCGACGCGGTCTCGAACGTGCGGCTCAAGGAGGCCCTCGACCTCAGCGAGCGTGTGCTTGCGGAGGCCGGCCCCGCGTACCGAGTCGCGATCGCCCGCGCTTCACTCGCGCGCGCACGGGTCTGGGCGTGGGAGGGCACCGAGGAGACACGGCGGCGCGCCGACGCGCTGCTCGCCGAGACGGCCGAGCTCTTCCGTGAACTCGGGCACAGCGATTGGCAGGGGTTCACCGTCTACTGGCGCGGCTATTCGGTCTACTTCGAGGCGGGACATGTCGCGCGCGCGGCCGAGCTGATGCATGAGGCGCTGACGATTCTCGCGGCCGACAGCCCG
>Ga0302314_10005877_pt1 | contig 22310 bp, 22 predicted proteins | sample III_Palsa_N2_3_FD_200533 | JGI IMG/M metagenome (GOLD analysis project Ga0302314, IMG submission 200533) | Peat permafrost microbial communities from Stordalen Mire near Abisko, Sweden - III_Palsa_N2_3 | ecosystem: Environmental > Terrestrial > Soil > Palsa > Peat permafrost | place: Sweden...
CGGTATTTCCACAATCGATTCCTACAATACCGGCTACTACAACGACACGGGAATTGTGTCGCCCCAGAATTTCGACGACGGCTATTTGCAATCGTCGCAATGGACGACTACCGCCGATTTCAGCAAGGATTTCGACGTTGGTTTTGCAGGCCCGTTGAACGTCGCCTTCGGCGGCGAGTATCGACGTGAAACCTACAAGATCGCCGCGGGCGTTCCCCTGTCATACATCGACGGCGGCGCGTCGTCGTATCCCGGCTTCACGCCGCTGGATGCAGGCTCCCATGACCGGAAGAATGAGGCGGGCTACATCGATCTGGCCGCCAAGCCCATCGATGGGCTGCGCATCGACATTGCCGGCCGCTTCGAACATTTCAGCGACTTCGGTGATGCGAAGGTGGGCAAACTCACCGCACGCTATGACTTCACTCCGGAATTCGCACTTCGCGGCACCATCAACAATGGCTTCCGCGCGCCGACGCTGGCCGAGGAATACTACTCTTCGACGAACGTCGGTCCGACCACGGCGTACATTCAGTTGCCGCCGAATTCGGATGCCGCGAAAGCGTTGGGGCTCAATGGTCTGAAGCCTGAACATTCCATGGATTTCAGCTTAGGCGCGGTATGGCGACCGCTGCCGCACCTGAGTACGACCCTGGATATTTACCAGATCACGATCACGGATCGCATCGTGGGCAGCGGCTCGATTCCGGGCGCGCTGAACGGCGCCCAGACCTCCGCCGGGCCCGGCATCAACAATGCGATTCAGGTGTACTCGGGCGGTACGGATGTCATCGATCCGGACGTGCTGAAGACCGGTTCCTACGGCATCAACATCTTCGCGAACGGCATCGACACGCGTACGCGAGGCGCCGACTTGGTGTTCAACTTCCCGTACGACTACAACTTCGGCTCCATCACTTATTCCATCGGCGCCACGTACAACGATACGACCATTACCAACCCGGGCTCGACGCCTTCGGGCCTGGTGGGTTACGCGTTGTATGACCAAGAGGCGTATTCGGAACTGACGACGGCGACACCAAAGTATGTGGTCAATCTCGGCGCCTTGATGACCGTGGATAAGTTGACGGTCAATCTGGTGGAGAAGATCTACGGACCGTCCTCTGACTACGAGAATGATGACGGCGACAACGCCTCCAACACGCTCGAGTACTACAAGGATTCGATCGGCGTCACCGCGATCACCAACCTCGACATCGGGTTCCAGTTCAAGGAGCACTTGAAGTTGTCGGTGGGCGCGCAGAACTTGTTCAATCGCTTCCCGAACAAGCTGAACAGCAACATCCTGCAGCATGAAATCGCGGCAGGCGACAATGCGGCTGTTACGCAGTACCCGATCTTCTCACCCTTCGGGATCAACGGTGGCTTCTACTACGTGAAGGCGCTCTACACGTTCTAGTGGATCGGTTGATTGGTTGATTGGTTGATTGGTTGATTCGATTGGTTGATCTTGGGGCGGCAGCGAAAGTTGTCGCCCCTTTTTATTCTCCGAGATCAGCGCTCAATTCTTCAGCCGATACCCCGTCTTGAATATCCAAGAAATGACCAGCAGGCAGACGATCATGAATGCCGCCGTCATGCTGAAACTCACCACTACATTCACGTCGGCGACATCGTAGAAGCACCAGCGGAAGCCGCTGATGAGGTACACGATGGGATTGAATAAGCTGAAGGTCCGCCAGGCCGGCGGCAGCATGCCAATGGAATAGAAGGCGCCACCGAGAAAGGTCAGGGGCGTCACGATGAGCATGGGAATGAGTTGTAGTTGTTCCCAGCCTTTGGCCCAAAGCCCCAGGATGAAACCGAATAGGCTGAAGGTGACGGCTGTCACGATCAGAAAAAGGATCATCCAGAGGGGGTGTTGGATGTGCAGCGACACGAATAGGGACGCCGTGGTGAGAATGACGAGGCCAAGCACGATGGATTTGGACGCCGCGGCCCCGACATAGGCAAGGACGATTTCGAAGGGAGCAATGGGGGCGGATAGCACCTCGTAGATGGTCCCCGCGAACTTGGGAAAGAAAATCCCGAAGGAAGCGTTGGCCATGCTCTCGGTAAGGAGCGCCAGCATCATGAGGCCCGGTACGATGAAGGCGCCGTAGCCGACGCCGTGCACCGGTGTCATGCGCGATCCGATGGCCGCGCCGAATACCACGAAGTACAACGAGGTGGTAATGACCGGCGTAACCAGGCTTTGCACGAGAGTGCGCAGGGCGCGGGCAACCTCGAATTTATAGATGGCCCAGACCCCGTGGCCGTTGAATTGAAATGCGGGGACGGGTCGGTTCATCGTTCGCTCACCAGGCTGACGAAAATATCCTCCAGCGAACTTTGGTGCGTCTGCAGGTCCTTGATGGAAATCCCAGAGTCGCTCATGCGCTTGAGCAGGGTGGAAACATCCATGCTGGCGTTGCCCTCGACGGAGTACACGAGGTCGCTGCCGCCGGCCTTCAATTCGAGCTGCCAGGGAGAGAGCTCGGGCGGAATGGACGTCAAAGGCTCTACGAGGTGCAGAATGAGCTGGCGCTTGCCGAGCTTTTTCATCAGTTCGGCTTTTTCCTGCACCAGAATCAAGCCGCCTTGGTTGATGACGCCGATGCGGTCGGCCATTTCCTCGGCTTCTTCGATGTAGTGGGTGGTGAGAATAATGGTGGCGCCTCGCTCGCGGAGCTTGCGCACCAGGTTCCACATATCGCGACGTAATTCCACATCGACGCCGGCGGTGGGCTCATCGAGGAACAGGATTTCCGGTTCGTGCGACAAGGCCTTGGCGATCATGACGCGTCTTTTCATGCCGCCGGACAGCGTCATGATTTTGCTGTCGCGCTTATCCCACAGCGACAGATCGCGCAGCAGGCTGGCGATGAACTCTGGATTCGGCGCGCGCCCGTACAGGCCTCGGCTGAAGTTGACCGTGGCCCATACCGTTTCGAATGAATCCGTGGTCAACTCCTGGGGGACCAAGCCGATGATTCGGCGGGCCGCGCGATAGTCGCGAACAATGTCGTACCCGTCCGCGGTCACCTTGCCGGAACTCGCCGTGACGATGCCGCAAATAATATTAATGAGGGTGGTTTTGCCCGCTCCGTTCGGTCCCAACAGGGCGAAGATCTCGCCCTTCTGAATGTCGAGGGTGGTGGGCTTCAGTGCCTGCACCCCCGACGCATAGGACTTGGTCAGCCCCTCGATGGAAATAATCGCCGGCATGAGTATCGCGAATGCCTTAGGCGTTGGCGATGCGCTTGACCAGGCCTTTGGTAAATTCGGCGGTGGTGGCTTTGCCGCCCAGATCACCGGTCCGAATATTATCCAGGTTCAAGGTCTCATTGAGTGCCGTACGCAGGCGAGTTGCCAATTCGGGCAAAGAGACGTGCTCCAACATCATAGCGGCCGCCAACATGAGCGCGGTGGGATTGGCGACGCCCTTGCCGGCGATGTCGGGTGCCGAGCCGTGGACGGCTTCGAAGATGGCTGCGTCCGTGCCGATATTGGCGCCCGGCGTCATGCCCAATCCGCCCACCAAGCCCGCGACCAGATCCGAGAGGATATCGCCGAAGAGATTGGTGGTCACCAACACGTCGAATTGCCAGGGGTTCAGCACCAACTTCATGGCGCAGGCGTCGATAATGACGGTCTCGAGGGCAAATTTGCCCTTGTACTTGCGCTCGTACAGCTCTATGCCGGTTTCCAGGAAAATGCCCGTGAGGGCTTTCATGATATTGGCTTTGTGAACAATGGCGACCTTCTTGCGCCCCGTGGCCACGGCATGCGCGAACGCATATTCCAACAGGCGCCGGCTGCCCTGACGGGTGTTGACGCCGGTGGCCATGGCGACCGCGTGGGGGTCGCCGTCGATGGGGATGTAATGCTCGTGGCCGATGTACAAGCCTTCGAGATTTTCGCGCACGACCACGAGATCGATGTTGTCGAAGCGGCCGCCGGGGATGAGCGTGCGGGCAGGCCGCAGATTTGCATACAACTGAAATTCTTCGCGCAGGCGCACATTAGAGGAGCGATAGCCGCCCCCCGACGGAGTTTCGAGGGGGCCTTTCAACGCCAGGCGCGTGCGGCGAATGCTTTCAATGGTCTTGGGCGGCAGGGGATCACCCGCTTCTTTTACCCCGCCCAGCCCGGCGATCTGGCTATCCCATTGAAAAGGCGCCCCTAGGGCATCCAGGACGGCAAGGGTAGCGTCGACAATTTCGGGACCTATCCCGTCTCCGGGAATCAGGGTGGCGGGAATGGACTGTGTCATCGGGTGCGTCTCGAGTGGATCAGATGCGAATTAGGATACTAGAACTGGTGCGCATTACACTGTGGATGTCCGCACAGGAATTGAACTCATCGATAATCAGGTCATCGTAGACGCCACGCGCCGCTGGTTGGAAAGGGCGGTCATCGGCCTTGGGCTCTGTCCGTTCGCTGAAAGCGTCTATCGGCGCGATAGCGTGCGTTTTCAGGTGAGCGAACAGCGTACGGCGGCTGGATTGCTCGAGGAGCTGCGCGCCGAATTGATGCACCTGCACGGCAGTGATGCACGGCAATGCGAAACCACGCTGTTGATTCATCCGTGGGTGCTGAATGACTTCATGGAGTTCAACGAATTTTTGCAGTTTTGCGACGAGACGGTGCTAGAACTCGGCTTGGAGGGTGAAATTCAAGTCGCGAGCTTTCATCCTCAGTATCAGTTTGCCGGCACGCGGCCGGATGACATCGAGAATCACACCAACCGCTCGCCATATCCCACTCTGCACCTGCTGCGCGAAGCCAGCGTGGAGCGCGCCTTGGAAGGACTGTCCGATCCCGACGCCATTTACGAGAACAATATCGTGCGCATGCGCGAACTCGGGCGCGCGGGATGGGAAGCGCTATGGAAGGGTGACTAGGGTTTTGCGCATGGGGAGAAATTCGATGCTCTCCCCTGAACCTACGTCGAAGCGGACCTGCTCAGTCCCTACATAGCCGCGGGCCGCATACAGCTTGACGCCGGGGAGGGTGGCCATGAGTTCAACCTGCGAGAAGCCGTGCTCCTTGGCTTCTTGTTCGCAGCGTTCCAGCAACAACGTGCCGATGCCGCGGCGCGCCTGCGAGGGGTCCACGAAGAAGGCGCGAATTTTGGCGGCGTGAGTACGCGGGTCCAGCGACGAGGGATCGCGGTCACCGCGCGCATCTCCCCCGAACAGTGTCGCGCGATAACTCCAACCCCCGCAGCCGACAATGACCCCGTTGTCCTCAACCACGAAATAGGTCTCATCCTTGAGCAACTGCGAATCCACGCCGAAGGCGCCTTGCAGTGCGCCTTCCACTTGTGCGGGCCGGTAATCTTCGGTGCTCAAGCCCCGGGCCGAGCGGGCAATCAACTCTCGCAGGGTGGGGACGTCGGCGGGCGTGGCTTTGCGGAGCGAAATGCGCATGCGCTATATCTCCCGGATCAATTCGCTATGGCAGTCGCCACGCCGCCGCTGCGATAAACGACCCCGCCCTTCATCACAAAGCTGACATGGGCCAGTTGAGAGGGGTCGTCCAGCGGGTTCGCTGAGGTCGCGACCAAATCAGCAAACCGGCCTGGCTGCACGGAACCTACCTGATCCGACGCGCCCAGCAGGTCGGCGGCATCCCGAGTGGCGGCGTGCAACGCCTGCAGCGGCGTCATGCCGTTGGCCACGAGCAGGCCGAATTCCATGGTGTGATCGCCTTGGCCCAAGTCGGTGCCATAGGCAATTTTGACGCCGGATTTGATGGCCAGCGGCAAATTGCGCTTAGGTAACAGATCGTTGGCCAACTCCTTGGGCGCGGTGCCGGGCGTGAGCAGTTCGGGATGGTCGCGGGCGGCCACGTAGAACACCTCGTACACGCTCAATGTGGGAACGAGGTACGTGCCGTGCGCCTTCATTAGCGCGAAGGTGTTGGCCGTCGCGAATGAGCCGTGCTCCACGGAGTCGACACCGGCGCGCACCGCGTTTTCGATGGCGGCGGCGGGATAGATGTGGGCCGCCACCTTCAACCCCAGGGAATGCGCCGTTTCCACGGCGACTCGCATTTCCTCGTCGGTCATGAGTTGCTGGCGGGGATCGTCTCCGGTGGAGGCAATGCCGCCCGAGGGCATGATCTTTATGACGGTGGCGCCGCGGCCTTTGTGTTCGCGCACTCGCAGGCGCGCTTCGTCCGGCGAGTCGACGATGCCGCGTTCCCAACCGGGATGCGAGAGGGCGGCGTCGAGCCCGTTCCTGGGGTCGCCGTGGCCGGCCGTGGGCCCCAAGGGTTCCAGCGCCACCCAGAGACGAGGCCCCGCAATCTTGCCGTCCTCGATGGCGTTGCGCACCGCGACGGTTTCGTCACCGCCGCCCAAGTCACGCGCAGCGGTGAACCCCTGTTGCAGCATGCTGCGAACATAGACGGCGGCATCGAAGGCGCGATCGATGTCCGAATGGGTGACCCAATACTCGGTGGCATTGGTGCGGCTGGGCAACGGCGCAGAGATATGCACATGGCAGTCGATGAAGCCGGGCATGACGGTGGCGCTGGATAAGTCCAGGACTTCCGCCCCCGGCGGCGCAACGTAGCCGGCGACCACCGATTGAATTTTGTCGTCATGCACCAGAATGGAAACCTCGTGCCGGGGCGCGTCGGTCACCGAATCGAGCAGGGTGCCGGCGTGAATCACCACATCGTGGGCGTAGGCAGGCGCGGCGGTCGCGCCCACCGCCGCCAACCCTCCCAACGTTGCTAAACAGTTGAAAAGCAACGATCCGAGCGACTTTTTCTGTAGTGACTTCATGGGGCAAATTCTACCGGAAGGTCCACGGCCCGCGGCCGCAACGCCGAGCGCAGCATGGCGAAGGCCGCGTAGGCGATTACCAAGATGACCAGCCAACGCAGCCAGGTTAGCGGCAGCGACTTCACAATATAGGCGGCCACGAAAACCCCGACCAGGCCGCCGATGGCGAGGCCGATGGAGGTGCCCCAGCCGAATTTGCCGTTTTCGAAGAAACGCAGGCTGGCAATGGGCTGCAATAGGGCGCACGAGCCCATCATGATGGGGAAAGCGGCGAGCGGATGCGTGCCGAGTAGCGCCAGAGTGATCATGCACGGCGCGTACAGTCCGATGCCCGCGCTCATGAGCGCGCCCAAACCGAAATTAATGCCGACCGCAAGACCAAATTTCCATCCCACCAAGCCCATGGCTTCGCCGCCGCCCGGCAGCGCGTGAAGGTTATAAGCCGTAAAGACGCTGCCGGCGATCAGGAGCGCAACGCCCATGGTGATTTGGATGGCCCGGCGCGGCAGTCGGGCCACGATGCCGGCGCCCAGCCATGCGCCCGCGGCGGAACTCACCACCATACAGACCAGCAGTATGGGATCGACCAGGATGGAGGTGACGAAAATCAGGGATTCGGCCAGCGCGGCGGTGGTTAAGCCCACGTTCAAAGTCCCGGGTATCAGCTCATCCGGGACGATCCGGCGCAGCTTCAATATGGCAGTGGTGGGAGCGAAGGACCCGATCCCCAGGGTATCGAAGAACGCGACCACGGCGCCTATAACGTACTCGAACGGGGTCGGCCAGCGAATTTTAGTGGCTCGACGGGCTGCTTTGATCCCGCCGATGACAAAGGCGATGCCTGCGGCACCGAGAGCCAGATAAAAGACCAGTAGTGGGGCATTCATGTCCGGAATATACCCGTTCGCGCGCTGGAGTATTCAGCTAGCGGACGTTCACGTACACTCCGGGGCCTACGCGTCGGCGCGTGTCCGTGAGGGAGTCGAATAATTGGGGTTACGTTCTCCGGTTGTGGTGTTAGCCGCGGCAGTCGTTCTGTCGTCGAGCCTGGGCTGTGCCCACGCTCAAGGCCTCATGCCTGCCGATGTCGTAGTCACCGACGCACGTATTTATACCGCCGGCCCGCAGCGGGGCATGGCGGAAGCCTTAGGCCTGAAGAACGGCAACATTGCCTTCGTGGGTTCCGCCGCTGATGCCAAGGCCTGGGTGGGTCCTCATACTCAGGTAGTCCGGCTCAACGGCAAATTGGTGCTGCCGGGATTGTTCGATTCCCATGTGCATCCCATCGAAATCATCGATGCCGATGTCTGCAATCTCGACAGCCATCCTCAAAAAACCTTGAGCAACATATCCGCCTTCGTGCATGCCTGCGCGCTCAAGTACAAGCTACCGGCGGGTCAATGGCTCAAGGTCTATCAATGGAATTACACCGCCGGCAATGAGCCGGATGCGCGTTTCACGACGCTGCGTGCCGCGCTCGACAAGGCCGCGCCGCATAATCCGGTGGAGCTCTTCGGCAACGACGGCCATCACGGCGCCTTCAACAGCATGGCGTTAGGCCTGGCGAAGAACAATGCCGGCCAGACCGTTGGGATCACCAAGTCCAGCGTGACCACGGACTTCGCGGACTACAGCAAGCTCATTGGGCTGGATGATCTGGGCGAGCCCAACGGTGCGGTCAACGAAGACGCGCGCGGCACGATGGATAAGACCGCCGTCGTCTATGCCCACTTGGATGAGGCGCTAAAGGCTCCCGAACGCATTACTCAGCGCCTGAATAGCGTCGGCATCACCGGCATGCTCGATGCCATGGTGGCGCCGGAAGGCTTGCCGGTTTACGACGCGCTGCTAGCCCGCAATAAACTGACGGTGAGAACCAATCTCGCGCTGTTCTTCGATCCGGAAGAAAATCGTCTGCCCGGCGGCAAGGTCGATTACGACCATATGGTCGAGCAGGCGAAGGCCATCAGGGCCAAATATGCAGCGAATCCGCTCATTCAGGCGGATACGGTGAAAATATTTGCCGATGGCGTGCTCGAAGGTAATCCCTACGCCGTGCCGCCGACGATGCCGGATAGTCCCAGTCTCAAGCCATTCCTGCAGCCGATATTCGGCCGGGATGCCGCGGGTCTTGCCACGGTGACGGGTTACGTCGATACGGGGTCGGCTCTGTGCATCGAAGTGCGCGCCCACCCGGATCAGTATGCAAGCTCCGATAGCATCGCCGCGTTCCGCAAGGCCAACGGCTATCACCCCGGGCAATGCACCATTACCAGCGGGCAGCTGCAGCATGAGCGCAGCGTCATTATCGATTTCGCGAAGCACTTTCATACCGCGGGCTTCAATTTGCATATTCACGCCATTGGCGATGCCGCGGTGCGCACGGCGGTCGATGCCATCGAAGAGGCGCGTGCGGCCGATGGAGTCATTACGACCCGCGACGCCATTGCGCATTTGCAGCTCGGGAATCCCGATGACATAGCGCGCATCGGGCGCGATCACATTTATATCGCCTACACGTATTCCTGGGCGGATGTGGAGCCGGAGTACGACATGACGGTGATCCCCTTCATCCAGCCGGTGCAAGGCAATAGCTACGAAGCTCTGCACCCGCCGGGCAGTTATTACGAATCGAATGTCTATCCCGTCCGCAGCAGCCAGGAGGCGGGCGCCATCCTGGTCGCGGGATCCGATGCGCCGGTCGACACGCCGGATCCGCGACCCTTCGTGAACATGAGCCGTGCGGTGACTCGCAGATTACCCGGCGGCCATGCGCTCAATGCGCAGCAGTCCATATCCATTCGCGATGTGATCGACGCGTATACCATTAGCGGCGCTCGATTCCTGGGGCGCGACAAAGAAGCGGGATCCTTGGAAGTCGGCAAGTCGGGCGACTTTATCGTTCTCAATCAGGATATTCTCGATCTCGCGGACGCGGGTCGGGCGGATGAAATTCGAAACACCGATGTGCTCGAGACTTGGTTTAGGGCCACGCGGATTTACGTCAGCAACGTTCGCAAATCTAATGCGAAGAGAGGTCTAACAAAATGACGATGACAATACGAAGGGCTACCTTGAGGCTGGCGGCCTGCACCGCGGCGACCTATTTGGCGGCAAACGCCGCGGCTGTGGCTGCGGATCCCGCTGCGCAATTTCCGACCCCGTTGCCCGCCGAGACCATGCTCAAGGTCGAAACGTTGCCCGTGCCGTATCCGACCGGATGGAGTTTCCTTAACTACGCCGGCGACCGTATCGAGCTGCGCGAGGTGGGAAGCGATACGCGCGCGGTGAAGGGCCAGATCCAGGCCCATGACTCGGCGACGCTGCTGGTGTCCGACAAGCGCAATGAATTTTATGTGGCCGATACGGTGTGGTCGCGCGGCGTGCGCGGTACGCGTACCGACTTCATTACGATTTACGACAAGAAGACGTTGAACGTCATCGATGAAATCGTGCTGCCGGGCACCAAGCGTGCGCTCATTACCGCCATGGAAGGGCTAATGGCGTTCACCGACGATCAGAAGATGGCGTTGGTATTCAATTTCACACCGGCCTCCTCGGTCGCCGTGGTGGATTTGGTGAATCGCAAGGTATTGGGCGAGGTCGACATTCCGGGCTGTTCGCTGGTCTACCCCAGCGGCGCGCGCGGCTTCTCCACGCTCTGCGCCAGTGGCACCCTGTTGACCATCAAGCTGGACGCCAACGGCCAGGTGGCGGGCCGCAGCGAGACCAAGCCCTTCAACCCCATGGATACCGACCCCTTGTTTACCTCGTCGACCATGATCGGCGGAGTGCGCTATTTCCCGAGTATCCAGGGCCGCATACAGCCTATTGATATGAAGGGCGACGACGCCAAGGTGTTGCCGGATTGGCCGCTGGTATCGGCAGCCGATGCCCAGGGGCACTGGCGTCCCAGCGGCTGGCAGTTGATTACCAGCGACGAGCAGAAGCTCCTGTATGTGGTGATGCAGGCTGATGCGCATGAGGGTACGCACAAGGATCCGGGCAATGAAGTGTGGGTGTTCAACGCGGCCACCAAGGCTCGCGTCAAGCGCATTCGCCTGGTACGTCCGGGTTCGTCCATTGCCATCACGCACGCAGCCGAACCGCTGCTGCTGGTGCAGGCCAGCGACCGACTCGATGTGTACGATGCCAAAGAAGGCACGTTGGTGCGCAGCATGGAACTGGCGGGCTTCCGTACCCGCATGGACATCGAGCCGATTCGCTGATGTTGCGCGAGGCGTCCATGATCGAGACGGGCCAGGTGCTGGCGGCGCAACTGGCCGTATTTCAGGCACTGCTCCTGGCCGCGTCGGCGGTGCACAAGGCGTCGACCTGGTCTCGTTCGCTGGGAGTCATGCGGCAGTTCGGCGGCGTGCCAGGTTCCTTGGCCCCGACGGCCTTGGGCACGGTCATCGCGAGCGAGTTGGTCGCGGCGCTATTGCTGCTGGTACCGGCGTATCGCACAGCGGGCGCCATTCTGGCGGCTGCTCTGTGGACCGTGTATCTGGCGCTCATTTTGCGGGCCATCCTGCAGAATCGGCGAGACCTGGAGTGCGGCTGCAGCTTCGGTCCCTCATCGCGTCCCTTGGGTGCTTTCCAGCTGCTGCGAAACGGCGCGCTCTCAGCCATGGCGGTCGGCATCGCGGGAGTATCGACGGTGGCGGGCGGTGTGTCGGTGGAGCTGTCGCAGGTGCTGGGCGGTCTCGCGCTGCTTGCCCTATACGGTGCGTTGGATCAAGTGATGGCGCTTCAGCCCTTACGTAGTGGAGAACTTTTATGAGTTTTATAATTGCCTCACAGGTAGTCCTGTGGATCGGACTAATCGTGCTGGGCGTCGTTTGCATGGCCTTGGCCCGGCAAATCGGTGTGCTGCATCAGCGCATCGCACCGGCGGGCGCTTTGACCTTGAAGCAACCGCTGAAGGTGGGGGATCCCACGCCTGAAATGACGCTCACGGCCTTGGACGGGTCCTCCGTGCAAATCGGCGGAGCTCGCGGCGGGCGCAGTCAGCTGCTGCTGTTTCTCTCGCCGGACTGCGAGATTTGCGGCGCGCTGCTGCCGGCGCTGCGCTCGGCGCATGGCGCCGAGCGCAATTGGTTGGACATTATTTTGGCGAGCGACGGCGAGTCCGGCAAACATGCGGAGTTCGTGCGCGAGAAATCCTTGGGCAAGTTCCCCTATGTCCTGTCGGAGCATTTAGGGCGCAGCTACGGAGTCGCGAAGCTGCCCTACGCGGTGTTGATCGATGAGGCGGGCAACCTGTCGTCGACGGGTTTGGTCAACACGCGGGAGCATTTGGAAAGTCTTTTTGTCGCCAAGGAAACCGGCGTCAGCAACATTCAGCAATTCCTCAGTCAACGTGGGCAGAGGCGTGCCTCTTCGGGAGAATAAAGTGGCTCAATTCGATCATTTAGCGGAAAAAATGCTGCGCGGCTTTGCGAGCCGAACGTCGCGGCGCAGTGTGTTCAGCATCCTGGGCGGAGTTCTGGCCGGTGCGGCCACGCTGCCCTTGTTGCCGGTGGCGCGTGGCGCGGACGAGCTCCCGTCATCGCCCAGCGATCCGAACTCGGGTGTGGCGCCGCCGACGAGTACGGGCAACGTGCAGGATCCGGGCGACCCCACCAAGTGCGATTACTGGCGTTACTGCGCCATCGACGGCTCGCTGTGCTCTTGCTACGGCGGTACCGTCAATTCCTGCCCACCCGGCACGGAAATGTCGCCCATTACGTGGATCGGCACCTGCCGTAACCCGGCGGATTTGCGCAACTACATCATTTCCTACAACGACTGCTGCGGCGGTGTTGCCTGGGGACGATGTGCCTGCCAGAACAACCAGGGCGATCGCCCGGTGGTGCGTCCGTCCAACAATAACGAGGTCACCTGGTGTTTCGGCACGAAGAGCCAATCGTATACATGCTCGACGGCCATCATCCTGGGTGTTGCGATTGATCAGAAGTAAGTCGCTGCGCGGCGTCGCCATGGCATTGGGCCTGGCGGCCTGCGCGGTCGCGTTGCCGTCGCGCGCGGATGAGCCTGCGGGTACAGCCGCGTCGGGTGCGACAGTGTTCGCCGGACGCTGTGCGGTATGCCATGGCGCCGAGGCCGCGGGCATCCCGGGCAGCTTTCCGTCCTTGCACGAGCAAATCGTGGCCTTCGGCAAGACTGCGCAGGGGCGCGACTATTTGACCATGGTGGTGACGACGGGGCTCATGGGCGAACTGAAAGTCGCCGGCGTGACGTATCGCGGTGCCATGCCGCCGCAGTCGGGGTTGAGCGAAGCCGAAGTCGCGGCCGTGCTCTCCTATCTGATTAGCAATCGCGGCAAGGATGCGGACGCACCGGTGCTCACGGCCAAAGACGTGACTGACGCGCGTGCTCGGCATACGACTCAGACTGCGCAGGCCACCTACGCATTACGGCCGACGCTGGATCCGTGAGCGGTCGTCGTTTAAAAACGATCGCGTCGGCAGTCGCCGTGCTGGTTACGGGCGCGGCGCTGGAAATTGCGGTCGCGCAATCTCCGGCCGTTGCTCCGACCGCCGTTCCGACCGCCGTTCCGACGGCCACTCCGACCGCCGCGCCGGCGGCCAATGCCCCGGCGGCCGACGCGCCCGCGGGGGTGCCGAATCCCCAGCGTGCTTGGCAGAACTGGACTCTCAATTGCCAGGGCTGCCATCGTCCCGATGGTTCTGGTTCCGAAGGGACCGCACCCAGTCTCGCGGGTACCGTGTCGAAATTCCTCAATGTGCCGGGTGGGCGCGCTTACCTGGGCAGAGTGCCGGGAGTGGCCACTTCACCCTTGGGCAATGCGGACTTGGCGGAGCTCATGAATTGGATGTTCTGGCGCTTCGACAAGGAGCATATGCCGAGCGACTACGTGCCCTTCACGGCCGAGGAAATTGGCCGTCTGCGCACCTCGCCGCTGCGTCTCGAGGCCAATCAAATGCGCGTCGACTTATTGCAAAAGGCTGACGAGTCCGCAGCCAAGTGAACGCCGGCGGGCGAGGGTTGATGGCGCAATGAACACTCACATGGCAGGCGAGCCCAGCCTTGCACGTTCGCTGACGTATTGGGATCTGGTTCTATACGGCCTGGCATACATTGCTCCCTTTGCGCCGCTGGGCACCTTGGGTTTCGTCTGGTCCGAGTCGAATGGCTTGATCGTGCTGGCGTATCTCCTCGGCGGCGTGTGCATGTACTTTACCGCGCAGAGCTACGCCACCATGACCGAGGCCATACCCACCGCGGGATCGGTGTACGGCTTCGCGCGCCAATCGCTGGGCGCCTTTCCGGGCTTCATCGCCGGTTGGATGATTTTGCTCGACTACTTGTTGATCCCCGCCTTCGTGTACGTCCTGATGGCCGTGGCTTTGGAGACGCTGATTCCCGGCGTGGATCGCGGCGCATGGATCGTGCTGTTGGTGGCCATTACCACCGCCGTCAATTGGTTCGGCATTACCGTCACGGCACGCGTCAATTTCATCGCCGTGCTGCTGCAGGTCTTGGTGTTGCTGGGGTTCGTGGCGCTGTGTGTGATGGCGTTGTACGGCGGCAAGGGCAACGGCGCGCTGACTCTGAAGCCGCTATTCGAGGCGTCCGCCTTCGATGCGCACAGAATATTTACCGCAGCGTCCATTTGCATTATGTCATTTCTCGGCTTCGATGCCGTGTCGACGCTGGCCGAGGAAGTGGAGGGCGGCGATCGGCGAGTCGTGGGGCGCGCCATTATCGCCGTACTCATTCTATCGGCGGTGTTCTTCGTCGGCATCACCTGGGTATTCGGGGATCTCATGCCCGGTATTGCCATCAAGGATCAGTCGGCCGCCATTTATGAGTTGGCGAGTTGGGCCACGGGTTCGTGGACGGCCGTGGTGCTGGCCTGGTCGTATGCCACCATCGTGGGCTTATCGAATGCGCTGCCCATGCAGGTAGGAGTCGCTCGGGTGGTGTTTGCCATGGGTCGTGATCGCCAATTGCCGTCCGTGTTGGCTCGCATTCACCCGAAGTATCGGACGCCCTATGTGGGCATGCTGGTGACCGCGGCCATTTCATTGGCCGTGGCTCTCTATATGAAGAATAAACTGGATGACCTCGCGTCCATCGTCAATTTCGGCGCGTTGAGCGGATTCCTTTTTTTGCACTTCTCGGTGTTGGCGCGCTTCGCCTTACGGCAGCGCTCGCGGGCTTGGGCGGCGCATGTGGTGGTGCCGGTATGCGGCATTCTCGTGGTCCTGTTGGTGTTTTCGGGCATGAACGGCCTGGCCGTGAAGGTCGGGACGGCATGGCTTGCCATAGGGTTGCTTTACGGTGCGGTTCTCAAAGCAAAGAATAGGGACGAGATCCGCGCCGCGATATAAGCTTTCTAGGGGGATGTAGGACGATTCTGGCGTACGAATGAGGCGCCGGCGATTGCCCGGTCACACCACCTCGACCATGCTGTGGTTATAACTGGCGGGAGCGTACTTTTTGCCCGCTCTTAATCAATTTAGAAGATCGAGAGAGACTTACATGTCTGCAAAGAACTCCATGGCCTCGGTGCTGCTGAGCAAGCGCGCCGAGATCCAGGCCGCTTGGTCCAAGCAACTGACCGCGTCGCTCGGCCACGCGGGTAAGGGGCGCGTGTCCCCCGACGAACTGAAAGCCCAGAGTGACAAATTCCTGGATGGATTCAGCGCCGCGGTACAGTCCGGCAAGACGTCGGATATTTATGCGTCGGAATGGGCAGATGTCCGTTCGTTCCTCGACGAGGTATCGCACACCCGCGTGCTGGCGGGATTTTCCTCGGACGAAACGGCGACCTTCATTTTTTCCATGAAAAAGCCCGTGTTCGATGCGCTCCGCGAGGAATTGGGGAACGATGCGGCGGCACTCGCCGACAACGTGTGGGCGGCGACCCTGCTGCTCGACTCGTTGGGACTGTACACCGTCAAATCGTATCAAAAGACTCGCGAGCAGGTCATCAGCCGGCAACAGCAAGAATTGTTGGAGCTGTCGACTCCAGTGGTCAAGTTATGGGATGGCATCCTTGCCCTTCCTATGATCGGCACGTTGGACTCCGCGCGCACTCAGGTGGTGATGGAGTCGCTGCTGCAAAAGATCGTGGAGACCGAGTCGCAAATCGCCATTATCGACATCACCGGTGTGCCGACCGTGGACACCTTGGTGGCGCAACATTTGTTGAAGACCGTGACGGCACTGCGGCTCATGGGTGCCGACTGCATTATCAGCGGCGTGCGGCCGCAAATCGCCCAGACCATCGTGCACCTAGGCGTGGATCTGCAAGGGGTGACCACCAAGGCCAATCTTGCCGACGCGCTGGCGTTGGCATTGAAGCGCACCGGCGTTGCTTTCACGAAGATATAGCGCATGGAGCGAATCCCTATTCTGCGGATGGGCGAGTTCCTGCTCGTCACCATCCAAGTCGACATGCACGATCAACTCGCGTTGACCCTGCAGGATGACCTGACTCGCGCCATCGAGAAAAAGGGTGCCAAGGGCGTCCTGATGGATATTTCGGCGCTGGAAATGGTGGACTCGTTCATCGGGCGCATGATTTCCGATATTTCCGGCATGGCGCGCATTCTAGATGCGAAAACCGTGGTGGTGGGCATGCAGCCGGCGGTGGCCATTACGCTGGTGGAACTCGGACTTTCTTTACCCGGCGTGGCGACGGCGCTCAACGTCGAGCGCGGCATGGAAATGCTGCGCCGTTCACTCGCCGAATCCAATGACGACCACTACATCAAGCGGTGAGCTGCCGCTGGGCAACGAGCATGACATCGTACTCGCTCGTCAGGCCGTGCGACGTATGACCCAGGAACAACGTTTTTCGCTGGTGGATCAAACCAAGTTCGTAACCGCGGCCAGCGAACTGGCGCGCAACGCACTGATATACGGCGGCGGCGGAAAAATGAAATGGCAGGTGTTGCTCGACGGGACCAAAGCCGGGCTGCGCCTATCCTTCGAGGATCAAGGCCCCGGCATACCCAATCTGGATCTGGCGATGACGGATGGTTGGACGTCCGGCAACGGCCTGGGACTGGGACTCACCGGTGCGCGCCGTTTGGTCAATGAATTTGAACTGGACTCGCGGGTGGGGGTGGGTACCCGGGTCACCATTACGCGTTGGAAATGACCGGCCGAATTTTCGCCCCCGCCTTCCAGTCGCGTTTGGCCATTGCCCACGACAGCGACATCGGGGAGTGCCGGCGCCACGCGAAGCGGCAAATCGAAGGTCATGGATTCGACGAGGTAAGTGCGGGACGCGCGGGTATTGCAGCGACGGAGCTGGCAACCAATATCGTGCGTCACGCGGGACACGGAGAAATCCTGATGCAGGTGCTGGACGACGGCATACATCCTGAGTTCGAGATGCTGGCCATTGATAAGGGCCCGGGCATGCAGGATGTCGACGCCTGCATGCGCGATGGCTTCTCGACGGGAGGAACTGCAGGCCAAGGCCTGGGAGCCATCGCTCGATTATCGGGAACCTTCGACATTTTCTCCGCGATGGGTCAGGGTACGGTGGTGCTATCCCGGATTCAGCGCGACCAGAACCCACGCCCGACAGCCGGCGCCCGGTCCACGCTGGAATTCGGCGCCATCAACTTGGCGGTGGCCGGGGAAATCGAATGCGGCGATACCTGGCGCATCGCGGATGCCGGTGCGCAGGCCAGTATTATGGTGGCTGACGGGCTGGGTCATGGCCCCCTGGCGGCCGCGGCCTCCAAAGCCGCGGCGACCGCCTTCGTCAAACAGCCCTTCGACGGGCCTTCCCTGTCCATGCAGGGTTTGCATCGCGCGGTGACGGGCACGCGTGGTGCCGCGGCCGCCTGCGCCGTCCTGCATGCGGCTGAGTTAAGATTGGAATATGCGGGAGTGGGCAATATCAGCGGCTCTGTGGTCACGCGCGAACGTTCGCGCGGCATGGTGTCGCACAATGGAACTTTAGGCGTGCAGCTACTGAGGACACAGCAGTTCGACTACGAATGGCCCGTGGGCGCCCGAGTCGTCATGCATTCGGATGGCATGTCGGCGCGATGGAGCCTCGCCACGTACCCTGGGTTGATTCAGCGGCATTCGGCCGTCATTGCCGGCGTGCTGTACCGGGATTGTTCCCGGGCCCGGGACGATGTGACGGTGGTCGTGGCGTGTCAACGAGCATAATCGGCGACTAAAGAGCATGAGCGACGACACCGCAACCTTGAAATCGCAACTGGCCTCCCAGCAGGACGAACTCGCCTTTTTGCGGGCCGAACTGGACGAGACCAACAAAGGCGTCGTCGCGCTCTATGCGGAGCTGGATACCAACGCCATACAGTTGCGCGAAGCGGCCGACCTCAAGAGTAGGTTCCTGTCGTACATGAGCCATGAATTTCGCACGCCGTTGGCTTCCATAACGAGCATTTCGGACATCTTGATGGGCGGCATGGATGGCCCGCTCACCGCCGAGCAATTGAAGCAGCTGCAATTCGTACAAGGCAGCGTCCGCGAATTGACGGAAATGGTCGACGATCTTCTCGACTTGGCGAAGGTAGAAGCCGGACGCATTTCGATTTCTGCCGAGTGGTTCGAGATGGTCGATTTGTTCTCGGCGCTACGCGGCATGTTCAAACCCATTGTCAGCGGTAGCGCGGTCTCGCTGATATTCGAGGAACCCATCGGCATGCCTCGGGTATACACGGACGATAAGAAGCTGTCGCAGATTTTGCGCAATTTCATTTCCAACGCCTTGAAGTTCACCATCGAGGGCGAGGTGCGAGTGACCGCCAAAATGCTCGACGGGCAGCTTCTCGAGTTTGCGGTCAGCGACACAGGAATAGGCATCGCCCAAGAGCATTTGCCGGCGTTATTCTCGGATTTCGTACAATTGGACACGCGTATCCAAAAGCGCCTTCGCGGCACCGGCCTGGGATTGTCCCTGGCCAAGAAGTTCTCCGAATTACTTGGCGGCCGCGTCGCGGTGACCAGCGAAGTCGGCAAGGGATCTCGCTTTTCCTTGCTCATACCGCACCGGTATCCCGATGGAGCACCGACGCCATGATTGACGACGCCTCCGAACTGATAAAGAAAAAAGGCTCCATTCGCGTTCTGGCGGTGGACGATAATCCGTCCGCGCTGTACGCCACATCGCGGGTGCTCCGCTCGGCTGGCTATGAGGTGATCGAGGCCACGACGGGCGCCGCGGCACTCGCGGCGGCGGGCCGCGCGGATCTGGTGGTGCTGGACGTCAATTTGCCGGATATCGATGGCTTCGAAGTGTGCCGCCGTCTGCGTGCGCGTCCGGATACCTCACAGCTGCCGGTCCTGCACCTCTCGGCGACGTTCACTCAGTCCGCGGATTTTGCCTTGGGGTTCGAGGCGGGCGCCGATAGTTATTTGACGAGGCCCGTCGAGGCACCCGTATTGATCGCCACGGTGCGCACGCTGCTGTTCGCGCGGCATGCCGATATCATCCGGCGCGGTCTCGATGCGAAGCTGCGCACCATGTTCAATCTGGCGCCGGTGGCGCTCGCCATCCTGGATGATAAATTCAACTACGAGAGCGTCAATCCTGCCTACAGTGCGTTGACCGGCTATGCGGCAGATGAATTGGTGGGGAAGTCCGCCACACTCTATCTGGCCACCGAGGCCGAACCGCTGGACGCCGAGTCCAGCGCTCATTTGCAATCCGGTAAACGGTGGACCCGGCAGCTGCAGTTCATGAAGAGGGACGGCACGGTCGCGATGGTGGAGTGGCAAATCGCCAAAGAGAATATCTCGGGTGTCCGGATATTGGTGGCCACGGACATCACGGAGAAATTGCGCGCGGAGGAAGCTCGAGAAAGCTTGTTGGCGAGCGAGCGGGCCGCAAGAGCCGAGGCGGAGCGCAGCAACCGACTGAAAGAAGAGTTCCTCGCTACGCTTTCGCATGAATTGCGCAATCCGCTCAATGCCATTTTAGGCTGGTCGACGGTACTCGCGCGCAAGCCCGAATTGCCGGAAGCGGTGAAGCATGGTCTGCAGGCCATTGAACGCAATTCACGCTTTCAAGCGCAAATGATTTCGGACCTCTTGGACTACGCCGGCATCTCCTTCGGAAAGATTCGATTGGTGGCCGAGCACATCGACCCCTATCCCGCCATTCGCGCCGCCCTGGATGTGGTGAGCGGAACGGCGCAGACGGCGGGGGTGACCATCCGGTCGGTATTCACGGACGAGAAATTGCTCATCGAAGCGGATGAGTCCCGACTGCAGCAGATCGTCTGGAATTTGCTCAGCAATGCGGTGAAGTTCTCGACGCGCGGCGATGAGGTAGTGCTCGAGGCCGGCCGCAGCGGCGAATGCATGAACCTCGTGGTCACGGATCACGGCAGGGGCATCGAGCCCGAGTACCTGCCGCGTATCTTCGAGCGGTTCAGTCAGCAGGACTCCACCACCACCCGCAGTCATGGCGGACTAGGCCTGGGGTTGGCTATCGTCAAGCAATTGGCCGAGCTGCATGGCGGCTCCATTCACGCCTTCAGCGCGGGCAAGGGCACCGGCGCCAAGTTCACTGTGAAGATTCCCCTGAGCCGCGACGAGGCGCGGCCTCGCAGCAGCGATAGTCAGATACAGCGGACGCTGGATTTCTCGCAAGTGGTGGCGTTGATCGTCGAGGACGATGCCGATGCGCGCGAGTTGACCAAGCGAATTTTGCTGGATGTGGGCGCGACCGTGGTCGAAGCCGCCAGCGCCGATGAAGCCTTGTCGTTTGTGGACAGCGCGAAACCGAATATTCTCATCAGCGATATCGGCATGGCACGCCAGGATGGCTATCAATTGGTGCGCAGGCTCCGTGCCGCCGGCCACGGTGCCGATACGTTGCCGGCCATCGCGTTGACAGCCTTTGCTCGCAACGAGGATCGCAGCGAGGCGCTGGCCGCCGGTTTCCAGGATCACCTCATCAAGCCGCTGGAGCCGCAGACACTGCTGACCCGCATTGCCTTCCTGCGTATGAGCGGGCGGACCAAGAATTCTTAAAGCCGCGGTGTAAGCCGCAGTGGTAGGCCGCGATGTAAGCCGCGGCTGTAAGCTGCAGTCTTAGGCCGCGCCGGGAATGCCTTTTACCAATTCCGCCGCAGCATCGATGACCGCGGCTTGATGCGGCATCAGCGATTGACCACCCATGTGCATGAACTCTTCCAAGTAAGGGTCCACCACGGCCGTGCGAATGCCTGAGAATTCTTCCAGGATGGGCAACCCGCAGAAGGGCACATAGGCATTCGAGTAGCCGCCTTCATGGGTGGCGACCAGTCGCCCGCCGCATAAATCCTCTGCGGCCGCGACAATGCGCGCAGCCATGGCCCGGTAGGTCTCGCTGGTGCACAGCATGCGGCCGAGCGGATCCATGGCGCTGGCGTCCAGCCCTGAGGCGACGACAATGAGTTCGGGGCGAAAGCGCTGCAGCGCCGGCAATATGACCCGGTCGAAAGTCGCGAGGTAGGCGCCGTGGCCGGCGCCCGCGGGGAGGGGAATGTTCAAGTTGGTGCCTACCGCCGCGCCGTTGCCGGTGACATCCATGCTCCCTGCATCGATGGGATAGCAGTGATCCTGATGAATAGAGAGCGTGAGCACCGACGGATCGTCGATGAAGGCGCTTTCGGTGCCATTGCCATGGTGCACGTCCCAATCGACCACCGCGACGCGATTCAGGCCGTGGACGCGCTGTGCATGCCGTATGAGCAGAACGGCGTTGCCGAACACGCAGTAGCCGCGCCCCGCGTCCGCCTCGGCGTGATGGCCCGGCGGCCTGACCAGCGCATAGGCATTCTTGACCTTAGCGGTGAGCACGGCGTCCACAGCTTCGATGCAGCCGCCGGCGGAGAGCAGGGCGATTTCATAACTTCCCGCGCCGATTTGCACGCTGTCGCCAAGGGCGCCGCCGCCCGCGGCCGACATGGCTATCACCGAGTCGACGTAGCGTGCGCTGTGGAAGTATTCCAATTCGCTGCGCTCGGCCGGCCGCGGCTTGATGCGCGTCAGGTGATCGGTCAGACCGCTCACGTCCAACAAGCCCAGCAGCCGACGCTTGGTGTCGGCAGACTCGGGATGGCGATCGGGTTGCATGTAGGCGTTGGTGCTCGAGAACCCGGCGCCGCTTCCCGTGTCATGCCAAAAATAGCGCTCGTGCACGACCAGACCGGTACTTGCTGTCATCGAATCCAACTCGCTTCAAACAATGGGCTTGGGCGCCGCGATAGGCGCGCGATGCCGCGAATCGCGGCCATAGTAGTTTGGGTAATCGGAGCTCAATCCCTTGAAGCGCCGATGCATCCAGAGATATTGCTCGGGGACTTTGAGAATCTGCGCCTGGAGAAGTGCGTTGAAGCGTTCGACATCGTGAACCACGTCGTCGCTGGGAAAGTTCTCGAAGGCCGGGCCGATGACCACTCGGTACCCTGCGCCGTTCGGCAGACGCTCCGGGAAATATGTCAGCACCGCTGCCCCGGAAATCTTCGCCAATCGCGAGGTGGCTGTAGTGGTGGCG
>Ga0302314_10005878_pt1 | contig 22308 bp, 14 predicted proteins | sample III_Palsa_N2_3_FD_200533 | JGI IMG/M metagenome (GOLD analysis project Ga0302314, IMG submission 200533) | Peat permafrost microbial communities from Stordalen Mire near Abisko, Sweden - III_Palsa_N2_3 | ecosystem: Environmental > Terrestrial > Soil > Palsa > Peat permafrost | place: Sweden...
TTCAGCCATTGGTGCGGGCGCAATGCGGCCAGGCGGTCTTTTACGCGGGTCGGCGCACCCACCGCTTGGGCGCCGTCGAAGCGGCGTTCGACCTGGCGTTGGAATCCTGCGGTCGGGTGGGCGATTAGGACCCGGCGCGCGTGCTCCCAAACGGCGAAATCGTTTCGCTCGTTGCCCAGATAATCGAATTCGCGCGCGCCGAACTTGGCAACCAGAGCGCTGGCTTTGGCGCTGCCGCGCAGATTGATCGTGCCGTTGGAGCCCATTACACCGTCGAACAAGCCGAGATGATCGGCGACCGCGTGCACCGGGAAGGCGTCGGAAGCGGACACCAGCCAGACCTCCTGTCCGGCTTGGCGCGCACTGGCGATCTCGGCAAGTACGGCATCACTGTAAGGCAGGCTGCCCGGATCGATCGGAGCCAGCGTGGCAACCTGGCGTTTGAACGACGCACGACCCTTGAATAGCCAGCCGAGGGCACCGATCGCCGCGAAGGGTCGCTCGGCCAGCAGCGCGAAAAAACTCTCCAATAACGTGTCCGACCTCAGCAAACTGCCATCGAGGTCGACAACCAACGGCGGTGGCGTCATGGCGAAGTAAGGCGAGGGCTCTGCCCTCCCCCAAACCTAAAGTCATGGGGGTCCAGGGGCCCTCGCTCCTGGCGGGGTCGAGGGGCAGGGCCCCCGCCTTGCCTTCCCTGTGCCCTCACCGCGTCGGCCGCGGCGGCGTTTGCGAGTAATCATAGAAGCCACGGCCGGTTTTGCGGCCCAGCCAGCCGGCTTCGACGTATTTTACCAGCAGCGGGCAGGGGCGGTATTTGCTGTCGGCGAGGCCCTCGTGGAGGACCTGCATGATCGAGAGGCAGGTATCCAGGCCGATGAAATCCGCGAGTTCCAAGGGGCCCATGGGGTGGTTGGCCCCTAGCTTCAGGCCGGTGTCGATACCGCTCACGGTGCCGACGCCTTCGTAGAGGGCGTAGACGGCTTCGTTGATCATGGGGACCAGAATGCGGTTGACGATGAAGGCGGGAAAATCCTCGGATACCGCGGTGGTTTTTTCGAGCTTGGCGGCGAGATCTTCGATAGTCTGGAAGGTGGCTTCCGAGGTCGCAATGCCGCGGATGATTTCGACCAGCTTCATGATCGGCACCGGGTTCATGAAGTGCATGCCGATGAAGCGGTCGGGACGGTCGGTGGTGGCGGCGAGGCGCGTGATCGGGATCGAACTGGTGTTGGAGGCGATGATGCAACTGGGTTTGAGGAAAGGTATCGCCGATCGATAGATGGCTTGTTTTACGGCTTCCTTTTCGGTCGCGGCTTCGATCACCAGATCGCAATCGGCGAAAGCGGCGTAGTCGGTGCCGAAGCTGATCAGGCCGAGCGCGGTATCGCGGGCTTTAGCGTCGATCTGACCTTTGGAAACTTGGCGATCCAGGTTCTTGGTGATTGCCGCGACGCATTTTTCCAGCGCCGATGGTTGCGCGTCGAGCACCCGCACTGAGATGCCGTGGAGGGCGGCGACATGAGCGATGCCGCTGCCCATCTGGCCGGCGCCGATGATGCCGATGCACGCGATCGGGGAGGAGGCGGGTGCGGAGGATGGGTTCGAAGATGGTTCGGGGCTCATGTCAGGCGCGCTCCAGTTCGGATTTAAGTTCGGGGAGGGCTGCGAAGAGATCGGCTACCAGCCCGTAATCGGCCACCACGAAAATCGGGGCGTCAGGGTCTTTGTTGATCGCGACGATGAACTTGCTGTCCTTCATGCCGGCGAGATGCTGGATCGCGCCCGAGATGCCGACCGCGATGTAGAGCTCGGGGGCGACCACCTTGCCGGTCTGGCCGACCTGGAAGTCGTTTGGGGCGTAGCCGGAATCCACCGCGGCTCTGGAGGCGCCGATGGCGGCCCGCAGCGCGTCGGCGACGGGCTCCAGTAGGGCGAAGTTCGCGGCCGACCCCATGCCGCGGCCGCCGGAAATCACCACGCGGGCGGCGGCGAGCTCGGGCCGGTCACTGTGGGCGACCGCCTGGCTCACGAAGCTGGCGGCGCGCGCGGATGGGGCGGATGGCGTGACGGCTTCGATCGTGGCGCTGCCACCTTCTGCGGGTGCGGGATCGAAGCTGGCGGCACGGATGGTGAGGAGCTTGATCGGGTCGAGGCTGCGTACGGTGGCGAGGGCGTTGCCGGCGTAGATCGGGCGCACGAACCGGTCGGAGCCGAGCACCGCCGATACATCCGAGATTGATTGGGCGTCGAGCAAAGCCGCGGCGCGTGGGATCACGCTTTTGCCCACCGAGGTCGAGGCCGCCAGGATGTGCGTATAGCCGGGAGCGAGCGAGATCAGCAGGTCGGCGAGCGGTTCGGCAATCGGATGGGCGAGCAGGGCCTGGTCGGCGACCAGGACTTTGGCGACGCCTTGGATGCGGGCAGCAGCCGCGGCGGCGGCGGCAAGTTCATGGCCAGCAAGGAGGGCGTGAACTTCGCCCAGTTGGGCGCCTGCGGCGATCGCTGAACGGGAGGGCTGTTTGATCAGACCGGCTTCGTGATCGAGCAGAACGAGAATGGCCATGATCAGATCACCTTGGCTTCAGTCTTGAGTTTTTGCACCAGCTCCGCGACCGAGGACACCTTCACGCCGGCCTTGCGCTCTGGCGGTTCGGCGACGGATTCGACGATAAGTCGCGGTGCGGGATCGACGCCGAGTGCCGCGGGTGTGACGGTCTCGATGGTTTTCTTGCGTGCCTTCATGATGTTGGGCAGGCTCGCATAGCGCGGCTCGTTCAAGCGCAGATCGGCGGTAACGATGGCGGGAAGGCTGAGCGAGAGCGTTTCCAGGCCGCCGTCGATTTCGCGGGTGACTTCGAGCCGGTCGCCGGCGACCGCGATGGCGCTGGCGAAGGTCGCCTGCGGCCAGCCGAGCAGCGCTGCCAACATCTGGCCGGTAGCGTTCATGTCGTCGTCGATCGCCTGCTTGCCGAGGATGACCAGGCCCGGTTGCTCGCGCTCGACGATGGCCTTGAGGAGCTTGGCGACCGCCAAGGGCTCGAGCGCCACATCGGTCTCGATCAGAACGCCGCGATCGGCGCCCATCGCGAGCGCGGTGCGGAGGGTCTCGGTGCACTGGGCAACACCGGCGGAGACCACGATTATTTCGGTGGCGAAGCCTTTTTCCTTGAGGCGGATGGCTTCCTCGACGGCGATTTCGTCGAACGGATTCATCGACATCTTGACGCCAGTGGTTTCGACGCCGGAGTGATCCGACTTCACTCGGACCTTGATGTTGAAATCCACTACCCGCTTGACGGGGACCAATAGCTTCATCGGCCGTACACACCCTTTTGGAATCATGCTTGCCCATTTTACGGGGCGGGGGAGGTTATGAAGCGATAAGGCTGGATGTCAAATCCGGGAAATGTATGGCTGGCCTACCGGTCGCGAAAAATTGTCAGGATCAGCACGACCAGGAGGAGAGCGAGAGCCTGAAGGGCGACGCGCCATTGCATGAGCTTGTTGGATTGGCGGGGATCGGAACCGCGGACCAGGCCGACGATGCCGGCGCCAAGCACAGCAAGCACCGACAATAGTGCCAGGCCAAGGAGGATGAACATGAGATCACGGAACATCGAGCGATTATAGTAGGAAGTGACGGCGAAGGCCAGGATCAGTTGGCCGGAGCGGAGGTAAGCGAAATCAACAGGTTGAAGGGTAGGAAGAATCTTCTTTTTGGGAACAAAAAGAAGCAAAAAAACTTTGTCAATTAGGGGGTTCGGCGCCCACCTGCCGGAGGGCTGTGCGCTCCGATCCAATTTGAACAAAAGTTCTTTGCTTCTTTTTGTTCACAAAAAGAAGATTCTTCCCGCGCTTAAGCTTTTAACTTTGCCGCGGCGGCATGTAGACGACGAGGCCGTTCAGAGCGTCGCTGCTTTTGATTTGGCAAGACAGACGTGAATTCGCTTTGTTGGGACTCGCAGTGCTGCCGAGCATGGCATCTTCGTCGTCCGACTTCGGGGGTAGCAATGCAAGCTGCGAGGGTTCGACGTAGACGTGACACGTGGCGCACATGCAGTTGCCGCCACATTCCGCCTCGATGCCCTTCACGCCATTCAATACCGCGCCATGCATCAGCGTGGTGCCGGTCTTCACCTCCACATCTTTGCGAACGCCGCTTATTTCCACATAGGTAATCTTCGCCATGGCCGATCTTTCAGTTCAGAAGAGATTTCAAGTCAAACCCAATATCGGCGGCTTGAGAAGGGGCTAGTTCGGCCCCCTTGGCAAGTAATCGGCGCGCCAGCATATAGTCGTGCACGCGATTCACCGACTCCGCGCCCAGGAAACGGCCTTGGTTGAAACAAAAGACCGAGAATGCACCGGAAACAGGATCGCCGCGCGCTATTGCTTCGTCGTGCGGATTGGTGAGGCCGGCGATTTGGAGCTTCAGTCCGCCCTGATCGCTCCAGAACCAGGGCAACGCCACGTAGGGCGTGGGCTTGCCGGTCAGGCGCTGTGCCAGACACCGGGCCTGATCCACGGCATTTTGCACTGACTCGATGCGCAGGGGTGCCCTCGCGTAACGATTTGGCGCGCGCGCGCAATCGCCGAATGCCGAAATGCTGGCGTCGCTGGTGGCCATGAATTCATCCACCACAATTCCGTCCTCGACCAGAATCCCGGCGTCCTCGGCCAATTCCACGTTGGGCAGAATGCCGATGCCGACCAATATCAGATCGGCCGGGATCAGCTCACCCGAGGTGGTTTCGACGCCTGAGGCGCGGCGTTCTTCACCTAAAATGCGGCGGACCCCATCCTGAAACCGGAAGTTGATGCCGGTCGCTTCGTGCTTGGCCTGGAAGAATTCCGACATCGGACGGGAGATGGCACGAGCCATCGGGCGCCCTGCCGCCTCGATCACCGTTACCTCGATGCCCTTGGCGCGGGCGGTGGCGGCAAATTCGAGGCCGATGAAGCCGGCGCCGATCACTACCACCCGGCTTATCGTGGGCAGGGCGTCGCGGATGGTGATCGCCTCGGCCAGGTCGCGCAGTTGTACTACCCCGGCGAGATCGGCTCCCTCCACCGCCAGGCGCCGGTTCCGCGCGCCGGTGGCAAGAGCCAGATGATCGTAGGCGAGTTCCTCGCCGGTGCTGAGAATAAGCTTGCGCGTCGCGCGATCGATCCTTACCGCTCGAGTGGAGGCACGTAACTCGATATTGTGATCCGCGAAGTAGCTCGGGGGACGCAGAAGCACGCCCTCCTCGTCGGTGCCGCCCGACAGGAAGGCCTTCGATAGCGGCGGGCGCTGATAAGGGATGAAGGCCTCGTCGCCGACCATCACGATGCGGCCGGTAAAGCCTTCTTCGCGTAGCGACATTGCCAGTTGGAATCCACCCTGACCGGTACCCAGGATGATTACCGACGCAAGTTCCGGGGACGCTATTTCCGACACCTAAACCTCGTGGAGTTTATTCCGCCAAGGCCTCCATGATGCGCGAACGGCGTCCTCCGCTCGATAGACGTTCCAACACCAGAAAGACCGCCGGCGTGGTATAAAGCGTCAGAAGCTGGGAGACTAGTAGCCCGCCCATGACTGTTATGCCCAACGGTTGACGGTCAGCCGATCCCGCGCCGGACATGAACGCCATCGGAATGGCGCCGAAGAAGGCAGCCAGGCTGGTCATGACAATCGGACGGAAGCGGGTGACGCAGGCCTGCTTGACCGCGGCAAGCGCGTTAAGCCCATCCTTGCGTTCGGCCTCGATCGCGAAATCAATCATCATGATCGCGTTCTTTTTCACGATACCGATCAGCATCACGATACCGATGATGCCCACGATGTTGAGTTCGGTGCCCGAGATCTTGAGCGCGAGCAGCGCCCCCAACGCCGCCGACGGCAAAGTGCTGAGGATCGTGATCGGATGGATCAGACTTTCATACAGCACGCCGAGCACGACGTAGATCGCGACGATGGTGGCGGCGAACAGGATCGGCTCGTCGGCCTGGCTTTGTTGCAGAAACCTTCCGGTGCCGGCCGCTTCCAGCCGCACGCTGTCAGGCATGCCGATGGCGAGCGCGGCCTGCGCGATCATCTTCTGGGCCTGGCTCAGCGAAACGCCGTCGCCGAGATTGTAGCTGATCGTGGCTGAGGGGAATCCGCCGTCGTGAGTAACGCTGGTCGCGGTGGTCTCCATTTTGAGCGTGGTGACCGCGGCGAGCGGGATCTGGGCGCCGCTGTTGCCGGGAATGTAGACCTTTTGCAGATCGCCGACCGTGGTCTGCAGATCGGGGTCGATCTCCAGCACTACGTGATACTGGTTGCGTTCGTCGTAGATGGTGGAAAGCTGGCGCTGCGAGAATGAGTTTTCCAGCACGGTGTCGATCGCCGAGACCGAAATGCCCAGCCGCTGCGCCGCGTCGCGGTCGATGATCAGAGTCGCTTGCGGACCCGCGACGTCCTGGTCCGAGGATACGTCCTCGACGCCCGGGGTTCGTGCCAGCTTGGCCACCAGTTTTGCGGTCCAAGTGCGCAATACGCCGAGATCTTCGCTGCGCAGTGCCATCGAGTAAGCGCCGGCGGCGTTGCTGCCGCCGCCGGGCGAAAAGCTCTGCGTCGCCTGGAGATTGGTCTCGATTCCGCCGATCCGGGCGAGCTTGACCCTTAGACGCGCGATGATTTTGGCTGCTGTAGTGCTGCGCTCGCCGATCGGCTTGAGACCGATCTCGAGATCGCCCTGGTTGGTGCCGCCTTGGGGACGCGACGAACTCAGGGTTGCCGAGACCGAGTCGACGTCCGGGTCGGCCTGGATCACCGCGTTGACCTCTTTCTGCCGGATTACCATCGCCTTGAAGGAAATGTCGGAGGGAGCGAGCGTGCTGCCGCGAATGCTGCCGTTGTCCTCGAAGGGGAGGAAGCCCTGCGGCATCGAATTCCACAGATACACCGTTGCCACCAGCGCGCCCACGGTGAGCATCACCATGAGCCACGGCATCGAGAGCGCCACTTCGAGCGAATTTACGTAGGCGCGCCTGCAGTACTGGAAGCCGCGGTCGAAGCGATCTTCGATCACTTCCCAGACACGTCCCGGCAGATGTTTGGGCGGCCGATAGTGGGCCGGAATGAAATTGCCGCAGATCGTGGCGGTAAGGGTGAGCGACACCACCGCGGAAACCGCGATCGCGGCTACCAGCGACCAGGCGAACTGGCCGAATAGCTTGCCGGTGACACCGCCCATGAACAGGATCGGAATGAACACCGCTACCAGTGAAATGCTGATCGATACCACGGTGAAAGCGATCTGACCCGCGCCGTCGATCGCCGCCTGCCTCGGGGTTTTCCCCATGTCGATATGGCGCACGATGTTTTCGATCATCACGATCGCGTCGTCGACCACGAACCCCACGGAAATCGTAATCGCCATCAGCGAGAAATTATTCAGCGAGAAATCCATGAACCACATCAGGCCCATGGTGCCGGCGATGGCGAGCGGCAGGGTGATCGCGACCGCGATCGTCGGCACGGCGTGGCGCATGAACAGCAGCACCACCAGAACCACCAGTCCGATGGTGAAGAGCAGGGTTTGCTCCACGGCATGGAAGCCCGCGATGATGTTCTGAGATTCGTCTTGCGCAGTGGTGATCTTGATCCCCTGCGGCATCCATTTGATCAACTGCGGCAGCATCGCCTTCACCCGATCGGTGGTCTGGATCAGGTTGGCGTCGCTTTCCTTGTGGACGCCGAGAATGATCGAAGGGTTGCCGTTGTACCAGGCGCCGACTTTGCTGCTGGCCTGCCCGTCATAAAGAGTCGCGACGTCCGACAGCTTTACCACCGAGCCGTCTGGATTGGCGGTCAGGATCAGATCCTTGTAGTCGGCGGCGGTGTAGAGCTGGCTGTTGGCTGCGATAATGTGCGTCTGCTGGCTGCCCTGGAGCGAGCCGAGCGGCTCGTAGTTGTTCACGTCGGTGATCAAATTGCCGACGTCGTTTGCGGAAAGTCCGGCGGCCTTGAGCGCGTCGGGATGCACCTGGACATGCACCGCCGGGCTTTCCGAGCCGTACTCATCCACACCGCTGACCCCCTCGACTTGCGCCAGGCGCTGCGCCAGCAAGGTGTCGGCGGCATCGTAGATCTTGTCGGAGCTCAGGCTGTCGGAGGATAGCGTCAGTTGCAAAATCGGCCGGCCCGAGGGTGACATTCGCCGCATCTGCGGCCGCTGGGGCAGATCGCCCGGCATGTCCACCAGCGCCGTATTCAGCGCCGCCTCGACGTCGTGCGAGGCATCGATGATGTTGCGGTCGATGTTGAACTGCATCGAAATGTTGACCGAGCCCTCGCTGCTGGTCGAACTCATGTCGTCGATGCCGGTGACCTCACCCAGGTGGCGTTCGAGTGGAGCCGCGACCGAGGTGGCCATGGTCTCGGCACTCGCGCCGGGGCGGGAGGCGGAAACCTGGATCATCGGGAAATCGACGTTGGGGATTTCTTCGACCGGTAGCGATAGGTAGGACATGATCCCGCCGATCAGCAGGCCCACCGCTAGAAGACACGTGCCGATCGGACGCTCGATGAAGGGTGTGGAGATGCTCATCGGAGGAAATCCTCGGAAGGCAAGGGGAAGGGAAGTCTACTTTTTGTGAACAAAAAGAAGCAAAAAAACTTTGTCAATTGGAGCCCCACTACCGGACGCCGGTCGCGGTTCTTTCGGATAAGGTTTTTTTGCTTCTTTTTGTTCACAAAAAGAAGACTTCCCTTCCTTGTGCCTGCTTCCATCACTTTCACTCCGCCACCAGCGATTGCGGTTGTGCCTGCCGCAGCCGCAGCCGTGCGGTCAGGCGCTCGAAGGCGAGGTAGATCGAGGGCGTGGTGTAGAGTGTGATCAACTGACTCAGCAGCAGGCCGCCGATGATGGTGATGCCTAGCGGCGCTCGCAGTTCGGAGCCGGCGCCTTGTTCCACTACCAGCGGCAGCGCGCCCAGAAGGGCGGCGGCGGTGGTCATCATGATCGGCCGGTAGCGCAACAGGCAGGCTTGGCGGATCGCGGCCAGGGGTTCCAGGCCTTCGTTGCGCTGGGCGTCGATCGCGAAGTCGATCATCATGATGGCGTTTTTCTTCACGATGCCCATCAGTAGGACAATGCCGACGAGGGCCACCAGGGAGAGGTCGTTGCCAGTGACTAGTAGTGCCAATAGCGCGCCGATGCCGGCGGACGGCAGGGTGGAAATGATCGTGATCGGGTGGATCAGGCTTTCGTAGAGAACGCCCAGCACGATGTAGATCACTACCACGGCGGCCATGATCAGGTAGGGTTCGCTCACCAGGGATTTCTGGAACTCCGCCGCGTCGCCGGCGTAGGAACCCACGATGGTCGGCGGGATGCCTAGGTCGGCCTCGGTTTTGGTCACCGCGGCGATCGCGGAACCCAGGCTCGCTCCGTCGGCGACGTTGAACGAAAGGGTGATCGCCGGGAACTGATCCATGTGGTTCACCGTGAGCGGCACGTCGCGCTGCTCGATCGAGGCGACTTGAGTGAGCGGCACCTGGGCTAGGCCGGTTTGGGTGGCGGTGCTTACCGACGAGGCGGCGCCCGCGTTCGACGATGGCACCCGCAGCAACGAGAGCGCGTCGGGGCCGGTTTGCCATTGCGGCGCGGTTTCCAGCACTACGCGGTATTGGTTGCTCGACGCGTAGATGGTCGAGACCTGGCGCTGGCCGTAGGCGTCGTAGAGTACATCCTCGATCGACTGCATGGTTACGCCGAGACGGCGCGCGGCCGAGCGATCGATGTCGATGTAGGTGCCGAGCCCCTCGGTCTGCTGATCGGTCGCCACATCCTTCAGCTGGGGCAGCGCGGAAAGTGCCGCGACAAGCTTGGGGGCCCATTGGTTGAGCTCGGCGGTGTTGGTGTCGGTGAGGGTGTATTGATACTCCGTGCGGCTTACCCTCGTGCTGATCTGGATGTCCTGCACCGGGCGCATGAATACGCGCATGCCGGGCACCACCGACATTTCCTGTTGCAGGCGCGCCGCCACCGCGGTGACGCCGTCACGCTGGCCGAGCGGTTTCAGGGTAACGGTGAGGCGGCCGACGTTGGGGGTGCTGTTGATGCTGCCGACGCCAATGAAACTCACCACGCCGGCGACGTCCTTGTCCTGGAGCGCGATCGCGGCGAGATCCTGCTGCAGGTCCCTGAGATGCGGGATCGACACATCCTGCGCCGCCTCGGTTACCACCGCGATCATCCCGGTGTCCTGCAAGGGGAGGAACCCTTTGGGGATGTACATGTATAGTCCGATGGTGCCGACCAGGGTGCCGCACGCGATCAGTAGCATCTTGCCTTGATGCTTGAACGACCACTCCAGGCTGCGGGCGTAGAGACCCAGGCTCCAGTTGAAGCCGTGTTCGAAGGCGCGGGCGACCGGGCCCGGATGTTCTTCCTCCACCGGGCGCAGGATGCGGCCGCACATCATCGGCGTGAGGGTGAGGGATACGATCGCCGAGACGACGACCGAGACCGCGAGCGTGACCGAGAATTCCTTGAACAGGCGACCGACTACGCCGGTCATGAACAGCAGCGGAATGAATACTGCCACCAGGGACACCGTTAGTGACACGATGGTGAAACCGATCTGGCGTGAACCGCGGTAGGCGGCGGTGAGCGGTGGGACGCCGCTTTCGATCAGGCGGACGACGTTCTCGATCATCACGATCGCGTCGTCGACCACGAAGCCGGTGGCGATGGTGAGCGCCATCAGCGAGAGGTTATCGAGCGAGTAGCCGCACATCGCCATGATCGCGAAGGTGCCGATCAGGGATAAGGGCAATGCCACGGCTGGAATGATGGTGGCGCGCAAGGATCGCAGGAATAGGAAGATCACCATCACCACCAGGCCGGTGGCGAGGGTGAGGGTGAATTCTACGTCGCGCACCGAGGCACGGATCATGTCGGTGCGGTCGTTCATTACCGTGAGCTTGATGCCGTACGGCAGCGAGCGTTGCAGCGCCGGGAGGGCCGCGCGGAGCCGCTGCACGGTTTCCACAATATTCTCGCCGGGTTGGCGCTGGACGTCGAGCAGCACCGCAGGCTTGCCGTTGTACCAGCCGGCGACACGGGTGTTTTCGACCCCATCGACCACCGTGCCGACATCGCGCAGCCGCACCGGCGAGCCGTTGCGCCACGCCAGCACAAGATCGGGATAGGCGTCGGACGTCATCAACTGATCGTTGGCTGAAAGAGTAATCGCTTGGCGTTCGCCGTCGAAGCCGCCTTTGGCGCTGTCGGAGTTGGTGGCGGAAATCGCGGAACGGACGTCTTCCATCGACATGTTGTAGGAGGCGAGCCGGGTCGGATCGATCTGGATCCGGATCGCGGGCTTGAGGCTGCCCATTACGCTGACACGGCCGACGCCCTCGATCTGGCTGAGTTTGGGCTGCAACAGCGTGTCGGCAGCGTCGGCGACCTGATCGAGCGGCAGGCTGTCGGAGGTGAGCGCGAGACTGATGATCGCGGTGTCGGCCGGATTGACCTTGGAATAGGTCGGCGGATAGGGCAGCGTGCTTGGCATCTGCCCTTGGGCGGAGGTGATCGCGGCTTGTACGTCCTCGGCCGCGTCGTCGATGTTGCGGCTGAGCGCGAATTGCAGGGTGATCTGGCTGGTGCCCTCGGCGCTGATCGAGGACATCGACGAAAGTCCGGCGATCTGACCGAATTGGCGCTCGAGCGAACCGGTGATCAGGTCCGCCATGGTCTCGGCGGAAGCGCCGGGGTACTCGGTGGTAACCACGAGGGTGGGGAAATCCACCTGCGGCAGGGACGAGAGCGAGAGTTTGTTATAGCCGAACAACCCGCCCAACAGGACCGCGAACGCGAGTAGCGAGGTTGCGATCGGCCGGGAAATGAAGGGCGAGGATATGTTCATGACTGGCTGTTCTCGTCTGCGGCGACTGTGGCAGCTGGCAGGATCTGAACGCGAGCGTTATCGGTAAGTCGCGATATGCCGTCGGTCACCACCACTTCGCCGGGATTGAGGCCGCTGGTGACTTCGGCAATGGTCTCGGTGCTGTAGCCCGTGGTGATGGTGCGGCGGACGACCTGATTGTTGGCCTGCACGACATAGACGTAGCTGCCGTCGGGCCCGCGCTGAATCGCGGCCGGCGGGACCACCAGCGCGTTCTTGTCGGTGCGCAGCCGCAGCCGCACGGTGACGAAACCACCCGGCCAGAGCTGCGAGTTCTGGTTGGGGAAGGTCGCCTTCACCTTGATCGTGCCGGTGGTGCTCTCGACCTCGTTGTCGATGACGGAAAGCACTCCCGAGTCGAGTACGGTCGAGGAGGCGGCGAGCCCCAGCCCGGTCGCGTCGGTGGTGTTGGTCTGCGGCAGCGCCAGGACTTCCGGCGCACCCGCAGCCATCGCGGCCGACACCGAGCTCAGCAATTGCTGCGGCAGGGTGAAGACCACGCTGATCGGATGGATTTGGGTGATCACGGTGAGCGGCGTGGTTTCAGCCGAGCTGACCTGGTTGCCGACATCGACCTGGCGCACACCGGTGCGGCCGTCTATTGGGGCTGTGATGTTGGTGTAGCTGAGATTGAGCGCGGCAGCGTCGATCTGGGCCTGATCCTGCGCCACCTGGGCCACGTCTTGCGCCACCAGCGCGCGCTGGGTGTCGGCGGTCTGGGCCGAGGTGTAGTCCTTGGCGAGCAACTTGGTGTAGCGCGTGAGGTCGAGGCGAGCATTCGCCAGCAGCGATTCGTCCTCGGCCTTCTTGGCGCGGTCCTGATCCAGAATGGCCTGGTAGGAACGCGGGTCGATCTTGGCCAGGACGTCGCCTGCCTTCACGTCCTGCCCTTCCTTGAACAGCACCTGGATCATCTGGCCGGACACGAGTGGTGTGACGCTGACGGTGTTATACGCCTGCACGGTGCCGATCGCCTCGACGTAAACCGGCACATCCTCGGACGTCGCGGTTGCCGCCACTACCGGGATGACGGTGGTGGCATTGTTGATCGTGGGGATTGCCGCGGCTCCACCGGGGCCGCCGGGGAACCCACCGCCGCCGCCGGGACGCTGGCCTCCGCCCGGGGGGCCGCCGCCTGGACGCTGCCCGCCACCGGGTCCGCCGGCGCCAGGCGCGCCGGCAGGGAAGCCGGCGTTGGTCGTGGTCCCCGGCCTCAACACCAGGTAGGCGCCGATACCTCCGGCGACCAGCACGATGAGGGGGAGAATATAGATGCGACGCATAGAGTTAGCCTTTCATCGCGGCAAGGTCGGAGTTGCTCCAACCACCGCCCAAAGCCTTGAATAGCGTAATCAGCGCATTGAACCGGGACAGGCGCACCTGAACCAAAGTCAATTGGTTCGAGCGCAACGTGTTCTCGGTGTTCAGCACCGTGGTGATATCGACCGTGCCCGCCTCCATCTGCTCATGAGCGATGTCATTGGCGCGAGCGGAGATATCGTAGGCGATCTGCTGCAGCCGCTCCTGCTCGGTGGTGTAGCGGAGGCCGATCAGCGCGTCCTCCACATCCGTTAGAGCCTGCAGCATCGCCTGGTGATAGGTCGCGGCGGATTGCTCGTACTGCCCGTGGGCGGCCTCAAGCTGGCCGGTCAGTTGACCGTTGTCGAAGATCACCTGGGTGAAACTTGAACCCAGCGACAGGTCGAGCGCGCCTGGCACCAGCAGCTTGTTGAGCGCCTGGCTTTCGAAGCCGCTCGACCCGGTGAGATTGAACGCAGGGAAGAACGCCGCGCGGGCGACGCCGATATTCTGGTTCGCGGCCAAAAGATTGGCTTCGGCGTCGGCAACGTCCGGCCGGCGCGCCAGAAGTTGCGAGGGCAAACCGGCGGTGACCGTGGGCACCGCAAGCGAAGTAAGCGTACCGGGAACGATGTTGAGCTCCTCGGGCGTTTTGCCGACCAGAATGCCGAGGGCCACGAGTTCTTGCTCGAGTGCGCTTTGGTCGGCGGGAATGGCGGCCTGCTGTTCCGCCACGGTGGCCTGCTGCTGAGCGACGTCGAGCGCCGTGGCGGTGCCGGCGTCAAGCCGTCCCTGGTACACATCCAGGGTCTGGCGGGCGAGATCGAGGTTGCTGTCGGCGACCGCGAGTTCGTCGGCATCGGCCATCGCCTGGAAGTAGGCGGTGGCGACCGAGGTCTCGACGGTGAGCGCTACATTGGCCTGGGAATAGCGCGACGCGAGGAGCGTGTAGTCGGCGGCCTTCGCGGTGGCGCGATTCTTGCCCCAGAAATCGATCTGGTAGGACAATGAAGCAGTCAGGCCGTAACTGCGGTTGTCGGTAGTGGCGGAGGAGGAACCCGACGTCGATCCGCCAGGCCCGCCGATCCCACCGAGCCCAAGCGCACCCAACTGCGCCGACTGGGTGGATTGCTGCCAATTCTGGGTACCGCCGAGCGACAGGCCCGGCAGCAGCGCCGAACCGGCTTCGCGCGCCGCGCCGTCGGCTTCTTTTACCTGGGCGATCGCTATCAGGATGTTGTCGTTGTGGACCCGCGCCAGATCTTCGAGCCGATCGAGCTCAGGATCCTTGAAGCCACGCCACCAGTCTTCCTTCGGCCAGACGTCGGCTGCGATGGTGGGGGCGTTGTTGGGAGGGGCCGCCCGATAGACCGTCGGCAGGTTCACCGCGGGCGGCTTGTAGGCAGGCACAAAACTGCATCCGGCAAGCAGGCAGAGCGCCGTCCCGAGGGACACCGGGTGTCGGACCGCGTGATATAATTCTGTTTTCATTCGCGTTATTCTGTCGATGTCCCTGTATACACTCGGTTTGGCCCACAGTGGGCGCAATATCCCGGCTAATTGTAACGGGAGCATTGCTCACGCCGGGAGAGTCGTTTCAACACGTAAGCCCTAATTTTGATCGTCGCTACTGTATGGTGACCGAAAACCGGTTAACAGTCCGGGTACGTTGTTCCGAAACATGCCCTCACGGCTCGCGGTTGTCATATTATCAATTAATCCGTCCTAAATGACTTGCCAGGAAGAGGCGATCCGGGTGGAGGAGCAGGCACGGTATGAGCGGCGGTTCCAAAGGAAAATCTGCGCGGGCGGATCGTCCGGCGGCGAGCGCGGGTGTCCCCGGCGAGGCGGAAAATGCCGCGGGGTTGATCGGCGGTTTATACCGGCCCGATCTTTCAGCGCCTCGTTCGGATGCGGGGTTGGGCCACGCCGCTTTTGGGGTGCTCGACCGGCGCGGACACGCTACCGATCTGGTGGCGATTGCGGTGGAACGCGGCAGCCAACCGCGCATATCGATCATTCCGGCGCTGGCGAATAATCCGCTGGCGGGGATGCTGAACCCGTTGGCATTCGGCGGCTATGCCGGTACCGGGCAAACCCCCGCGGTCTATGTCATCTGTGCCGCACCGCCCGGTCCCTCGCTCGCGGCAGTTTTGAAACGCGGCGCCAGCGAACGGCTTGGCGATCTTGAAATGATCGAAACCGTGCTGCGTCCGGCGGCGCACGCGCTCGATGCGCTCGCCCAGCGTGGATTTACCCACCGCGCAATCAGACCCGATAATATTTTTTCGCCCGGACGCGGCAAGGCGGTGATCTTGGGTACCGCGTGGTCCGGGCCGCCAGGCGCATTTCAACCTGCCATCTACGAACCGCCCTACCTCGCACAATGCCACCGCTATGGCCGTGGCGAGGGCGTGATCGCCGACGATGTCTACGCGCTGGGAGTGACTTTGCTGGTGCTCGCGTTGGGCGACGCGCCGGTGCGTGGGTTTGATGACGAAACCATCTTGCGCCGCAAACTGCACCACGGCAGCTACTCCACCTTGGTCGAGGAAGCGCGGCTGCCACCCACACTTTCGGACCTGCTGCGCGGAATGCTGGCCGAAGACCCGGAACACCGTCCACCGCCGCTGCTGCTCACCGATCCCTCCGCCGCGCGCTCCCGCAGGGTGGCGGCCCGCCCACCGCGCCGCGCTCAGCGCCCGCTCGAGATCGGCGGCATCGAGGCCTGGAATCCGCGCTCGCTTGCGCACGCAATGGCAAGTTTTCCGGAACCCGGTGTCCAGGCGATCAAGAACGGGAGCATTGATCGCTGGCTGCGCCGCATGTTGGGCGACGCCGCCATGGCTCACCGTTTCGATCTTGCGGTGACGGTGCGCAACTACGACGGCGCCGAGGGACCGTATGCGGATATGCTTCGCCTTACCCGCGCCACTGCGACACTCGATCCGCTGTCGCCGTTCCATTGGCGCGGTCTCGCGTGTTGGCCCGATGCGCTGGGTTCGCTGCTGGCGGCCGGGTTCAACCAGCGCGAGGTTACGAGCCGGATCGAGGAAGTGGCGGAGAGCGAAGCTGTGGCGGTCTGGGCCGAGGCCAGGATCGAGCGCTGCGACGCGCAGCTGCTCCGGCCCGAGGCAAGGCAGCTCCGTGTCATGGTCAACACCCGCGGTCTGGCGGGACAGTTGCCGCGGGCACTGTACTCTCTCAACCTCGCGCTGCCGTGCCAATCCCCGCTTCTCGACGGCATGCCGGTCACGCGCTTGCCGGGATTGCTGGTGGCACTCGAAAAAACTGCATCGCGGCCCGAACTTCGCAAGGGATTGCCGGCGGATAAACATCTCATGGGCTTTATCGCGGCCCACGGCGAACACCGGCTCGATGCCCAGTTGGCGGTATTCCCCGATTGTCCGGCCACCGAACTGCCGGTCGCTCTGCTGCGTCTATTCGCGACCATCCAGGCCTCTACCGACTCGCCACGGTTGGTACATCTCGCGGCGTGGCTCGCCGGCCTTTGCGCGGACCGGGTGGAGCTTTGGCACGGCCGGCAGAACCGCGAACGTCTTGCTGTCGAGCTTAAGGAACACGCCGAGGCGGGCGCGCTTCAGGCGATGCTGATGCTGTTGGAAGACCGCGCCGGGCGCGCCGACGATCAGGCCAACGCCGAACAAGCGGCGTCGACCGTGCGGCAGATCGATCACGAACTGGCCCAGATCGGCGCGAGCAATGCCGCCCGCGCCGCCCGCGCCCGAACCATCGCCCATGAGGCGATCGGTGCATTCGCCCTGGCCGGAATCGTGGCCGCGATCATTGTGCTGGCGCTGACCTGATGGCGAAATCTCACGTGATGGCGAAAGCGCCGGTGCGCACCGAGAAAAAGGGCGGAGGCATTACCGCGGTTCAGGGTTTGGCGGCCGGCGCCGCGTTGGTTGGCGCGCCCTCACTGTTCCTGCTTCTTGGGGTGTTGCTCGCCCCGGGAATGCTTTGCCTGATATCCGAGCGCACCCCCGGACGCCCGGTGGCGCGCGCTGCGTTGCTCGCCGGGCTCGCCCTCAGCATTGCGCCGGCCTGGCACCTGTGGAGCATGGGCCTCACCCTCGCCCACGCGCTGAGCCTGCTGTCTGACGTCGGCACACTGGCCCGAACCTGGTGCGCCGGCGCGTTTGGCTGGCTCATCTGCGAATTGGCGCCGCTCGGGGTCAATGCCGTGCTCGAAGTCCAATCCGAAAGACATCAGAAGAAATTGATCGAACATCGGAAGATGCTGATCAAGGAATGGAATTTGAAGGCGGTGGATGAGATCTGAGAGTGAGAGGCAAATGACAGTAAATCAAAAGGTTGAAGGGAAGGAGAAGCATCTTTTTTGAAAAAAAGAAGCAAAAAACTTTTGTCAATCAGGAATGCGCCGGTCCGTGGACTTTGCCCTCCGGCCCATTAGAACAAAGTTTTTTGCTTCTTTTTTTCAAAAAAGATGCTCCTCGCTTCACTTCAACTTTCTCCGAACGCCCATTAAGCGCTCGGAAACGCGCCCTCGAACACGAGTTCATCCAAATTCTTGCGCTCGGTCGGCACTTCGCGGGATTGGAAGTCGGTCGGGAGATCCTCGAGCTTGCCGGGTTTGCCCAGAGCGATGAAGGCCTGAAGCTCGTAGTCGGCTGGGACCTTCAGCGCTTCGCGTGCCTGGTCGCGGAAAAAACCGCCCATGCCGCGAGTGTTGTAACCGAGTATGTGGGCCTGCAACGCCAGATTCTGCCATGCGGCGCCGGCGTCGAAGCCGTGGCTTTCGGACGTGATGAGCTGGCCCTGGCGCTCCATCGTGGTGTGCGAAAGCGCCAGGATCAGCACGCCCGCCTTGTGGGCCCACATCTGGTTGAACGGCATTAGCTGATCGAGAAACAGCTTGAAATTGTCGGTGCCGGCGCGGGCATAGAGAAAGCGCCATGGCTGTGCGTTGCTCGACGACGGCGCCCAACGTGCTGCTTCGAAGATGGTTTTGAGGTCGGCTTCGGGCACTGCTTCGCCGTTAAAACTGCGGCGCGACCAGCGTGTCAGGAATTGCGGATCGATCGGATAGTCGGCTTGGCGCGGAAAGTCGGCGGACATTCGGAATCCTGGGTGAGGGCAAGCAAGAGGAAGCATCTTTTTTGAAAAAAAGAAGCAAAAAACTTTTATTCCAATGGAGTGCACCGCTCATAGATGGGCGCACCCCTAATTGACAAAGTTTTTTTGGTTCTTTTTGTTCACAAAAAAAAGATTCTTACTGCCGCTTACCTACTTTAATCTGCCCCCCGCCGGATCGGCCCATCGCTCATTTGCGCTGCCAGGCGCGGCATTTCGGCGCGTTTGCCGTGGCTGAGGGCGTGTCGTAGCCGGTCGAGGTAGAGATACACCACAGGCGTAGTGTAGAGTGTCAATATCTGGCTCAGCGCCAGGCCGCCCACCATTGCGTAACCCAATGGCTGCCGAAGCTCCGATCCGGCGCCGTGGCGCAGCATCAGGGGCAGGCCTGAGAGGAGCGCTGCCATGGTGGTCATCAGGATTGGGCGGAAGCGGAGCAGGCAGGCCTTGCGGATTGCTTGCTCGGGCGAGAGACCGTCCCGGCGTTCGGCGGTGATGGCGAAATCGACCATCATGATGCCGTTCTTCTTCACGATCCCGATCAATAGAATCACGCCGATGATGGCGATGACCGAGAGCTCCTGACCTGCCGCCATCAGCATCAGTAACGCCCCCACGCCGGCGGAGGGTAACGTTGAGAGGATGGTCAGCGGCAGAATGAAGCTTTCGTAGAGGATGCCGAGAATGATGTAGACCGCGATCAGGGCCGCGGCGATTAGATAGGGCTGCGAGCTCAGCGAACTCTGAAACGCCTGCGCGGTGCCCTGGAACGTGCCCTGCAGCGCGAGGGGCGCGCCCATCGTGCGCATCGCCGCCTCTACCTGGGTTACGGCGTCGCCCAGCGCGGCCGTCTGCGCCAGGTTGAAGGAGATCGTCACCGCCGGAAACTGACTCTGATGGTTAATGACGACCGGCTGGGCACCACTGCTGTCGAGCTTCACCACCGAGGAAAGCGGCACGTCAATGCCGTTGCTGCCGTGGACGTAAAGTTTCTGGAGCGTGGCGAGGTCGCCGGTTTCTGCTCCCGGTACCGTCAGTATCACGTGGTAGGTGTTGATTTCGGTGGCGAATTGCGCAACCTGCCGCTGCCCGAAGGCATCGTACAGCACGTCGTCGATCTGCTGCGTGGTGATCCCCAGTTCACTCGCCTTGGCGCGGTCGATGGTGAGCGACGCCGCGGCACCATTCAGTTCCTGGTCGGTCGCGACGTCGCGGAGCGCTGGCAGCTTCCTCATGCGGTTCAGGATTTTGGGCGCCCACTCGTAGAGCTGGGTAGTGTTGGCGTCCTGCAAGGTGAATTGATACAACGTGCGCGAGGCCCGTCCGCCGACCCGAACATCTTGCGCGGCCTGTAGGTAGAGGGTGTCGCCCTCGATCGCGGCGAGCTTTGGCCGCAGCCGGGCGATGATCTTCCCGGCCTTGTCCGAGCGTTGAGTGAACGGCTTGAGCGAGAGGATGATGCGGCCCTCATTCATCGGGGTGTTGCCGATAAACGAGATGTAATCCGCGACGTCCGGATCATTGGCCGCGATCGCCGCCGCGGCCTGCTGGCGCTTGGCCATTTCGGTGAAGGAAATATCCTGCGCCGCGTCGGTGGTGCCGATGATCATTCCGTTGTCCTGCTCGGGGAAAAATCCCTTCGGAATGACGATGTAGAGATAGGCGCTGGTCGCCATGGTGGCGAAGAACACCATCAGCGTGATGAACTGAAACCGTAGTGCTATGTCCAGCGTGCGGCGATAAAAGCCTAGAATTCCATCGAACATGCGCTCCACCGCGCGGTAGAGCGCGCCGTGCCTGGTTTCGTGGCGGAGGAACAACGAACACATCATCGGCGTGAGAGTGAGCGACACCACCGCGGAAATCATCACCGCGAAGCTTACGGTCACCGCGAATTCGCGGAACAGGCGGCCGACGATGCCGCCCATCAGGAGCAGCGGGATGAATACCGCGATCAGCGACAACGAAATCGACACGATGGTGAAGCCGATCTCGCCGGCGCCTTTCAGAGCCGCCTCGTGCGGTGCCATGCCGTCTTCCATGTGGCGGAAGATGTTTTCCAGCATCACGATGGCGTCGTCGACCACGAACCCGACCGAGATGGTGAGCGCCATCAGCGACAGATTGTCGATGCTGTAGCCCATCAGATACATCGCGCCGAAGGTGCCGGTGATCGCGAGCGGAACCGCGATGCCGGGAATGATGGTCGCCCACAGGCTGCGCAGGAAGAGGAAGATCACCATCACCACCAGACAGATGGTGATCATGAGGGTGAGCTGCACTTCCGCCACCGAAGCGCGAATGGTCTGAGTGCGGTCGGCGACGATATCGATCTTGATCGCGGGCGAGATCGAGGCTTGCAACACCGGCAGCAGGCGCTTGATGTCGTCCACCGTGGTAATCACGTTGGCGCCGGCTTGCTTGAAGACCATTAAGACGATCGCGCGATGGCCGCCTTCCCATCCGGCGGTTTCCACGTTTTCGGCGCCGTCCACCGCTTGGCCGATATCGCGGACCCGCACCGGCGCGCCGTTGCGATAGGCCACGATCACGCTCTGGTATTGAGCCGCGGTGGTCATCTGGTCGTTGGCGAAGACCGTGAAGGAGCGCCGCGGGCCGTCAATCGATCCTTTCGGGGCATTCACCGAGGTCGCGACCAGCGCGGTCCGGACGTCGTCGATCGAGAGGCCCATGGCGGCGAGGCGGGCCGGGTCGGCCTGGATCCGCACCGCGGGCTTTTGCTGGCCGCCGATGTTCACCTGGGAAACACCCTGGATCTGCGAGATCTTCTGACTGAGCACGGTCTCGGCCGCGTCATCCACCGCGGTAAGAGGCAGGGTATCCGAACGCAGTGCCAGGATCAGGATCGGGCTGTCGGCGGGATTGACCTTGCGGTAGGTCGGAGCCGAGGGGAGATCAGTAGGCAGCTGGCCGCTGGCCGCGTTGATTGCTGCCTGGACGTCGCCGGCGGCGGCATCGATGTTCCGGTCCAGATTGAACTGCAGCGTGATCTGGGTCGAGCCCACACTGCTGGTGGAGGTCATCTCCGACACGTCGGGGATTTGCGAGAATTGGGTCTCGAGCGGTTGCGCCACCGTCGCCGCCATGGTCGCGGGGCTCGCGCCGGGCAGCGTCGCGGAGACCTGGACGGTGGGGAAGTCGACCTCGGGGAGTGCCGCCACCGGCAGCAGCGGATAAGCCGCGGCGCCGGCGAGCAGGATCGCCGCCATCAGAAGCGAGGTGGCGACCGGACGATTGATGAAGGGGGTTGAGATGCTCATGTCGCGGGCCCCTGGTCGGCGCGGATTTGTACCGTAGCACCATCGGAGAGGCGCGCGGTGCCGTTGGTGACTATAGTATCTCCGGCCGCGACACCGCTTGCAATCACCGCGGTTGTGCCGTCGTCCGGACCTAAGGTCACCGCGCGGACCGACGCGGTCTTGTCTGAGCCGATCACATAGAGGAAAGGCCCGTCCGGACTGCGCTGCACCGCCGCGGAGGGCACGGTCAACGCGTTCCTAAGGGTCGAAACCAATAGCCGCACGTTCACGAACTCGCCCGGCCATAGGTGGTTGTCGAGGTTCTGGAAACTTGCCTTCAGCTTGATGGTACCGGTGGTGGTGTCGATCTGGTTGTCGGCGGTTACCAGCGTGCCGGTTGCAAGCAAGGTCTGATTGTCGGCGCTCATCGCCAGAACCTCCGCAGGGGTGCCGGAACCGAGCACCTTTGTGATGGCGGTGATCTGATCTTGCGGCAGGGTGAACAACACGCTGATCGGATGGATCTCGGCGACGGTGGTAAGCGGGGTGGTATCGGTCGCGGATACCAGGTTGCCCAGATCGACCTGCCGTAGCCCCACCCGCCCGGTGATAGGCGCGGTGATGCGGGTGAATTCCAGGTTGACCTTGGCGCTGGCGATGGTGGCCTCGTCACCGGCGACGTTGG
>Ga0302314_10005879_pt1 | contig 22307 bp, 12 predicted proteins | sample III_Palsa_N2_3_FD_200533 | JGI IMG/M metagenome (GOLD analysis project Ga0302314, IMG submission 200533) | Peat permafrost microbial communities from Stordalen Mire near Abisko, Sweden - III_Palsa_N2_3 | ecosystem: Environmental > Terrestrial > Soil > Palsa > Peat permafrost | place: Sweden...
GAGACCCTTCAAAATGTGGCTCTACCCACTGCCTCCGCTCGTGGCAGGCGTGGGCTTCCTCTACGTCCTCTTCTCCCGCGCCAACTTTCAACGCGAACTCCTGCTGGCAGCCGGACTCATTGGCATAGGCACAGCTATCTACCTGCTCCGATCGTTTCGCTTCGATCGAGCAGGCAGGGTATGAGAGATTTAAACCAATGAAGATCCTTGGGTGTAATGGTGTTCGGCGGGTGGCAGTGGGTGTGGTGCTTGGAGTTGGGTTGAGTGGGGCCGCGTATGGGTACCAGGAGAAGGCACAGAACGATCCTGCCAATCTAGCGGGTGAGCGCGTCAAGGCGCGGACCACCGCCGACGATCTCCCACAGAACGTCGGTGCGGTAGCACTGGCGCAGACGCTCAAGAAGCTCGGCACGCGGGCGAGCCTGATGCTGATCGTGGCCCACCCGGACGACGAAGACGGCGGGATGTTGGCCTACGAGTCGCGCGGACAGGGCGTCCGCGTGGCGACCATGACGCTGAACCGTGGGGAGGGTGGGCAGAACCTCATGTCGGCCGACTTCGAGGATGCACTTGGCCTCGTGCGAACGCAGGAGCTGCTGGCGGCGGACCGGTACATGGGCGTCGACCAGATGTTCGGCACCGTGGTGGACTTCGGGTTCTCGAAGACCAAGGAAGAAGCCTTTGCGAAGTGGGGTCATGACCGCGTGCTCTACGACTGCGTGCGTGCCGTGCGACTCTACCGTCCGTTGGTCATCGCCAGCGTCTTCATCGGTGGTGTCACCGACGGCCACGGGCAGCATCAGGTCTCAGGGCAGATGGCTCAGGAGGTCTTCGACACGGCTGGGGATCCGAAGGTCTTTCCGGACCAGATCGCCCAGGGCTTGCAACCGTGGACCCCGCTGAAGGTCTATGCCCGGGTGCCGTTCGCGCGGGTCACTAAAGATGGAATGTATGACTACGCGACCGGCAAATATTCGCCCGCGCGGTTCTATAACTACGTCACAAAGACGTGGTCGAACGAGGAGCCGAAGGCGAATGTAACCGTGCCGGAGGGCGAATACTCGAAGCTGCTCGGGATGAGCTACGTCCAGTTCGCACGAAAGGGATTGGCGCTGCAGAAGACGCAGATCGGGGGTGGCGTACGGCTGGCTCCTGCGGGCAAGTTCGATGCGGGCTATACGCGGTATGGATCGCATGTCGGACCTACCGGCACGCGCAACGGTGGTGCGGATCAGGAGAGTGGATTCTTCGATGGAGTGGATGTGTCGCTGGTGGGGATCGAGGCACTGGCTCCTGATGCGGATTTCCTGCGGGATGGATTGAATCAGCTACAAGCGATCGTCGCGAAGGCTGAGAGCGGGTTCTCATTGGAGGCTCCGGAGAAGAGTGCGCCTGCGCTCGCGGAAGGCCTGAAGACGGTTGATGGGCTGATCGCGCAGGTAGAGGCAAGTGGCATTGGCGCGCGGGAGAAGACCGATGTACTGCATGAGCTGCGCGTGAAGCAGGTGCAGTTCAATGAGGCGCTAGTTGAGGCGCTCGGCGTGAAACTGACTGCGGATGTAGACAAGGCTGGCGATGCGACGACGAGCGAAGGACAGCCGCTGCAGTTCAACGTCAAGGTCATGAATCCGGCCGAAGCGAAGGTGGAACTGCTTGAAGACACCGTTATTTCATCTTCGGGAAAGGTTGTGAAGGCGGCTCGTGCAACAAATGCGCCTCATGAACTGGGACGAAACCATGCGGACACGTTGAACTGGGCGTTCAAAGTTCCGATCACGCGACCCTATTTCAGTAGGCCAAGCATTGAGCAGCCTTACTACGACGTTGCCGATGCGAGCCTGCGGGATGCGCCGATGACGCCATATCCGTTCGTCGCCGAGGTTCACCTGAGCTTCGACGGTGTTCCGTTTGAGTTGAAAACAGTGGTGGAGGTGGGACAGCCGGTGACGGTGGTGCCGGGGGTGTCGGTGATGGTGTCGCCAGGGGCCGGGATTGTGCCGCTGGGGGAGAAGACGGTCGCGGTAACAGCGCGGGTGCGGAACGATATGGAAGGTGCGGCGGCGGGATCGGTGCGGCTGGAGCTTCCGGCAGGTTGGCAGGTAGAGCCGGAGCATGGGGCGTTCCGGCTGGCGAAGCAGGGGGATGTGGCGGAGGTGGCCTTTGTCGTCACTCCGGTAGGGCTGGGCGCGGGACGAGACTATCGGCTTTCGGCGGTCGCGGAAGTGGATGGGAAGAGTTATCGGGAGGGGTACCGGGCGGTGGGGTATGCCGGGCTGACGCGGACGAACTACTACCGGGCGGCGACATATCGGGCAGTGGGCGCGGATGTACACGTCGCGGCGGGGTTGAAGGTGGCGTATCTGCCTGGGACGGGCGACGAGGTTGCCATGGCGCTGGCTGAGATGGGCGTGAAGCCGACGACGATCTCGGTGGAGGATGTGGCGTCGGGACGGTTGAGTGGGTATGACGCGGTGGTGCTCGGGGTGAGGGCGTATGCGGCACATCCGGAGCTGGCGAAGGCGAATGGCAAGCTGCTTGAGTATGCGGCGGCAGGTGGGACGGTGATCGTGCAATACAACACGGGCGACATGCCTGCGGGGCCTTATCCGATGTCGCTGGGTGAGTCGGAGAAGGTGGTTGAGGAGGACGCCAAGGTTGCGCTGCTGTCGCTGAAGGCGAAGGCGCTGAGCTGGCCGAACCGGATTACGGAGAAGGATTTTGATGGGTGGGTGGAAGAGCGGGGGCATGGGTTTATGGGGACATGGGACCCACGGTATGAGGCGCTGACCGAGTCGCATGACGTGGGGCAGGACCCGCAGAAGGGTGGGTTGCTGGTGGCGAAGACGGGTAAGGGGTACTACGTCTATGAGGCGTATGCGCTTTATCGGGAGATGCCGGAGGGAGTTCCGGGGGCGTTTCGGATCTTTGCCAACCTGCTGAGCCTGGGTAAGACGGAGTAGGCTCCCCCCTCTTACCTATTTCGTGCAAAGTATTCTATCGAGATGGTTTAAGCGGTGACTTCGTGGAAGTGGGGCTTAAACTGCGGGGATGTTTGAGAGAAGAGTTTGTCAAGATTCTGTCCTGCCGGACGGGCCCGCTGCGCGCGGGGCGACCACTTCGTGGTGTGTGATCCGCTTCGCGGTGGTGCTCCCGATGGTCGCAAATAAAATCCCGTGCCGACCAACGGGAGGGGCGACGCGAAGCCCAATACATGTCACGAAGTGACCGCCGCCCGCGCAGGCCGCTTGTACTTTTACAGGATCGGCAAGGTTGAGAGAGACTAACGGGATGATATCTGGAGAGCGCAAAGCGAAGTTGATGGAGGCGGCGAATCTGCTGCTCGATGCCCGGCGGACCGGGCAGACGATTGCCGATCTGCCAGTGGAGTTGCAGCCGGTCGATATGGCCGAGGTGTACTTTGTGCAGGACACAATGGCCGCGGCCTATGGGCCGATCGGTGGGTGGAAGATTGGCGCTGCGACGGCGGATTCGACGCCGATGTTCGCACCCATGCCGAAGCTGTGGATTGCGGAGAATGGTGCGGAACTGGCGAACTCGCCCGGGAGTGCGCAGTGGCGGTTTCGCGGGCTTGAGGCCGAGATTGCGTTTTTGATGGGCGACGACCTGCCACCACGTTCGACTCCGTATGCTCGCGAGGAGGTTGTTCGCGCGATTGCGAGCTGCCATCCGGCGATTGAGGTGTTGGAGTCGGGGATGCTGGACCCGATGGTGGCTGCGCGGATGTCGATGCTGGCGGATATGCAGATTCATGGTGGGTTTGTGTATGGGCCTGCTTACGCGGGGTGGGAGGCGATTGACTTCAGCAAGGAGACGGTGATGCTGGCGGTCGATGGGACGGTGCGGGTGGAGCGGACGGGGTCGAATACGTCGGGGGATCTGATGCGGTTGCTGCCGTACCTGGCGAATGAAGGGGCGGGCCGGACGGGTGGGTTGAAGGCTGGGGACTGGGTTACGACGGGGAGTTGGATTGGGTATGTTCCGGGAGCCGCGGGAGCGACTGTGGATGTGCGGTTTGGGACGGCGGGGCGGGTTGAGCTGCGGTTTGGGTAAAGGACGAGTTCGCCCTACGCGGGCGGCGGTCACTTCGTGACGGGTATACCCGCTTTGCGGTGCTCCTCCCGCTGGTCGGCACGACATTCTGTTTGCGACCATCGGGAGCACCATCGCGAAGCGGATCACATGTCACGAAGTGACCGCCGCCCGCGCAGGGCGCCCGTCCGGCAGGACATTTCTTTTTATAAGAACAAGCAACGGCGAAGTGCGGGGGTCTCTCCACTGCACAACTCACGATGAAGCTGTGAGTCGCTTCGGTCGAGATGACAACTCTTGAGGTAGAAGTTTAAGCAACTGTGATGGCTGAGTTTGGGGGATGGAATGGCTGAGTTTGGAGTGGGTGTGGAGATTGTGGCACCGGTGTCGGCGCGGTACGCGGAGATTTTGACGCCGGAGGCGGTGGCGTTTGTGGTGGCGTTGCAACGGGCGTTCAATGGGCGACGCAAGGAGTTACTGGCGGCGAGAGCGGCGCGGCAGAAGCGGCTGGATGCCGGGGAGCGACCGGATTTTCTCGTTGAGACCAAAGCGATTCGTGACGCAGAGTGGACCGTTGCGCCGCTGCCTGCGGATCTGCTGGATCGCAGGGTCGAGATCACTGGACCTACCGACCGGAAGATGATCATCAATGCGCTGAACTCCGGCGCGAAGGTGTTTATGGCGGACTTCGAGGACTCGACGACGCCGAGTTGGGAGAACTTGGTCGAGGGGCAGATCAATCTGCGGGATGCGGTGCGGCGGACGATTGCGTTCGAGGATAAAAGTAACGGAAAGAGTTACAAATTGGTGGAGAAGCCTGCGGTGCTGTTTGTGCGGGCGCGGGGATGGCATCTCGACGAGGCGCATGTCGTGGTCGATGGCGAGGTGATGTCGGGATCGCTCTTCGACTTTGGGCTGTATGCGTTTCATAACGCGAAGGAGCTGCTGCTGAGGGGTTCGGGGCCCTACTTCTATCTGCCGAAGATGGAGAGCCATCTTGAGGCGCGGCTTTGGAACGATGTGTTTGTGCAGGCGGAGCGGGAGTTGGGGATTGCCTCGGATTCGATCAAGGGGACGGTGCTGATCGAGACGATTCTGGCGGCATTTGAGATGGATGAGATTTTGTGGGAGCTGAAAGACCACTCGGCTGGGCTGAACTGTGGGCGATGGGATTACATCTTCAGCTTTATTAAGAAGTTTGCGGGGAATAACGACATTTTGCTGCCGGATCGTGGGCAGGTGACGATGGCGACGCACTTTATGCGGAGCTATTCGAAGCTGGCGATCAAGACGTGCCACCGGCGTGGGGTGAGCGCGATGGGCGGGATGAGCGCGTTTATTCCGATCAAGAGCGACCCGGTGGCGAACGAGCGGGCGCTGGCGCAGGTAAGGGTCGATAAAGAGCGTGAGGCTTCAGACGGGCATGATGGGACGTGGGTGGCGCATCCGGGACTGGTGCCGGTGGCGATGGAGGTCTTCGATCGGCTGATGCCAGGGGCGAACCAGATTGAGAAGCAGTCGCCGGAGTTCAATGCGACGGCGGAGGATTTGTTGCGGGTTCCGGAAGGCGCGATTACCGAGGCTGGGTTGCGGTTGAATGTCGCTGTGGGGCTTGGCTATGTGGAGGCGTGGCTGCGCGGGATTGGGTGTGTGCCGCTGTTCAACCTGATGGAGGATGCGGCGACGGCGGAGATCAGCCGCGCGCAGTTGTGGCAGTGGGTGCATCATCATGCGCATCTGCAGGATGGGCGGCGGGTGACGGCGGAGCTGGTCGATCAGGCGATTACCGAGGAGCTGGCGCTGGCGGAGATTCGGCTCGATGAGGCGCGGTATGCGTCGTACAAGCATGCGGCGTTTTTGATGCGGGAGCTGGTGAAGGCTCCGCAGTTTCAGGAGTTTTTGACGGTGCCGGCGTATGCGCGGGTGCTGGCGGGGGAGAAATACTAAGTGCGCCCTGCGCGGGCGGCGGTCACTTCGTGACGTGTGATCCGCTTCGCGGTGGTGCTCCCGGTGGTCGCAAACAAAGTGCAACGGGAGGAGCGAGGCGAAGCGGGTACACACACCACGAAGTCGTCACCCCGCGCGCAGCGGGCCCGTCCGGCAGGACACTTCTTTGCCTAACGGCGAAGGTAGATGCGGTAGTCGAATGGGGTTGTGGTGCGGCTCCAGTAGTGCTCGGCGGAGAGGTTGGTGCGCTCGGTGGCGAGGGTGTAGTGGGCTGCTAGATAACGCTCGAACTCGGGCCAGCGGGCGTACTTCGAGAAGCTGCGGGGTTGGGTGTAGCAGACGGAGTCGGTGACGATGATGGCCTCGGGTGGGGCGGCGGCGAGCGCGGTGAAGAAGCGCTGGCGCAGGGACTGGGCGACGGGGTTGGCGGGGTCGAGGAAGTAACAGTCGTAGAGGAAGCCGGTGCTTTGGACGAGGCGCGCCTGATAGAGGGAGGCGATGCAGGGACCAGCCGTGTCCATGCACTGGATGCGGGTGGTGCCGTGGGCGGTGAGGTCGGCAAGGTCGGCGATGAGCTGCTGGTTGGCTGGGGCATGGCTGAAGGTGGAGGCTCGGTGGGTGAAGGAGATAGTGAGGATGAGGCCAGTGGCGATGGTTGCTGCGGCCAAGGCCTGCTGGAGGCGAGTGGTGGGTCGGCGGAAGAGATCGCGGGTGACGAGGAGGATGAGGAAGATCAGGAACGGGTAGCGCTGGTAGGAGAAGCCCTTGCGCTGGAGGAGGTAAGAGAGCAGCGCGGTGAGGGCGCAGAGGATGAGGGCTGCGGTGTCGGCTTGACTCGTGGGCTGCAGGATTGAGGACGGTTTCTGGGATGCGATGAGAATGCGGAGGACGAGCCAGAGGGCGACGAGGACGAGGATTGGCGAGACGCTGTGCGGAAGGAGATAGGTGAGGGGGCGGGGGTCGAGCGAGGCGTGGTAGCGGACGAGGGTGGTGAGATTGGTGAGGAAGGCTTGGAGTGATTTCTCGTGCGCGAGCCAGAAGATCGGGATGAGCAGGAAGGCTAGGGTGCTCAGGCTGAAGGCTGCGCAGGCGACGATGCGGCGGCTCGGCCAGAGAAGCCAGGCGGCGAGGGCCAGGACGGTGAGGGCAGCGGTGGGCTTGATGCTGATGGCTGCGGCGGAGCAGAGGCCGGAGGCGATTGCGAGGATTGCGGCCAGGGATTGATTTGACGGCTGCTTGCGGTGGATTGCGGTGAGGAGCGCGAGGGAGCAGACGAGGGCTACGGCGACCTGGAGGTCGCGCTCGGCGAGCATCTGGACGCCGTCCTGGGCGTGGATGGTGATGAAAAGAGTTGCGGCGAAGAGACCGGCGAGGAGGCCTTCTTCGGCGAGGAGATAGAGGCTGGCGGCGGTGAGGGCGGCCATGAGGAGGAGGTCGAAGAGGCGCCAGGCAAGGGCTGTAGGGCCGAGGGTGGCGAGGACGAGCTGCTCGGCGAGGTAGGTGCCGGGCATGTTCATGTCGACGATGTCGCGGTACGGGTGGAGGCCGTGGTGGATCAGGAAGGCGATGTAGTGGATGTAGGCCGCGTCGCCGACGAAGGGCCAGCTCCAGGTGGAGAGGATGAGCCAGAGAAGAGATGCGAGGAGGACGCAGGCGGCGAGGCGGCGGTAGAGCGGGCTGATCTGGCTTAGGGGTGAATCGGGCGTGAGCATCCGCTCTGAAGGTACTCCTGATGGTGTTTGCTTTATCTGTTGCGCTCTGGACATCTTAGGCTAAGATGGCGGAATCAAATTTCGTGGCGTGAAGCTCCGCCTCTACGAGGTACTGCCGTGGCGCGTCCTTACTGGTCTGGTCATATTCAGATTTCTCTGGTGTCGTTTGGGGTGAAACTGTTCGTGGCGACGGAGGCGAAGGGTGAGATTCGCTTTCACCAGATCAGCCGCAAGACGGGCGAACGGGTGCGCCACCAGAAGGTGCTGGAGTCGGCGATCGAGCGGGAGCCGGGCGAGGCGGCGAACCCGGTGGAGAAGGACGAGATCGTCAAGGGGTATGAGTACCGCAAGGGCGAGTATGTGACGATCGAGCCGAGCGAGATCGAGAATCTGCGCGTGCCGTCGAAGCACACCGTGGAGATTACGCAGTTTGTGGGGTTGGACGAGCTGGCGCCGGAGTATCTGGAGAAGCCGTACTTCGTCGTGCCGGAGAACGACATTCAGGCTGAGGCGTTTGCCGTGGTGCGTGAGGCGTTGAAGAAGACGGGGAAGGCGGCGCTGGGCAAGATCGCGTTTGGTGGGCGCGAGCATGTGATGGCGATTACGGCGGATGCAGACGACGCGCTGGGTGGAATGATGGCGTACACGATGCGCTACCAGGAGGAGCTGCGCGATCCTGCGGAGTACTTCCGTGATATCAAGAAGGTTGCGGTCAATGAAGACTCGCTGGAGCTGGCGGAGACACTGATCAAGAAGAAGGCGGCGAAGTTCGATCCGACGAAGTTTACGGATGGGTATGAGGCGGCGTTGAAGGAGCTCGTCGAGGCGAAGGTGAACCACGTGACGGTGCCGCAGGATGAGGCTCCGGCGGCGAAGCGTGGGAACGTGGTGAACCTGATGGATGCGCTGCGAAAAAGTCTCGGGGGGGCGACTTCTTCGACCACGGAGGACGGTGAAGCGAAGAAGAAAGGACCGGCGAAGGCTGCGAAGAAAGGCATTGCTCTTGTGAAGCCGGCTGCGAAGGCAACGAAGCGGAAGTCAGCTTAAGAAGACTTGTCCTGACGGACGGGCCCGTTGCGCGCGGGGCGGTTACTTCGTGACGTGTGATCGCTTCGCTTGGTGCTCCCGTTGGTCGCAAACGAGAATCTTGTGCCGACCAACGGGAGGAGCGACGCGAAGCCCAATACATGTCACGAAGTGACCGCCGCCCGCGCAGGGCGCTTTCGTTTTTCAGGAGATCAATATCGTGTCGAAAAAGAGTGCTGCCGACGCTGTGGACGAGCAGTTGGCGCGGTATCGCGCGATGCGGCACTTCGATGTAACGGCTGAGCCGAGTGGTGGGACGGCGGAGGCGAAAAAAGCCTGGCGGGAACGGGGGCTTCCCTTCTGCATCCAGAAACATGCGGCAAGCCATCTGCACTATGACTTCCGGCTGGGCTGGAATGGAGTGCTGAAGAGCTGGGCGGTGGCCAAGGGGCCGAGCTACGTGGTCGCGGATAAGCGGCTGGCGGTGCAGGTCGAAGATCATCCGATGGAGTACGGCGGGTTTGAGGGGATCATCCCGGCGGGGCAGTATGGCGGCGGCACGGTGATGCTTTGGGATCAAGGGACGTGGGAGCCTCAGGTAGGGCATGAGGATGTGGATGCGGGGCTGCGGGAGGGGTCGCTTAAGCTCGTAATGCATGGCGCGAAGATGGAGGGTAAGTGGGCGCTGGTGCGGATGGGGGGGAAGGCCGCCAACGAGAAGAAGCCGAACTGGCTGCTGATCAAGGAGCATGATGCGTTCGAGAAGCCGCCGGGGAGCGAGGCGGTGACGGAGGCTAAGCCGAACTCTGTGGTGACGGGGCGGTCGATGGAGGAGATTGCGGGGAGCAAGGATCACGTTTGGAACTCAAAAGATACAGCGGGGACAGGGCAGGCATGGTATCGGCAGGGGGGTGCCGCTGCGTCCGACGGGAAGACAAAGCCTGGTGGCGCGAAGAGTATACGTCCCACCCTTCGCGGTAAAGCTGCGAAGGATGGGGCACCCGGGCCTTCTCGACGGGGTCGAGAAAAGGCGGTCTCGCCTTCGATCGACGCCCACCTTAGCGACGATACAGCCGTCGCGAAGATGGGGCACCCAAGTCCGACGCGCAACGGGACGCGGGTGGTTGCGCCAGGCTCTGGATCCGCAGGAGTCAGTTCCGGCTCCTCAACGACCACCATTGGGTTCACAAAGATGTTGGAGAAGTTGCCGAAGGAGACCCAGCCGGAGTTTGTGAAACCGCAACTTGCGTTACAGGCGGAAACACCGCCGGACAGCGCTGGGTGGCTGCATGAGTTGAAGCTCGATGGGTATCGGATGCAGGCGCGCAAAGACGGAAAGACCGTGCAGATGCTGACGCGCAGTGGGCTGGACTGGACGGAGCGGATGCGAGAAGTTGCCGAGGAAGTGGGGCGGCTGGCGGTAAGCAAAGTGACGCTCGACGGTGAGGTCGTGGTGCTGGCAGCGAACGGCACGACGAACTTCGCCGATCTGCAGGCGGCGTTTCAGGATGGGGCAGCGAAACCGCTGAGCTTCTTTTGCTTCGACCTGCTGCACCTGGAAGGGCGGAACACGCGCGGGCTAGGGCTCGTTCAGCGCAAGGAGATTCTGACCGAAGTGCTGGCGGGCGCGGACGGTGGAGTGTTGGCCGTCAGTGAGCATCTGGAGACGGATGGGGCCGCGATGTTCCGTGAGGTATGCGCGCTCGGTGGAGAGGGGATCGTCTCGAAGCGGGCGGATGCGACGTACCAGCCGGGTGGTAGAGGTGGGGAGTGGCTGAAGTTGAAGTGCCTGCATGAGCAGGAGTTCGTGATTGGCGGATTTACGTTGCCGGGGAAAGGCGCGGCGGGGTCGCAGGCGGTGGGCGCGCTGCTGCTGGGGTACTACCGGGATGGGGCGTTGATCTATGCGGGGCGCACGGGGACGGGCTTTACGCAGAAGACGCATCGGATGTTGCGGGAGAGGCTGGAGGGGCTGCGGACGGCCCCTCCACAGAAGGCTGGCGCGTTTGCGGATGTTCCTGCGGAGGCGCGGCGCGGTGCGATCTGGGTGAAGCCGGAGCTGGTGGCGCAGGTGCGGTTCGCGACGTGGACGGCGGAGAACCTCGTTCGGCAGGCGGCGTTTCTGGGGCTGCGCGAGGATAAGGCGGCAAAGGATGTGGTGCGGGAGGATGCGGCTCCTACACCGAAAAAGCGCGCCGCGACGCAGCAGAAGAAGGCAGCCTCGCATCAGGTGCGCGGAGCGGTCGCGGCGAAGGTCGTCGCGGAGAGTGCGCCGGTGCGGTTGACGCATCCGGACAAGGTGCTCGATGTTGAGAGCGGGATGACGAAGCAGATGCTCGCCGACTACTACTGGGGCGTGGCGGAGCGGATGCTGCCGCACATTGCAGGAAGGCCGCTGAGTCTGGTGCGGTGCCCGGATGGCTCCGGGAAGCCGTGCTTCTATCAGAAGCATGTGACGGCGATGCTGCCGAAAGAGATTGAGACGGTTGAAGTTCCGGATAAGAAGACAGGCAAGCTGGAGCCGTACATTACGCTGTCGACGAAGGAGGTGCTGGCGGGGCTGGCGCAGATGGGTGTGCTCGAGGTGCATCCGTGGGGGTCGCGGAACGACGATCTGGAGCACCCGGATCGGATGGTGATCGATCTTGATCCGGATGAGGCGCTGGGGTGGGAAACGCTGACCGAGGCGGCGGCGGAGGTGCGGGCGAGGTTGAAGAAGCTGGGGCTAGAGAGTTTTCTAAAGACGACCGGAGGCAAGGGGCTGCATGTGGTGGCGCCGTTTGAGCCGACGCTGGAGTGGGCAGCGGTGAAGGACTTCGCACACACGCTGGTGCAGGGGATGGAGCGCGATAGGCCGGAGCTTTACCTGACGAAGATGACGAAGGCTGCGCGCAAGGGGAAGATTTATCTGGACTATCTGCGGAACGAGCGTGGGGCGACGGCGGTTGCACCGTACTCGCCGCGGGCACGGGCGGGTGGGCCGGTATCGATGCCGCTCGAATGGAAGGATCTGAAGCTGAAGGAGCGGCCGGTGTTTCGCGTGGCGGAGTTTGCGGACTGGCGGGAGCGGCTGAAGAGCGATCCGTGGAAGACGATGCTGGGGATGAAACAGACGATTGTCCTGCCGGACGGGCGCCCTGCGCGGGCGGCGGTCACTTCGTGACGTGTGATCCGCTTCGCGGTGGTGCTCCCGATGGTCGCAAATAGAGTTCTGTACCGACCATCGGGAGGTCCACGCGAAGCGATCACACACCACGAAGTGGTCGCTGCCTGCGTAGGGCGCCCGTCCGGCAGGACATGTCTTTATTCCCTGTCACTCGGGAGCTTCATCACAAGGCACTTCGCTGCGCCGCCAGCCTTCATAAACTCGGTCAGTTCGATCTGAATGACCTCGAAGCCAAGCTGCTCAAGCTGATTGGAGAGGACCAAGCTGACGGAGTTGAGGATCAGGGTGTGGTCGATGTTGACCACGTTGCAGGCGAAGCGGATAGCATCGGCTTCGGCGACGGGGATGCGCTTTTCTGCCGGATAGAAGGCCTCAATCTCGGCGAGCGAGGTGGCATCGAAGGCTGCGGGGTAGTAGAGCACGAAGCCGCCTTCGAGCGGGGCGAAGCAGGTGTCGAGGTGGTAGAAGCGTGGGTCAACGAGGTGCAAGGGAACGACGTCGATCTTCCAGGCATCGCGCAGGAACTGGTGGCTGGCCGCGAGGGTGCGTGGTCCGAAGCCAGCCCAGAGGCGGTTGTGGTCGGCACTGAAGAGGGCGTCGCCTTCGCCTTCAAAGGGGGTGGTGCGTGGGATTTCGAGAACGGTGTAGCCGTTCTGCTCGAACCATCGGTGGAAGTGCGGCTCTTCTCCCTGGCGCTCGGGATGGAAGAACCGGCTAACGGCGACAGAGTTGCCATGAATGAGACCGGCGTTGGCAGTGAAGACCATGTCGGGCGAGCCGGGCTGTGGGTCGATGAGAAGCACGTCGGCGATCGCGGAGACGGCGCGATTGAGGTTCGACCATTGGAGCGCGGCAAGTTCGCGGGAGGCATGATGGACCTGGCCGACCATCCACGGGTTGATGACATAGTCGACCTCGTAGAGGTCAGGCGCACACATCAGGAACGACTGACGCGGCGAGAGCGAGGGACTTACCCGTAGTGCGGGAAGGGGTTGATAAGTTGGAGTTACTTCAAGCGGTGCCGAACTCATAGCGACTTTGCCTCTAACTGGAGGGTCGCAGCGCCCGGAGGGTTCGTCAATACGAATGATTATGCGGGCTTTATGCATAAAGAGGCTGGGAACGGCTCGCCGATTTAGCTCTTGAGATTCCTAAGAGACGGATAACGAAAACGAGTTACAAATTTCCGTTATCGCTAACTCTCCAAGCCATAAAACGCGCGAACGATCCCGGTAGTTCGACAGGCTAGTCGAGACTCAAAACGGGAATGATTACCAGCTCACACTATATTTCTTTCCGCGCTTGCGCATAGTATCTCGATTGGACTAGACTCCTGCTCACCGACGGGCTTGTGTGGTGCTTGTTCTTCCTGGCGGTATGCCTTGCAGCTTGATTTTGATCGTCGAACACCTCCCTTGTCAGCCTGAGAGCGATTTTGAATCTCTCGCGCGGCAGACGATCAACCACCGTTCGTTTCCGCTATCACCTGTACGTCCTCACCTGGAGGATTTTTATGGCGACTGTCGATCCGCGCAGAGACAATTCGATGGAACATCTCTCGAAGCACCCCACAAAGTGGAACTTCGTTCACTCCAACGTTGTGCCCTCGAACGTGACGGTGACGTACGTTCGTGGGATGAGAAAAGAAACTTCGATCCAAGCTGGCTGGCGAGAGATTCAAGGCTCGATCCTGCGTCCGGCCACCAATCCGGCGGCTTGGTACGAGGCGAAAGACCGCTCGAAGCCATCGGTCTCCAGCTTCTAAACTGCGGCTGGCCGCGCTCGGCGAGGTGTGTGGGTGCTGGAAGATCGGCGATTTTGCCGCCCGCTTCCCTCGCTCTGCGATGGCACCGATTTCATCTAAGACTTTGGCTACCGTGTTGTGAAACCGTTTTCCAGACGGCTTAGCCGAGACTTCCTGATCTTGATTGGAGAGATTTCTTCACGGTCGCTCGCTGCGATCGCGGTTTTCCTTGTCTCGCGATGACTGCGTTTGCCTGTAGGATTGGCTGCGGGATGAGTGGAAAACAGGCAGTCCAGCAGGCTTCAATCAAGGTCTTAGAGCGTTCGGCGAACCGGAGTTCGGATCCGGCGACAGAGTATCGGCAGCGGCTTGCGAAGTTAGAGCGATCGGCAGCGATTGACCGGCGGCGCGAGTCGGTCGTGGCTCGGCTAAAACTTGGAGACGGCGTTCTGATCGCCCTTCTGGCGGGCGGAGTGGTCTTTCGTCCAGGACGGCAGGGGGTGCTGTCCGGCGCGCTGCTTCTGGCCGTTGTGTGGCTGGTTGTGTTGATCGTGCTCCACGAGAAGATGATTCGCTCGATCGCTCTGCGCGAGCGAATTGCGGATTTCTATCGGAGGGGGCTGGCGCGGCTGGACGGAAGCTGGTCCGCGCTTCGCTCTACACCAGGGGGGAACGCCAAGGGCACGCGAGGGGCAAAGGCAATCAGTGCGTTCGAGACCGGCGAGCCATTCTCTTCGGTGGATCACCCGTATGCTGAGGATCTGGATCTCTTCGGACATGGTTCGCTCTTTCATCTGCTCTGCACGGCGCGCACGAAGTCGGGGCAAGCGACGCTGGCCAAGTGGTTGCTCTTCCCTTCTCCAGTCGAGGCGCGGGTAGCGGAGGTTGTGGCTCGACAGCATGCTGCGGCTGAGCTGGCGGATGACCTTGATCTGCGTCAGGCCCTGGCGACAGCGGGAGAGGACGTCCGGGCCGGGGTGCACGCCGATGGGCTGGCTGCGTGGGGTGAGAGCGTGGCGGTCTGGAGATCGAGCGGGATACGGGTGCTGACGGGAGTGCTGGCTGCAGCGTGGATAGCGAGCGTCGTGGCCTGGGCAACGTGGGGTACAGGCGAAGCGGTGCTGCTCATGAGTCTCCTGAACTATGGGGTGAGCTTCTGGCTGAACCGACGGTTGAATGCGTCTCTGGAAGGGCTGGATCAGGCTTCGAAGGAGCTGACCGTACTGGCCGGGCTGTTGGGATTGATCGAGACTGGAGCATTCAAGGCGGAGAGGCTGAAGCAGTTGCAGCAGGCTTTGGATGGTGCTGGATCAGAGACGCCGTCGGCGGCGATTGCGCGGCTGGCGAAGACGGTGAACCTGCTCGACGGACGGCATAATCTGCTGATGAAGACGCTGGATCTTTGCCTGTTCTGGTCGATTCAGCTTTCATTTGTCGCAGAGGGATGGAAGAAGAGGTTTGGGCCCCGGGTGCGGGGGTGGTTGGAGGTGGTGGGGGAGTTTGAGGCGCTCGAGGCGCTGGCAGGGTATGCGTACGAGCACCCTGCGGACGTGTGGCCGGAGTTCGTGCAAGGGGGCGCGAGCCTGGAGGCGGAGGGGTTTGCGCATCCGCTGCTGGCCGAGGCGACGGCGATACGGAATGACCTGACACTGGGCGCGGCCTCGGCGCAGGATCTGCGGCTGGTGGTCATCAGCGGGCCAAATATGGCGGGTAAAAGTACGTTTCTGCGGGGGCTGGGGGTGAACGTGGTACTGGCGCAGGCAGGTGCGCCGGTGCGGGCGCGGAGGATGCGGCTGTCGCCGCTCGAGGTCGGCGCGTCGATCTCGGTGCAGGACTCGCTGGGGAGTGGGATTTCGCGGTTCTATGCGGAGATTCGGCGGGTGAAGGTGGTGTCGGATCTGGCGGATGGGGCGGTTCCGGTGCTGTATCTGCTGGATGAGGTGCTGTCGGGCACGAACTCGCACGATCGGTTTACGGGGACAGCGTGGCTGGTGAAGAGTCTGGTCGGGCGAGGCGCGGTGGGGATTGTGACGACGCACGATCTGGCGCTGACGGCGATTCCGGGGACGATGGGCGAGCGCGGGGTGAACTGCCACTTCGAAGACACGATTGTGGATGGGCGGCTGAGTTTTGATTATCGGCTGTCGCCGGGAGTCGTGCAGACGAGCAATGCGCTGGAGCTGATGCGGTCGATCGGATTGAAGGTCGACGGGTAGTCCCCTCCCCTGTTTTCGGTGTTCTCCGGGAGCAGTGGCGAAGAGGGAACATTGCCGTGAAGAGTGGATTTGAACAGGGCGGTTTCGAGACTTAATGAGGCATGACTTCTTTTCGCTCGATCCTCGCTCGCCGCGCCTCGTTCGCTGTTCTGTCCACGATTGTTTCTTCCTCTTTGCTCGCGCAAGCGGGTGCGGTGCCTGCCGGAAAGGCGAGCCTACAAACGGAGCTTGAGGCGCTGGCGCAGCGGGCCAAGCCAGGCGTGTTTGGGATTGCGGTGGTCGATCTTGCCAGCGGCGAGCGGTGGGGCGTGAACGCGGACCGGGCGTTTCCGATGATGAGCGACTTCAAGGCTCCGGTGTCGGCGGCGGTGCTGGCGCGCATCGACGCGGGGACGCTGAAGATGGACCAGACGGTGGTGCTGCATCGAGGGGATGTGGTGGACGGGTCGGCGGTGCCTTCGGTCGGAGACAGGCTTGAAGAGGCGACGCAACATGGTGGGGAGATGACGGTGACCGTCGGCGAGTTGATGACGGCAGCCGTGAGCCAGAGCGACAACACTGCGGTGGATGCGCTGATCCGGCTGCTGGGCGGGCCGGAGGAGGTGACGCGCTTCCTGCACGAGCGAGGGATCGCGGAGACGCATATCGGCTCGACCGAGGGAGGGATTTCGCGGGTGTTCGAGAATTTGCATGGGGCCGCGGAGCCGCCGAAGGGTGAGACGGCGGCACAGGAAGACCAGCGGCGGCGGGGTGGGTATGCGGCGTATATGGCTGCGCCGCCAAACCATACGACACCGAATGCGGCGGCACTGTTTTTGACGAGGCTGTCGAAGGGTGAGCTGCTCTCGAAGAGTTCGACCGAGTATTTGCTGGCGTTGATGGCTGCACAGACGATTCCACGGCGGATGCGTGAGGGTGTGCCTGCGAATGTGCGGTTCGCGGATAAGACCGGCACGTCGACAACAGTGGATGGGATGGTGGCGGCGTACAACGATACGGGCGTGATGACGTGGCCGGATGGGCATACGGTGATCGTAACGGCGTATCTGTCGGGATCGAATGCGGCGAAGGCGGATCGCGATGCGCTGTTTGCTGAGCTGGCGCGGGAGACGGCAGCAGCGCTGCGACGAGCCGGCGAGTAACCGCTTACGTTCCGAAAACGCTCTGCGTCGTGTGACGATTCGGTGAACCGCTGCTTCCCTTGAAGACTTGGCAACGTCAATTCCTTTGCCAAGTCTTCCTCGTCCGGGTAGAGTGTTTTGAGGTCAATGACAACTCAAATGCATCGAATCAAACGTTTGTTTTGCACGTTTTTGTGTGGAGTGCCACTTTTTGCAGGCTTCCACTTCACTCACTCCAGTGCCCTCGCCCAGCAAAACAAGCGCGCATCGGACGCCGAGGTTAGTCGCTTCGTCGACTCCCTCATCGGCAAGATGACGCTCGCCGAAAAGATCGGCCAGATGGAACAGACTGCGGGCCAGCCGATGTACACGGCGCCCGCGAAAGCAGAAGAGCTTGCCCGCACCGGCGCCACGGGCAGCTTTCTTTTCTTTACTGATCCCGTCCGCATCAACGAGTTGCAACATCTCGCCGTCGATGGATCGCGGCTGCATATCCCGCTGATCTTCGGCTACGACGTCATTCACGGCTTCCGCACCATTGCGCCCATTCCGCTCGCGATGTCTTCTTCGTGGGACCCCGCGCTGGTGACGCGCACGCAAGGCATGGCAGCGGAGGAGGCGCGCGCGGCTGGCGTCGATTGGGCCTTCGCACCGATGGTCGATATCGCCCGCGACGCACGCTGGGGCCGCATCATGGAGAGCGCAGGCGAAGATCCTGTCCTCGGCTCCGCGATGGCCGCAGCCCAGGTTCACGGCTTCCAGGGAGAGTACGTCGGTAGCCCGGAGCATATTCTCGCGTCGGTGAAGCACTTTGCCGGATATGGCGCGGCGGTTGGCGGTCGTGATTACGATAGCTCCGACATCTCCGACGAGTTGCTCTATAACGTCTATCTACGGCCGTATAAGGCCGGGGTCGACGCGGGCACCGCTACGATCATGTCCGCTTATATGGATCTCAACAGCGTCCCCGCTACGGGCAATGCGTGGCTGTTGCAGGATGTGCTGCGCAAGGACTGGCACTTCAACGGCTTCGTCGTAAGCGACTGGGAGAGCGTTCTCAACCTGCAGACCCACGGCTTCGCGGCCAGTCCCGCAGATGCCGCCGTGCGCGCAGCCAACGCGGGCGTCAACATGGAGATGACCAGCTCACTCTATCGCGATCATCTCGTTGAAGCGGTCCATAGCGGCCTCGTCAAAGAGTCGCAGATCGACGACCTCATCCGGCCCATCCTCGCGATGAAGTATCGCCTGGGGCTGTTCGAACATCCGTATGCGGACCTCGATCACTTCAAGGCGGTCACGGGTTCGACTGAACAGCGAGCCGCCGTGCGCGAGGCTGCCGAACAGACTGCGGTGCTGCTGCGCAACGAGAACCATGCCCTGCCGCTCAGCACCAGTCTGGGATCAGTCGCGGTCATCGGCCCGCTCGCCGACAGCAAGCTCGACACGCTCGGATCATGGGCGATTCATGCTGATCGCGAGAATGTCGTCACCGTCGCTCAGGGCATTCGTGAAGCTCTGCCGCATGCCACCGTCAACGTCGTCAAAGGCGTGGAGATCGAGCGCGGATCAGCCACCATCTTCGATGAGCAGGTACCGCCGACTCCAGTCACGCTGACGACTCCGGAGGCTCGTGAGGCCGAGTTCCAACGCGCCGTTGCTGCAGCCGGTAATGCGGATATATCTGTGCTCGTTCTGGGCGAAGCGCAGACCATGAACGGCGAGCGAGCGTCGCGCGCCAGCCTTACGCTGCCGGGTGAGCAGCAGCGCCTGCTCGAGGCTGTGGTTGCTCTCAACAAGCCGGTAGTCCTCGTGTTGATGACTGGTCGCCCGCTCGATCTTTCGTGGGCCTCCACGCATGTTTCGGCGATTCTCAACGTCTGGTATCCCGGCTCCGAAGGGGGCCACGCGGTTGCGAATCTGCTCTTTGGGAAGGTCAATCCGAGCGGTCATCTTCCGGTCTCGTGGCCACGCGCCGCCGGGCAGGAACCGCTGTTCTACAACCGCGGCCTGACGCAGATTCCCGACGATGTCGCGGGCCGTTACTGGGATCTTCCAAGCACGCCGCTTTATCCGTTCGGATTCGGTCTAAGCTACTCCAGCTTTGCGGTCGACGACCTCAAGCTCGCGTCGTCGACGATCGCGACCGATGGAAGCCTTGAGGTCAGCGTCACGCTGAAGAACAGCTCCAGCATCCCCGGAGCAGAGGTTGTCCAGCTCTACACGCATCAGCGCGCCGGGAGTGCGTCCCGTCCGGTGCGCGAGCTCAAGGCGTTCCAGAAGGTTCTGCTGGCGGCCAACGAGAGCAAGACCGTTCGCCTCTCGGTCAAAGCGGAGGAGCTGTCTTATTGGAGTCCTGCGCTGCACCACCGCGTGCTCGAGCCAGGAGCCTTCGACGTCTGGGCAGGTCTTGACTCGAACGCAGCGCTGCACGGCGAGTTCACCTTGAAAGCGAAGTAGGCTGCAGTCAATCCGTTGCGGACCTCTTGCGGGGTCCGCGCGGTTTGCCCTCCACCAGCTTCGCTGTGGACTCGCGCACGATCAGTTCCGGCTCAATCTTCACCAGGCTTTCGGTATGCTCGCCGCGCAGTTTCTTCAACAGGAGTGTCGCTGCCATCAGTCCCATCTGCGCCAGTGGCTGACGGATCGTCGTGAGGCTCGGCACATAAAACGAAGCGCTCTGGATGTCATCAAATCCCACCACGGAGACCTGCTGGGGAACACTCAGGCCCGCATCGTGCAGCGCGCGGATGCACCCGATCGCGGAGACATCGTTGAAGCAGAGCACCGCCGTGAAGTCCCGCTGACGCATCAACACCTGCGCCATAGCCGGGTATCCGAGCTCCGGCGTATTGATGTCCCGCTCCAGCCGGATCACATGGCTCTCGGGAATCTTGAGTCCCAGCGCCTTTGCCACATGAACCGTTGCGCGCCAACGGCTGTTCGAGTCTGAGCTGAAAGCAGCGCCGCGCATGTAGAGGATCTTGCGATGGCCATTCCGCACCAGGTGTCCCAGCGCGAGCTCTGCCGCACGGTCGTGATCGAGAAGAATATTAGTCGTACCGGGAAGTGCCTTGTGGCTCGCGACGGTAACGGTTGGAATATCGAGCGCCGCTTCGAGATGCGTGTCGATCGTCAGAATGCCTTCGACCCCGCGCTGTCGTAACAGCCGTGGATACTCCTCGACCAGGTCTTTCCTGTGCCGGTGATGCGCGGTGAAGAAGAAGTATCCCTCGCGCATCAGGACCTCCGCCGCGCCGGCCAGCACCTGGGCGTGATATCCCTCGCCCAGTTCCGGCAGCAGAATCCCGATGGTCTGCGAGCGCTTGCCCTGGAGCAGCCGCGCCACCATGCTTGGCTCATATTTGAAGTGGCGAGCCGCCGCGCGAACGCGCTCTCGCGTCACCTCCGGGATCGACCGGTTCGGCGCATTGTTGAGCACAAAGGACACTGTCGCGGGCGACAGGTTCAGGTGCTCCGCAAGCATCTTCAGGCTGACAGGCTTGCCCTGTCCTTGCTTGGTTCGGGGCATGGTCGTAGTTCACACAGTATAGGACATGGCTCCGCTATGCCACTCATGGGATTGGTGCGTTACCACACGAAGGTCGCCGTCTCTCCGCCACCTACTAACGTTGAGAACGTTCTTGGGCCAGCCACGACCTTCAGCGCCTTCGCCTCTTTTGCCGTGTTTGCCACAAGCAGCACGTGACGCCCATCCGGTCTCAGCCACGCGACGTTGGCCAGGGTGGGGTCTTCCTCCGTCGACTCGATGCGCGTCGAGCCCACCGGGACAAATCTGGACGCGTGCGCGATCGTGTACAGGGCAATGTTCCGGCTCACCCGATCGCCCTCGACCGTGATTGCTCCCTGGCAGACCGGGCAGCCGCCATCGCTGGTATGCGGCCCGAACTTCTCGTCGGCAGCGAGGTTCCACAGCAGCACGGTGCGGCTCCAGTTGCGCATCGCGCCGACCACGACCCGGGAGACCGGCTCCGCAACCGGCCTCTGCTTGCCGTCCCGCATCTCCTCGATCACCATCTGCTCGGTGAAATAAAGTCCCTTGTCGGGGAAGGCGTTGTGTACCTCAGACATGGCCGAGATCTCGCCTTCATAGAGATGGAATCCCGAACCCGCAGCATACTGCGCGGCCTCGGGATCATGCAGGATCGTCATTGGATAGTCCGGATGATTGCAGTTGTGGTCGAACAGCACCACCTTGGTCTTCAATCCTGCCGTATGCAGGGCCGGACCCAGGGCGTCCCGCAGGAACGCCTGCTCCTGCTCTGCCTCAAACTCGAGGCTCGGCGTGTTTTTCGGGTTCAACGGTTCGTTCTGCATCGTGATTGCATCGATGGGTATTCCGTTGGCCTGCATTTCTTTCAGGTATCGAACCAGATAGGTCGCGTACGCCTGGTAGTACTCCGGCCGCAGCGTTCCACCCTTCACCGAGCCGTTTGTCTTCATCCACGCGGGGGCGGTCCAGGGCGAGGCCAGGAGGTGAAGGTGCGGCGCAATCCCCAGTACCTCCTTCATCACCGGGATCACGTCCGCCTGATCCTCTTTCAGGCTAAAGTGCGCCAGCGTGGGGTCCGTCTGGCCCTCCGGCAGATCGTCGTAGGTATAAACGTGGTCATTCATATCCGACGCGCCGATGCTGAGCCGCAGATAGCTGACGCCCAGGCCCTTCTTGTCCGTCCCGAAGAGCTCGCGCAACAGTGCATGCCGCGCCGAGGGGCTCATGTGGTGCAGCAACTGCGCGCTCCCGCCGGTCATCGCAAACCCGAAGCCCTCGACCTGCTGCATCGCCTTGGCATCGTTGACTACAATAGACACATCCGCCAACGAACCTGTCTTCCGTTCTCTACCGAGCTGCTGGTGGCTCAGGAGCTGCGACCGGTCAGCGTTCGTCCGCCAGACGTCCACCCGGCCACCAGACTGTGCATCGGCATGCAACGCGAGCGAACCAAACAGAAACCAGGCCGCCAAAGAGAGATTCGGACGAAATAGCATGAATAAGCCTTTTGCATAGGGTTGGGGAACGATTGCTTCGCAGCTCGAATCAATCGGTTTTAGAAGAACAGCGCCGGAGTACGGTATTGAGTGCCAATCGCTAAGATAAACCTTTGTCTTAGGAAGATTCAACACCCCTCTTTGGAGGGTTTCTGACGATGCGGCCCTTGACAGTCGTATCTCCAATCCGCTTGAATGTGGATCGCAACTCACAAGATAAACGTTTGTTTCGCCCGATGGCTTATGCAACGTGCCGTGCCATCCGGCAAAGAACCACTTAGGGGAGGAATCCAGATGACGTATTTGATGCGCAGA
>Ga0302314_10005880_pt1 | contig 22306 bp, 20 predicted proteins | sample III_Palsa_N2_3_FD_200533 | JGI IMG/M metagenome (GOLD analysis project Ga0302314, IMG submission 200533) | Peat permafrost microbial communities from Stordalen Mire near Abisko, Sweden - III_Palsa_N2_3 | ecosystem: Environmental > Terrestrial > Soil > Palsa > Peat permafrost | place: Sweden...
GTGAAGCACCCCGCCGTGTTCGGCACATAGGTGAACCGGTCCGGCCGCACGAAGTCGGTCAGCATCGGCTGACTCGGGTCGGAGAGATTCACCCGCCGCAGCGCCACCGTCACCATCTCGGCCCCGGCGGCTTCGGCCGCGGCGGCGTTGAGGGCGTAGTCGGCGTACTTGCCGGTGCCGACGATCAGCCGCGAGCGGAACGTCCGCCCGGCGACGCTCCAGGTGTCTTCGTCGGCGATTTGCGAGCCGTCCATCCGTCTCTCCTCAACCCCCGCCCACAAACGCCACGATCTCGATCCGGTCGCCGGCGGCCAGCGCCGTGGCGCCGAACGCCGAGCGCGGCACGATCTCCAGGTTGCGCTCCACCGCCAGCTTGCGGCGGTCGAGGCCCAGCAGCACAACCAGGGCTTCCACCGTGATGGCGGCCGCCACGTCCTTGGCCTCGCCGTTCACAAACAGCAGCATCCAACGCTCCAAAGCGCCGGGAGAGGCCGGACGTCGGTTGAAAAGAGGGCCAGTTCGGCGGCCCAGCTCTCTCCCTTCGCCGGCATGACCCGGATCAGGTTCAGCGGGTCACCGCGCGAAAACCCAGCGGTTTCTCAGTCCCTTGCCAGGACTCCCCGGAGAAGGCCGGCAATCTACGCCCGGACGCCGGAGGGTCAAGGGCGAGCGGTCCGCCGGCCACAATGCCCCGCCAAGCGCCTGGGACGGTCGCTGGCGGCGTCGGCGGCTATCAGAGCTACCTGTGCAGGTGAATGGCGCTGCGCGAGAAAACCCTCGCCTAAGACGCGTCTTTTTAGCATGCGCGATTGAGGCCGGAAAGCTCAAGCCCCTTGACGACGCCCAGGGCGCGCCGTTCTTCCGCAACAACGAAAAGACGGGGGGATTGAGGCCATGAAAACCTGGATCGTGCTGCTTGCCGCCCTGCTGGCCGGCGCCTGGACGGCGGACGCCACAGCGGGCGTCCGAACCATCGCCACCCTCTCGTCACGCCCGGATCGGGTCAGCGGCGGCGATGTGCTGGTGCGGATCGCCCAGAATGATGACGCCGCGACGCCGGTCACGCTGAACGGCGCCGACGTCACCGGCGCGTTCCAGCCCGGCCCATCCCACACTCGCACCGGCCTCGTCACCGGGTTGAAGCTCGGGGTCAACACGATCGCCGCCGGCGGCGTCAGCCTGGTGGTGCGCAACTATCCGATCAGCGGCCCGATCGTCTCCGGCCCGCACGAGACGCCGTTCGTCTGCACCACTCAGTCGTTCAAGCTCTACTCGACCTTCGGCGGATCGGCCGCCGTCAGCGACGATGTGCTCGGCCCGGCGCTCGACGCCGACTGCTCGGCCAAGACCAAGATCACCTACCTCTACCTCGCCAAGGGCGCGACCGCCCTCGCCCCGCTGCCGAACCCGACCAGCCTGCCAGCCGACGTCGCCTCGACCACCACCACGACCGGCCAGACGGTCCCGTTCGTGGTCCGGGTCGAAACCGCCACCATCGACCGCGGCATCTATCAGAGCACGGTGCTGTTCGATCCCACCTCGGACGCCCAGCCCTCGTGGCGGACCCCACCGCGCGGCTGGAACCGGCGTCTGATCGCGGTCCAGGGCGCGGGCTGTCCGGGCGGCTGGTACTTCCAGGGCGCTGTCGGTGGCAGCATGGCGCGGCCCGGCATGGTCGACGCCAGCCTCTACAGCTTGGCGCGGCTCGGCGAGGGCTACGCGCTCTACGGCAACACGCTGCAGAACGCTTCGCAGAACTGCAACGCCGTGCTCGAGGGCGAGGCGGCGATGATGGGCAAGGAGCATTTCATCAAGACCTTCGGCGCCCCGGACTTAACCGTCAGCGTCGGCTGCTCCGGGGGCTCTTACGGCTCCAGCCAGCCCGCCGACGCCCTGCCCGGCCTCTACGACGGCATCCTGATCGCCTGCACCTTCCCCGACCCGCTGGCGATCGCCACCTCCGGCCTCGACGCCCACCTGCTGACCCACTTCTTCGCCGTCACGGCCAAGGGCGCCTTCACCGAGGACCAGCAGGTCGCCATCTCCGGCTACAAAGGGATGAAGGCCTTCGTCGACGCCGCCAACCAGGCCGAGCGCACCGACCCGCTTCCGGGCCGCGCCGACATCGAAGGCTACAAGTCCGCGGTCTGGAACGACGCCGTGCCGGCAACGCTGCGCTACGACCCCACGACCAACCCGAAGGGCGCGCGGCCCACGATCTACGACCACGGGCGCAACATCTACGGCGTCGATCCGGCCACCGGCTTCGGGCGCAGGACGTTCGACAATGTCGGCGTCCAGTACGGCCTCGCCGCGCTCAACGCCGGCCAGATCACGCCGAAGCAGTTCCTCGATCTGAACGAGGCGATCGGCGGATACGACCAGGACGCCAACTATAGGCCGACCCGCGCCGTCGGCGACGTCGGCGCCCTGAAGCGGGCCTACCAGAGCGGGCTGGAGCTGAGCGGCGGCGGCGGCCTGGCCTCGATCCCGGTGTTCGACATCAGCGGCATCTACAAGGACGACGGCGGCTACCACTACCAGTGGTTCCACTTCGCCATGCGGGCCCGGCTGGCGAAGGCCAACGGCGACGCCGCCAATCACGTGATGTGGCGCGGCAATCCGGTCCCGCCCGACAAGGCCTGGGCGACGTTTATCGCTTGGCAGGAAGCCATCCACGCCGACACCGGCGCTGGCTCGCTTCGCGACAAGGCGATCCGCGACAAGGCCGCCGCCGCGGTCGACGGCTGCTTCAGATCGGCGGACGATTTCGTCGCCGAGCCGCAAACCTTTTCCCGCGAGCCGAAGACCACCTGCAACACCCTATATCCGTCGTTCGGCTTCCCGCGCCTGATCGCCGGCGGCCCGCTCGCGGCCGACGTGCTGAAGTGCCAGCTGAAGCCGGTCGATCCGAACGACTACGACGGCGCCCTGACCCCCGCCGAGCTGAACCGTCTGCGCCGCGTCTTCGCCGGCGGCGTCTGCGACTGGACCAGGCCTGGCGTCGGCCAGACCGCGCTCGTGACCTGGGCCTCGTTCGGCCCCGCGCCGGAAAACCTGGTGTTCGACATCACGCGAACGCGTTGACACCGCCGCCCCCCAAATCCGACTATCGGGGATCGACATATTTTGAACCCGCGGCGGCCTGGCCCGCCTATTTCAGACGAGGAGTGATTGATGGCCGATTTTGGCGCGACCGACACCGAAGCCTTCCGCAAGGAAGCCCGCGAATGGCTCGAGGCGAATTTCCCGCCCTCGCTGCGCAAAGAACCCGATATGACCATCGAGCAGATGGAAGGCGGCGTGAAGCCGACCGCCGACGCCGACCTATGGCGCAAGCGCATCGGCGAAAAGGGCTGGGGCACGCCCACCTGGCCGAAGGAATACGGCGGCGGCGGCCTCTCGACAGCCGAGGCCCGCGTGCTGGCCGAGGAGATGACCAAGATCGGCGCGCGCAACCCGATCGTCGGCATGGGCCCCGGCATGTTCGGCCACACCCTGCTGGAGTACGGCAGCGAAGCGCAGAAGCTGCGGCACTTCCCGCCGATCACCCGTGGCGAGCTGCGCTGGTGCCAGGGCTTCTCCGAACCCGGTTCCGGCTCCGACCTCGCCTCGCTCTCGACCAAGGCGGAAGACAAGGGCGACCACTACCTGGTCAACGGCCAGAAGATCTGGACTTCCGGCGCCCAATACGCCGACTGGTGCTTCTGCCTGGTCCGCACCGATCCCAAGGCCAAGAAGCATGAAGGCATCAGCTTCCTCTTGATCGACATGCACTCGCCCGGCGTCCTTGCCCGCCCGATCAAGATGATCTCCGGCGCCTCCGGCCAGTGCGAGACCTTCTTCACCGACGTGGTGGTGCCGAAGGAAAACCTGATGGGCCAGCTCAACGGCGGCTGGGCCATCGCCAAGCGGCTGCTGCAGCACGAGCGCAACGGCATGGGCAACCGCTCCGGCGCCCCGGCCCGCCAGGCGGACAATCTGGTCGACCTCGCCAAGCAGTACGTCGGCGTCGACGAGGCCGGCCGCCTCGCCGATTCGGACCTGCGCGGCCGCCTGACCCAGTTCAAGATGGACGAGCAGGCGTTCCGCCAGACCGTACGCCGCGCCGCCGCCGAAGCGCGCGGCAACAACAGCCCGAGCGCCACCACCTCGATCATGAAGAACGTCAGCATGAAATCGATGCAGGACCGTTCGGAGATCATGCTCGAGATCATGGGCACGCAGGGTCTCGGCTGGGATGGCGAAGGGTTCGAGAAGGACGAACTCTCCACCGTCCGCGGCTGGCTGGCCGGCAAGGCCGGCTCGATCTACGGCGGCTCGCAGGAGATCCAGAACAACATCATCACCAAGCGCATCCTCGGCCTGCCGGAAACCACCGGTCAGGGCTGAATCCCTGGCGACCGCCGGCGCCAACCGGCGCTGACGGTCGTCGCTTGGCAGACTGCGGCGCGTCGCAACTGTCGCACGGCGCGCCATACGCTTGTGACCCCAGGCCGACGCAGCTAAAAGCGCCCGACTTTGGGCGGCGGCGGGCCGATGTCGAAACCGATCTATGTTCTGAACGGCCCCAATCTCAACATCCTGGGCGAGCGGGAGCCGGAGATTTACGGCCACGCGACGCTGGCCGACATCAAGGCGCTTTGCGAAGCGAAGGCCGCGGCGCACGGACGGCAGGTGGTGTTCCGGCAATCGAATCGCGAGGGCGAACTGATCGACTGGGTGCAGGAAGCCCGTACCGAGGGGTGCGCCGTGGTGATCAACCCGGCCGGCTACGGACATACCTCCATCTCCCTGCTCGATGCGCTGAAAGCCCTGTCGATCCCGATCGTCGAGTGTCATCTCTCCAACCCGGCGGCGCGGGAAGACTTCCGGCGCACGACCTTCGTGTCGCTGGCCGCGACCGGGGTGGTGTCGGGCTTCGGCCCAAAGAGCTATGAACTGGCCGTCGAGGCCGCGTGCGGCCTGGCGGCCGACTGAACCAACTCTTCTGCTTAGCGGCGCAACAGCGAGGTAACGCCTTAAATGCCCGATCCCCAGGCTTCGGCTCCCAAGGCTTCGGCGCCCAAGGCTCCGGCCGATCCGATCGATTCGCGGCTGGTGCGGCGCCTGGCCGCCATCCTGAACGCCACCGGCCTGACCGAGATCGAAGTCGAGCGCGGCGATCTGCGCATCAAAGTCGCCCGCAACGTCGGCGCCGTCGCTATGCCCGCTCCGGCCTACGCAGCCGCGCCCGCCCCGGCCTTCGCTGGCGCGCCGCCCACGACGATCGCCGCCCCCAGCGCACCAGAGCGGGAAGGCGATGTGGTCAACTCGCCCATGGTCGGCACGGTCTATCTGCAGCCGGAGCCTGGCGCCGCGCCGTTCGTGCGGGTCGGCGACACCGTCTCCGAAGGGCAGACCCTGCTGATCGTCGAGGCGATGAAGACCATGAACCCGATCCCGGCCCCGCGCTCGGGCCGAATCCTCGAAATGCTGGTCGCCGATGGCCAGCCGGTCGAGTTCGGCGAGCCGCTGGCCGTGATCGGCTAGCGCCCAGTCATGTTCGACAAGATCCTGATCGCCAACCGCGGCGAGATCGCCCTGCGGGTCCACCGCGCCTGCAAGGAAATGGGGATCGCCACGGTGGCGGTGCACTCCGAGGCTGACGCCGGCGCCATGCACGTGCGTCTGGCCGACGAGAGCGTCTGCATCGGCCCCGCGCCCGCGGCCAAGAGCTATCTCAACATCCCGGCCATCATCGCCGCCTGCGAGATCACCGGCGCCCAGGCGATCCATCCCGGCTACGGCTTCCTCTCCGAAAACGCCCGCTTCGCCGAGATCGTCGAGGCGCACGGTTACACCTTCATCGGCCCCAAGCCCGAGCACATCCGCATGATGGGCGACAAGATCGCCGCCAAGGTCGCGGTGAGGACGGCTGGCATCCCGGTGGTGCCCGGCTCCGACGGCGCGCTGACGTCCGAAGCCGAAGCGCTGGAGGCGGCCGACCGGATCGGCTTTCCGGTGCTGATCAAGGCGGCGGCCGGCGGCGGCGGACGCGGCATGAAGGTCGCCCGCAACCGCGAGGAGCTGCCCGAAGCGCTCTCGACCGCCCGCTCGGAAGCCAAGGCGGCGTTCGGCGACGATGCGGTCTACCTGGAACGCTACCTCTCGACGCCGCGCCATATCGAGGTGCAGGTGATCGCCGACTCGTTCGGCTCGGTCTGCCACCTCGGCGAGCGCGACTGCTCGCTGCAGCGCCGCCACCAGAAGGTGATGGAGGAAGCCCCTTCCCCAGCCATCGACGCCGCCACCCGAGACCGCATCGGCGAAGTCGTTCGCGCCGCGATCAGCAAGCTCGGCTACCTCGGCGTGGGCACCATCGAGTTCCTCTACGAGCACGGCGAGTTCTTTTTCATCGAGATGAACACCCGCCTGCAGGTGGAACACCCGGTAACCGAGGCGATCACCGACATCGACCTGGTGCGCGAACAGATTCGCATCGCCGCCGGCATGCCGCTGTCGTTCACTCAAGCCGAGGTGCAGTTCGAGGGCCACGCCATCGAGTGCCGCATCAACGCCGAGAACCCCCGAACATTCGCCCCGTCCCCGGGCCTGATCACCGATTTCCACGCCCCCGGCGGCCTCGGCGTGCGGCTCGATTCGGCGATCTACGCCGGCTACACCATCCCGCCCTACTACGACAGCCTGGCCGGCAAGCTGATCGTGCACGGCCGCGACCGCACCGAGTGCCTAGCCCGCCTGAAGCGCTGCCTGGACGAGATGGTGGTCGGCGGCATCGAGACCACTATTCCGCTGTTCCAGGACCTGATGCGCGAGCCGGACATCCTCGAAGGCCGCTACCACATCCACTGGCTGGAAAACTGGCTCAAGGGGAACCGCTGATACCGGGCCCCGCAAGCGTCCTGCTCCCCTCGCGGGAGAAGATGTCGGCGCAGCCGACGGATGAGGGGTGTCCGAGCTGGAAAGACCCCTCATCCGACCCGCTTCGCGGGCCAGCTTCTCCCGCAAGGGGAGAAGGACGGCCGTGGTGGGCGTGAGGCGCCGTTGGATACTTTCTCCGTCGACGACCTGATCGACTGCTACCGGCGCGGCGTCTTCCCGATGGCCGACGCGCGCCACGACCGGCGCGTGTTCCTGGTCGATCCGGCGCGGCGCGGCGTCCTGCCGCTTGACCGTTTCCATGTTTCTCGCCGTCTCGCCCGCACGGTGCGCTCCGATCGGTTCGAAGTGCGGATCGATTCGGCGTTCGGCGCGGTCGTCGCCGCCTGCGCGGCGCCGCGCGCCGGCCGGATGGAGACCTGGATCAACGAGCCGATCCAACGGATGTGCGATGCGCTGTTCGACCTTGGCGTCGCCCACAGCGTCGAGACCTGGCTCGAAGGCCGCCTGGTCGGCGGCCTCTACGGGCTTGAGCTGGGCGGCGCGTTCTTCGGGGAGAGCATGTTCTCGACCGAGCGCGACGCCAGCAAGGTCGCCCTCACCCATCTCGTGGCGCGCCTGAGGTTCGGCGGCTTTCGCCTGCTCGACACCCAGTTCCTGACCGACCATCTGTCCAGCTTCGGCGCGGAGGAAATCTCCCGCACCGATTATCGCCGTCGCCTCGCGCAGGCCCTGAAGATGGACGCCGATTTCGGCCGCCTGAGCCCCTACGGCGGCGGCGCGGGCGCCATGCAGGTGATCAGCCAGGCGTCGTAGGTCGGGTGCTGGAACGGGTTGAGCCCCGGCGAATTGGCGAACATCCAACCCTTGAACACCCGCCTCGGCGGCGGCGGCGCGATGCCTTCGGCGCCGAGCGGCGCGAAGTCGATTACTACATAGGCCGAGGCCTGCGGCGAGGGTTGGCCGAGCCCGGTCGTCTGGCAGGCCTTCACCGTGAACACCAGGTTCTTGTAGCGGACCGGCTGGCCGATCTGGACGGCGAAGCGCATGGTTTCGGCCGTCACCTTGTCCAGCGCCTGCAGCACCGCGGCGGGACTGCGCACCGGTTTCGGTGGCGCGGGCGGGGGCGGCGGCGCGGGTTTGACGCTGTTCGTCGCCGGCGCTTTCCTCCGGCCGCTGTCGCTGTCGCTATCATCGTCGGAAGCGTCGTTCTCCGGCGGCGAGACCTCGGGCGGCGGCTGAATCACCGGCACGCCGGGCGGCGCCGCCGTGGAGGAGGAGGAGGAGGAGGAGGAGGAGTCGTCCGCGCCTGAGGTCTGGTTGTTCGCGGGCTGAGCCAACCCGGCCAAGCCAGCCGCGACCGCAATCACGACGCCCCCGAGCAGCCCGATCGCCAGACGCACGCGGCGCTTCACTCCGGCCTCCAGGCCTCGTAGTCGCCGCTCGCCTTGGCGCGTTCGCCGCCGCGTGAGATCGCGCCCTTGGGCCGCCAGGCCCAGATCGTGCCGGTCAGGTTCGGCAGGTGGTCCTGTTCCCACGACTTGCGCGGCAGCGGCTCGTCGGTTGGCGGCTCGTCGAAGGTGTAGTGCAGCCACCCGTGCCATTCGGCGGGCACCTTCGAGGCCTCGGCATAACCACGGTAGATCACCCAGCGGCGTTTGCGATTGTCGTAGCTGTCGCGGTTGTCGCGCGCCTCGTAGTATTTGTTGCCATAGTCGTCGCCGCCGACGAAGACGCCGCGCCGGGCGACGGTGAAGCGGATGCCGATGGTGGCGCCGTTCCACCAGGTGAAGATCGATTTCAGCACTTGGGGTCCGGATGCTCCGCTGGGCCGCAGTCGCAGCGACTTATAGGTACGCCAACCGTCAGCGTCCAGCGAACGTCGCCGTGTCGCGGCGTTCGGAGCGGGCGCCAGATGTTGTGGATAGCTCAGATGATCGCCCCAACATCTATTGCCGCCCGCGCCCGATGCAGCCTAGCCTGAGGCGCTAAATATTCGGCCTTCCAGGTACCCGATGCGCCTCGACCGTCGCTTCTCCGCCGTTCCGCTGCCATTTGCGCCCGAGATTCGCTGGGTGGAGCGGGCTGCCGAGCTGGTCGAAGTCGCCGCCCCGCCCGCCTGGACCACCGCCCGCGTCGACGCCTGGCTCGACTGGGCCGATGGCCTGCCGCTGGATCTGCCGCCGGGCGCATCACCCGCGCTGTCGCTCGACACCGGGCTCGACCGCCTGCTGGCCGGCGGTCCCGACCGCTACGCACGCCGCCTCGCGGCCTGGGGGCTGGCGCTGGGCGTGTTCGAGGACGCCGCCGCGGCCCTTCTCTTCCGCGACGAGCTGTTCGCGGCGCTCGCGGCCGGGATTGTAGCCACCGGCCGGCAATTGCCGTTCGGGGCGCGCGTCAGCCCGCTGGCGCCTGACCCGGCCCTGCCACCGCCGCCGCGCCTGCCGCGAATCGCCGCGAAGGATTTCCCGCCGGCCGCGCGAGACCTGCGCGCCGGCCGCGGCTTGGCCGCCGGCCTCACGGAAGTCGCCGCCAAGCGCCTCGCGACCGTCGCCCTGGCCGTGCTCCGCTGCGAAGGCGACGCCGACGCCTGCGCCAGCCTTGAAGGCAACCAGGCGTTGGCACGGGCCGCGTGGGCCGCAAAGGAAGCCGGCCTCGCGGACCATGCGATCGCCGAGGCGATCGCCCTCGCCAAGGCGGGGCTCGAGGTCGATCCAGCGGCGCTGGGCGACGCGCTTCCGTCACTGATCGCCATCGCCGAGCGCGCCGAGATCAAGGCGCTGTCGCCCGCCGCCCGCGCCGCGGCGGATCTCGCCTGGGAGACCTCCGCCCTCGCCCTGGCCTTCTCCGCCGACGACGCCGCGCGGCTCGACCTGCTGGCGTCGGCCCCCAAGGGCGCGGTCAACGTCCTCGCCTTCGAGGGGCCTGACGGCTTCAACGCCGCCGGCTTCGAGACCGCCGTCCGGCTCGCCTTCCTCGCCCTCGACCTGGAAGGCCGCGCCGGCTTCCTCGCCCAGCCAGCCGACGCCTATCGCCGCGCCGAGCACCGGCCCGTGGCTCTCGCCCTCGCCGGGCTGGCGGAGCTCAACGTCGGGCGCGCCAACGCCTTCGAGAGCGACGCCGCGCGCAATCTCGCCGCCGATCTGCACCGCCAGGCGCGGACCGCCATCAACGGCGTCATCGCCATGCTCGGCGTAGGCCACACCCTGAACCTCTGCGCCTACGACGAGCCCGAGATCGCCTTACGCCTCGGCGGCCTGGCGCTCGGCGCCGCGCCCTGGGCCGGCCCCGTGACTCAGGCCGAGACCGCTGACGGCGCCATCTTCCGCACCCTGGCCGAACCGTCGCTGGCCGCCGCCAAGATTCTCGGCGTCGATGCGGACGCGCTGCGCACCGCGCTGATGGGCCACGGCGCGCTCGCCGGCGCGCCCGGCGTCAATCACGACACCCTGGCGGCGAAAGGCTTCACCGCGCACGAGATCGCCACGGCTGAACTGGCCCTCCCGACTGCCGCCGCCTTCCGTGCCGCCTTCGCGCCCGCCGTGATCGGCGCGGGCTTCGTCGCCGACGTGCTGGGCGCGGCCGATTCCATGCTGCGCGATCCGGCGTTCGACACCCTCGCCCACGCCGGCTTTTCGGCCGGGGAGATCGCAGCGGCCGAGGCCTTCGCCTTCGGCCGGGTCTCGCTGACCTCGTCCGACCTGCCGCCGGCGCTGATCGGGGCGCTCGCCCCCGCCGCCGAGATCGGCCTTGGCCCACGCCTGGCGATGATCCGCGCCGTCGAGGCGGTCACTTGCGCCCCGGCGACCGCCCAACTCGATCTGCCGTTCGACGCCGCGCCTGACGACGCCTTGGTGCTGATCGCTGAGGTCGCCGCGACCGGCGTCCGGGCGGTGAAGCTGGTGCGGGCCGCCGCATCGGCGGACTTCTCTCTCGACCTTGCCCCGCCCCGCGCGGCGCGGACCCCAGAATCCCAGCCCGCACCGAAGCCCGAGCCCGTGGCGGAGCGCATCGTCGAACGGTTCATCGAGGTCGATCGCTCGCGGCGCAAACTGCCGGACCGGCGCAAGGGCTACATCCAGAAAGCCGCGATCGGCGGCCATAAGGTCTATCTGCACACCGGCGAATACGAGGACGGCGAACTCGGCGAGATATTCCTCGACATGCACAAGGAAGGCGCCGCCTTCCGCTCGCTGATGAACAACTTCGCGGTCGCGATCTCAATCGGCCTGCAATACGGCGTGCCGCTGGAGGAATTCGTCGACGCCTTCGTCTTCACCCGGTTCGAGCCGGCCGGCGAGGTTGAGGGCAACGAGGCGATCCGATCGGCCACCTCGATCCTCGACTATGTGTTCCGCGAGCTGGGGGTCAGCTACCTCGGCCGCGACGACCTCGCCAGCGTCGACCCGCAGGCGCTCAACGCCGACGGTCTTGGCCGTGGCAAGGCCGACGAAATCGACCCGCAGGCGGTGGCCCGCTTTATTTCCAAGGGCTTTTCGCGCGGCGCTGCGCCGGACAACCTGGTGTTCCTGCCTGTGGGGCCGAAGAGCGGCGGCGCGCCAAGCCGTGGCGCAGACGTCTGCCCGGCCTGCGGCGACCTTGCCCTGGTGCGCAAAGGCCAGTCGCTGATCTGCCAAACCTGCGGCGAGCGCGCGCCCCAGGCGGGGTAGCCCACGCGGCCGAGACCCAAAGGAAGCACGAAGCTCACGAAGGAAGGGAAGGACACGAAGGGGCGCTCCGCGCCCGCCAATCCCCCCGACCGTCGACCATTATCCGGCGCGCAACGCGCGCCCTTCGTGTCCTTCGTGTCCTTCGTGTCCTTCGTGTTGAATTCTTGAATCTCGCCTCCGCGCGGGCGCCCCGATGCCGATGGCCCCGGCTTTGCCAGGGGAGGGTCGATCCGGCTCCACTTGCAAAGGCTCGTGCCGAAATGAAACCGTCGACCCTCGCCGCCGTCGCCGCCCTGCTGGCCGCTCTCGGTCTTGCCGGCCACGCCGCCGCGCAGAACGCCGCCCAGATCTCGCATTCCCGCGACGGCGCCAGCTGCCCGCACTGCAACCTGTTCCAGGCCGACTTCTCCAACCTTGAGCTCAAGGGCCGCAACTTCGCCGGCGCGCGGCTGCGCCAGGCCGACATGTCGGCGGCGGTGATGAACTACACCGTCATGTCCGGCGCCGACCTTCGCGATCTCAACGCCTACGGCGCGGTCTTCACCGGCGTCAGCTTCGCCGGCGCCAACATGACCAACGCCAGCCTGGTCGGGACCTACCTCGAAGGCGCGAACTTCCGCGGCGCCGTTCTCTCCGGCGTCAACTTCTCCGGCGCCGAAATGGACCGGGCGGTCGGCCTGACCCAGGCCCAGCTCAATGAAGCCTGTGGCGACGAAGCCACCACGCTTCCGCGCGGTCTGCGCCTGCGCACCTGCGGTTAAGGTTCAGCCATTACTGCGATTTAAGTAGCGGCCGGGGCCTGGGTCGTTGAAAACAACGGGGCGCCGCAAGCTGTTCGCGTCGCTGAGGACCGTTCAACCCTTGACCCGATCCGCCGTCGCCTTCCTGTCCCGCATCGCCGTCGTGCTCTGCATGGCCAGCTTCGGGACTACGCTCGCCGCCACCCGGGCCTGGGCGCTCGACGACGGCGAAGACACCGCCCGCCTGCTCTCGTTCGGCGGCATGTGCCTCAACTGCGAGCTTTCCGGCCGCAAGCTGCCGGACGCCAAGTTCATGGGCGCCAACTTCGCCGGCGCCTCGATGGTCGGCTCCGACCTGCACGGCGCCTCGTTCTTCGGCTCCAACTTCAGCGGCGCTGACCTGGCCAAGGCCGATCTGCACGGCGCCATCCTGTTCGGCTCGGACTTCACCAACACCGATTTCACCGACGCCAACCTCGCCGGCGTGCGCGGTCACGGCGCCAACTTCCTCGGCGCCAACATGACCCGCACTAACTTCGACGGCGCCAACCTGCTCGGGTCCGAACTGGTCCGCGTCAACGCCCGCGACTCCCAGTTCATCGGCGCCGCCCTGTTCGGCGCCAATCTCACCCAGGGCCATTTCGAGCGCGCCAACTTCAAGACCGCCAACCTGATCGGCGCCAACCTAGCCGGCGCCGGTTTCGCCGGCGCGGATTTCACCGCGGCGAACCTGACCCATACCAATATCGCCGGGGTCGATCTGTCTCAGGCCAAGGGCCTCACCCAGACGCAGATCGACTTCGCCTGCGGCGGCCCGACGACCAAACTGCCCGCCGGCCTCGTCGCCAGGACCTGCAAGCCCGGCCCCGGCAGCGTGATCGTCCTGCGCTCGAACACGCCGATCCACGCCGGCGCCCCGCGCTACATCGTCGATTTGGACATCCCGTAGCGGCGCGTGATCGTTCGCCGCCAACGGTGACACACCCCAATTATCGGTCATCACCGGGCGTCAGTCCCGGTGACCCAAGCACGCGGAACGGCGGCTGGCCGCGCCGGGCGCGGCCAGCGCTCGGACGGTGGTCTTGGGCAGCCGGGACCTGCGCCCGGCTGTGACCGACGGAAGTGGAACTCGGGGTCGGAGCGCCCAATATCAGGCTCCCGCTGAGCCAAACCCACTCCATCCCCGATGAGTTCGCTACCCCTTCAGCGGCAGCGCCAACCGGATGCTCAGCTCCTTGAGCTGCTTCTCGCTCACCGACGACGGCGCGTTCATCATCAGGTCCTGAGCCTGCTGGTTCAGCGGGAAGGCGATTATCTCGCGGATGTTCGACGCGCCGGCCAGCAGCATCACAATGCGGTCGATGCCGGGCGCCATGCCGGCGTGCGGCGGCGCGCCATAGCGGAACGCGTTCAGCATGCCGCCGAACTGGCGCTCGACTTCGCCCGCCGAATAGCCGGCGATCTCGAACGCCTTGACCATGATCTCGGGCCGATGGTTCCGCACCGCGCCCGAGCACAGCTCAACCCCGTTGACGACGATGTCGTACTGGTAGGCCAGGATATCGAGCGGGTCCTTGCTCTCCAGCGCCGCCAGTTCGCCCTGCGGCATCGAGAACGGGTTGTGCGAGAAGTCCACGTGGTTGGACTCCTCGTTGAACTCGAACATCGGGAAGTCGACGATCCAGCAGAAATCGAACCGGTCCTCGGCGATCAGGTTCAGCTCGCCGCCGGTGCGCGTCCGCGCCAGGCCGGCGAACTTGTAGAAAGCCTTCGGATCGCCGGCGATGAAGAACGCAGCGTCGCCGATCGCGAGACCCAGCTGGGCGCGGATCGCCTCTGCCCGTTCGGGGCCGATGTTGCGCGCGATCGGGCCGGCCGCGCCTTCGTCGCCTTCACGCCAGAATACGTAGCCAAGGCCGGGCTGCCCCTCACCCTGCGCCCAGCTGTTCATGCGGTCGCAGAAGGCGCGCGAGCCGCCACCGGGCGCCGGCAGCGCCCACACCGCGTTCTTCTTGTCCTCCAGCATCCGCGCGAACAGGCCGAAGCCGCCGCCGCGGAAGTGCTCGGAGACATCCTGCATCACCAGCGGGTTGCGCAGGTCCGGCTTGTCGGTGCCGTACTTCGAAATCGACTCGCGATAGGCGATGCGCGGGAACGGATAGGGCGTCACCGCCTTGCCGTCCGCGAACTCTTCGAACAGGCCGTGCAGGATCGGCTCCATCGTGCCGAACACGTCTTCCTGGGTGGCGAAGCTCATCTCGAGGTCGAGCTGATAGAACTCGCCGGGAGAGCGGTCGGCGCGGGCGTCCTCGTCGCGGAAACAGGGCGCGATCTGGAAATAACGATCGAACCCGGCCACCATCAGCAGCTGCTTGAACTGCTGCGGCGCCTGCGGCAGGGCGTAGAACGTGCCCGGATGAATGCGCGACGGCACCAGATAGTCCCGCGCGCCTTCCGGCGACGAGGCGGTCAGCACCGGTGTCTGGAACTCGGTGAACCCGGCCCCCACCATCCGCCGGCGGATCGAGTCGATCACCTTCGAGCGCAGCACGATGTTGCGGTGCAGGCTCTCGCGGCGCAGGTCGAGATAGCGGTACTTCAGCCGGATCTCCTCCGGATAGTCCGGCTCGCCGAATACCGGCAGCGGCAGCTCCGACGCCTCCGACAGCGCCTCGACCGCCCGCACCCGCACCTCGATCTCGCCGGTGGCGAGGTTGGGGTTCACGGTCTCGCCGGTCCGCGCCACCACCTCGCCGTCGATCTGCACCACGCTCTCGGCGCGCAGCCGGTCGAGCAGCTCGAACCCCGGCGCGCCAGGATGGGCGACCAGCTGGGTCAGGCCATAGTGGTCGCGCAAGTCGACGAACAGCAGGCCGCCGTGGTCGCGCTTGCGGTGAATCCACCCCGACAAGCGCACATTGGCGCCCACGTCCGCGTGCCGCAGGGCGCCGCAGGTATGGGTGCGATAGGCGTGCATCGGTGTCTCTCTGAAAGGCCGATTTTGGGAGGCGCGGAAGGGCGCATGAGCCCCTAGCAAAGTCAACCCGGCGCGGGTCGAGCGCTCATGCTCTGCTTGCCAAACGTCTCCATCGGCTTAGCTTCTTTCTATGGTTACGAAGTATGTTTCACCCCCCGTGGCACCGAAGTCGCGGATCGATCGGGATCGCGATCACTTTCGTGGGTTGCTGACCGCAGGCGCAGACTCACCCGCTACGGAGCCGGCTGATGCCGGCTATTTTGACCAACTGCGCGAGCGGATGCGTCGGCACGGGACTTCGCTGCAGGGCTCCGAGAACGCCTGACGTTGCACGATCAGAGGTAGCTCGTGATGCCCGGTGCGTGCTGCCAGTTGTCGTGTTTTCCGTCGGCGTAGCTCACCGGCGCCGAGGCCAACTCCTCCGGCGTAGCGTCGTCGAGCGCAGACAGCGGCACGGAGACATAGTCACCGCCGATCTGCTCGACGTAGCCGCGTCCGAATGGCCTGACGCCGCAGGTCTTGCAAAACAGGTGGTGGCCCTGCTTCGAGCCGAACTGGTAGTCGGCCAGATTGTCCTCGCCGGAGAGCACCCGCAGGTCGGCCGGCTTCAGCATCGCCGGCCAGTTGCGCGTCTTGGCGCAGATCGAGCAATTGCACTTGCCCGTGCCGGCCGCGAGGTCGATGTCCGCCTCGAACCGAACCGCGCCGCAGTGGCAGCTGCCGTGATAGGTCTTCTTCATCGAGCTTCTCCCGGATTGCAGCGAAGACGTAAGCCCGTCCGCTGACAGAAGATGGCGGGAAGCGTTCAGCCGATCCGCAACCGATCCGCCATCCGTTGAAAATCCGGGTCCCGCTTGCGCCGCATGATCTGCGCGGCGGTCTGGCCGTCCGGGCCGGGGATATCGCCGCGCGCGCCGTAGCGGATCAGCAGCTCGAAGTGCGCCTTATCGCTTCCCTTCTTAAGCATCAGGTGCAGGGCGGTGAGACCGTTGGCGCCGATCGCATTCACGTCGGCGCCGAGCTCCAAGAACACCTCGGCTTCTTCGAAATGGCTCCAGGCGATCGCCGAAATGAACGGCGTGCCCTCCTCCTGAAACGGATCGATCCTGGCGCCGTGGCTGACCAGCAACCGGATCGCCTCCGTGTCGCGAGCGAACTGGGCTGCCCAAAGGCAGTGCTCGGGATCGCAGCCCAACTCCAACAGATGCCGTGCAAGCGCCAGATTGCGGCCGCGACCGATCGCGCACCACAGCGCCGTCGCGCGCCAATCGCCCTCGGTGAAGGCCGCGTCGTCGATATCGAGGCCAGCGGCCAGCAACGCGTCGGCCGTCTTGATCGAGTCGGCGACCTGCGCCGCCGAGGTCGCGGCGGTGGCGCAGCAGATATGCAGCCAGCCGCGGCCGCGCTCGTCGCGAATCGCCAGCAAGCCGGGCGATTCGGCCAGAGCCTGCGTGACGGCGGCCCAATCGAACGCCTTCACCAGCGCCAGCATGCGCGTCTTGGAGATCATTGCCGCGGATTCCGTCTCCGAACGCCCACAGTTCGAGCGAAATTGACGTTTGGTCCAGTCCCGCGTTTGCAGACCGCGCGGAACCGATCCATATTGCTAGCTCCTGTCCAACAGCTGAAAGGAGGTGGTCCAGTGTCTCATTGTCTCCAACCGTGGTCCCAAACGACCTGGAGCCCCAAGACCGAGGCTCACGCCTGACAGCGTTCCGACGCTCAAGGTAATAGGTCGCGGATCGCAGGGGCCTTAAGTCCCTCGACCACCGCGGTCACGACGATGGAGGGCCGTCCCGCAAGGGGCGGCCCTTTTTCATTGGGCGAAAGGCTAGCGATGAAAGCCAGCATCGAGATCATCGACTACCAGCCGCGCTGGCCCGCGGAGTTTGCCGAGATCGGCGCGAAACTGCGCGCCGCCTTCGGGCCGCTGGCGCTGGCGATCAACCACATCGGCTCCACCTCGGCGCCCGGCCTGGCGGCGAAGGACGTGATCGACGTGCAGGTCACCGTCGCCGGTCTCGATCCCCTGCCGCCGCTGCAGGCGGCGATCGAGGCGGCCGGCTACCGGATGCGGCCTGATATCCTGAACGACCACGTGCCGATCGGGGCCGATCCCTCCCCGGTGCTCTGGCGCAAGCGCTATGCCGGCGCCTTCGATGACGCCCGGCGGGTCCATATCCACATCCGCGCGCTCGGCCGCTCCAACCAGCGCTACGCCCTGCTGTTTCGCGACTATCTGCGGCTGAGCACGCCGGCGCGGGAGAACTATGGCCTGATCAAACGCGAACTCGCGGCGCGCCACGCCGACGACATCGACGCCTACTACGCGATCAAGGACCCGGTGTGCGATCTGATCCTCGACGCGGCCGAGCGCTGGGCGGTGCAGATCGGCTGGCGGCTGCCGGACACCGACGCCTGAACGCCGTCGCTCAGAAGGTCGCCGTCGCGCCCAGCCGGGCTGAGATCGGCTCAAGCGGATGGACCTGGAAATCGGCCACGCCAGCTAGCGGTTCGCCGGGCAGCCGCGAGGTGTAATAGAAGGCGGCGGCGTTCGCCTTGGTATTGAACAGGTTGAAGATACTGAGCTGGATCTTGAGCTTCGCGTTCACCCGATAGCCCGCATCGAGATTGACCTCGCTGTAGCCCTTGTCTTCGGGGAACTGGTCCCCGTCGCTGACGGGATAGGGGCCAAGGTCGCGCCACTGCAGACCGCCGTACCAGCGCCCCAGGCTGTCGATCAGCACGCCGAACGAGCCGATAAACGACGGCGCGTTGGCGATGAAGGGTCCGTCCAGTCCAAAATTCGCCAGGGCCGGCGGCGAGTCGGTGTAGCGGGCTCGGGAGAAGGCCAGGTCGGTGTTGAACTCGATCCAGCGGAACGGCCGGTATTCGGCCGAGACCTCTACCCCCTGGCGCCGGCTGGGCGCGGTCGCCTGATCCTGGCCCTGATCTTCGTCGAACGCCAGTTCCGAGCTGAAATCCTCCTGGAACACCGCGGCCTGGACCTGCAGCTTGGGCACGATATCCGTGCGCAGCCCAACCTCCTCGCCGGTGGTGGGCGCCATCAGCGGAGTCTTGCCCGCCAGCGCCGGGATGCCCTCGATCGGCACGGTGCCGAACACGCCCCGCACGTCGTCCGAGTGGAAGCCGCGGCCGGCGCTGAGATAGAGCTCGGTCCCGAACCAAGGGCCGAACACGATGCTTCCCTTGGGCTGGAACAGCGTCTGCGACGTCGATCCCTGGAAGCCGGTGGTCAGGCTGTGGTCGCTGGCCGTGAAATCTTCTTCGCGAAGGCCGACCTCGGTGCGCAGCCAGCTCGTCCAATGGGTAGTATTTTGCACGTAGCCGGCCAGATCGTTCAGATGGACCTGATCCGAATTGCACGCCCCGCCGACCGCCGGGACCGGCGTCGCATTGCCGTCGGAAGGCGGCGCGTCCGGCGGCGGGGGCGGCGGCGTGACGCCGGGCGGAAAAGGACCCTCGACCTCGCAGTAGTCGAGCGTCACGTCCTGCCTGGTGTGCCGGCGGTCGACCTGAACGTTGTCGTGCCGATCCTGCAGGCCAAACGTGGTGTCGGTCTCGATGCCGCCCAGGTCGAAGCGCAGCGTCAGCGCCGCGTCGCCGCCCAGGACGTCGCGGGTCTCGTCCTGCCGCTCCTGGTCGCCGTTGACGTCGTCGTCGAGGAAATGGGTGAAGTCGTTGATCAGCATCTCCTCGCTGTGGGTGGCGTAGACATTGGAGACGAAGCTCCAGTGCCGGCCCTCGGCGCCATAGTGACCGGAAACGCTGTAGCGCTTGGTCTTGCCGCGATCGGTGGGATCGAGCGTGCCGAAGCGGCCGATCAGCCCTTCCTGGATTGCACGCAGCGGCTGGTCGGTCTCCAGCCGTCCGGCGCTTTGATTGAACATGGCCGTGACGCTGAAGCCGTCGGCGTCCGTCCCGTGGCTGAACCGCGCGGCGACATTGCCCTTGTTGTAGCCGCTCGGCGGATCCCACGGGCCGTCGACATGGGCGTATTCCGCCGCCGCCCAGACCCGGTCGTCGTCATCGATCACGTGCGTCCCGCCGACGAACAGGTCGTCGTCGCCGAGCGTGCCGGCGCTGGCGGACATCTGCGCGGGCAGGTCGTCGACCAGATGCACGTGCGCCGATCCAACCGCGCCGAAATCGCCAACCGATGCGAAGTAGGGCCCCTTCGTGTAGTCGAGGCCGCCGACCACCTCGGGCATCAGGAAACTCTGGTCCGAGTAGCCCTGCCCGTGCAGATTGGTGCCCTGGTTCACCGGCATGCCGTCGACGAAGCTGGCGAAGTCGGTGCCGTGATCGAGATCGAAGCCGCGCAGCTCGTATTGCGGCGCCTTGCTCTCTCCCGAGTGCACCGTCACCACCAGCCCCGGCACGGCCTCGTAGAGCTGACCGACGCGGTAGATCGGGCGAAGCTCGATCTCCTGCTTGGTGACCGAGCCTTGGCTCGCGGTCATCGCCTTGCCGATCAGGTCGACGCGCGACGCCGTCACCACGACCTGACCAACGGTGGTGGCGACGTCACCAGCAGAGGCTGGATCGGCGGACCGGGCCGGTCCTGCGAGCGTCGTGGCGAGGGTCAGCAAACCCGCGCTGAAGTATGTTCTCGAATGCATCGCGAACCCCCGCGGGTCGTCCACGCGGGGACTGGACCCAGGCGAAAAGAAGATCGCGCGAACGCCGAGGGCGTCCGAGCGAGCGAATCTTTCAGAGGGTGAGCTGTGGCGGGCCTTGGGACGGAGGCGGCGGCGCGGCGAGGCCGCGGCCGGGCGTAAGGTCGAACAGAGCGACCGGCGCGGCCAGTGTCGCGAGGGCGATCGGCCGCGCGATCAACGCCATCAACGGCGGTGCGGCGCCGACGGCGTGGCCGGCGAACACGCACGGCGCGTCATGCCGAGTCTGCGGGCTCTTGTCGGGATGTCCAGTCAGGTCGGAGAGCGCGCTCGCGGGTCCGTGGCCGGTGCAGATGACGATGGAGAGATGATCGCCGTCGCGACCGACCATGAACCCAGGCGGGGCGAGAATCTGGACGAACAAGGCGAGCACGGCCAAGCCGACGGCCCACTGCCGCGCCTCCGCCTGCAATCGCCATATCCCCCGCATGCCGCTCATCTATCAGCACTGGACGGATGGCGGGGCAAGACTATTCCCGCGGGTTCCGCGCTCAGAACCCGACGCAGCCCTGCTGCTCGACCAGCCTCACCGAGTCCTGGCGGAAGCGCTGCTTGTAGGCGTCGCCAACCTGCGCCAGGCGTTCGCGTTCGCCCGGGGCGCCGCTCAGCACCAGCACGAGCGCCTTGGTTTCCTGGCGCACGAACACGCCCTTCTGATCTTGCCACTGGCCGTAGACATCGCTGGCCGACAAGCCGTCCGGAAACCGCGGCGCCACCTCGACATCGACGAACTGGCGCCAATCGGCCTCGGAAATACCCGCTCCGGCGTCCGGGGTGTCACGGCCGAGGTAAAGTTCGGCGGTCTTGGCTGGATGGAGTCCGACCGGGCAGGCCTGCGGGCCGGCGATAGCGGCGGTCGACATGAGGGCGGCGAACAAAGCCAGCAAGGGCGACAGACGGCGCATGGACAGCTCCCGAAATGGTCCTTCGACTCGTCAGCCTAGCAAGCTGCGCGCCCGGCTCCAGCGCTTACCCTCTCCCACGAGTTCGCGCCCGATCAGGAAGCGGCGGATCTCGTTGGTGCCCGCGCCGATGTCGTAAAGCTTGGCGTCGCGCAGATAGCGCTCGACCGGGTAGTCCTTCAGGTACCCCGCGCCGCCCAGCGCCTGGATCGCCTCGAGCGAGGTCTTCACCGCGTTCTCCGACGCCAGCAGGATCGCGCCGGCGGCGTCGAAGCGGGTGGTGCGGCCGGCGTCACAGGCCTTCGCCACCGCATAGACGTAGGCCCGCGCCGAGTTCAGCGCGACATACATGTCGGCGATCTTGCCCTGCATCAGCTGGAATGTGCCGATCGGCTTGCCGAACTGCTTGCGCTCGCGAACGTAGGGCAGCACGGCGTCCATGCACGCCTGCATGATGCCAAGCGGTCCGCCGGCCAGCACCGTGCGCTCATAGTCGAGTCCGCTCATCAGCACGCCCGCGCCGCCGTTCTCAGGACCCAGCACGTTCCCGGCCGGAACCTCGCAGTCCTCGAACACCAGCTCACCCGTGTCCGAGCCGCGCATGCCGATCTTGTCGAGCTTCTGGGCGCAGCGAAAACCCTTGAAGTCCTTTTCGATGATGAAGGCGGTGACGCCGCGCGAGGCCGCCTCGGGCTCGGTCTTGGCGTAGACCACCAGGGTGTCGGCGTGCGGCCCGTTGGTGATCCAGAACTTGGTCCCGTTCAGCACATAGCGGTCGCCGCGCGGCTCGGCGCGCAGCCGCATCGAGATCACGTCCGAGCCGGAGCCCGCCTCGCTCATCGCCAGCGCGCCGACATGCTCGCCGCTGATCAGCTTGGGCAGGTAGCGCCGCTTCTGCTCGTCGGAGCCCCACCTGCGCAACTGGTTGATACAGAGATTGGAGTGGGCGCCGTAGGAGAGGCCCACCGAGGCCGAGGCGCGCGACACCTCCTCCATCGCCACCGTGTGCTCGAGGTAGCCCAGCCCAAGTCCGCCGAATTCCTCCTCGACGGTGATCCCGTGCAGGCCCAGCTCACCCATCTGCGGCCAGAGCTGACGCGGGAAGGCGTTGTCGCGGTCGATTTGCGCCGCCAGCGGTGCGATCTTGTCGGCTGAGAAGCGGGCGGTGGTGTCGCGGATGGCGTCGGCGGCCTCGCCGAGACCGAAATCCATCATCGGGCCGTGGTTCGGGATCATGCCCCCTCGCCTACCACGTCTGGTCGCAATCCGGCGAGCGCCGGCGCCTCAGGCAATTTCTACGATCTCAGTAAGCGGCCGGCCATCGCGGATCGTCAGGATTGCCGCCGTGCGGGTCTTGGCGAGCGACGGACTGCCCGGATTCACGAACAGCACCCCGTCGATCTCATCCAGCCGCGCTTCGTGCGTGCCACCGAAG
>Ga0302314_10005881_pt1 | contig 22302 bp, 20 predicted proteins | sample III_Palsa_N2_3_FD_200533 | JGI IMG/M metagenome (GOLD analysis project Ga0302314, IMG submission 200533) | Peat permafrost microbial communities from Stordalen Mire near Abisko, Sweden - III_Palsa_N2_3 | ecosystem: Environmental > Terrestrial > Soil > Palsa > Peat permafrost | place: Sweden...
TCGCGGCGGCGCTTGAGGCCGCCGCCGGGCCGGAGGACCTCTACGAAGGCGCGGGGCCTGACGCGCTTGTCGGGATCGTCCGGCAGTGGGCGGCCATCGAGTCATGGGCGGCGGCAGGCCTGCTCGCGGCGCTGCGGACGATGATGCGCGAGGACGGGGCGGGCAATCCGCTGCTTCGCCGCCGCCCGGACCTGCCCGACGGATGGGACGACTCGCTGAACTACGAGATCGCGGGAGCGCTCGCGATGGGCCCGGTGTCGGCGGGGAACCTCGCCGGGCTGGCGTGGGCGCTGGGGACGCGGCTGCCGGGCATCGGCCGGCTCCTCGCCGACGGCACCTTGACCCGGGCCAAGGCCAAGCTGGTCGTCCAGGTCTTCGAGCCCCTCGACGAGGACGAGGCGACGCGAGCCGAGGCCCTGATCCTGCCCGAACTCGCCGGGAAGACCTACTTCCAGGCCGAACGGCTGGCGTGGCGGGCGGCACTGGCCGTGGCCCCGGACGTGGCAGAGCGCCGCCGGTCGAAGGCGGAGCGGGAACGGGCCCGGGTCACGGTGTTCCGCGAGGAGTCCGGCGCGGTCGGCCTGTCCGGCCGTGACCTCCCGGCTGTGCAGGCCCTGTCCGGCCACGCCAACGTGCTCGCCCGCGCCGGACTGTACGCGAAGTCCGGCGCGTTCGGCGGCCAGACCGACAGCACCCTGCAGGCACTGGCCTACCTCGACCTCCTCAACGGCGTCACCGCCGCGGACCGGATCGCGTTCGCCTCCGGAGCCGCCAGCGAACCGCCCGGCGGTCCCGAGCCGGACGAACCCGAACCGGACGGCGGTCCCGAGCCGGACGAACCCGAACCGGACGATCCCGACGAACCAGACGGCCCCGAACCGGACGATCCCGAACCGCCCGGCGGTCCCGAATGGGACGAACCCGAACCGCCCGGCCCGGAACCGGACGGCCCGGAACCGGACGGCCCGGAACCGGACGACTCCGCACCCGACGAGCCCGAGCCCGACGAACCTGAACCTCACGAGCCCGACGATCCCGAGGCGAGCGGCCCCGGCGGCTCGAAGCGGGCGCTGGCTGAGGTGACGGTCCCGCTGGCCACCCTGCACCGGCGCGCGGAACGAGCCGGGGAGAACCGGCTTCTTGGCCCCCTCGACCCCGCCATCACCCGCGATCTCGCCGCCGCCGCGGCCCGGTCCCCTTACTCCCGGTGGGAAGTCACCATCGTCGACGACCACGGCCACGCCGCCGGCCACGGCGTAGCCCGCCCCCGGCGCGGCCGACGCCAGCGGCCACAGCCGCCAGGCCCGGCCTGCTGCGCGCTGCCCGCCCGGGTGAACATCACCATCACCGAGACCCTCCTGCGCCAACTGGCCGCGCAGCCGGCGCAACCGCGCCCAGGGGCACCGCCGGGCGACTGGGCACTCACCCCCAGGCAGGCCCGGACCGGAGACGACGCGCCCGGCGAATACGGCACCTGGGCACTGACCCTGCCCGGCGGCCGGGAACTGGCCGTGCGGTTCGACGCCGTGCCCACCCACGCCTGCGACCACAGGTACCGGGCCAGCACCTATCAGCCGGGCGACCGGCTCCGCCGCCTGGTCCAGGTCCGCGACCACGAATGCACCTTCCCGCCCTGCTCCCGGCCCGCCCGCGAGTCAGACTTCGAGCATGCTGTCCCCTACGACAAGGGCGGCCAGACCGACGCCTGCAACGCCGGCGCCCGCAGCCGAAGGTGCCACCAGGTCAAACAGATGCCCGGATGGACGGTCGCTCAGCCGAAGCCGGGCTGGCATGTCTGGACCACCCCAACGGGCCGTTCCTATGTACAGGAACCCTGGCGGTACATCGCATGAGGATCATTAGCCGGTGGCCAGGAACTGGCCGATGCCCGCGGTGGCTATGCGGCCGCGGTTCGGACCGGATCCCCTGCCACGGCGGCCTCGTTCTCGGTCAGCGGCTATCTTTCCGATGTGGCCGCAACGTCCGCAAGTAATGCCTGGGCGGTCGGCAACACAAGCAGCGGGACGCTGATAGTCCGCTGGAACGGCACCGCGTGGAAACGGGTGCCGAGCCCGGGCCGTGCGGGCAGCCTGCTTTACGGCGTGGCGGCGACCTCGGCCCGGAATGCCTGGGCGGTCGGCTGTACCGACTGCTCTGGCCGTGGCGTCAGCAAGACCCTGGTCCTGCGGTGGAACGGCACCGCCTGGAAGCAGGCACCCAGCCAGCCTTGCGGGCGCCCTCTATAGCGTGGCCGCGACGTCCGCCAGTGACGCGTGGGCGGTCGGCACCGCCGGCAGTAACAGGACGCTGATCGAGCGGTGGAACGGCACCGCCTGGAAGAGAGTGCCGAGCCCGAGCCCGGACGCCACCGACCGGCTTTCCGCCGTGGCCGCGACCTCGGCCCGGAATGCCTGGGCGGTCGGCGACACAAGCAAAATCAATCACGGCAGCTCCGAAACCCTGATCCTGCGCTGGAACGGCACCAGCTGGAAATGAGCGGATAAGGAGGGAAGGGAGCCACGGTCCGTTCGGTATGACCGCTTTGATCCTTTTCTTGCTATTCTAATGCTTTTCTGATTCTTTTCTGGCCTATCTTCTGCCAGATATCTGACACCTATTGCCAGCCGTGCCATTCGCGGCAACCTCCGCCCACAAACGCCTGGGCGGTCGGCGAGAACCGCCACCGGCCGTACCTTGATCCTGCACTGGAACGGCACCAGCTGGAGCCAAAAATAGCCGTTCGGCTCGTGCCCCACAGGCGATCTCTGGACCATTTGTGAGTCAGCCGGCCCGGTAAGCGATCACCCGCAGGCAGAACTCGGTGATCCGCTCCACCTCGGCCGGGCTTGGCATGCTGCGCAGCCACAGGTGCTCGGACATCTTGCCCACCGTGGCGTGCGCGGCGAGCGACGCGTCCATCGCCGGATCGGCGCTGCCAAGCTGGGCGAACGGCTCGTGGAGCAGCGCGCTCAGCGGAGCGCTCACGGCGTGACGGCTGAACGCGAAGCTCTCGCCGATGCTGCCGCCGTTCCACAGCACGGCGAGCGTGGTCGCCGCGGTCTCCTCGCGGGTCTGGGAGAGGATGCCCTCGACCCAGCGGCGGACCTTGCCCTCTGGTGTCGGCTCCTTGCCCATCTGGTGTCGGCTCCTTGTCCATCTGGTGGGCCACGTAGCGCGCCAGCCGCCCGGTGCCGTCCTCGAGAAGCGCGGCCATCAGGGCATCCTTTGCCCGCGTCCTCCAGTACCGCCGCGGTGCGGGCGGCGTTCATCGGCTCGCCGAACCCGGTGTCCGCGTCGACCAGCGACGGCAGCGCGGTGACCCGCGCGATCTGCTGCGCCCGGCCTGCGACCTCGGACAGGGTGGTGAGCCCGATGTCGGGCAGCCCGAGGTCGGCGGAGATCACCGCGCCCGACACGTAGACGCCCTCGAACCCGTGCCTGGCGATCAGCATCGCCGAGAGCGGGCTGAACGCGCCGGGGAACCTGAGCAGCGTCCCGAGGAAAGCCCGGCGCGGAACGCGGCCCGTTTGGCGGCGGCCGGCGTGGCGTCGTGCAGCATCAGAAGATTCCCCAGGTTTCCGGCTGCTCCGCCGCCTCTGCCACCTCGGCGATGCCGGGCAGCGCCAGGTCGGCCAGCTCGTCGGGGTCGAGGTCGGGCAGCCGGGTCACCGCGGCGAGGAAGTGGTCCTGCGCGTCGGGGGCGATCACCCTGTCGGCCAGTGCGGCGAACTTCGCGACGTAATGCTCACGGGCGAACGGGCGCGCCCCCGAGGGATGAGCGTCGGCCACCGCGATCTCCTCGGTGATCACGGTCCCGTCGGTCAGGGTGATCTCGGCCCGGCCGCCGAACGCCCGCTTGGCCGGGTCGGGGTCGTGGTAGCGCCTGGTCCACTCGGGGTCCTCGACCGTGGTGATCTTCTGCCACAGCTCCACCGTGTCCGGCCTGGCCGCGCGTTCCTTTGCGTAAGACTTGATGTGGTGCCAGGCGCCATCCTGCAACGCCACCGCGAAGATGTAGGGCAGCGAATGGTCCAGGGTTTCCCTGCTCGCCTTGGGATCGTACTTCTGCGGGTCACCCGAACCCGAGCCAATCACGTGATGGGTGTGGTGGCTCGTGTAGATGACGATCTTGCTGATCTTCCCCGTGCCGCCGTTGCGCACGCGAAGGCGCCTGGCCAGGTCGATCAGCGCCTGCGCCTGGTATTCGGCCGAATGCTCCTTGGTATAGGTCTCGAGGATCGCGTGCTTCGGCTCACCGGGAGCGGGCAGCGGCACCGTATAGCTCGCCTCTGAACCGCCGAGCAGCCAGGCGATCACCCCGTCCTCGCCCTCGTAGATCGGGCTCGGCGCGCCTTGGCCGCGGATCGCCCGGTCGACCGCCTCGATGGCCACCTTCGCCGCGAACGCCGGCGCGTAGGCCTTCCAGCTGGAGATCTCCCCCTTGCGCGACTGCCTGGTCTGCGTCGTGCAGTGCAGCGCCTGGCCGATCGCCTGGTAGACGGTCTCGGTGTCGAGGTTCATCAGCGCGCCGATGCCCGCGGCCGCCGACGGCCCCAGGTGCGCTATGTGATCGATCTTGTGCTCGTGCAGGCAGATGCCCTTCACCAGATCCACCTGCACCTCATAGGCGGCCGCTATCCCGCGCACCACGTCCGCGCCCGACCGGCCGGTGTGCTGTGCGACCGCGAGCACGGGCGGGATGTTGTCGCCCGGATGGGAGTAGTCGGCGGCGAGGAACGTGTCGTGGAAATCCAGCTCCCGCACGGCCACGGCGTTCGCCCACGCGGCCCATTCCGGCGATATCCGCACCTCGGGCGGTGCGCCGAACACCGTCGCGCCCGGGGTGGCGCCATGCCGCAGCGCCTGTTCACGCGCGGCACTGACCGGGCGCCGCGCGAGCGACGCGGCGGCCACGGCCGCGTCGTCGATGATCCGGTTGATCACCATCTCGGTCACCTCATCGGTGACCGCCACCGGGTCGGTGGCCACCGCCGCAAGCCGCCACGCCAGCTGCTCTTCGCGTGCCAGCCGCGCCGACGACGGATACGCGCGGACCTCGTGATCAATCATTGGCGCATCAGCCTTTCCGGCACCTGCTTCACGCAGACCACGATGTTCACGAGCGATCCCTGCCTCTTCCTACGGCACCAGCGCCGCACGCCGACAAGCCGGGCTCCCCCCGTACGCGGTGCCGCCTGGGCCCAATAAGGTACTTGGTATCGTCATTATGGGACTTAGTACCGCAGGCGGCAAGAGGGCAATCCGATCCCAGAGATCAGGTCACACCGGTGGCTAGCGCTGTTGCCGACGTTGCCGATGTCACGTCACCGGCGCGGTGGCGGTGGCGAAGACGCGGCGCTTGCTGTCGAACGTCGCGAGCGCCTGCGCGCACTCCTCCTTGAGCGCGACCAGTGCCGGGTCACCATTCGCGTCGGCTCGCAGCGCGGCCTCCCAGAGGGTGCGCTCGGCCGCGTACCAGTCCGGTTTCCCGGTCACCTCGACCTGCTCGAAGCCGACCGCGGCGAGGTCGCGGGCCAGGTTCATCCGCCGGATCCGCTCCGGCAGCCGCTGGTCGGCGGTCCCGGTCGGCTCCCACGCCGTGACGGCCAGCCTGCCACCGCGGGCCAGGATCCGGCGGCACTCGCCAAGGGCCGCTAGCGGCGGGTCGCTGAACTGGATGGCGTCAACGCACATGACCGCGTCGGCGCTGTGGGCGCGCAGCCCGATGGCGGTGAAGTTGCCGACGAAGAACCCAGCGCGGCCGAGTTGCCCGGTGCTGAGCCGCCCGGTGCCGCGCGCGGCGATGGCGACCGCCACGGCGGAGAAATCCAGGCCAACGAGGCGAGCGCCGGTCCGGCGGGCCATCTCCCGGCCGTAACCGCCCCGTCCGCAGGCCAGGTCGACGAGGGTCTGACCGGGAGCCAGCCGCAGCGCGGCCGCCACTTCGGCTATTCCGGCCCAGGTGAGGAGGCTATTGGAGACCAACTCCGATGGGAGGCCGAGTGCCTGCCCGAAGATCAGGTCGCACGCAGAAGACCTCGCGACGTCCGCGTGCCACGCGTTGAAAACTTGCGCATCCGGCATGGGGCCAGCGTCTCAGACCATCTTGGCAACGGAAACAGAGTTGCGACCCCAGCGTGGCTGGCGGCCGGCTCGCTAGTACGGCGACGCCCGATGAGGCTAAAGGGCGGCGGCGCCGGGCCGCAGGCCGGCGAGCACGATCGCGGTGCGCCGCTGGAGAGCGGGATTGAGCCGCTTCAGCCGACCCTGGGACCACTCCATCAGGCAGTCTGTGTAGAGAGCCTCGACGATCTGGGCCATCTCCGCCGGATCGACCTGATCGGTCACCTCGCCCTCCTCCCTGGCGCGGACGAACAGCATCTCCAGCGCCTGCGCGAAGGACGGGAAGCGGGCCAGGGGCTCGTCCCCTGGCCGCCGAGGCCGCAGGAACTCGGACATGGCACGGCCGACGGCGGCCGGGGGCGCGGCCTTGACGCTGGCCGCAAGCGTATTCGTCACCTTTCGCAGCGATTCGTCGATGCTGCGCCTGGCCTTGACGCAGCGCGCCGCCTCCTCGTAGAGGAGCGAAGCGGTCTGGTAGCCGAGCTCGAGGAGGATCTCTTCCTTGTGAGCGAAGTGGAAGTAGAAGGTCCCCTTGGTAACCCCGGCGGCCGCGACGATCTCATCGACCGTCGTGTCCTCGATCCCGGTCTCGAATCCCCGCTCGGTCCACAGGCGCATCGCGGTGCGAACCAGCCGGCGCCTGGTGTCCCTTGAGCGCTCCTGCGTCAGGCCGGCCCGCCGCCGGGGTGCCGCCGATGCGCTCGGCGTATCGAGAGTGCCGCTGCTGTCGGTCGCCTGCGTTGCCACGACTAATCCCTTACGTGTAGTCGGCTTCATGGGGGGCGCGGCACCGGTGATCCCAACAGGCCGGCGCTGGTGTAGGGGATTGGCGCTCCGGCACCAGCACAGTTATACTACGCCTAAATATGGCCAGGCTCCCACCTGGCTCGTCCGAAGGGTGATCGCTGTGCGAGTCGTCGTTGACTGGGACCTGTGTGAAAGCAACGCCCTGTGCATGGCCGCCGCCCCGGAGGTCTTCCAGCTACAGGACGACGACACGCTCCTGATCCTCCAGGAGACTCCGGACGACTCGCTGCGCGACAAGGTCAAGAACGCGGCGCACGCCTGCCCTAAGCAGGCAATAAGCCTGCAGGACTGACTGACCCTGGTCAATCGCTTGTAAGCCCAACCGAACCATCGCGGGACGTCGTTTCAGCGCCTGCCTTCGCTGGCTCCCAGCTGACTCCCGGGAGCGGGGACCCGTCGGATCTCCCGCAGGCCATCGACCGTCGGGCCTTTCGCGGCTGATTCCGCGCGCCGCTGACTGGCGTCGCCGGGCATATACTGCCGCGGTGGGCTGGTACCCGGAGCTTGCTATCGCGGTCACGCCACCGGCTGCCGAGGAAGCGCGCCGGATCCTGCGGGCATACTTCGACGACGTTGCCAGCAGGTACTACGGCCGCCCGGCGACCGGAGACGAGATTACCGCGGCCATGAGCGAAGATCCCAGCGACGATCTGGCATCACCCCGCGGCCTGCTGCTGGTGGCACAGGAGAAGGCAGACGTGCTGGGGTGCGCCGGGCTGCGCCTGCTGCCCGGTCACGTCGCTGAGGTCACCCGCGTCTTCGTGGTTCCCGCGGCCCGCCGCCGGGGGCTTGGCTCCCGGCTCCTTGACTGCATGGAAGAGCACGCACGTCGGCACCGAGTATCCGCGCTGCGGCTGGACACCCGCCGTGACCTCGTCGAAGCCCGGCGGCTTTACGCCCGTCACGGCTACCGGGAAGTTGCCCCGTTCAGCAGCGGCCCGTATGCCGATCACTGGTTCGAGAAGACCCTCTCCTGACCGGCGGCGGCCGGTGTCGTGCGGGATTTCTTGCCGGTGAGCTGTCTGGTGGTGGCCGACGGGTCGCGATCAGCGGCCCTGGGGTGAGATCGCGAGCTTAAGCACGGCGGCAGAGCGGCGCCGTTGGCATTACGAGCGCCGTTCGAGCGTGAGCAGGGTCGCAGCATCCGCAGGCGCCGGTGCGCCTGGATCTGCGGCGATGGCCTGCTCCAGGCGGCGGAAGCCGGTCTCCAGCTCGTCGGGAGTGAACTGAGCGAAGGACGAATGGGTGCGCAGGCGCAGCCGTTGGAGCATGTCACCGCGGGTGCCGGAGGACGGCTCTGTGACCGTGCCGAAGCCGGCGACCCGCCAGCCGGCCGACGTGAATGTCGCGATGACCTCATGCAGCGGCTGAAACAGCGCGGCGTCCACCTCGAACCCGCGGGGGAAGTGCTCCAGCCACCACCCAGATGGGGGTATGTGGTCGCTGAAATTCGAGCGCAGTAGCAGCCGCCCGGCGGGCCTGAGCACCCTGGCCAGCTCTCGGGCTGCCCGGGACTTGTCCTGGACGTGGTGCCAGGACAAGAACATGAGAGCGTAGTCGGCGCTGCCGGACGGCACTGGCATGTCCTCGGCGGAGCCTGCCAGGTATCGCACACCGGGATGCAGGGACTGCGCCTGCGCTATCTCGCGCATGCGGACCGACGGCTCGACGCCGGTCACCGGCCCGAACGCTCGCGCCAGCGCGGGGGTGAACCTGCCCGTACCCGAGCCGACGTCCAGCCCCGCCAGCGGGCGCCGCTCGGGCAGCAGGGCTCCGAAGGCGCTGATCCACGCCTGCAGCTGCTGCTCGGTGAGCGCACGGCCACGCGAGTAGTCCTGGTACTGCTCCGTGTCGTAGTCGATCCGCCTCATCGCAGCTCCCGCGCCAGCCTGGCTATGACAACCCATCGGCCCGATATATCGAGCTGATACATCGGCACGATATGCGGTGTCACGTCATGCCGCAAGTCGGGTATGGCGATCGGGATCGGCATTCAGATCGCTAACAGGACGAGCAAGATCTTCAGCCGGCTCAGCGATCGGATCGGCCAGTTTGTCCCGTGCCTGGCTGGTTCACGTACGGCGCCTCGGGTGGATCTAAGGGTGAGCGCAACAGGTTTCGAGCCTATGGTCCCTCTCTTGTCAGGCGCCGGAGGGCACGCCTGCGAATGAGCTTGCCGGTCTCCGTGCGCGGTATCTCGGTCCACACCTCGATGCGGTCGGGTGTCTTGGAACCGCGCATCCGGCTCCTGACATGCGCGCGCAGTTCGTCGGGGCCCACGGTCGCATGGCACGCAGGACGACCGCCGCCTCAATGCACTGCGGCGGTCGGGAGTCATCGGCGAGCCGCCCGCCACCTGAGCCAGGACACGTGACGAATACCCTTGGTGACCAGCACCTGGAGCTGGCATTGTAATCACATGACTACTAAGCGAGACAAGAAAATCCTCATCGTTGTGACCAGTCACGACGATCTCGGCGGAGCCGGCAAGACCGGCTTCTACGTCCCGGAAGTGGCCCATCCCTGGCACGTGTTCAAGCAGGCCGGTTACCAGATCGACCTGGTAAGCCCGCAGGGCGGCGAGCCGCCGCAGGACGGCGTGGACCTGGAGGACCCGATCCAGCGGGCGTTCCTCGACGACGCGGAGGTGGCACGCAAGCTCGCCAACACGCGGCGCCCGGAGGAGGTCAACCCGGCGGACTACGCGGCGATCCTCTATGCGGGTGGCCACGGCACGATGTGGGACTTCCCCGACAACACGGACCTCGCCAACCTTGCCAGGGACATCTACGAGGCGAATGGCGTCGTGGCGGCGGTCTGCCACGGCCCGGCGGCCCTGGTGAACATCACCCTGTCGGACGGAACCTACCTCGTCGACGGCAAGCAGATCTCGGTGTTCACGGACGAGGAGGAGGCCGCCGTCGGGCTCACCGACGTGGTGCCCTTCCTGCTCCAGAGCGCCCTGGAGGAGCGCGGCGCGAAGAACGTGGGAGCGCCGAACTTCCAGGCCAAGGTGTCGGTCGACGGTCGCCTTGTGACCGGCCAGAACCCGGCAAGCGCCGCCCCGGTCGCCGAGCGGATCGTCGCGGTCCTCGAACGGAACGCCTAGCCTCTTCGCCGAAATCGCCGCGCTGAGGATTTGACCGGCCACCACAGGTCAAATCCTCAGCACTGATTGGATCTTGGTGTATTTATCTCGATAAATCGGACATCGGAGCGCCGCGGGGGAATCGACGTGCACGACGTCGGCGCCCGCCTCGGCGAGCAGCAGCGCGGCAAGCGGCCCCGCGATGTAATGCCCGAAGTCCACCACCAGAAGGCCGTAAAGGCCCGCGCCCGGTGGCCCGCCAGTTGTGCCGCTCGCTGTCCCGACCCCGCGATCGGCGTGCTGCCAGTTGTGCCGCTCGCTCAGCTGACCCCGCGATCCCTGCCCTGCCAGTACAGCGCCCTGAGCTTGAACTTCTGCAGCTTTCCTGTGGCCGTCCGCTCGAGCGACGGGCGCAGCTCGACCGAGGTCGGGCACTTGTAGTGCGTCATCCTGGCCCGGCAGAACTCGATCAGCTCCGCGGGCTCGGCCGACATGCCGGGCCGCAGCACGACGAGCGCCTTGACCGTCTCACCCCACTTGTCGTCTGGTACGCCGATCACGGCCGCCTCGACCACGGCCGGGTGCTGGTAGAGGCACTCCTCGACCTCGATCGATGAGACGTTCTCGCCGCCGGTGATGATCACGTCCTTCTTGCGATCGGTGATGATGAGCATCGGGCCGTCGAAGCGCCCGCCGTCGCCGGTGTGGAACCAGCCGTCCACGAGTGCGGCCGCCGACTCCTGCGGCTGCCGCCAGTAGCCGCCGAAGACATGATTCGAGCGGGCGAGCACCTCGCCGTCGGCATCGGTCCGCAGCCGCACGCCCACCGCGGGCACGCCCGCCTGCGACAGCAGCCTGGCACGCTCGTCGGCCGGCTTGCCGTCCCAGTCGGCGCGGGCCCGGTTCACCGTCAGCAGCGGCGAGGCCTCGGTGAGCCCGTAGATCTGGATAAACTCCCAGCCGAGCTGCTCCTCCACGCGGGCGATGATCGCGCTCGGCGGCGGCGCGCCCGCCACGACCATCCGGACGCGGTCGCGGCCGGGGATCTCGCGCCCCGCCTCGGCCCGCGCGGTGGCGGCGTCGAGGATCGACGCGACGACGGCCGGGGCACCGCACATAAGCGTCACCCCCTCGCTTTCCACCCGCCGCAGGATGTCCTCGCCGTCGACCTTCCTGATGACCACGTGCGTGCCGCCCATCCCGGTGACCGCGTACGGCATTCCCCAGCCGTTGACGTGGAACATCGGGAGCGTGTGCAGCAGCACGTCCCGGTCGGTGACGGTGGTGTGCCAGCCGAACGATGCCGCGTTGAGCCAGAGGCTGCGGTGCGTGAGCTGCACTCCCTTGGGACGCGCGGTGGTACCCGAGGTGTAGTTGATCGTGGCGATGGCGTCCTCGTCCGGCTCCCAGCCGACGGGCACCGCGCCGGGCGGGGCCGGCGCGAACAGCTCCGCGTCGTCGGCGCCGCCAAGCACGAGCCGCTGCCTGGCGGTCACCCCGGACAGCGCCTCGTCAAGCTCGGGGTCCACAAGCAGGACGGTGGCGCCCGAGTGCTCGACGATGTAGGAGATCTCGTCAGCCCGCAGCCGGTAGTTGACCGGGACAAGGACGCGCCCGTACCCGCTGACCCCGTAGAAGCTGATCATGAACCGGCTGCTGTTCGGCGACACGATCGCCACCCGCGCGCCGGGCGGTACCTGCATCCTGTCGAGGGCCAGCGCCATCCCACGGGCCCGCGCCGCCATCTCCCGGTAGGTCATCCGCCCGAGAGAGCCCGGCGTCCCCGGCCCGTCTACGACCGCCAGGCTGCCGGAGTACACCGTCTCGGCGCGTTCGAGGAAGTCGCCGACCGTGAGTGGAACCTTCATCCGCCCGTCCCTTCTGCCGCTGGACTTGAAGCTACTGTAATTTCAACCTAGTGTAAATCCTGCGCGACGGATGCCTGGCAGTGTCCCGCCGTTGCGGGCATGCCAGGGCACTAGGGATCTAGCTGGAAGGCTCTTATGACCGATCCCGAGTACAAGTACCTCACGTATGAGTCTCTCGATGAAGGGGCGATCGTACGGATCATGCTCCAGGAGGCCTGCGCCATCGGCATGGTCTCCAAGATCTTCCCCGCCGATGGGCACGCCGACCGACGAGGGAATCAGCGGCTGGCGGACGAGCCCGCAGGTGCGGCCGGCCATGCGGAACCTCGCCGGTGCCGCGGATCCGGTGAACTAGTGGCATGACTACCTCGACCGACGTCTCGTCAGACCTCGACCCCGACGCCAAGCTCAGGTGCAGCGACTGGGCGCGCGCCGCCGCCCTGTCCCCGATCGGTACCAGCGGCAGCTACGCCGGTTACCTGCTCGTGGAGATACCGCTGCCCTGGCCGCGCGACGCCGGCGAGACCGCCGAGGGTGCCGCGCTCGGCCCGCTCATCGGCTCGCTCCGCTACCGGCTGCAGGCCGTCGTGCCCGCCGATCCGGCGGCGGGCCCGCGCGAGCGACGGGTGATCCTGCATGCCAGGCGGCCAGGCGAGACAGGCTTCTCCGGTTACCGCCGGTTCGAGAGCCGCATCGGCGAATCGCTAACGCTCGCGGTCGGCGGGCTGATCGCGGCCGCCGCGAGCGAATCGCCGTCCGAGCTCGAGTCTCCCGCCGTTGACGTGCTTGTGTGCACGCACGGCACGCGGGACTCGTGCTGCGGTAGGCGGGGAGCCAGCCTAGCCGTCCAGCTCGCCGAGTCCGGCCTGTGCGCCGGGGAGAACCTCTGGCGCACCAGTCACTTGGGCGGTCACAGGTTCGCGCCCACCTTTCTCGTGCTGCCGCAGGGCACCGTCTGGGGCTTCGCCGACGCCGATCTCGTCACGCGGGTCGTGCACCAGGCCGGCGACTTCGCCGACGCCGCCGGGTCGTACCGCGGTTGCCCGGGGCTTGATGGCCCCCAGGTACAGGCGCTCGAGGTCGAGGTGCTACGCCGGGTCGGCTGGAGTCTGCTTGAGACGGAGCGCACCGGTTCGTTTGATGGGACGCATGCGCAGTTGACCTGGCAGGAGGGCGGGCAGACCGTCGCATGGACCGGCGAGGTCCGCCCGGGCCGCACCATTCCCGCGCCTGGCTGCATGGAGCCGGCGTCATCCACGGGCAAGAGCGAAACGGAATGGGTCGTCACCGCGGTGCATCGCCGCTCGGACACGCCTTATTAATCAGGAGGATGTAGATGAGTTTCGGAAATCCGAACGTCGTGGCGGGCGGTCAGCCCCGAGGGTCTCGCCCCGGCGGGCGCGATGCTGCTGCGCGGGTCATAGTGGTCAAGTGCCGGGATCCTGGTCGGGACGGCGTGATCTGGCCGTCCTCAGCTGCTGAACAAGCGGCAGGACGCGGTAGCCGACGCGCTGGTTGAGCGAGATCTCGGTGCGGGTCCGCGTGACGCCGGGCAGCGCGAGCAAGGTCTGCACGATCTCCTCCAGATGGAGGTTGCTCCGGGCCGCCACGCGGCAGAGCAGGTCGCCCTCGCCCGTCGTGGTGTGTGCCTCAAGTACCTCGGGCAGTCCGTTGAGCCTGGACACCACGTTGTCGAGCTGGCCCTGGGCGAGGAAGAGGTGAACGAAGGCCAGCACGGCGAAGCCGAGGCCGGCCGGGCTGATCGCCGGGGCGTGCCCGGCAATGACGCCCTCGCGCTCCAGCCGCGCGAGCCTCGCCTGTACGGTTCCCCGCGCGACCCCGAGCACCCGGGCGTACTCGCGCATCCCGGCCTGCGGCTCCTCAAGCAGGAGGTTCAGCAGGTCGAGGTCGAGTTGATCCAGTTGCACAGGCCCACAGCTCCACATGGCTTGAAGTAATGGCTCTATCTGAGCCAATGGCTCAATGAAGGTTCTTGATACTAGACCAATAGATCGGTGCGAACCTAGAGTGGCGGCATGACGGTAGCCTTCAGCCCGCGCGTGGCCACCCTCGACGAGCGCTACAAGCGCCGGGACGGAACGATCTACCTCACGGGGGTCCAGGCGCTCGTCCGCATGCTGCTCGACCGCGCCAGGCACGACCGTGAGCGCGGCATCAGGACGGCCTGCTACGTGTCTGGTTACGAGGGCTCGCCGCTTGGCGGCTACGACCTTGAGCTTGCCCGCCACCGCGATCTGCTCGGCGAATACGAGATCAGGCACCAGCCGGGCCTCAACGAGGAACTGGCGGCGACGGCCGTGTCGGGAACCCAGCTGGCCGGCCGCGTCGGTGACGCCACCTGCGACGGTGTCACCGGCGTCTGGTACGGCAAGGCCCCGGGCCTGGACCGGGCCACCGACGCGCTGCGGCACGCGAACATGATCGGGACGGCGCCGACCGGCGGAGCGGTGGCACTCGTCGGTGACGACCCGGCCGCCAAGTCCTCTACCTTGCCCTGTTCCTCGGAAATGGCACTCGCGGGCCTCGCCATGCCGACCTTCTACCCGGCCGACCCGGCCGAGGCCCTGGTCCACGGCCTGCATGCGGTCGAACTCTCCCGCGCAAGCGGCCTGTGGTCCGCCATCAAAGTGGTCACGGCCATGGCCGACGGCGCCTCAACCGTCGGCGTCGGCCCGCGCTGGCAGGCCCCCGACCTATCTGACCTGCACTTTTCCGATCAACACCGTGGCCTGCGCGCCTACGGTCACCAGCCGCGAGCCCGCCTGCTGGGCGCGGAGCTCGCCGAGCTTGAGCGCAGCCAGCAGCTCACCCGGCTGCCTATCGCCACCGAGTACATCCGACGCAGCGGCCTCAACACGATTACCGGGCCGCGCAGTATCACCAGAGAGCACAGGGCCCGGATCGGCCTTGTGGCCGCCGGCAAGACTTACCTGGACGTCCGCCAGGCCCTCACCGCGCTCGGGCTGACGGAGGAGGACCTCGGGCGGCACGGCATCCGGCTGCTCAAGCTCGGCGTGATCTACCCGCTTGAGCCGGGCATCGTCGCCGAGTTCGCGAACGGCCTTGACGAGATCATCGTGATCGAGGACAAGCGTGCCTTTCTTGAGGACGCAGTAAAGTCCGTTCTCTACGGGCGGGCCGACGCACCCGCCGTCTACGGCAAGCGGTCACGGGACGGCTCCACGCTGCTTGCGGCGGTCGGTGAACTCGACTCGGACTCGGTCGCCGACGCCCTGGCCCGCCACTTCGGGCACGCGGGCATTCCGGTCAGGGAGCGGCCGCCCCGCGAGCGGATCACGCTGCCGCTGGCGGCGCGCGTACCGTACTTCTGCTCCGGCTGCCCGCACAACTCCTCCACTAAGGTCGCACCTGGCACCCTCGTCGGCGGCGGGATCGGCTGCCACGCCATGGTGGCGTTCATGCCGCAAGAGCAGGTCGGCGAGGTCATCGGGCTGTGCCAGATGGGCGGCGAGGGCGCGCAGTGGATGGGCATCGCGCCGTTCGTGACCCAGCGGCACCTGGTGCAGAACCTCGGCGACGGCACGTTCGCCCACTCCGGGAGCTTGGCCATCCGCGCCGCCGTGGCCTCGGGTGCGAACATCACCTTCAAGCTCCTGCGCAACTCCGCCGTCGCGATGACCGGGGGTCAGCAGGCGGTCGGCGAACTGCCGGTCGACCGGCTGCTCGCGCTGCTGGCCGCCGAGGGCGTGCGCAAGACCGTCGTCACCTCCGACGACCCAGCCAGGCTCCGGAGGCAGCTGGGCCGAGGCGCGGACATTCGTCACCGCGACGACCTGATCGACGTACAACGGGAACTGGCCGCGATCGACGGCGTCACCGTGCTGATCCACGATCAGGAGTGCGCGGCGGAAAAACGACGCAAGCGGCGGCGCGGCAAGGCGACGGCACCCGCGCAGCGGGCGTTCATCAACGAGCGAGTCTGCGAGGGCTGCGGCGACTGCGGCCAAACCTCCAACTGCCTGTCCGTCCAGCCAGTGGCCACCGAGTTCGGCCGCAAGACCCGGATCCACCAGTCCTCATGCAACCTGGACTTCTCCTGCCTCGGCGGCGACTGCCCGTCCTTCCTGACCGTGACCCCGGCCGGGTCACCGGGCCGCCGCCCGCTGGCCGAGCAGCCCGAGCCGTCGGCGGATCCCGCCGAGCCTGAGCGGCTATTCAGCCCCGACGGCTTCACCATGCGCATCACCGGCATCGGCGGCACCGGCGTGGTGACCATCGCGCAGATCCTCGGCACCGCGTTCGCCGCCGACGGTCATCAGGTGCGGTCCCTCGACCAGACCGGCCTGGCGCAGAAGGGCGGTGCGGTCGTGTCCGACCTGGTGATAAGTGCCGGGCCGGCCGAGCGTTCCGCCAAGCTCGGCTACGGCGAATGCGACCTGTACCTCGGCTGCGACTCCCTCGTCGCCACCGACGGGACCCAGTTGCGCGCCGCCGACAAGGACCGGACGATCGCCGTGGTTTCCACCAGCGAGGTACCGACCGGGCAGATGGTGGCGGACGTCAGCCAGGCCTTCCCCGCGACCGGCCGGGTGATGGCCGCGATCGAGGCGAGGGTGAGCTCCGCTCGCTTCCTTGACGCGGCGGCGCTGGCCACGGACCTGATCGGCGATGAGCAGTACGCCAACATGATCCTGGTGGGCGCCGCCTACCAGGCGGGTGCGCTGCCGGCCAGCGCCGAGGCGATCGAGCACGCTATCCGGCTCAACGGCGTGGCGGTGGATGCCAATATCCGGGCGTTCCGCTCGGGCCGGATGGTGAACGAGGCACCGGGGTCTCCCGCGTCTCCCGCGTCCCGCGGAACGGGCGCCAGTTCAGCCGAGCGGGATCTCGCGGAGGTACTCGCGCTGCGCGTCAGGGAACTGACCGCGTTCCAGGACCAGGCATGCGCCGCTGAGTACGCCGCCTTCGTCGAGCGCGTACGGGTCCGCGAAGCGGCCGTCACCGGCGGCGAGACGCTCGCCCGGACGGTTGCGGAGAACCTGTACAAGCTCACGGCCTACAAGGACGAGTACGAGGTCGCCAGGCTCAGCCTGGACCCGGCGCTTGATGAGCAGGTGCGAGCCCAGTTCGGCGACGGGGCGCGCTACCAGTACCGGCTGCACCCGCCGGTCCTTCGTGCGCTCGGGCTGCGCCACAAGATCAGCCTCGGCCCGTGGATCCGGCCGGCCTTCGCTCTCCTCGCGCGGCTGCGGCGGCTGCGCGGCACCCAGCTTGACCCGTTCGGGCACACCGAGGTCCGCCGGGCCGAACGTGCCCTGATCACGGAGTACCTGGACGTCGTCAACACGCTCCTGACCGGCCTGACCGAGGGCAATCACAACCTCGCGGTGCGGATCGCCGCCCTGCCCGACCAGGTCCGCGGCTACGAGGAGATCAAGCTGGCCACTGTCCGCGCCTACCACGAAAAGCTGGCGGAACTCCTCGCGGATTTCACCGCGTCATCGTCACCGACGCTGGTCCCGTAGCCTCGCCTGGCGAGCCCCATCCAGCGGACCAAATGCGCCTTCGGGCCGGCAAGAGCGAGCCCGAAGGCGCACTTGGCACACTGGCGAGGCGTCAGTTGCGGAATAGCGCGCTGTAGACGTTGAGTGCTGGCTGGCCACCCAGGTGGGCGTAGAGGACATTGGAGTCCTTGCCGATTTCGCGGGTGCGGACGAGGTCGATGAGGCCGGCCATCGACTTGCCCTCGTAGACAGGGTCGATGATCATGCCCTCAAGGCTGCCGACGAGGCGGATCGCGCCGATAGTGGACTGGACAGGTATGCCGTAGTAGTCGCCGGCCCATCCGTCCAGGACGGTGATCTCCTCATCGCGAAGGCTACGGCCAAGCCCGATGAGCCCGGCCGTGTCATGCGCGATCTTGGCGACCTGGGCCCGGGTCTCCTCGATTTTGGCCGACGCGTCGATGCCCAGCACGCGGCGCGGCCGGTCCTGACCAGCGAAGCCGGCGACCATCCCGGCGTGGGTGGAACCGGTGACGCTGCAGACGATGATCGTGTCGAAGAAGACGCCAAGGTCCCGTTCTTGCTGCTGTACTTCGTACGCCCAGTTGGCGAAGCCGAGGCCCCCCAGGGGATGGTCGGACGCGCCGGCCGGGATTGGGTAGGGGATTCCGCCCTGGGCGCGGACGTCTTCCAGCGCCTGCTCCCAGCTGGACTTGACGCCGATACCGAAACCCGCCTCGACGAGCTCAATCTGCGCGCCCATAATGCGTGATAGCAGGATGTTGCCGACCCGGTCATTGACCGAGTCGGGCCAGTCAACCCAGCTTTCTTGCACCAGTCGGGCCGCCAGGCCCAACTTTGCCGCGACGGCTGCCACCTGCCGGGTGTGGTTAGATTGGACGCCGCCGATGGAGACCAGGTGCGTCGCGCCCTTCTTGAGGGCATCGGGTACCAGGTACTCCAGCTTACGGATCTTGTTCCCGCCGTAGGCTAGCCCGGAGTTGCAGTCCTCCCGCTTGGCCCACACGGTGGCCCCGCCGAGGTACTGGGACAGCCGGTCAAGCCGGTGCACAGGAGAAGGTCCGAACATCAGCGGGTAGCGCGGGAAATCACTGAGGGTCACGTATTTCTCCTTCATTTCCATGAGCCGCGTCCAGTAGCCACGCCAGGGTTTGCCAGTTCGCGCGCGCCGCGAGTGCCGCTTGTTCTGCGTCGCCGGTGGCGCACAGCTCGATAATCTTGTCGTGCAGCGCAACCGAGGCGCGCCCAGGCAGGGAAGAGAACCGCAGCCGTTCTACGCGCCGCAGCACTGGGGTCACCTGTTCGAGCACCGAACGGATGACAGCGTTGGCCGAGGCCGCAACGGCTACGTCGTGGAACTGGTCATCGGCGTCTAGCGCCGCATCGGCGTCTCCCCGCCGGAGTGCGCTAGCGAACCGCTCGTTGGCCGCGCGCATCGCGTCAAGCTCGGCTTCGGACAGGAGCGGGACGGCTTCGCGGACCGCCAGCTCATGGATGGCCGCGGCTACCGACTGGGCTGCGCGCGTCTGACGCACGCTGAGCGGGCTGACGATGGTGAACCGGCCGGGCTTGCTCTGCACCAGCCCTGCCTGCTCCAGCCGGGACAGGGCCTCCCGGATTGGTGTCCGGCTGACCCCGAGCCAGCTGATGAGCTGCTCGTCGTTCAGCCTCTCCCCGGGGGCAAGCGTGCCGTCCACGATCGCATCCCGGATCGCCCGGTACGCCGCGTCACGCAGCAGGGACTTAGAAACCAGATCTCGACCCTTAGGTACGGGCATGCAATATATTGCACATTGCACTCTGGATATTGTCAAGGAGCGCCCGCGAGTCAGCCAGGACTCGGCGGCCGGCGGGATGGGGTCAGCCCGGTAGCAGCTTGTGGCGCAGGGCCGCGTGGTCGGCCGCCGTCCAGCCGTGTGCGGACAGCCAGGGCCCGACCCCGCCGGCCTCCTCGGCAAGCGCGTCGAGGAAGCGTTCCATCGTGACGGCCTTCGGTCGGTGCTTGACCGCCGCGGCGAGAGACAGCTCGGGGTTTCCGATCGTCGCGGCGAGCCGTCTCATCAGCTCGTCGAAGCGGTCGGCCGAGGCCGCGTAATCGGCGACGATGGCCGGGCGCTCGACCCCGGCATCGGTCAGCGCCAGGGCGACCACGACGCCGGTGCGGTCCTTGCCCGCGGTGCAGTGCACGACGGTCGCGCCCTCGCTGTGCGCGATCATCCGCAGCGCGGCAAGCACGGAGTCCGGCCGCTCGGCCAGGAACCCGAGGTAGAGACCCGAGAAGCCACGGCCCTTGCTCGGCCGCCGCTCCCAGGGCGGCACGTCAGGTTCCCCTGCCGGATCGCTGGCGCCGGCTTCGTCCCGGATGGCACGGACATCCCTCTCGCGAAACAGCGACAGGTGCGTGACGGCGACCGGTGGCTCGCGGGTCATCGGTCCGGGGCCGCCGGCCTGGACCTCGATATCCGCCCGCAGGTCGGCGATCGTCCGGACGCCGTAGTCCTCGACAAGGCGGCGAACGTCGTCCAGGGACAGGTCCTGCAGGTTATCCGACCGGATCAGGCGACGGCTGACGGTGCTGCGCCCGTCGGTGGTGGGCAGGCCGCCGACGTCGCGTGTGTTCGCCGTCCCGTCAAGGTCGATCCAGTCGGGTTGCATGCATCCGCTCCAACCGGCCGCTGGCTCATCATGGCGCACCCAGTGAAACACAATTATACTCAGTTCAAGTTTGCCAGGACCGGGCGCAAGGCCGAGAGCCGAGAGGTACTTCCGTGGGCTTGAAGACAGGTATGCGGCTTTTCGCACAGAACTCGTCATGTGAAGTGATCGTGGTCAAGAGCGCCGACACCGTCGACTCGGTGTCCTGCGGCGGCCTCGACATGCTTCCGGCCGCGCCAACCGAGGCAGCCAAGCAGGCGCCGGATGGCCCACCGGTAGAACTGGGCAAGCGCTACACCGATGACGACAACCAAGTCGAGATCCTGTGCACCAAGGCAGGAGCCGGGCCGCTTGCCGTTGGCGGCCGGGTTCTCGCGTTGAAAATGGCCAAGCCACTGCCCGCATCAGACTGATCGTTGCCCGCCCGGCTCGCTTCCATGATCGTGAAGGCTTTATTTTCGATGAAGGGTTCTCGTGCTATACGCACGCAAACTCTTCGCCCAGAATTGCGCCCATCCGTCGAGGTCACGTTTGTCGAGTAGCTCGCCGTAGTCGATCAGGGTCTGCAGGATCTCCTGGCGGTCCTCAAGCCGCCGGACACGGGCTCGAGGCTCTCGTTGCTTCCCAAAGTTCCCATCCCTTAAGCAGTGAGCCGGGCAAGCACGTCGGCGACGGCGGTCCCGGTGGCGATGTCGGCCCGCAGCCGCATGACCGCCGCGGCCGCGGAGAATCCGACGGCCCCGGTGAGACGGCCATCGCTTGCGTACAGCGCGACCGTCCTTGCCTTCGGGCCCCAGGTGATGAGGTGCACGTCATCGTCGGGGCCTGGCGCGCCAAGGCCCTGCAGCTTGATGTCGTACTGATCGCTCCACCAGTACGGAATCTCCGGTGGCGGCTGCTCCTGGCCGAGAATGGCCGCGGCCACCCGGTCCGCCTGCGCTCCGGCGTTCGTCCAGTGCTCGCTGCGCCGCCCGTCCCAGCGCGCGACATCGCCGACCGCGTACACGTCGTCGGCGGCACGGCCGGTGGCGTCGCAGACCACGCCATCGCTGAGGGCGAGCTGGCTGCCTTCGAGCCAGCCGGTTTCCGGCACCGCCCCGATCGCTTCGAGCACGACATCGGCCGTGAGCACCGTGCCGTCGGCCAGTGCCAGCTGCCCGGCTCCGGGTCCGTCTCCTCCTCCCGCTTCGGCTCCGGGTCCGACCCGCGTGGCGGCGGTCCCCATGTGCAGCCGCACGCCGTGCTCGCGGTGCAGGTCGGCGACGAGCTCGCAGACCCCGACGCCGACAACTCGCACGAGCGGGCCCGCGAGCACGTCGACGAGGTCGACCTCGACGTTGTCCATCGAACGGGCGCTCGCGGCGACCTCGCACCCGATGAGCCCGGCGCCGACGACGGCGAGCCGCGTGCCCGGGCGGAGCAGGCCGCGCAGGTCCCTGGCATCGTCCAGGGTCCGCAGCACCAGGCCGTTCAGGCCGGGGAGCCGGCGGGGGCTCGCGCCGGTGGCGATGACGAGCACGTCATAGGGAAGCTCCGCGTCCTTCGAGCGGATCAGGCGCCGTTCGGTGTCGAGCTCCCTGACGTGGTACGACAGCCTGATGTCGACATTAAGCGCGGCGTAGTCGGCGGCTTGGCGGAGCCAGGGGTCGCCAAGCTCGCCGCGCAGCACCTGCTTGGACAGGGGCGGCCGGTCGTAGGGCAGATGACGCTCGGCGCCGAGCAGGACAACACGGCCCCGATAGCCTCGGTGCCGCAGCCGCTCGACCGTGCGCAGGCCGGCCAGGCCCGCGCCGATCACGGTGACTGACGCTGGTGTGTCTATGGCGCGATCTCCTCACTGAACGCAGCGCCCCGGGTGTCCTACTGCTGAGCGCTTGTTACATCCTGTCCGAGATACGCGCGCTCGATGCGTCGGAGGTTCTTTCTCGCCTCGTCGGCCGACCCCGACCACACGACGCGGCCCCGCTGCAGGATGTACGCGCGATCGGCAATGTGAGAGCGGGAACGGCCCGCTAGCCGCGTTAAGGCGGCTAGCGGGCCGTTTCGCTGGGGTTCTCAGCTTGCGGAGGTGGCTCCGGCTGTGACGACGCGGATCGACAGCATCTTGATCGAGGAACTCGCGCAGGTGTCTTCCTTGAACGAGACCTGGACCGACGCGGTCTGGTTCGGCGGGTAGACCTTCAGGTACGACGAGGTGGTCGGCTTGCACTGACTTGTCGCGTAGACCGTCGGGTCCGTCATCCGCAGCACCGCG
>Ga0302314_10005882_pt1 | contig 22301 bp, 17 predicted proteins | sample III_Palsa_N2_3_FD_200533 | JGI IMG/M metagenome (GOLD analysis project Ga0302314, IMG submission 200533) | Peat permafrost microbial communities from Stordalen Mire near Abisko, Sweden - III_Palsa_N2_3 | ecosystem: Environmental > Terrestrial > Soil > Palsa > Peat permafrost | place: Sweden...
GCCACATGACCGATTCGCGGTACCTGCAGGTTTTCGGGGACGCGACCGACGCGCTGTTCCGCTACGCCGGCATCGATGACGACTATCGAAGTTCCGGGCGCGCGCTTTACACGGTCGAGAGCCACGTCGTGCATAAGGCCCAGGCCCGCTCGCAGGATCCATTGTACGTGACGAGCCGGGTGCTCGAAGTCGATGACAAGAGGGTGCGGCTGCAGCACAGCCTGCATCAGCGGCGCGACGACCAGTTGGTGGCGAGCGCGGAACAGCTGTACCTGCATGTGAGCACCCCGGCCGGCAAGGTCTCGATCATGGACGCCGCCGTGCGCTCGCGCTTGGCCGAACTGCAGACTGCAACGGCCTGAGGCGGGCGCGGTGCCGAGAATCGTCGACCATGCGCAGCGGCGCGAGGAAATAGCCCTGGTGGCGTGCCGCGTGGTGTCGCGCTACGGCCTGGAGAGCGCGACTATCCAGCGCATCGCGCGCGAGGCCGGTTACACCACTGGCATGGTGGCGCATTACTTCGAGACCAAGCGCGACATCATCATCGCCGCGCTGCGCCTCATCCTGCGCCGGATCGAACAACGGCTGACGCCCAGCACCGCGGGCGGCGCACCAGACTTGCTGACGCTGCTGACGGAGGCCCTGCCGGTCGATGCGACACGCTACATCGAATGTGTGTTCTACATCGCGTTCTGGGGACAGATGCCCGCCGATCCGCATCTGCGCCGCATCAATGATTCCCTGCACCGTGAGTACGTGCGGCTGTTCGAGCGCTGCCTGTCGCTGAGCTGGCCGGAGTGGGCCGGCTGGCCCGAGGCCACACGTGAGCAGGTGCTGCGCTCAGTGCTCACGTTCGTGAACGGCATCACCGCCAGCACCGTGGCGAACCGCCGCGACTGGCCGGCGCAGCGCCAGGTCGAGCAGCTGCGGCTGCAGCTCGAGCTGCTGCGCGGATGGGCGAAGAAGGGCCGCCGGACTTAGGCCTCAAGGAACCCTATGAACTTTGCGCAGACCGAAGAGCAGCAGCTGATCATCCAGGCCACGCGCGATTTCGTGCGCCAGGAACTCGTACCGCACGAGCGCGAGGTGGAGGACACGGGAATACTGCGGCACGAGCTTTGGCAGGAACTGCGTGCGAAGGCCATCGACGCGGGCCTCTACGCCGCGAACATGCCGGCCGAGGTCGGTGGGGCCGGGCTCGACCACGTCAGCTGGATGCTCTACGAAAAAGAGCTCGGCCACACCAGTTACGTGCTGCACTACGGCTGCGTCGGCCGGCCGTCGAACATCCTGCTGGCATGCGTCGGCGAGCAGCGCGAACGCTACCTGCTACCCGCGGTGCGCGGCGAGCGCATCGAGTGCCTGGCGATGAGTGAACCCAGCGCGGGTTCGGACCTGCGCGGCATGCGTACCAGCGCGGTCCTCAAGGGTGGCGATTACATCATCAACGGCACCAAGCACTTCATCAGCCATGCCGACCACTCCGACTTTGCGATCCTGTTCGCGGCGAGCGGGGAGGAAAGTTCTGCGCGGGGCCCGCGCAAGCTGATGACCGCGTTTCTGGTCGACAAGGACACGCCGGGCTTCGAGTTGCTGCCCGGGTACCGCAACGTCTCGCACCGCGGCTACACCAACAGCATTCTCAACTTCACGGATTGTCGCGTGCCCCAATCGGCAGTGCTGGGCGAGGTCCACCGCGGTTTCGACGTCGCCAATACCTGGCTGGGAGCGACACGCCTGCAGGTGGCGGCCACCTGCCTCGGGCGCGCCGAGCGGGCCTTCGAACTCGCCAAGCAGTGGGCCGTCGATCGTGAGCAGTTCGGGCAGCAGATCGGCAAGTTCCAGGGGGTGTCGTTCAAGCTGGCCGATATGGCGGTGGAGCTGCGCGCCGCGGAGCTGCTGACGCTCGAGGCGGCGTGGAAGCTCGATCACAACTGCGCCACCGACATGGACATGGCGATCGCTAAACTCAAGGCGACGGAGATGCTGGCGATGGTCGCGGACGAGGCGCTGCAGATCCACGGTGGCATGGGACTGATGACCGAGCTGCCGCTGGAGCGCATCTGGCGCGACGCGCGGATCGAGCGCATCTGGGATGGGACCAGCGAGGTGCAGCGTCACATCATCTCGCGAGCGCTGCTGCGGCCGCTGGGCGGCTGAGGCTTACCGGCCCTTCCACTCCGGTGTGCGCTTTTCGGCGAAGGCGCGCGCCCCTTCCTTGAGGTCCTCGGAGCGCAGCACCTTCTGGACGGCGCTCAGGGCGTCATGCAGCTCGAACGCCGGATGCTCTGCCACCATCTCGGTGTGACGCAGCAGCTGCTTGATGGCCGGGAACAGCAGCGGGGGACCACTCGCGAGCTGGCGGGCGATAGCGCGCGCCTTGGCCAGTCCTTCGCCCTTGGGCACCACGTGGTTGGCCAGCCCCCAGTGCTTCGCTTCCACCGCATCCATCCAACGCCCCGTCATCAGGAACTCAACGGCCACGTGGTAGGGAATCCGCCGCCGCAGCTTGATGGTGCCGGCGTCCGCCAGCACGCCGACGTTGATCTCCGGCAATGCGAAGCGCGCGTGCTCCTCCATGACGATGATGTCGGTGCCGAGCACGATCTCGAACCCGCCGCCGCAGGCGATGCCGTTGACCGCCGCGATCAGCGGCTTGTCGAGGTTCTTGGGATGATTCAGACCGCCGAAGCCGCCGGCACCCCAGTCCGAATCGGACTCCTCGCCTGCGGCCGCGGCTTTGAGATCCCAGCCCGGCGAGAAGAACCTGTCGCCGGCACCGGTGATGATCGCCACCCGCAGCGCCGGATCGTCACGGAAGGAGCCGAACACCTCGTTGAGGCGGAGGCTCGCCGCAAGGTCAATGGCGTTGGCCTTCGGGCGGTCCAGGGTCACCTCCAGGATCGCGCCGTCGATGGCGGTGCGGATACCCGCCTCGTTGGTGTTGGCAAGGCTCATTGGATTCACTCTCCTGGTACGAGACGGATCAATGCATCCACCGCGACTACGCCGCGGCCCTCGGGGCGCACGATGATGGGGTTGATGTCGAGTTCGGACAGGTGCTCGAGGTTGGCGGCAGCGTAGCGCGTCACGTCGAACGCGGCCTGCACCAGCGCCTCGAGGTCGCCCGGCGGCCGGCCGCGGTAGCCTCGCAGCAGTGGCAAGCTGCGCAGCCGCACGAGGGCGTTGCGGATCGCCGCCGTGCTGAAGGGCGGCAGCAGCGTCACGCTATCACGCATGATCTCGGTCAGCACCCCGCCGGCACCCAGCACCAGGAGCTGGCCAAACTGCGGATCGACGCTCATCCCCACTAGGATCTCGGCGACGCCGTCGCCTACCATTTCTTCCACCAGCAACGTGTCTGAGAGCACCGCCAGGCGTGTCGCGGCGAGCCCGGCCTCGGCGGCAGTGCGCACGTTGAGTGCCACGCCGCCTACGTCGGACTTGTGCTCGAGGCTCGCCCCGGCCGCCTTGATCACCACCGGGAAACCGAGTGCTGCCGCGGCTTCGATGGCAGCCGCGGCGCTGCTCGTGACCAGTCGCGCACGTGGCACCGGCACGCCGAAGGCGGCGAGGGCCTGCTTGGCCTGGTATTCACCGAGAGATTGCGCCGTCTCCTGGGTCCTCCTGGGCCGCAGTAGCCGGACCTCACTGCGTTCGCGCCATGCCGTGCCGACCCGCGCCGCAAGATCGAGGGCTTCGAACGCTTCGCGCTGGCCCTGCAGCGGTACCACGCCGGATGCCAGGCACCGCTCGCGCGTGGCGGGGGAGAGGGATTCCGGCAGCGAGGAGGCCACCACACCGCGCGTCGCGGCACCCGGAAGCGCGGCCGCAAATTCCTCGATGACCCGCACGTAGGTGGAGTCATCGGCGCTTGCCGGGGGGCAGTCGACCAGGAACGCGGTGGCATCGAAGCCGGCGCGCTGCGCCACCGCGAACATGGCGCGCTGACGTGGATAGTCGAACCATACGTGGGTGTGGAAATCGAAGGGGTTTGAGACCTGCACGCGCGTGCCCAGGAGCTCCTGCAGGCTGGCGGTGCTGGCGTCCGGAAGCGCCGCGAAGTCCAGTTCCAGGTCGCGCGCGCTGTCGGCCGCCATCGCCATATCCCCGCCCGAAGCGCCCATGGCCAGCACCCGGCGGCCGCCCAGGGGGCCGCCGCAGTGGAAGATCTTCAATGTTTCGCACAAGGTTGCGAGCGACTCGCATCGCGCGATTCCCGCCTGGCGGCAGAAGACGTCGAACACAGCGTCGGCGCCGGCGAGCGCGCCGGTGTGGGTGCGGACGGTGCGGCTCGATGCTTCGGTGCGGCCGCTCTTGACCACGGCGATCGGGATGCCCGCGGCGCGGGCTCGCGCCGCCGCCTGCGTCAGGCGCTGCGGATCGCGCACACCCTCCAGGTAGAGTCCTATTGCCGTCACGCGTGGATCGAGGCTCGCGAACTCGATGAGATCCTCGGCGGCGAGGCGCGTCTGGTTGCCGACGGTCAGCAGATAGCCGATGGGGAGCGAGCGGCCGTTGAACAGCAGGTTGAGCGCGAGCGTGCCGCTTTGACAGATGAGCGCCACGCCGCGTTCGCGCCGGGCACCGGCCACCTGGTCCGGCCACAACGCCGCGCCATCGAAGAAGTTGATGAAGCCATAGCAGTTGGGACCGAAGAAGGGCAGCTCGGCGGCGCTCTCGAGCAACGCCTGCGTGAGGCGCCCGCCTTCGGCGCTCGCGGTCTCGGAGAATCCGGAGGCGAAACAGACGAAACCACCGGCGCCGCGTCGGGCAAGCGCGGCCGCGATGCCGGGAACGTCGCGGTTGGGTGCGGCGATGAAGGCCGCATCAGGCGCTGCCGGCAACTCGTCCACCGAGCGGTAATAGCGTTGCTCGGCCGAAGATTCACGGTTGGGATGGATGCGCCAGATTTCGCCCTGGTAGCCGATGACGCGGCTGGCGGCGAGCACTGCGTCCGTCCAAATGCCGCCGATGAGGGCCAGGCTGCGCGGTGCCAGCAGTCGTCCCAGGCCGGCCATGTTCATACCGCGCCCCGGGGCCGGGGCAATCGGATCTGCCGCGATCCGGGTCCTCCTGCCTCGAGGTTCCCGCTGGCCGCCGCGAACTCCACCAATTTCTCGCTCACCGCGGCTGGCAGGGGCGCGCTCCTGGCGTGTCCGTCCTGCTGCACCACGTGCATGAGCATGACTTCGGCAGTAGCGGCTACTGCCGCATCGCCTGCGCGCCCGAGTTCGAACGCCGCGTGGATGCGTTTGTGGTCGTGGCCTGCGATGCGCACCGTGACGGCGACGGTATCCTTGCCCTTGATCTCCCGCAGGTAGTGCAGGTGCGATTCCAGTGTGTAGAGCGTGCCGCCGGCGCGGGCCCGGTAATCGGCGTCGATCCCGACGCGGTCCATGAGGGCATCGATGGCGAGGCTCACGATGAGCGCGTAGTAGGCGTCCCGCAGATGCCCGTTGAAGTCGATCCACTCGGGCTGGATCGCGGTGCGATAGATCGGGATGCCCGCCACGTGCTGCCCCGGTGTCTTTAGTGCAACTTCAGCTTTTCGCGGGCCTCGGCCGCCGACAGGATGCGCGCCCCCATGGCCTCGATGATGGTGCGGGCCTTCGTCACCAGCTGCGCGTTGCTGGCGTACACCCCGCGCGACAGGTACAGGTTGTCCTCGAGCCCGACCCGCACGTTGCCGCCGAGCAGGATGGACTGCGCGACCCAGGGCATCTGCATCCGGCTGATGGCGAACGAACTCCAGACGCAGTCCGGTGGCAGCGAATTGACCATCGCCAGCAGGTGACCGGTATCGGCGGGTACGCCCCAGGGAATGCCCGTGCACAGCTGAATCATCGCGGGCGAGCCGATCAGCCCCTCCTTGATCATCTGCTTCACAAACCACAGGTTGCCGGTGTCGAACACCTCGAGTTCCACCTTCACGCCCACGTCGTTGAGGATGGCCGCGCCTTTGCGGCAGTACTCCGGGGTGGAGATGTACGCCCGGTTGCCGTCGCCGAAGTTGAGTGTGCCGCAGTCGAGCGTGGCGATTTCCGGGCGGTACTTGCCTTCCGCGCACAGCTCGATGACGTGCCGCATGCGCTCTTCCTGGGTGACGAAGTCGCTGCCCGGCGCGGGCGTGTCCTTGAGCCCCTCCCGGCCGATGCAGATGTAACCACCCATCCCGCAGGTCAGGTTGACGATGACGTCCACGCCGCTCTCGCGGATGTGTTTGACGACCTCGCGGTAATGGCGGGTCGCCATGCTGAATTCCCCGGTCTCCGGGTCGCGCACATGGATGTGCACGATTGCGGCACCGGCCTGCGCCGCCTCGACCGCCGAGGCGGCGATTTCCGCGGGGGCGATCGGGCAGTGGGGGCTCTTCTTGACCTTGGTGTCGTCGCCGGTGACGGCGCAGGTGATGATGACGTCGCTGTTCATGCGGAACCCCTCGTCGGGAAGCGGATGATCGGAAATATTATTGCGATAATAATATAATGCGCTCCCATTGGCGGCAAGCTGCTGTCCGCCTGCGGAGGGCCCATGCAGACACGGTTATTGATCGGCGGACGGCTGGTGGCCGGGGAAGGGCCGCCCGACCCGGTGCTCGATGCGGCAAGCGGGGCGCAGATCGCGCAGGTGCCGGGGGCTTCGACGGCGCAGGTGGACGCCGCGGTGCGGGCGGCCGAGGCGGCCTTCCCGGGCTGGGCGGCCGTCGCGCCCAAGGACCGGGCCGCGCGGCTGCTCAAGATAGCCGAGCATCTCGATGCCGAGGCGGGTGCCTATGCGGCGCTCGAATCGCGCAACACCGGCAAGCCGCTGGCCGCGGTGCTCGCGGATGAGCTGCCGGCGATCGCTGATGTGTTCCGCTTCTTTGCCGGCGCCTGCCGCACCCCTCAAGGCGTGGCGGCCGGTGAGTACCTGGCCGGCCATACCAGCTTCATCAGGCGTGACCCCATCGGTGTGGTCGGCTCGATCGCGCCCTGGAACTACCCGCTGATGATGGCGGCCTGGAAGATCGCCCCGGCCATCGCCGCCGGCAACACTCTGGTGTTGAAGCCCTCGGAGCTGACCCCGCTCACGCTCCTGAAGCTGGCGGCGGCGCTCGCCGAACTCCTGCCTGCGGGGGTCGTCAACGTGGTGTGCGGCTGCGGCGAGCCGGTGGGTGGCGCGCTCATCGCCCACGAACGGGTGCGGATGGTCTCGCTCACCGGTTCGGTGGCGACCGGGCAGAAGGTACTGGCGGCGGCCGCCGGCAACCTCAAGCGCACCCACCTCGAGCTGGGAGGCAAGGCGCCGGTCATCGTGTTCGATGACGCAGAGGTGGCGGCGGTGGTCGAAGGGATCCGCACCTTCGGCTACTACAATGCCGGCCAGGACTGCACGGCGGCCTGCCGTCTGTACGCCGGGCCGCGGGTGTATGAGCGGCTGGTGGCCGACCTCACGCACGCCGCCCAGTCCATCCGCGTGGGCACGCAGCAGGAGCAGGGCGTGGAGATGGGCCCGTTGGTGTCGCAGCTACAGCGGGAGCGGGTCGCGGCCATGGTCGATCGGGCTGCCTCCGGTGCGCACATCAGCGTCACCACCGGCGGCAAGGCACGACCCGGCGCCGGCTTCTTCTACGAGCCGACGGTGATCGCCGGCGCGCGGCAGGAAGATGAGATCGTGCAGCGCGAGGTGTTCGGACCGGTGGTCTCCGTGACGCGCTTCGACGATCCCGAACAGGCCATCCGCTGGGCCAACGATTCCGAGTATGGGCTCGCCTCCTCGGTGTGGACCCGCGATGTCGGCCGCGCCATGGAGGTCGCGGCGCGCCTGCAGTACGGTGTCACCTGGATCAACACCCACTTCGCCACGGTGAGCGAGATGCCACATGGTGGCTTCAAGCGCTCCGGGTATGGCAAGGACCTCTCCGTCTATGCCTTCGAGGACTACACTGTGACGCGGCACGTGATGGTAAAACTATGGACGCCGGGCACTCCCTGATCCGCGCTGGTACGCGACTGGTCGCAGTCGCGGCAGTGCTGCTCCTGTGCGCCTGCAGCGGTGCGCAGGGCTCGGCCACCGGGCATGCCGAGGAAAAGGTCCTGCGCGTCTACAACTGGGCCGACTACATCGGTAAGCACACCATCGCCGATTTCGAGGCCGCGACCGGCATCAAGGTGGTCTACGACACCTACGACTCCGACGAGACTCTCGAGGCGAAGCTGATGGCGGGGGACTCCGGCTACGACGTCGTCAGTACCTCCACCGACTACTTCGGCCGGCAGATCAAGGCCGGCATCTACCGGCCGCTGGACAAGGCGTTGTTGCCCGGTTGGAAGAACCTTGATCCACACGTGTTGCACGAGGAGGCTGACGCTGACCCCGGCAATGCTTACGCGATGCCCTACCTGCGGCACGTGAACGGCTTTGCCTGGAACATCGACATGATCAGGAAGCGCATGCCGGATGCGCCCGTCGACAGCCTCGACATGATCTTCAAGCCAGAGATCATCCGGCGTTTCGCGGACTGCGGCGTAAGCTTCCTGGACGCCCCCGAGGATGTGCTGCAGCTAGCCCTCAACTATCTGCACCTGGATCCTAACAGCACGCGCCCGGAGGACTACGCCCGGGCGGAGAAGCTGCTGGACTCCGTGCGGCCCTACATCCGGGCGTTCGATTCCAGCGAGTACATGAACGGGCTCGCGAATAACGAGTATTGCATCTCGATGTCCTGGTCGGCCGACTACGCCACCGTGATCGCCCGGGCGCGCGACGCCGGCGTCACGCTGCACCTGGCCTTCACCGTACCGAAAGAGGGCGCCAACCTCGCCTTCGATGCGCTGCTCATCCCGGCGGACAGCCCTCATCCGCAGGCCGCCCACAAATTCCTCGAGTTCATGCTGCAGCCGCAGGCGATCGCCGAGGTCACCAACGACATCCACTACGGCAACGACAACCTGGCCGCGAATCCCTGGGTGGACCCGCAGATTCTCAACGACCCGACGCTGTATCCGCCGCTGCAGATGGAGTCGCGGCTCTACCAGGCGAAGCAGGCGGGACCTGCCCTGGAGCGGCTGCGCACGCGCACCTGGACGCGCATCAAGGCCGATCTTTAGGCGCCGCGGCTCAGTTCCCGGCCAGCTGCGCCTCCAGTTCGCGGCGCCGATCGCCGCGCGCCATCAGTTGCCCGGCGGTCACGATGCAGATGCCCGCGGCGCACACGATCAGGCTCGCCAGCGCGTTCACGTCGGGGCTCACGCCGAGCTTCACCTTGGAGTAGATGACCATCGGCAGGGTGCTGGCGCCGGGGCCGGCAACGAAGCTTGAGATCACCAGGTCATCGATGGACAGGGTGAAGCACAGCAACCAGCTCGACACCACGGCCGGCGCGATGATCGGCAGGGTGATCTCGAGGAAGGCACGCGCCGGCCCCGCTCCCAGGTCCATTGCCGCCTCCTCGAGCGAGCGGTCAGCCCCCTGCAGGCGCGACTGCACGGTGACGGCCACGTAGGCGGAGCAGAAGGTGATGTGCGAGAGCACGATGGTGGTGAAGCCGCGGTGCGGCCAACCCAACACGTGCACCATGGAAACGAACAGCAGCAGCTGCGTGATGCCCGTGATGATTTCCGGCATTACCAGCGGCGCATCCACCATGCCTGTGAGCAGCAGCCGGCCGGGAAAGCGTCCGAGGCGCACCAGGGCGATCGCCGCCAGCGTACCCAGGACGACCGCGCCGCTGGAGGCCGCGACGGCGACCTCCAGTGACAGCAGTGCCGCCTGCAGCAGTTCCTGGTTGTGCAGTAGCTGGCCGTACCACGTCATGGAGAATCCGCCCCACACGTTAACCAGCGGCGAGGCGTTGAAGGAGTAGCCGATCAGCACCAGGATCGGCACGTAAAGCAGCGCGATGCCGAGGTACAGCACGGTGTTCAGCGATGCGGACGGGTGTCTTTGCATGTCGCTGCTTCAGGCCTCGGCTTGCCGCAGATTGTAGTACTGGTACACCGCGATCGGGAACGCCAGCAGCAGCAGGAAGGCGATCGCCACGGCGGCGGCCACCGGCCAGTCGTGATTGCCGTAGAACTCGTCCCACAGCACCCGGCCGATCATCAGGTTGTTGGGACCGCCCAGGAGCGAGGGGATCACGAACTCGCCGACCGCCGGGATGAACACCAGCATGGCGCCGGCAATCACGCCGGGCGCGGACAGGGGCAGCGTGATGTCGAGAAATGCGCGCCGCGGCGTGCTGCCCAGGTCGGTTGCCGCCTCGAGCAGCGCCGGGTCGAGTTTCTCCAGGGTCGCGAACAGCGGCAGCACCATGAAGGGCAGGTAGGAGTAGATGATGCCGAGGTATACCGCGAGGCCCGTGTGCATGATGCGCAGCGGTTGGCCGATGATCCCCAGGTGCAGCAGCAGGGTGTTGAGAATGCCGTTGTCGCGGATGATGCCCTCGAGGGCGTAAACGCGCAGCAGGAATGACGTCCAGAACGGCAGCATGATGGCCAGCAGCAGCGGTCCCTGCCGCGACTTGGGGCTGCGTGCGATGGCATATGCCATCGGATAGCCGATCAGCAGACAGATGAGTGTGGAAAAGGCCGCCGTGCGCAGCGAGTACAGGTAGGCGACGGCGTATACTTCATCGGTGAAGAGAAAGCGGTAGTTGCCCAGGCTGAATGCCAGGCGCAGGTGGTGGTCCGCGGTGAAGGAGATGACATCCGTGAACGGCGGCACGCGCGGCGCGGCTTCGGCGAAGCTGATCTTGAAGGCGAATGCAAACGGAATGAGAAAGAACACCAGCAGGAACAGCAGCGGCGGCAGGATGATGAGCCAGCGGCCGGGTCGCGCAGTCAGTGTCATGGGCATCGATTGTGCGCCACAAGCTTCGGCGTAGTACAGCCGCGGTGCGGCCCCAGCCGCAACGGCAGCGGCAGAAACTCATCGATGCGTGCATCTCGGCGCTGCACATTTACGGACCTTCGCGCACCACGGTAGAGAAGGTCGTGGCGCTCGCGGGCCTGTCGCCGGGCATCGTGCGGTTTTATTTCGACTCGAAGGCGGTGATGCTGCTGGCATCGCTCGAATACCTGGCGACGGAGTTCGCCGAGCGGGTGATGACACCGGTGGTTGCACTCCGGGAGACGCCGGCACAGGCGCTGCGGCTGCTGGTGGAGCTGTACCTCGATGTAGACATCGCGAGCCCCCGCAAGGTATCGGTGTGGTACTCGTTCTGGGGCGAAGCCAGTTCGCGCCAGGAATACCTGGAGATCTGTGGCAAGAAGGACGAGGAGTTTGCGGTCGTGGTGCATGACCTGGTCGCGCGGCTCATCAAGACACGCGGCGAATCCTATCTCGACGCCGACGGCGTCTCCCTCGGACTGATCGGGGTACTCGAGGTGCTGTGGCAGGGGATCGCGTTCCAGAGTGAGGCCGATATCAATCGGTCCGTGGCGATAGAGCGCGCGCTCGCGTACCTGCGCTCGGTGTTTCCCGGCGAGTTCGCGCCCGTCGGTGCGGCGCCTGCACGGCGCGGCGATGGCGGGCGGCGTTCTCAGGCGAAGCGGGCCGGCGCCGCCGGCAGGCGCGCTTCCGGGATGCGCTCGCGCAGCAGGTCGTGATATTCAAACATGCAGTTCTCCAGGCGCGACAGCGGTCCGGGCTCGTAGCTCTCGGAAGCGATACCCTGCTGTACTCGCCGGCACAGGAATTCGTCTTCGCGCTGCACCTGGCGGTTGATGCGGGCGTTCAGATAGCGCAGGACGCGCATCTCCCGCCGGGTGTCCGGTAGCGCGAAGCAGCCGCCGCGGATGGTGCACTTGCCCGGTCCGCGGGGCAGTACCTGGAAGAAGTCCATCTGGTCCGGGAACACGTCGAGCCCTAAGTTGGGCAGCATGCTGTAGAAGCTCCAGCGCCGACGCTCCTTCTCCGGAATTCCCGTGCTGACCTCGCCGGCCAGCCGCTGGTAGAACCGTTCGCTCCACTTCGTGGAGGGCTGCTCACGCATCCAGCTGCTGCCGCGGGCCACGCCGGTGCGCCGGATCTGGTCGTCATAGTCCGGCGTGAACATCCGGTTCAGACCCGGGTGGCCGAGCGGCACATGGTAGGACTCCAGGTAATTGTCCATGGCGACCTTCCAGTCGCAATCCCAGTGCTCGATATACAGCGCTCCCAGCGGTTGCAGCTCCTCGAAGCGGTAGGGTGCGAACTCCGCCTTGATGTCTCCCCAGATCTCCTCGAGTGGCGGCGCCTCGCCGCCGAGATTGACGAACACGAAGCCGCAGAAGACCTGGCTGCGCACGGGCTTCAGGCCCAGCTGCGCGCGCTCGAGCGGCGGGAAGGTATCGCGCGCGGCAATGCCCTGCAACTCGCCGTCCAGGCGGTAGCTCCAGCCATGATAGGGGCAGGTGATGACGCCCGGGCAGTTGCCGGTGCCGTCGAGGATGCGGGTGCCGCGATGGCGGCAGACGTTGTGGAAGGCGCGGATCTGTCCTTGCCGGTCGCGAATGGCGACCACCCGGGCCGCCCCGAACTCCAGTGTCATGAAGTCCCCGGAGCGGGGGATGGAATTGACGTGGCAGATGACCTGCCAGCTGGGTTTGAGGATGCGTTCGTACTCGAGACGCGTCATCTCGGGGTTGTCGTAAACCCAGGCCGGCAGCGCCCTGGTGATGGTGGCGTTCATGGGGCCTCCCCGACGGTCATTTATATGGTCATATAATTTTACAGCAGTCGACTATATAAGCATATAGACGGGTCCTCATGAGCGGTGCTATGTTGATCCCGTCACTGCTGATAAATCCTCACCCGCGAGACCCGACCATGGCCCGAAACCTCACCCGGAGCCACGAACACTACCGGCGCGCACTGCAGCGACTGCCGCTTGGCGTCGCCTCGAACTTCCGTTTCTGGGGCGAGGACCGCACGATCTACGTCAAGCACGGCCGTGGCGCGCGGCTCACCGACATCGACGGAAATGTCTATGTCGATTACCGCATGGGCTATGGCCCCTCGATCCTCGGCTATGCCGATCCCAGGGTCGATGCTGCAGCGCGCGAAGGCATGGAGGCCGGGGGAGTGTTCGCGCTTTCCACCGAGCGCGAGTACACCGTGGCGCAGCGCATCTCGCAGATGGTGCCGGCGGCGGAGCTGGTGCGCTTTTCGAATTCCGGAACCGAGGCGGTGATGGCGGCGCTGCGCCTGGCGCGGGCGTTCACCGGCAAGGACGACTACGTGCTCATGGAGGGCGGTTACCACGGGCTGTTCGATGCGGCCATGTGGTACACGCCGATGGACAAGTGGCAGCAGGTCGGTGACCCCGAGGTCTGTCCATACAGCGAAGGGGTGCCGCTCGGCACACGCCACTTCGCACACTTCGTGCAGGCCAACGATGCCAACCAGCTTGAGGACGTGCTGCGGCGTCACGGCGGCTCCATCGCCTGCCTGCTGATAGAGCCCATCATGGGGAACTGTTTGGGAATAGCCGCTGATCCGCAATACATGAAAGCGGCGCGTGGGCTTTGCGACCGCTACGGCGTGCTGCTGGTCATCGATGAGGTCAAGACCGGATTCCGCGTTGCCCGCGGTGGCGCGCAGGAGCTGTACGGCGTGCGCGCGGATCTGTGCACTTTCGCCAAGGCGCTCGGCAACGGCTATCCGATCTCGGCGCTCGCGGGGCGCGAGGACATCATGCGCAAGTTGGGCAAGGGCGTGGCGCATGGTGGTACCTATACCGCGCACCCGGTGTCGCTCGCCGCTGCCGACAAGACCCTGGAGATCCTGGCCGAGACCGATGCGCTCGAGCGCATCGCCGACTACGGCACGCGGCTGCGCAACGGCCTGAGCGGCATCCTGCGCGGTCGCGGCATCGCCCACAGTTTCGTGGGCCATCCTTCGATGAGCGGTCTTTACTTCGCGCACGACCCACCGCGCAACTACCGTGACTGGAAGGGCAGCGACTACACCTTCTACGATGCGGCCGCGCGGGTGCTGCACGACGAATTGGTGCTGTGCGAACCCGACTCGCGCGAGCCCTGGTTCTCCTCGGCGGCGCATGACGAGTCCTGCCTCATCGATACCCTGGCTGCCTTCGAGATTGCGGTGGAGCGCACGCTCGCGGCCCTGCCGCTGACCCGCCGCATGCCCGCATGAGTGCCGCGAACCGGCACGATGCCATCATCATCGGTGCCGGTCACAATGGGCTGGTCACGGCGTGCTACCTGGCGCGGGCCGGGCTCGATGTGCTGGTGCTCGAGCGCAATGCCTGGTTTGGCGGCGCCACCGTGAGCCGCAGCCTGTACCCGGGCTTCACCTATTCGAACTGCTCCTATGTCTGCAGCCTGCTGCGCACCGAGATCATCCGCGGGCTGGACCTGCCGGCGCATGGGCTGCAGATCATTCCCTACGAGGGTGGCTGCACCATGATGGGCAACGGGGACCATCTGGCGCTCTATGACAACCACGATGCCCTGCGCCGTGAGATCTCGCGCCATTCGCGCCGCGACGCCGAGGCCTATGACCGCTACGTGCGCGACATGCTGCGTCACTGCCGCTTCATCAAGCCGCTGCTGCTGCGCACGCCGCCCGATCCGACCTCGTTCCGCCCCCGCGACCTCCAGGAGCTGATGTGGCTGGGTCGGCACTTCCACGGCCTGGGCGAAGCGCGGATGTACGACACGCTGCGCTTCTGGACGCAAAGCTGTGCCGACCTGCTGGACGAATACTTCGAGAGCGAGATCGTCAAGGCGCACCTGGCCGGCAGCTCGATCATCGGTACCGCGCTCGGACCCCGCTCTCCCGGAACCGCCTACGTGCTGCTGCATCACTACATGGGCAGCATCGATGGGACGGTCGGCGCCTGGGGCTTCGCCCGCGGCGGCATGGGCGCGGTCAGCAAGGCGCTGGCTTCTTCGCTCGAGGCCAGTGGCGGCCGCGTCCGCTGCGACGCGTCGGTGGAGCAGGTGGTGGTGCGCCGCGGTCGCGCCACGGGCGTGGTGCTGGCCGGTGGCGAGGAGATCAGCGCCCCGGTGGTGGTCTCCAACATGGACGTCAAACGCACCTTCCTCGAGACGGTCGAACCCGAACACCTGCCGCCGGAATTCCTGCAACAGGTGCGGCGCTTCAAGATCCGCGGCTCCTCGGGCAAGCTCAACATCGCACTCGACGGGCTGCCGCGCTTTCCGGCGATCCCGTCAGGTTCACCGTGCATCCGCGGAGATCTGCACGTCACCGATACCATCGACATGCTCGAGCGCGCCTACGATGACTGGAAGGCAGGTCGCTGGTCGCGCGCGCCTTACCTCGACATGCTGATCCCCTCCCAGATCGACCCGACCATGGCGCCGCAGGGCAAGCACTACATGTCCGTGTTCGTGCAGTACTGCCCGTATCGCCTGGCCGACGGCGAGTGGACCGAGGAAAAGCGCCAGGCGTTCGGTACCACCGTGATCGACACCATCGCCCGCCACAGTCCCGACTTCCGCGACCTGATCCTGCACGCTGAGATCCGCACCCCGCATGAGCTCGAGAGCGAAGTCGGGCTCACCGAGGGCAATATCTTCCAGGGTGAACTGACCTTCGACCAGCTGCTGTTCAACCGCCCGGTGCCGGGTTACGCCCAGTACCGGGCACCGCTCAAGGGTATGTACATGTGCGGCTCCAGCACCCATCCGGGCGGCGGCGTGATGGGGGCGCCCGGCGCCAATGCCGCAGGCGCCATCCTCCAGGATCTGCGGCTCAAGAAGGACCTGTCACTCCAATGACCCAGCCGGCGCCCCGATACGACTGCATCGTGGTGGGCGCCGGCCACAACGGCCTCGTCTGTGCGCATCATCTCGCGCGCGCCGGCCGCTCGGTGCTGGTGCTGGAAGCCGGCGGCCAGGTCGGGGGTGCTGCGATCACCCGCGAGTTTGCACCCGGCTTCCAGGTGTCGGCCGGCGCGCATCTGCTGCACCTGATGCCGCCGCGGCTGATGCGCGAACTCGATCTTGCTGCGCACGGACTGAAGTTTGCCGCCGAGCGTTTGAAGACGGTGGCGCTGGCCCCGGGTGGTGCCCACCTCACCCTCGCGGGTGATGCCGTCTTCGGCGCGCCCGATGCGGCGGACCAGGCCGCCTACCCACGCTGGCGGGCGCTGATGCAGCGATTGGCCAACGCGCTGCATCCGGCACTGCTGGAGGCACCGCCGCGCCTCGGCAGCGGGGAGTGGCGCGACGGTGCGGCGTTGCTGCGCCTGGGCTGGGCCATCCGGCGGCTCGGCCGCCACGACATGCGCGAGCTGCTGCGGATCGCCGGCATGTGCGTGCACGACCTGCTCGAGGAGCATTTCAGTTCGCCACTGCTGCGCGGCGCGCTGGCCTTTGATGCGGTGCTGGGGAGCAACCTCGGGCCGCGTTCTCCGGGCACGGTGCTGTCGCTGCTGTACCGGATGGCGGCGCCCGGCGGCCCCGAGGCGCTGGCGCAACCCGAAGGGGGGCTCGGCGCCGTAACGCGGGCGCTCGGGCGGGCGGCGGTAGCGGCCGGCGCCGAACTGCGGACCAACTCGGCCGTCGCCCGCATCCTGATGCGCGCGGACCGGGTGTGCGGGGTGGCGCTGGCCTCCGGGGAGGAGATCGCCGCGCCGGTGGTGATCTCGAACGCCGACCCCAGGACCACCTTCCTCGGGCTGCTCGGCAGCGAACACCTCGATGCCGGCTTCGTGCGACGCATCGCACAGCTGCGTTCGCGAGGCCTCGCGGCCAAAGTGCACCTGGCACTGGATGCGTTGCCGCAGTTCCGTGATCTCGACCCGGAGGCGCTGCGCGGCAGGCTGCTGGTGGCGCCGTCGCCGGACTACGTCGAGGATGCCTATAACCACGCCAAGTACCGGGAATACTCGGCTGCCCCGGCCCTCGAGGTTACGGTGCCGACACTCGCCGATCCGGCACTGGCCCCTGCCGGCCGACATGTCGTGTCGGTGATCGCCCAGTACGTGCCCTATGACCTCGCCGGCCACTGGCCGCAGCAGCGCCAGCGCTTCATCGAACGCGTCATCGACACCCTGGCCGTGTACGCCCCGCAGCTGCCGGCGAGCGTGTGTGGCAGCGAACTGTTGACGCCGGTGGACATCGAACGCGAATTCCGCATCAGCGGCGGCCATTGGCACCACGCCGAGCTGGCCTTCGACCAGTTCTTCCTGGTACGCCCGGTGCCGGGCGCTGCGCAGTACCGCACGCCGGTTCCGGGGTTGTTCCTGTGCGGTGCCGGCTGTCATCCGGGCGGCGGTGTCATGGGGCTCGCCGGGCGCAATGCCGCGCGGCAGGTCATGCGGGAGGCGGCCTGATGCTCACCGAGAGCGAACCGTATTACCGTCAGCCGCTGCTGAAGACGCCGTTCCACGAGCAGGCGCGCGCTGCGAGCCAGGTCGATGCTTTCATTCCCTGGAGCGGCTACACCACCGTCGACGTCTTCTCCAGCATCGAGCAGGAATACTTCGCGATCCGCAACTCCTGCTCGCTCTACGACATCACGCCGATGATCAAGTACCGCATCGGCGGCCCCGATGCGGCGCGCTTCCTGAATCGTCTCACCACCCGTGACATCGACCGGCTGGCGCCCGGACGAGTGCAGTACAACGTGTGGTGCGATGATGACGGACAGATCATCGACGACGGCACGGTATTCCGCCTGGACGCCGACGAGTACCGGCTGTGCACCGCGGAACGCCAGCTCGACTGGCTGCACGCCTCGGCCATCGGCTTCGACGTTGCGATCACCGAGATCACCGATGAGATCGCGGCGCTGTCGCTGCAGGGCCCGACCTCATGTGCCTTACTGAAGGCGTTGGGAGTTGCCGGCATCGAACGGCTCAAGCCCTTCGAGCTCGGGCACTTCGCGCTGGGCGCCGCGGCTGCGCCACCGCTGATGATTTCGCGCACGGGCTTTACCGGTGACCTGGGCTACGAGCTGTGGATGCGACCGGAGGATGCCGCAGGCGTCTGGGACGCCCTGATGATGACAGGACAGGGCTATGGACTGCGCCCGATCGGTTCGCGGGCGCTGAACATCGCGCGCCTCGAGGCCGGGTTCCTGCAGCCCAATGCAGATTTCGTGTCTGCCGCGCACGCCCAGCGCAGCGGCACCACGCGCTCACCCCTCGAGCTGGGGCTGGGATGGTTGGTGGACTTCGAGAAGGGACACTTCACGGGCCGGCGCGCGCTGCTCGCCGAGCAGCGGCGCGGGCCGCGGCGCTGCCTGGTCGGACTCGATGTGGCGGGCAACAAGCCGGCGCACAACGCGCTGCTGTACACCGACCGCCGCGGCCGGGTGCAGGCGGGCAGCGTGACGTCGGCTGCCTGGTCGCCCACCTGCAAGCGCAACCTGGCCCTGGCGATGGTGGATGTGCCGTACCTCGACGACGGCGCCGCCGTATGGGCCGAGATCTATCTGAACCGCGAACTGGTGTGGCAGCGGCGCATGGTGCGGGCACAGGTGGTCAAGCGGCCTTTCTATGCACCGGCACGGCGGCGGGCGACGCCACCTCCGGAGTTCTGAGGCATTTTTCGAAAAATCCGCGCGATACATGAAAGCAACCCCTTCCAAAGCGCTCGCAGCGAAGCCCTGGCTGGACCCGGAGGCCGTGCCGCAGATCATGATCGAGGGGGTCAGCAAGAGCTTCGGCGCCTCCAAGGCGGCCAGCGACGTGGACCTGCGGATCTTCAAGGGCGAAATGTTCGCCTTGGTGGGCTCCTCGGGTTGTGGCAAGTCCACACTGCTGCGGATCCTCGCCGGCTTCGAGCACCCGGACAGCGGCCGTGTCAGCATCGACGGCGCGGACATGAGCGCCGTGCCGCCGTACCAGCGGCCGGTCAACATGATGTTCCAGTCGTACGCGTTGTTCCCGCACATGACAGTGGCGGACAACGTCGGCTATGGCCTGCGGCGCCTGCCGCTCACCGCTGAGCAGCGCCGCAGCCGCGTCGTCGAGGCGCTCGAGATGGTGCAGCTGGGGGCTCTGGGTAAGCGCAAGCCGCACCAGCTGTCCGGTGGCCAGCGCCAGCGCGTGGCGCTGGCCCGCGCGCTGATCCGCCGGCCGAAGGTGCTGTTGCTGGACGAGCCACTGTCGGCGCTCGACAAGAAGCTACGCGAGCAGACCCAGTTCGAGCTGATGGACCTCCAGGACAAGCTGGGCGTGACGTTCGTCGTGGTGACGCACGACCAGGACGAGGCCATGGCGCTGGCCACGCGCATCGCGGTCATGGACCGCGGCCGGGTGCTGCAGGTGGGCACGCCGGGAGAGATCTACGAGTTCCCCTGCAGCCGCTTCGTCGCCGATTTTGTCGGCACGACCAATCTGTTCGAAGGCACGGTGACCGGTTGCGATGCGGGCCGGGTCGTCGTGCATTGCCGGGAGACCGACGGCACGCTGCTGGTGGACCACGGCGGCAGCTTCAGCGTCGGACAGCAGGTGTGGGTGGCGCTGCGTCCCGAGAAGGTGCGCCTGAGCAAGCAGCCGGCGCAGGCAGCGCACACGAACCAGCTGCGCGGCACGGTCTGGGAACTCGGCTATCTCGGCAACCGCTCCACCTATCAGATCAGGACGACCAGCGGCAAGCTGGTCACGGTGTTCACGCAGAACGAGCGGCGCACCACCGAAGTGGCCATCGACTGGAGTGACGAAGTGTTCGTGAGTTGGACCGCGGACGCGGCAGTGGTGCTGCAGACGTAGCGAGTATCAGGCGCAGGGGTTAGAGGATTGGGGGACTCGCCTGCGTGACCAATAACCATAAATCGAGGGATAAGCACATGAGCAAATCAGGCCGCATCCTCTACCCGGTAGTCGCTGTACCGATCGCGGTGGCCGCACTCCTTGGCGCCCCGGCGCGCCAGGCCTGGGCCGATGCCAGCGGCAGCGGCGCAGCCGCCCCCACCGCATCCGACAGCCTGCAGGAGGTCGTGGTTACCGCGACCCGCCACGAGGAGGAGGTGAGCAAGGTGCCGATCAGCATCACCGCGCTGACCCAGGAGGCGATGGATGCGCGCGGCATCAAGGACTTCCAGGACATCGCGCGCTTCACCCCGGGTGTGACCATAGACAACTCGGGCACCAACGCGATCTCGATCCGCGGCATCTCCTCGTCCGCCGGCGCGGGGGTCACCGGCATCTATATCGACGACACGCCGATCCAGATGCGCGACGTGGGCTTCAATCCCGAGGACACGCTGCCGAAGATGTTCGACCTGGATCGCGTGGAGATCCTGCGCGGCCCGCAGGGCACGCTGTTCGGAGCCGGCGCCGAGGGCGGTGCGGTGCGCTACATCCTGGCGCAGCCGAGCGTTACCACCGACAGCACCTACGCGCGCAGCGAGGCTTCGTACACCGAGTACGGCCAGCCGAGCTACGAGTTCGGTATCGCGCACGGCGGCCCGATCATCGACGGGGTGCTGGGATTTCGCGCCAGCGTCTGGTACCGCTACGACGGGGGCTGGATCGACCGCATCGACTCCACCACGGACGACGTCACGCAGCACAACGTGAATTACTCGCACGAAATGATGCTGCGGCTCGCGGGGCTGTACAAGCCAATGGAATCGCTCTCGGTGTCCCCGAGCATCCTCTTCCAGGACCGCCAGCAGCACGACCAGCCGACCTTCTGGACGGCCTATTCCAACCCGGGCGCGGGCCAGTTCAACACGGCCACACCGGAAAACATTCCGGATCCGGACCGCTGGTACCTGCCGGCGTTGAAGACCGAATGGGACCTGGGCAACAGCGCGCTGATTTCCAACACTTCCTATTACCACCGCCAGAACTCCACCGGCTACCAGGGCACGGTGTACAACCTGTCCTTCTATCAGAGCGCCGGCTGGCCCGCCAATCCGCTGTTCGGCACCCCTGTGGGTGGCACGGGCCTAGGCTGCGAGGCCACCGGTAATCCCGCGGCCTGCTCCTGGTATCCGCTGCTGGATGGCAGTGGCCTGCACCTGCCGCCGGGATTCGCGAACTACCAGTCACCGAACGTCATGACCAACACGCAGGAGAGCTACACGCAGGAGGTGCGCTGGCAATCCACCGACGAAACCTCGCGGCTGCACTGGACGGTCGGCGCGTTCTGGCAGCTTGCGAAGGAAGGCAGCATCGAGAACCTGACCGATACGCAGATCGACCCACTGTTCACGTACCTGTACGGACAGACGGCGACGAGCCTGTTCGGCCCGTACTACTCCTGCCCGACGGCCGCGAATTACCCGTCGATCCCCGCCTGTTCCGTGTACTACAACGCCAACACCACCTACGACCGGCAGATCGCGGGCTTCGGTGAACTCTCCTACGAGATCGTGGGCGGCCTGCGACTCACGGTGGGCGAGCGTGTGGCGCGTACCATGTTCAGCCTCGACCACTATGCCGACGGCCTGCAGAACTTTGGTCCGAGCTCAGCGAACGCGAACGAGAAGGAGACGGCCAACACGCCGAAGCTGGATCTGTCCTGGCAGATCAACAATGACCACATGGTGTACGCGACCTACGCCAAGGGCTTCCGTCCGGGCGGCGGCAACGCGCCGCTGCCGGAATACTGCAGCGAAGGCGGCGCCGACTCGCCCCTGGCGCAGACCGGCTATCCCAACGGTGCACCGCTCACCTACAAGTCCGACACCACCCGCAGCTTTGAGGTCGGCGCGAAGGACAACTTCGGCGCCCTGAAGGTGGCCACCAGCGTTTATTACATCAAGTGGGAAGGCATCCAGCAGAACGTCTACGTCGGCGGCACCTGTGGCCTGCAGTTCACGGACAACCTCGGCGCCGCGGTGGCCAAGGGCTTCGACACGCAGATCGAGTTGGCGCTGGGAGCCTCCTTCTATATGGACGTGTCCGCGGGTTACACCAGCGCGCGGTTCACCCAGAACGCCTACCCGGGCGGTAGTGGTACCCAGAACGGCCAGGCGGTGCCGCCGTTGGCGATGTCCGGCGATGCGATCTCCGGCGAGGCGGCCATCGGCTATGCGCCGGGCACCAACCCGCCGTGGACCGTCGCGATCGGGCCGGAATACCGCTTCCGCCTGGTCGAACACGACGCCTTCGTGCGCGTGGATTACGAGTATCAGAGCCGCAATCCGTGGCTGGCCGCGGTACAGGATTCCAATACCTCGCAGTACTTCCCCTACACGTACACGCTGTCGGCGACGCATTTCGTCTCGTTGCGCAGTGGCGCCACGCTCGGGGATTGGCTGGTCACGCCCTTCATCGACAACCTGTTCAACAACCACACGACGACCAACTATGCGTTTTCGGGACTCGACTACTACAATCCGGTGAACACCCCCACTCCGCAGCAGAACTCCTATACCTTCCGCCC
>Ga0302314_10005885_pt1 | contig 22293 bp, 18 predicted proteins | sample III_Palsa_N2_3_FD_200533 | JGI IMG/M metagenome (GOLD analysis project Ga0302314, IMG submission 200533) | Peat permafrost microbial communities from Stordalen Mire near Abisko, Sweden - III_Palsa_N2_3 | ecosystem: Environmental > Terrestrial > Soil > Palsa > Peat permafrost | place: Sweden...
GTTCTGCACCGAGCCCGATTGGCAGGCGCTCGGCGCGGCCGGGTGGCTGCAGCGCGTCGGCATGCAGTTCCATTGGAGCAACGACGACTATTCCACGTTCGACGATTTTCTGGCCGCGTTGTCCTCGCGCAAACGCAAGACGCTGCGGCGCGAACGGCGCGATGCCAACAATGCCGGCCTGGAATACGTGGCGCTGCGCGGGCCGGAAATCGGCAAGCGGGACTGGCGCGCCTTCTACGAGTTCTATACGTCCACCGTCGATCGCAAATGGGGCAGCGCCTACCTGACGGACAAGTTCTTCCCGCTGCTGGGTGAGCGGCTTGGCGACCGCGTGGTGCTGATGCTGGCGCGGCAGAACGGCGTGCCGGTGGCCGGCGCCCTGAACCTTGCCGGCAGCGACACGCTGTACGGCCGCAACTGGGGCTGCCGGGGCGAGTACCCGTTCCTGCATTTCGAGCTTTGCTATTATCGCGCCATCGACTTCGCCATTGCGCATGGCTTGAAGCGCGTCGAGGCCGGTGCGCAGGGCGAGCACAAGATCCAGCGCGGCTATCTGCCGGTGCCGACCTACTCCGCGCACTGGATCTCTCACACCGGATTGCGCCGTGCGGTGGGCGATTTCCTGAAACAGGAACGCCCGGCGATGCTGGCCGAGATCGAGGGGCTGGCTGCCGCCTCGCCGTTCCGGAAGGATGGAGAGGAGTAGGGGGCCTCGCCGACCTAGTCGGGCAATCCGTCGGCCTGCTGGTGGATGAATTCGCTGTTGAAGCGCACCCAAAAGCGCTCCCGCTGCGCCTTGATCATCTCCTCGATCTCGACGACGTGGCGAACCCAGGCGCCGATCACCAGCCGCTCGATTTCGTGCGGCACCCACACGCTGGCGCTGAGCCCATCGGTCTGGCGGATCGACATGGAACACAGCACCTTGCCGCCCGCTTGCAGCACGACCCGCCCGGCTTCGGGCTTGAAGTTCCTCTGGTGCGCGGCGTCATACCGAAAAGAGACCGAATAGGGCGTCCCGTTGAAAGTGAAATAATACAGCTTGGTGACGTCGTCCGCCTTGTTCTCTACACAGTACACGTCGCGCAGTGGCGTGTCTCCGCCATGATAGGGTTCCGGTGTTTCCCCCTCGGGACTCGGTGGGACATGCCAGAGTTCACGTAGCATCGTACAGATCGCCCTGTGCACGCCGGTCTGTTCTGCGAACTGGCGGGCCTTTTCGATCTTGATCTTGTCGCTTTCGAGGGCCTCTTCAGTCTCGTCCAGCATCTTCTGCGTGGCATTGTGCATGGACTCGCGAAAGTCAGCGATGCTGGCGATCAGCGACTCCGCGTCGGCGTCCGGTCGGTCGGCTTGCGGATGCATCGGCAGCCATCTCCCGCCAAAGCACGACACTTGGGCGAGGCAGGCGCGACCTCAACCGGTGCGGTTTGTCGATTATTGTCCAGTAACGCAAACGTTTGGCCGCGGCCGCGGCGGGCGGCGCCGACGGTAACGCTGCCCGGCGCCACCGCCCGGTTGCCGCTGCCTTCCCCCGGGACTAGGGTGCGCCGCGTCAAACTTACGCCCGAGCGCCCCCATGCACCTGACCGCCGAACGGCTCGACCGCATCAGCCCGAGCCAGACCATCGCCATCTCCACCAAGGCGCGCGCGCTGAAAGCCGCCGGGCGGGATATCATTTCCCTGTCCGCCGGCGAGCCCGATTTCGATACGCCGCAGAACGTCAAGGACGCGGCGATCCGGGCGATCCAGAACGGCGAGACCAAATACACCGACGTCGCCGGCACGCTGGCGCTGCGCCGCGCGGTGGCCGAAAAGTTCAAGCGCGACTCGGGGATCGACTACAAGCCGGAGGAGATCATCATCTCCACCGGCGGCAAGCAGGTGATCTTCAACGCCATGGTGGCGACGCTGAACGCCGGCGACGAGGTGATCATTCCTTCGCCGTGCTGGGTCAGCTACCCGGATATCGTCAGCCTCGCCGATGGCAAGCCGGTGATCGTGCCGTGCGGCCAGAACAACGGGTTCAAGCTGCGGGCGGAAGACCTTGAGGCCGCGATCACGCCGCGGACAAAATGGTTCATGCTGAACAACCCGTGCAACCCGACGGGCGCCGCGTATTCGGCCGAGGACCTGCGGGCGATCTGCGACGTGCTGCTGCGGCACCCGGATGTGTGGATCTTCACCGACGACATCTACGAAAAGCTCGCCTACGACGGTTTCAAGCCGGCGACCATCGTGCAGGTGGAGCCGAAGCTGCGCGACCGCACGATCACGATGAACGGCTGCTCCAAGGCCTACGCGATGACCGGCTGGCGCATCGGTTTCGCCGGCGCGCCGCTGGCGATGACCAAGGCAATGGACAAGCTGCAGAGCCAGTCCACCAGCAACACCAGCAGCATCAGCCAGGCCGCGGCGATCGAGGGGCTGACCGGACCGCAGGATTTCATCGGCGAGATGGTCGCGGTGTACAAGACGCGTCGCGACCTCGTCGTGGACATGCTGAACAAGGCGGCAGGAATCAATTGCCACAAGCCGGAAGGCGCGTTCTACGTGTTTCCGTCGGTGCATGGCTGCATCGGCAAGACCTCGGCGGGTGGTGCGAAGATCACCGACGACGAGAGTTTTGTGATCGCGTTGCTGGAGGAGCAGGGCGTCGCCGCCGTGCACGGCTCGGCGTTCATGTATCCGGGCCATTTCCGCATCAGCTACGCGACGGATACCGAGAGCCTGCGCGAAGCCTGCCGCCGGATACAGGTGTTCTGCGAAGGCCTGCACTGAGGCGATGCCCGGCTTCGCCAAGCGGCTGCAAAAGGCCCGCGTCGCGCCGACAGTGCAACTGACTGTTCGTGCGCGGGAATTGCGTGATGCCGGCGCCAACGTCGTCACGCTGACCATCGGCGAGCCGGATTTCGCGACGCCGCTGCACGCGATCGAAGCGGGGCACGCAGCCGCGTTGCGCGGCGACACGAAATACCCGCCGCAGGACGGCACGCGGGCGCTGAAACAGGCGGTGCAGCGCAAATATGTGCGCGAGCACGGGCTCGAGTACGGGCTCGACCAGATCGTCGTCGGCAACGGCGCCAAGCAGGTGATCTACGACGCGCTGCTGGCGACAGTCGAAGATGGCGACGAGGTGCTGATCCCGACGCCGTTCTGGTCGGCCTACGCGCTGATGACGCATATCGTGGGCGGCACGCCGACTTTCGTGAGCTGCCCGCAGAACAACGGGTTCAAGCTCCGGCCGGACGACCTCGACGCTGCGATCACGCCGCGCACGCGATGGCTGTTCCTGAACTTTCCGAACAACCCGAGCGGAGCGGCGTGCTCGCGGGCTGAGTTGGCTGCGCTTGGTGAGGTGATGCTGAAGCATCCGGACGTCTGGATCCTGTCCGACGACATGTACGAACACCTCGTCTACGACGGATTCGACCGCGCGACGCTGGCGGCGGTTGAGCCGCGCCTGAGCGACCGGGTGCTGACCGTGTCCGGCGTCTCGAAGACCTACGCGATGACCGGCTGGCGTATCGGCTTCGGCGTCGGGCCGAAGAATTTGATTCGCGCGATGGCGAACACGCAGGGACAGGTGACGGCGGGCGTGTCCACGGTCGGGCAGGCCGCCGCGGTGGCGGCGCTCGACGGGCCGCAGGACTTGGTGGCCGAGCGGGCAGACATCTATCGGCGGCGGCGCGATCTTGTCGTGGATATGTTGAACGCGATTCCGGGCATTGCCTGCCACCGGCCGGAGGGCGCGTTCTACGTGTTCCCCAACGTCGCCGGCTGCCTCGGCCGCGTGACGGCGGGGGGCCGCAAGCTGGCGACGGACGAGGATGTTGCCCTCGCCCTGCTGGACGAACAGCATGTGGCGACCGTGTTCGGCGCGGCGTTCGGCATGAGCCCGTATCTGCGCATCAGCTACGCGACCGACGAGGCGAGCCTGGAGGAAGGCTGCCGGCGCATTGCGCGCTTCGTCGAGGGGCTGCGGTGAGAGCGGCTACCTGATCTCCTGCCGCGCGAGGAAGTCGCGCAACACGGCGACCAGCCGCGGAATGTCGGTGAAGCGGTAGTTGTTGAACGGCTGCATCGGCTGCCCGGTCGGCCCCGGCGCGTCGGCCACCAGCGTCGTGTCGATGTATTCCACGACGCCTGGATCTTCGATCACGTGCAGATGCGTGCCGGCGCGGTCGGTGGCGAGGATCGCGGGATTGCTGTGCACGAGGCCCGGCACCTTGGTGAAATAGCCGATCTTGTGTTGCAGCGTGCCGTGATGCGCGAAGTAGGCGCGGCAATGTGCCGCCAGATGGATGCTGTCGAGCAGGTCGCAGCCGATGCCCATGAAGATGCGCTCGGCGACGGATGCGCCGAGGCGTGCGGCGAGTTGTGCCACCAGCGCGTGCGCGAACGCCTGTTCCTGGGCGATGGTGCGCTCGTTGGCGGCGCGGTCGTAGCCGCGATTGGTCGCGTAGTCGTTGGGGCGCGAGAAGCCGTCGATGACGAGGCCGGCGTTGTCCTCGCGCAGCAGCGCCTCGCCGATGGCGATGAGTGCGTCGAGCATGTTCGTCGCCGTGCGGTCGCGCAGGCGCACGCTGAGCCAGATCAGCGGCACGGATTGCGTGCGGGCGAGGAACTCGCGCACGCCGCGGCTGGCGCGCTGGTCGGCGACGCGGCGGATGCGGTCGCGCACGGTGCGCGACACCACCTTGCCGCCGGCGGCGAACGGCAGCACGCGGCGCGGATCGAGGTTCGGCAGATCGCGCGGCACCACGGCGGTGACCGCGAGCCCCGAGTGGTTGTCGAAGATCGCTGTCAGCGGTGCGATCGGCTGGTGCGTGGCGAGCACGGTCACACGCGCGCAGCGGGCCAGCACGGCCTCCAGCGCGCCAAGCTGGTTCCAGACATGGTGCGCGTAGTTGACGTCGCCGGTGACGAGCACCGGTGCCAGCGGTTCTGCGCCATCTGCGCCGCGGGCGGCGAGCAGCGCCACCGCCCGCTCCGCCGCGGCCGCGTCGACGTTCCAGTGTCCGCCCTGGACATGCACCACCACGCGGTGCCGCGGCAGCACCACCGAGCACAGCGGATGCGTGAAGCCGACGCGGGCGCCGGCGAGAACAATGTCGGGACGACCCTGCACGCTGAAGAACACGGTCTTGTCCTCCAGCATCACCGAATGCACGGAGCGTAGCGCAACACCGGCCTGCGGCAACCGGATCTCGAACCAGCCCTGCATTGCCAGATCGCGCTGATGGTTCCGCAATACCCGGTCTTCTGCGAGGATCGGGTTGTGCAACTCGTCGAGCCGGCATAGCAGGTGGTCGAGCAGCGGCACGTCTCGGCAGAGCGCGAACAGCTCCGCCCCGAACGACTCCGGCGCAAACTCCAAGACCCGCCAGGACCCGCTCATCCGTCGCGCTTGCGCAGCACGAACAGGGTGGACCGCCACAGCGCGTTCGGCCCGACCGAAAGGTCTTCGACCAGTTCGACCGGCTCGCAGCCGTGCTCGGCGGCGATGGCGAACACCGCGGATTGCGGCAGCACATGCCGGTCGTCATACGGGGTCGCCGCCGGCGGGCGCGCGAGGTCGGCGGCGGTATAGCCGTAACCATAAGCGTAGGTCGGAAGCTGAAAGATCGCGACGCCGCCGGGCCGGAGCTGCGCGAACGCACGCGCCAGCGCGCGCGCGATCAGCGGCGGCGGACTGTGTTGCAGTGCGTGAAAGCTGCACCAGAGATCGAACGCCTCGGTCATGCCGAACCGCAGATCGTCGGCCGGCCGCAGTGCCAGATTGGCAATGCCCCCCCGCTGCGCAGCGGCAAGCTGCACCGCCGAAGCATCCGAGGCGGCGAGGCGCGACACCATCCCGGCCAGATGCCGCGTGACGCGCCCGGCGCCGCAGCCGAGTTCAAAGCCGTCCGCCGCGTCGGGCAGGCGCAGCCCGTTGCGGTGCAGGCACGCGGCCACATCCGCGGCCTGCTGCACGCCGTCGTCGTCCGACGGTGCGACACCATCCCAAGCAGCACCAACCGTCGCGAGCAGCCGCAATGCCGTCGCGTCGTCGGTATGCCGCAGCACCTCCACCGGCGGCGCATCGGCGCGCACCAGTTTGGGGCGGAGAAGGAGAATCTGCTCGAACTCCAGGCTGTTGAAGAATGCCGCGCGCAGCCGCCCGACCGTGCCGTAGGCCAGCGCATGGTGCAGCATTTCCGCACTCTCGGGCGCGCGGCCGAGGATCAGCCGGTAGGCCAGATGGACGGCCGCCTCCGTCAGCGGTGCGTCCATGCCGGGAGTGTCGCCGCTCAACTGACCACGATGCGCGGGAAGGCCGGCGCCTTGCCGGGTTCCGCCGGGTTCACCTTGGCCCAGACGCGCTGCGCGATCGCGCCGAAGGCGCGCGCCGCCTCGCTGTCCGGCGCCGCCGCGACGATCGGGGTGCCGGCGTCGCTCGCCGTGCGGATGTCGATCAGCAGCGGCACCTCGCCGAGGAATTCGATGCCCGACCGGTGCGCCTCGGCCTTCGCGCCGCCGTGGCCGAAAATCTCGGCGCGATGGTTGCAGTTCGGGCAGCAGTAATAGGACATGTTCTCGATCAGCCCGAGCACCGGCACCCGCGTCTTCTCGAACATCTTCACCCCGCGCCGCGCGTCGAGCAGGGCGATGTCCTGCGGCGTGGAGACGATCACGGCGCCGGCCAGCGCCACGCGCTGCGCCATGGTCAGTTGCGCGTCGCCCGTGCCCGGCGGCATGTCGACGATCATGATGTCGAGCGGCCCCCATTCGACCTGCCCCATCATCTGCTCCAGCGCGCCCATCACCATCGGCCCGCGCCAGATCATCGGGGTCTCTTCCTCCACGAGGAAGCCGATCGACATGGCTTTGAGGCCCCAGGCGGCGAGCGGGATCATCTTGTCGCCGCGCACCTCCGGCTTGCGGTTCAGGCCCAGCATGCGGGGCAGGCTCGGGCCGTAGATGTCGGCGTCCAGCAGCCCGACGCGCAGCCCCATCTGCGCCAGCGCCACCGCGAGGTTGACGGCGGCGGTGGATTTGCCCACGCCGCCCTTGCCGGAGGCGACGGCGACGATGGCCTTCACGTCGGCGAGCAGATGCGGCTTGGCCTGCGCCGCGCCGTGCGCGTGGCCATGGCCGTGACCTTGCGCGGCGGGGGCGGGCGCTGCCTTCTGGGTGTGCGCGGTCAGCACGGCAGTGGCGTTCTGCACCCCCGGCTGGCGCGCCAGATGCGCCTCCGCCGCCGCCCGCACCGGCTCCATCTGCGGCGCCCGGGCGCGGTCGGTCAGCAGGCTGAGGTGCACCAGCCCGCCGCGGACCTCGATCGCCTCGACCAGCCCGGCGGTGACGATGTCGCGGCCGGAAACCGGGTCCGCGATGTCGCGCAGGGCCTCGCGCAGCGAGTCCTGGGTGGGGACAGTGCTCATTCGCTTGAAAACCCTCCGGGCTTGGTCAATATGCAGCGTGTCGCGGCAGCGATATGGCGCCCTGGCGTCGCCATGCCAATGGCGACCCTGTTTCGGTCTTCCGTCCCGTGGGGTCCGGGGCCGCCAAGCAGCACCGCTCCGGTCCCGGCGCGGTGCACGATCCCGTGACGAAACTTAAGGAGCAGGCCGACTCGATGCCTTGGAACAGTGGCGGCCCCGGCGGACCGAGTCCGTGGGGAACTCCCGGCGGGCCGCCGGGCGACGGGCAACGGCCGGGCGGGGGCGGCCCGGGCAGCCCGTGGGGTGATCGCGGCAACGGGCGCGGCAACAACGGCGGCAACGGCGGCGGTCGCGGACCAGGGGGCGGGCAGATCCCGCCGGACCTGGACGAATTGATCGCGCGCGCCCAGGGGTTCGTGCGCGGGTTGCTGCCGCCGGGATTCGGTGGCCGCCGCAACGGCGGCGGCGGTGGCGGCCCTGGCCGCGGCCGCGGCGGGCTCGGCCTGCTGCTGGTGATCGTGGCTGTTGTCGTGGTGTGGATTGCCAGCGGCGTCTACCGCGTGGAACCGGACGAGCAAGGCGTGGTGCTGCGGTTCGGGGCGTTTCACGCCACGAGCTATCCCGGGCTGAACTATCACCTGCCCTGGCCGATCGAGAGCGTGCTGACCCCACCCGTCACCCGCATCAATCGCGTCGAGATCGGCTACCGCTCCGGTGCGGCGGACACGCGCATCGAGTCCGGGCGCGACTCCGCCGGCCGCGACGTGCTCGAAGAAAGCCTGATGCTGACCGGCGACGAGAACATCATCGACATCGACTTTGCCGTGTTCTGGCGCATCCGCGACGTCAGCGCCTACCTGTTCAGCACCCGCAACCCCGACTACACGGTCAAGCAGGCCGCCGAGAGCGTGATGCGCGAAGTGATCGGCCGCACCCCGATCCAGCCGGCGCTCACCGAGGGCCGGGCTGCGATCGAAACCGGCGTGCTCAAGGGCGTGCAGGCGATCCTCGACCAGTACGGCACCGGGGTGGAGATCACCCAGGTGCAGTTGCAGAAGGTGGACCCGCCCGCCGCCGTGATCGACAGTTTCCGCGATGTGCAGCGCGCCAACACCGATGCCGACCGCATGCGCAACGAGGCCGAGAGCTTCCACAACGACATCGTGCCGCGTGCCCGTGGCGATGCGGCCCAGGTCGTCGCGGCGGCCGATGCCTCGCGGCAGGCCGCGGTCGCGGAATCGACCGGGCAGGCGCAGCGCTTCCTCTCGGTGCTGAAGGCCTACGACGCCGCCAAGGACGTGACGCTGACGCGCCTGTACATCGAGACGATGCAGGACATCCTGAGCCATACGACCAGCGTGATCGTGGACCAGGGGCTGCAGGGCGTGGTGCCCTACCTGCCGCTCGGCGACCTCGGCCGTGCGCCGCCGAAGGCCGCTCCGATCGCTCCCACGTCCAGCACGGGAGAGATCAAATGAGGGGCTCCACCATCGCCGCCATCGCCGCGGTCTTCGTTATTGCCCTGTTCGCCAGTTCGGCCCTGTTCACGGTCGGCCAGACCGAGCAGGTGCTGATCACCCAGTTCGGCGAGCCGGTACGGGTGATCACCCAGCCCGGCCTGCACGCCAAGCTGCCGCTGCTGCAAACCGTGATCCCGTTCGACCGGCGCCTGCTGGACTACGACGTGCCGGCCGAGGAAGTGATCCTCGGCGACCAGCGCCGGCTGATCGTGGACAGTTTCGCCCGTTTCCGCATCGTCGATCCGCTGAGCTACTTCCAGGCCGTCGGCCCAACCGAGGACGGCATCCGCGCGCGGCTGAACTCCGTGGTGTCCTCGGCGCTGCGCCGGGTGCTCGGCAACGAACAACTGCTGAACGTGCTTTCCTCGCAGCGCGGGCGCATCATGGGGCTGATCCGCGACGAGGCGAACCGGGAGATGAAGAATTTCGGTGTGACGGTGGAGGATGTGCGCATCCGCCGTGCCGACCTGCCGGAAGAGAACACGCAGGCGGTGCTGGCCCGCATGAAGTCCGAGCGCGAACGGATCGCCACCCAGGCGCGCGCCGAGGGTGCCGAGGCGTCCGCGCGCATCCGCGCCAATGCCGAGCGCGAGCGCACCGTGCTGCTTGCCGAGGCGCGCGCCACCGCCGAAAAGCTGCGGGGCCAGGGCGAGGCGCAGTCGATCGCGATCTATGCCGACGCCTACGAGCGCGACCAGTCGTTCTTCCGGACGTGGCGGACCTTGCAGGCCTATAAGGACGCGTTCGCCGGCGGCAATTCGCGGCTGGTGATGACGCCCGGTGACGACTTCCTCAAACTGTTGAGCCATCGTCCGACCGTTGGCGAAATGACGACCGGAGCGGTTCCGGGCGCCGCTGCCCCGCCGCCTGCCGCCGCACCGCCTGCCGCCCCGTCGCAATGACGGTCCGCCCCGCCGGGCCGGTTGTCCCGGCGGGGCGCCCGACCATGTTTGAGTGGATTTCCAGGGAACCTCCGCCCATGCCACCCGCAGATCGCCGTTCCAAGACACTCCGCACCGTGCGTGCCATGACCTTCGTCGTGGCGGCCGCGCTGATGCTGCCTGCCGTGGCCGGCTTCGTGCCGGCGGCGCAGGCCCGCCCGGCACCGGACAGTTTCGCCGACCTCGCGGCACGGCTGCTGCCGGGGGTGGTGAACATCTCCTCCAGCCAGACGGTCACCGCGCAGAACGGCGACCATCCCGGCGTCGGGCCGGAGGTGCCGCTGTTCCCGCCGGGCTCGCCGTTCGAGCAGTTCTTCAAGGACTTCATGGAGCGCAACAAGCGCCAGGGCCACGGCGATGCGCCGCCGCGCAAGATGCAGAGCCTCGGGTCCGGCTTCATCATCGACCCGGCCGGCATCGTGGTGACCAACAACCACGTCATCGACGGCGCCGACGAGATCACCGTCACGCTGCAGGACGGCACCTCGCTGAAGGCCACGCTGGTCGGCCGCGACGAGCGCACCGACCTCGCGGTGCTGAAGGTGACGCCGGAGAAGCCGCTGCCGTCCGTCGCGTTCGGCGATTCGGACGCCTCGCGCGTCGGCGACTGGGTGTTGGCGATCGGCAACCCGTTCGGCCTGGGCGGCACCGTGACGGCCGGCATCGTCTCGGCGCGCGGCCGCGACATCAACCAGGGACCTTACGATAATTTCATCCAGACCGACGCCGCCATCAACCGCGGCAACTCGGGCGGCCCGCTGTTCAACATGGACGGCGAGGTGATCGGCATCAACACCGCGATCTATTCGCCGTCCGGCGGCTCGATCGGCATCGGCTTCTCGATCCCGGCGAACCTGGCGAAGACCGTGGTGGCGCAGCTTCGCCAGTTCGGCCACGCCAAGCGCGGCTGGCTCGGCGTGAAGATCCAGCAGGTGACGCCCGACATCGCCGAGAGCCTGGGGCTCAAGGACCCGAGCGGCGCGCTGGTGGCCGGCGTCGAAGGCAACGGCCCGGCCGAAAAGGCGAAGATCCGCAACGGCGACATCATCCTGAAGTTCAACGACCAGGACGTGAAGGAGATGAAGTCACTGCCGCGCGTGGTGGCCGAGACCGACATCAACAAGCAGGTGCCGGTGACGGTGTGGCGCGACGGCAAGGAAGTGACGCTGCAGGTGACGGTGGGCGAACTGCCGGAGGAGCAGCAGGCGGCGGCGGCGGTGGTGCCCGACAAGCCGGCGGAAGCCCAGAAGACGCTGGAACTGTCGGCGCTGGGCCTGACGCTGTCGGCGATCACGCCGGACGCGCGCGACAAGTTCTCGATCGCGCAGGACCAGAAGGGCGTGCTGATCACCGATGTCGGCCAGGGCACGCCGGCCGCCGACCGTGGCCTGAAGGCGGGCGACGTGATCGTCGAGGTCCAGCAGGAGGAGGTCTCGACCCCCTCGGACGTGCAGGATCGCGTCGAGAAAGTGAAGAAGGCCGGCCGCGGCTCGGTGCTGATGCTGGTGCAGAGCGGCGACGGCCTCCGCTGGGTGCCGCTCGCGGTGACGGGCGACCAACGCAAGCCGGGGTAGCCACGACGTATCGCCCGCCCCTCGCCGGCATCGCCGGCGGGGGATTGCTACCCGCCGCTGACGATCTCGCTGAGCCGATACCCCTGCGCGAACAGCAGGGCGCGCAGGTTGCCGTGGTCGACGCGGGCGCGGGCGGCGGTGGCGACGATCGGTTTGGCGTGGAAGGCGACGCCGAGACCGGCTTCCTGGATCATCGCCAGATCGTTGGCGCCGTCGCCCACCGCCAGCGTTGCCGCCAGTTTCAGGTTCCGCGCGGCGGCCAGCTCACGCAACGTCGCCAGCTTGGCGTCGCGGTCGAGGATCGGCTCTCCGACCTCGCCGGTCAGCCGGGCGCCGTCGTCGAGCAGAACATTGGCGCGGTGCACGTGAAAGCCCAGCAGTTCCGCCACCCGGCCGGTAAAGTAGGAAAAACCGCCGGAGACCAGCGCCGTCGTTGCGTTGTGCCCCCGCATGGTAGCGACCAGTTCGCGGGCGCCGGGGGTCAGGCGGGTGCGGGCCCAGGTCTTTTCCAGCGCGTCCAGCCCCAATCCCTGCAACATGCTGACCCGCAGCCGCAGGGCCTCGGAAAAGTCGATTTCGCCGTTCATGCTGCGCTTGGTGATGGCAGCGATTTTTTCCTTGAGCCCGGCATACCCGGCCAGTTCGTCCAGCGTCTCGCTGGTGACGATGGTGCTGTCCATGTCCGCCACCAGTAGCCCCTTGCGGCGGCCGCGCGCCTTGGTCGCGATCGCGTCGATCGGCGCGCCTTCCAGCGCGGCTTCGACCCTCGCCATGTCGGGTGCGGCCGGGCAGGGGATGTCGGCGGCCTCGCCCGGGGAGAGGATATCGGGCGCGCCGCCTTGGACCGCGGCGCGCACGCGGGCGATGACGGCGGCGGACAGCGTCGTGGCGGTGCGGTCGGCGACCAGGGTCAGCACATGGCTCATGCCCGCCGTATGCGGTGGGCGAGGGCAGGGTGCAAGCCATGGCTGAACTGCCAGGAGCGCTCATCGTCGCCGGCCCGACCGCCAGCGGCAAGTCGGCGCTGGCGCTCGACCTCGCCGAGCAACTCGGCGGCGTCGTCATCAACGCCGATTCCATGCAGGTCTATTCCGAACTCCGCATCCTGACGGCACGCCCGTCGCCGGAGGACGAGGCGCGCGTGCCTCATCGCCTCTATGGCGTGCGCCCGGCGGCGGCGGCGGGCAGCGCCGCATGGTGGCGCGCGGCGGCACTCGCCGAGATGGCGGAAGCCCGTGCCGCCGGTCTCCTGCCGATCCTGTGCGGCGGCACCGGCCTGTATTTTTCCGCCATCACCGACGGACTGGCGGAAATCCCGGACTGCGGCGAGGACGCACGGGCCGAAGCGCGGAGGATCCTGGCCGAGGACGGGCCGATTGCTCTGCACGGCGCGTTGGCGAAAGTCGATCAGGCAAGCGCCGCGCGGTTGCGGCCCAGCGACAGCCAGCGCGTCGCCCGTGCCTGGGAGGTGTGGCGCGGCACCGGCCGCGGCCTCGCGGCATGGCAGGCGGCCGGCGGCGCGGTGCCGGCGCCATGGCGCTTCTCCGCCATCCTGCTCGACCCGCCGCGCGAGGAACTCCGGGCCGCCATCGCCACGCGATTTTCCGCCATGCTCGCGGCCGGCGCGCTGGAGGAGGCGCGGGCGCTGCTGGCGCTTGGGCTGGACCCGGCCCTGCCAGCGATGCGGGCGCATGGCGTGCCCGAACTCGCGGCGTATTTGCGTCTAGACATATCTTTGGCCGAGGCTTCGCGCCGTGCGGAACTGGTCACGGGGCAGTACACCAAGCGGCAAGCGACATGGTTTCGTCACCGCCAGTTGGCCGCACCGGAGCGCGCGCATACGATCCATGCGCGGACCGCGGGCCTGGCGCAATTTTCAGAAAGAAACAGGGCTGCTCTGCTCAATTTTACGCAAGCCGCCGGTTGACGTGCCGCACTGCAACAGATTATGGGTGCCTGCATGAGCACGATCGCCCCCACCGCCCCAAGCCCCGAAACCGCCACCCTGTCCGGCGCGGAAGTCCTGCTGCGCGCGCTCAAGGACCAGGGCGTCGAGGTCATCTTCGGCTATCCGGGCGGCGCGGTATTGCCGATCTATGACGCGATCTTCCAGCAGAACGCGATCCGCCACATCCTGGTGCGGCACGAGCAGGCGGCGGTGCATGCGGCGGAAGGCTACGCGCGCTCGACCGGCCGGGTCGGCTGCGTGCTGGTGACCAGCGGGCCGGGTGCGACCAACGCGGTGACCGGCCTCGTCGACGCGCTGATGGACAGCATCCCGATCGTCTGCCTGACCGGGCAGGTGCCGACGCATCTGATCGGCAACGACGCGTTCCAGGAAGCCGACACCACCGGCATCACCCGCCCGGCCACCAAGCACAACTACCTGGTCAAGCGCAGCGAGGATCTTGCGCGCGTGGTGCACGAGGCATTCTACGTGGCCCGCACCGGCCGGCCCGGCCCGGTGGTGGTCGACCTGCCGAAAGACATCCTGATCGGCAAGGCGCCGTACCATGCGCCGGCGACCACGCCGCACCGCAGCTACCGGCCGCAGACCGAACCCGACGCCGGCCAGATCGCCCGTGCCGTCGCGCTGCTGAAATCGGCCAAGCGGCCGGTGATCTATACCGGTGGCGGCGTGATCAACGCGGGCGACGCGGCCTCGGCGGCGTTGCGCAAGCTCGTGCGGCTGACCGGCTTCCCCTGCACCAGCACGCTGATGGGGCTCGGCGCCTATCCGGCCAACGACCCGCAGTTCCTCGGCATGCTGGGCATGCACGGCACGTACGAGGCCAACCTCGTCATGCACGGCTGCGACGTGATGCTGAACGTCGGCGCGCGGTTCGACGACCGGGTGACCGGGCGGCTCGCTTTGTTCAGCCCAGGCTCGAAGAAAATCCATATCGACATCGACCCGTCCAGCATCAACAAGAACGTGCCGGTGGACGTGCCGGTGGTGGCCGACGCGGCGCGCGCGCTGGAAGCCCTGATCGCGGCATGGGAGGCCGACACGACGCAGCCGGACCGGCCGGCGCTGGCCGAGTGGTGGCGGCAGATCGATGCGTGGCGCGGCAAGGACAGCCTGCGCTACCGCCAGCCGCGCGAAAAAGGGTCCATCATCAAGCCGCAATACGCGATCCAGCGGCTGTACGAGATCACCCGCAACCTCGGGCGAGAGATCTTTATTTCCACCGAAGTCGGCCAGCACCAGATGTGGGCGGCGCAGTTCTTCAAGTTCGATCAGCCGAACCACTGGATGACCAGCGGTGGGCTCGGCACGATGGGCTACGGGCTGCCGGCGGCGATGGGTGCGCAAATCGCGCATCCGGACGCGCTGGTGATCGACATCGCCGGCGAAGCTTCCATTCTCATGAACATTCAGGAAATGAGTACCGTTGCCCAGTACCGGCTGCCCGTGAAAGTGTTCATCCTGAACAACCAGTACATGGGCATGGTGCGGCAGTGGCAGGAACTGCTGCATGGCGGCCGCTACTCGGAAAGCTATTCCGAGGCGCTGCCGGATTTCGTCAAGCTCGCCGAGAGTTTCCATGGCGTCGGGCTGCGCGCCAACAGCGTCGATGAGCTGGACGACGTGATCCACGCGATGCTCGCCAGCCCCAAGGCGGTGATTGCGGACATTGCGGTCGACCAGAAGGAAAACTGCTTCCCGATGATCCCGAGCGGGGCGGCGCACAACGAGATGATTCTCGGGCCCGAACACGAGCACGAAGCGGGGGCCGAGCCCTCCGGCGTGACCGACGACGGGCTGGCGCTCGTCTGAAGATAGCCACCCCTCCCGCAAGGCGAGGGGGACGGCCTGCCTCCTTTGGTTTCCGGATCCGTCATGCCAAGCATTGACACGACCTACCGCTCCGCGACGATTTCCGTGCTGGTGGACAACGAGGCGGGTGTCCTCGCCCGCGTCATCGGCCTGTTTTCCGGCCGCGGCTACAACATCGACAGCCTGACCGTCGCGCCGGTCGACGACAGCGGCATGCGCAGCCGCATCAATGTCGTCACCAGCGGCACGCAGATGGTGATCGAGCAGATCAAGGCGCAGCTCGACCGGCTGGTGCCGGTGCATCGGGTCTCCGACCTGACGCAGCAGGGGCCGCATCTGGCGCGGGAGATGGCGTTGATCAAGGTGATCGCCGACGCCTCCGACAAGCGGGCCGAGGTGTTGCGGCTGGCCGATGCGTTCCGCGCCCGGGTGATGGACGCGACGGTGGAGAGTTTCGTCTTCGAGTTGACGGGCACGACCGAGAAGCTGGACGCGTTCCTGGATCTGATGCGTCCGCTGGGTCTTGCGGAAGTATCGAGAACCGGCGTCGCCGCAATGGCGCGCGGGAAGACGGTGATCTGATGTATCGGGATGCAAGGGCCGCCGGCCCTTGTCGGATCCAGGGCAGAGCCCTGGCCTTGTTTTTGTTAGGGGACCAGTAGGATGCGCGTTTACTACGACCGCGATGCGGACGTGAACCTGATCAAAGGAAAAAAGGTCGCGGTCATCGGCTATGGCAGCCAGGGCCACGCCCACGCCAACAATTTGAAGGATTCCGGCGCGGCCGACGTCGTGGTCGGCCTGCGCGCCGGCTCGGCCGGTATCGCCAAGGCCGAGGCGGCGGGGCTGAAGGTGGTGGACCCGGCCGAGGCGGCGAAATGGGCCGACGTGATCATGGTGCTGACGCCCGACGAAGGGCAGGGCGACCTGTATCGCGACAAGCTGCACGCCAACATGAAGCCCGGCGCGGCGCTGGCCTTCGCGCATGGCCTCAACATCCATTTCAACCTGATCGAGCCGCGTGCCGACATCGACGTGTTCATGATCGCGCCGAAGGGCCCAGGCCACACGGTGCGCAGCGAGTATCAGCGCGGCGGCGGCGTGCCCTGCCTCGTTGCAGTGGCGCAGAACCCGTCCGGCAATGCGCTGGAGATCGCGCTGAGCTATGCCTCCGCCATCGGCGGCGGCCGCGCCGGCATCATCGAGACCAGCTTCAAGGAAGAATGCGAGACCGACCTGTTCGGCGAGCAGGTGGTGCTGTGCGGCGGCCTTGTGGAACTGATCCGCGCCGGCTACGAGACGCTGGTGGATGCGGGCTACGCGCCCGAGATGGCATATTTCGAGTGCCTGCACGAAGTGAAGCTGATCGTCGACCTGATCTACGAGGGCGGCATCGCCAACATGAACTATTCGGTCAGCAACACGGCCGAATACGGCGAATACGTCACCGGCCCGCGCATTATCACGGCCGAGACCAAGGCGGAGATGAAGCGGGTGCTGGAGGATATCCAGAGCGGCCGGTTCGCGCGCGACTGGATGCTGGAGAACAAGGTCAACCAGGCGAGCTTCAAGGCCACCCGCCGCCGCAATGCCGAACATCCGATCGAGCAGGTGGGCGAGAAGCTGCGCGCGATGATGCCGTGGATCGCCAAGAACAAGCTGGTCGACAAGGCGAAAAACTGAGCAGGCGAAGGGCAGGGGCCGTGAGGCCCCTGCACCCCATCAGTTAATCGGGGGATTGCAAAGGCTTTGCCTTTGCCGGGGTCCAGGGGCAGCGCCCGTGGCCTGCCTTCGATTCCCGGAGCCGCCGCCCGCTACTTCGCGGCGGCGGTCTTGATCTTGGCCTTCTTCGGCGCTGGCACCGGCACCGGGCATTCCACCAGATCGATCGGCTGCACCAGCGGCTTGGCGGTGGCATAGCTGACCAGATCCTGGCTGTCCTTCAGCGCCAGCACCTCGTCGAACATCTTGATGTGCTCATCACAGAACAGCGTGCCGCGCGTCAGCGCGTCCTGCGACTGCGAGTTGGCGAGCGAGGTGATGTAGTCGTCGTGCGCGTGCTCCCGGCTGGTGCGGGCGGTGCGCGAGAAATAGGTGTTGAGCCCCTTCTCGCTGCCCTGCAGGTCGGGGCGGAAGCGCATGACGAAGGCGTTGTAGCGCTCCTGCGCCTGGCAATCGATGGCGATCACCATGAGCTCGCTTTTGAGCCCGGCAACGTCGAACGCCGCCTTTTCGGCGGTGCGCATGCAGGGTTGCGATTGCGCCAGCGTCTGACTCGCGGTGCCGGCGAGCAGGGCGGCGGCGACAAGGGACGAAAGCAAGGGACGCATGAGTCACTCCGGGCCGGGGGTGATAATGCAGCCAGCATACGCCGACCGATCAGAATCTGCTGTAGGTAAACGTCCTAACGCGCAGATTTGCAACCGAGTTTTTGGCCGGCGTGTCTTCCGCGCGCCACCCCCTCGCCGCCCGACGTGGCCGGAGGCGAGGTTTCATTCATCATAAACGATTGCCGCCGCGTCGGCCAAGCGGCTGCGGACCGTCCGAGGGGGCTTGCAAACGCCTAGGGTCTGCTATGCTCTTGCTTCGTCACGATCGCGCCACCGGACCGAGGCCTCATGCAGCTCAGCTCTTCCGACCCGTTCCGCGACTATGATCCCGGGGCCTATTTCTGCGAACTGACCAGCCAGCGCGCCGACGACCAGGGGACGGCCGGGGCGGTAAAGGCGCGGATCGGCATGATCGGCCTCGACGCGCTGCGTGCCCGCGCCTCGGCCGCGGAAACCGAGCTGATCAATCTCGGCATCACCTTCACCGTCTATTCCGAGGCGAGCGCGATCGACCGCATCCTGCCGTTCGACTGCATCCCGCGCGTGATCACCGGCAGCGAGTGGCGGCAGTTGGAAGCGGGGGTGAAGCAGCGCGTGGCCGCACTGAACGCGTTCCTGCACGACATCTACCATGCCGGCCGCATCGTGCAGGACGGGGTGATCCCCGGCGACCTCGTGTTCGGCAATTCCAACTACCGGCCGGAGATGAAGGACTTCCCGGTCCGCTTCGGCACCTACGTGCATATCTGCGGCATCGACATCGTGCGTGACGCCGCCGGCACCTTCATGGTGCTGGAGGACAATGCCCGCACCCCATCCGGCGTTTCGTACGTGGTGGAAAACCGGCATTTGATGTCGCGCGCCTTCCCCGACCTGATGGCCGGCATCCGGCTGCGACCGGTCGACGATTACGGCCGCCGCCTGCTGTCGGCGATGACCGACATCGCACCGGAGGGGGTCAGCGACCCGCAGGTCGTGCTGCTCTCGCCCGGCATCTACAACTCCGCCTATTTCGAGCACGTGTTCCTGTCGCGGGAGATGGGGGTGCCGCTGGTCGAGGGCGCCGACCTGACCGTGGAAGACGACCGGGTGTGGATGCGTACCACCGCCGGCCGGCGCGCGGTGCACACGATCTATCGCCGCATCAGCGACGAATTCCTCGACCCGACCGTGTTCCGCCCCGAGTCGATGCTCGGCGTGCCGGGCCTGCTCAGCGCCTGGCGGCGCGGCAACGTGACGCTGGCGAACGCAGTCGGCACCGGCGTTGCCGACGACAAGGCGGTGTACGCGTACATGCCGCGCATCATCAAATACTACCTCAACGAAGACGCGATCCTGCCGAACGTCGAAACCCATATCTGCCGCGAGCCGGAGGGGCTGGCCTACACGCTGGCCAACCTGGAGAATCTGGTCGTCAAGCCGGTGGGCGAGTCGGGCGGCTACGGCATCACCATCGGCCCGCGCGCCACCAAGGCGCAGATCGAGGCGGCGCGCGCGGCCCTGGTCGCCGACCCGTCCAACTGGATCAGCCAGCCGGTGGTCTCGCTGTCGGTCGGGCCGACGCTGACCGAGCAGGGCATCCGCCCGCGCCATCTGGACCTGCGGCCGTTCGCGGTGACCGGGCGGGAGACCTGGGTGCTGCCGGGCGGGCTGTCGCGCGTCGCCTTGAAGGAAGGGAGTCTGGTGGTGAATTCCTCGCAGGGCGGCGGCTCCAAGGATACCTGGGTGCTCGACGACGGGAGCCGCTGAGATGGCGCGCGAAACCCCGCTGCTGGCCCGCTATGCCGAGGGCCTGTTCTGGATGGCCCGCTACCTGGAGCGGGTGGAGAACCTGGCGCGCCTCGTCGATGTGACGCAGACCTTCGAATCGCCGGGCCGCGAAGCCGAAAGCTGGCTGGCGCTGGTGCGCATCAACGCCGACGAGGAAAGCTTCTTCAAGCGCGGCCACAGCGTCGATGCCGATTCGGTGAAGCGCTTCTACCTGCTCGATGCCGGCAACGCGACCGGCATTCCGGCCAGCCTGGAGGCGGCGCGCTACAACGCGCGCACGCTGCGGCCGCTGATCTCCACCGAGATGTGGATGCACCTGAACGTGTTCCACCGCGACATGCTCTCGATCGCGCCGGACGATCTGCAGGGCGACCGGCTCAGCCGGATCTGCCGCCGGATCAAGGAGGGCGTGCAGACCCATACCGGCATCACCGAGGGCACGTTCTTCCGCGACCAGGGCTGGTTTTTCTACCAGCTCGGCCGGCTGATCGAGCGGGCCGACCAGACCACGCGGCTGCTCGACATCCGCTATCACCTGCTGGTGCCGGTGGCGGGCGAGGAGCGGCGGGTGGCGGAACTGACGCAGTGGGGTGCCGTGCTGCGCGCCGCCGCCGGCTACCACGCGTTCCGGCGCGTGGCACCGCCCGGCTTCACGCCGGACGACGTGGTCGCGTTCCTGCTGACCGACACGGCGTTCCCGCGCAGCGTGGCGCTGTGCGTCGAGCAGATGGAGTGGCTGCTGGGCCAGTTGCGCAGCCGCTACGGCTTGCGCGGCACAGTGGCGGCGCTGGAGCGGGTGGAGGAGTTGCGCGCCGGGCTGACCGGCCGCGCGGTGCAGCGGATCATTGCCGAGGGGCTGCACCAGTTCCTCGACGGCGTGCAGCGCGATCTGATCCTGCTGGCCGGCGAGATCGGCACCGCCTTCTTCCGCGACTGGCGACCGCTGGCCGAGGCGCAGTCGCAGAGCCAGACGCAGGCGGCGTAATCCGCGCGCCCGGGCCGCTGCGCTGGCGGGCCGGCCGCGCCGGCGGCACACTGCACCGATGAGCCCGCCGGAGGACTGCATGACTGCCGAGGCCTATCCCGTGACCGAGCGCAACCGCATCAAGCGGCTGGCCAAGCGCGCGACCTACGACCGCGCGGCGATCCATCCGATCCTGGACACGGCACTGCTCTGCCACATCGCCTATGTGGTCGACGGCCAGCCCTATTGCACGCCGACGGCGTTCTGGCGCGAGGGGGAGACGCTGTTCTGGCACGGCTCCTCGGCCAGCCGGATGCTGCGGGCGCAATCCGAGGGCATTCCGGTGTGCCTGACCGTGACCCACATGGACGGGCTGGTGATGGCGCGCTCCGGCTTCAACCACTCGATCAACTACCGCTCGGTGATGGCCTACGGCACCGCGCACCGGATCGAGGAGCCGGAGGAAAAGCGCCGCGCGATGGACGCGTTCGTCGAGCGCTTCTTCCCCGGCCGCAACGCAAAGCTGCGCGAGCCGACGGGGCAGGAGGTGAAGGCCACGTCGATCCTCTCGATGCAGATCGAGCAGGCGAGCGCAAAAATCCGCGCGACCGGGCCGGGCGATGAGGAAGAGGACTTTGCGCTGCCCGTGTGGGGTGGCGTGGTGCCGCTGCGCACGGTGATCGGCGCGGTGCAGGATTGCCCGCGCCTGCCCGCCGGCGTCATACCCGGCGACGACCTCGCCCCGTACCGCGACGGCCGGACGCTGGACGAAGCGTTTCTGGAGACGTACCGGCGAAGTTATGGCGGCGATCGGCAGGCCTGAGGCCGCCGGACTGGTGACTTTCTTCCTTCCGGACGCCGCGCACGCCGTGGTGTTCGCGGCGACGCTGCTGGTTGCCGCGTTGCTGCTGGGGCTCGGCGCGCTGGCCGGGGCGCGGCAGCCGGTGCTGGCCCTGGTCGCCGGCTGGGGCATCGCCGACCTCGTGCTGCTGGTCGCCGGAACGCTGTTCGGCGCGCGGCTGACCGGCACGCTCGCGGCGCTCGGGCTATGCGGCGCCGCCGGGCTGGTGGCCATCGCCAGGGGCGGGTTCGGGCAGGATGGCTGCCGCCCTGCCGGCCGGGTGCTGCTGCTGGCCGTGCCGTTCCTGGTGATCGCGGCGACGGTCTCGCCGGCCGGGTTCGACGAATACTCCCATTGGCTGCCCAACCTCGGCTACCTCGTGCTGCACGACCATCTGCCGACGCTGGCCGAGCCCAACGCGGTCTCGGTGCGGCCCGGCTACCCGCCCGGACTGACGTTCGTCGGCCTCGCGGTGTCGCGCCTCGTCGGGCACATGGCCGAGAGTGCCGGCATCGTCTGGGATGCGCTGCTGGCCGTGGCGCTCGGGGCGACGTGTGCGGAGCTGATCGGCCGCCACTGGCGCGCGGCGCCGTGGGCCGCGGCGGCGGTCGGGCTCGCCGCCGCGACGCTGCTGAGCCCGTGCTTCGAGCCGCGGCTGATGCTCTCGAACTACGGCGACCCACCGGCCGGCTACGTGACGGCGATCATGGCGGTCGGGCTGATGCGCTGGCTGGACGACGCGACCGGCGACGGCGGGGGGCGTTGGCGGACGCCGTGGATGCTGGGGTTTGCCGGCGTGGCCCTGGTCAATATCCGCCAGGACAGTCTGACCGTGTATGCGCTGGTCGCCCTCGCCGCCTTGCTGGCGGTGCTGGTCGAGCGGCGCAGGGGCGCGATGATGCCGCTGCTGGCACTGCTGCCGGCACCGTTGCTGGCGGCGGCGGTGTGGCGCTGGTACCAGGGCAGCGAAATCCCGGGCGGCGCCGCCGCGATGCTACCGCTGGCGCAGTGGCATTGGCCGCAATTCCCCGAGACGCTGGCGAGCATGGTGCAGGTGATGCTGCACCACTGGGCGCAGTTCGGCCTCCTGCTGGTGCTCGCGGGTGTCGCGGTTGCGGCGCTGGCCGCGCCGCACCGGTTCAGC
>Ga0302314_10005886_pt1 | contig 22291 bp, 19 predicted proteins | sample III_Palsa_N2_3_FD_200533 | JGI IMG/M metagenome (GOLD analysis project Ga0302314, IMG submission 200533) | Peat permafrost microbial communities from Stordalen Mire near Abisko, Sweden - III_Palsa_N2_3 | ecosystem: Environmental > Terrestrial > Soil > Palsa > Peat permafrost | place: Sweden...
AGCACCGTGACGGCGGCGGGGCCGATCACGAAGCACAGCTCGTCGGCCACCGACTCGACGGAGAACGCGGTGTGCAGCCGCGGCGACCCGGTGAGCAGCACAGACCAGCGGGCGCGGGCCATCGGCCCGAGCTGCGGCATGGCGGCGCCGCCCGCGCTGCCCGCGGCGAACAGTGTCCAGTCGGGCGCGCGCAGCTGCACGGCGGCCACCAGGCCCGCGACCGACAGCGCGAAGATCAGGCAGGCGGGCACGAGCACCCGATGCTGCCCGATCCTGTCGGTGAGCCTGCCGAGTTGCGGAGCGCAGACCGCGCTGGCGAGCGCCGAGGCCGCCGCCACGCTCCCTGCCACCCCGTAGTGGCCGGTACCCGCCGAAATGAGCAGCACCGTGCCGAGCCCGTAGGTGGCCATCGGCAGTCGGCCGATGATCCCCGCCAGGGAGAACTGCCAGGCCCGCGGTATGGCGAAGATGTCCGCGTACGGTGCCAGAAAACCTCGCGGGTTGTTCAACGCGCCCGCCTCGTCAGCACTCGTCATCGCGTGCGTGACCTCACAAAATCCATAGACAGCCCCGCGCAGCAACAGGATTTCCAGTCCTGCTGTTCCCGGTAGCGTAAGTCCCCGGTGTGACATTTGAGGGGTGCTGGTACAGTGCCGGCGAGTGCCCTGGTCCTGGTTGGATGGGAGCCATGCCGGCTTACGACGCGTTCCTGCTGCTGTCCTTCGGCGGTCCCGAGGGGCCCGATGACGTTATGCCCTTCCTCGAGAACGTCACCCGTGGCCGGGGCATCCCCGCCGAGCGCCTGGCCGAGGTGGCCGAGCACTACTACGCCGTCGGCGGGGCGAGCCCGATCAACGCCCAGTGCCGCGAGCTGCTCGCCGCCATCGCCGCGGCCGGCCTTGACTTGCCGATGTACTGGGGAAACAGGAACTGGCAGCCGTTCCTCACCGATACCGTGGCCAAGCTGGCCAACGACGGGGCCGAGCGCGTGATCGCGTTCGCCACCTCCGCCTACAGCTCCTACTCGGCATGCCGGCAGTATCTGGACGACATCGACAAGGCGGTAGCCGCGGTGGGGCCGCGGGCGCCGCGGATCGACAAGATCCGCCCGTACTTCAACCACCCCGGGTTCATCGAGCCGTTCGCGGCCAGCGTCGAGGACGCGCTCGCGAGCCTCCCCCCGCAGGCACAGGGCGGCGCCAGGCTGGTGTTCACCGCGCACAGCGTGCCGGTGGGCATGGCCGCCACGAGCGGCAGCCCCACGGCGGGAACGGCGGTCGAGGGGGTCGTTGGCGGGCGCTACGCGGCCGAGCTTGGGGAGGCCGCCCGACTTATAGCGGAACGGACCCGTGGTGGCTCGCTCCCCTTCGATCTCGTCTATCAGAGCCGCAGCGGGCCGCCGAGCGTGCCCTGGCTCGAACCCGACGTGAACGACCACCTCGCCTCGCTCGCCAAGGAGGGCGCCGCGTCAGCGGTCGTCGTGGTGCCCGTGGGGTTCGTCAGCGACCACATGGAGGTCGCGCACGACCTGGACACGGAGGCGGCGCACACGGCGGACTCGCTCGGACTGCCGTTCGCGCGGGCCAAGGCGCCTGGGTCCACGCCGCGGTTCGCGTCGATGGTCTGCGAGCTTGTGGCGGAACGGGTCTCCGGTGCGCCCGCGCTCGCCCTCGGCGACTTCGGCCCCAGTGCCTTCGTCAGCGGTGCCTTCGCCGGCGGTGCCTTCGCCAGCGCTGCGGACGCGTGCCCCGCGGACTGCTGTAGGTACACACAAGGCCGACCGGCGCGCCAGCGAGCGGAGAACACTCCATGACCGAGGCAAACGGTGCCGAGCTGCTCGCCATCGCGGTAGCCGCGGCGCGGGAGGCGGGCGAGCTGCTCGCCTCACGCGAGGGACGCGTGCTCGTGGCGGCGACGAAATCCAGCCCCACCGACGTGGTCACCGAGATGGACCGCCGGGCCGAGGACCTGATCAGGGAGCGCATCCTGGCCGCGCGGCCGGGCGACGCCATCCTCGGTGAGGAGGGCGGCCAGATCGGCGATACCGCCTCGGGCGGCGGCGTGCGCTGGGTGATCGACCCGCTCGACGGCACGGTCAACTACCTGTACGGCCTGCACGACTGGGCGGTGTCGATCGCCGCGGAGGCCGAATGGGTCCAGGGCGGGGTGGAGGGCGGGGAGGTTGGCAGAAGGATCGTCGCGGGCGCGGTGTTCGTGCCGATGCGCGGTGAACTGTTCACCGCGGTACGCGGCGGCGGCGCGTGGCTAGTTGCCTCCCGATGGAAAGGCGAGGATATCGGACCTGCGGTCTCCCGGGGGGGCGACCCCCCGTACCCCCCGGGGCAGGCCCGATGGAAAGGCGAGGATATCGGACCTGCTGGTACCACGCGGGTTCGGCTCCGCTGTCGTCCCGGCGTGCCGCTTGAGGCGGCACTGGTCGGGACCGGCTTCGGCTACCTGGCCGCACGGCGCAAGGTGCAGGGAGAGGTCGTCGCGGCGCTGCTGCCGCGGGTCCGCGACATCAGGCGCGGTGGCTCGGCCTCCGTCGACCTGTGCTCCCTCGCCGCGGGACGGCTCGACGGCTACTACGAGCGGGGCCTGAACTACTGGGATTACGCGGCGGGCGCGCTGATCGCGGTGGAGGCGGGCGCGGTCGTCGGCGACTCGCGCGGCGGACCGCCGTCCACGTCGATGACGGTCGCGGCGGGACCCGGCCTGTTCGGCCCGCTAACCTTGGCGCTGTCCGGCCTTGACGCCGAGCGAGACGGGTGACGAGCGACGTCTCCGGCATGGAATAGATCGGACGGGATGTGCGGTTAATCAGCCGCCGGTAAGGTCCCTGCGGGATAATGCCCGCGTCGCCGCGAGCCTGCGTGCTCGCCGACGGCGAACGTGGCAGAATTCCCCGCCGGAATCGGGCACAACTAAGGCTTCCTGAGCGTTACACCCGCGCAGCGACCGCGCGCCACCTACGGAGGGGGATGGGTCACCACAATGGCTACTGACTATGACAGCCCACGCAAGACCGACGACGACCTGAGCGAAGACAGCCTGCAGGAACTGCAGGCTCGCCGGATGGATAAGTCGTCGTCCACGATCGATCTTGATCCGGACGACGTCGCAGAGTCCCTCGAGTTGCCTGGCGCAGACTTGTCGAACGAGGACATCTCGATTCGCGTGATCCCGCGGCAGGCAGACGAGTTCACCTGCTCGCGTTGTTTCCTCGTGCACCACCGGAGCCAGCTTGTCGAGGAAAGGAACGGCCAGCTGATCTGCCGGGAGTGCGCCGCTTGACGGCCGGTCCCGCGGGCAAGGCGCCCGCGGGGCCGGTGACCGTCAGCTCGATTCCGTGTCGCCGACCGCCGGTGACCGGCGCATCGTGGTGCGCACGATGGCGAACCTGACCGTCTCGACGATGACGCCCGTGGCGACGGCCCAGGCCAGCGTCTCGGGCAGCGTCACCTTCGGGTCTGTCAGGTCCGTTGGCGGAACCTTGCCCGTAACCTTGGTCCACGCGGCGGCGAGCACCTTGCGGAGCAGCATCAGCGCTCCGGTGGTCGCTATCGTAACGGCTATCCCGCCTGAGGCAGCTTTTTTCTTACCCATGCGTTACCTCCTCGCTCCCTTCGGTGATGCGCCATCATCCCACGGATTCGCGATCGTCGGCTTCATCTCCGCTCCCCGCTCGGGCGCGCTCGATCGCCGCGGCGAGCTTCTCCGGGCGCCTGGTCGCCACCAGCCAGTAAGGGACACCCTCGGCTTGGTCCGCGATGCCGACGTAGACGGCACGCTTCAGGTAGGGGCGGAGCAGGATGTGGGCCGCTGGGTCGGCCCGCGGGCCGCGCAGCAGCGCAGCCTGCCGCTCATCAAGCGCGATCACCTCGCCCGCCTCGCTGAGCGCGAGCGTGTTCCGCCCGACCCGCAGCACACCGCCGGCCACCTCGATCGTCGCCGAGCTCCAGTTCACAAGGAACGCGCCGACGACCGCGGCGATCACCGCCATGGTCAGCGGCGGGACGATGCCGCCTGCGATGAAGTACGCCTCGCCACCGAGCAGCACCACCACGGGGATGGCGAGCAGCCAGTAGCTCACCGGCACGAACAGCCGCTCTCGGTACGAACCCATCTACCCAGCCTCCTGTTGTCTTCCGGGGGGGCGACCCCCTGTACCCAGCTGATCCCCGGGAGCTACCGGGGAGCAGGGCGTACGCACTCCACGGTAGTTGGTTAGATGGAGCCATGATGGGGCGGGCAGCCAAGCGGGCCGCTAACGGCAGGGCCGGGTTCCGCGGGTGGGGCCGGGGCGCCGTTCCCGCGACCGATGGCGACGCGCCGCCGCCATCGGTGACCGTCGAGACAGTGGGTGCCGTCGAGACAGTGGGTGCCCCTGGTGCGCCGGGTGCCGTCGAGACAGTGGGTGCCCTGGGTGCCGCGGCGGACGTGTCGGCGGCGGACGTGCCACGCTGGCTGCGGGTCGGTGCCGCCTGGTCCTGGCGGCTGCTGCTGCTCGCCGCCCTGCTCTACGTGGCCGGCAAGGTCGCCGCGCTGCTCTACCTCGTCATCGTGCCCTGCGCGGCCGCGATCTTGCTTACCGCGCTGCTGCAGCCGCTGACCGCCAGGCTGCGGCGGCGTGGCCTCGGCCCGCTCGCGGCGACCTGGTGCACCCTGCTGCTCGCCTTCGTGGCGATAGGCGGTGCCTTGTGGCTGGTGGCCTCCCGGGTGGCGGCCGAGTATCCGGCCCTGGTCACCCAGGTCAAGCACACCACCACCCAGATACAGAGCTGGCTCGCGGGGGCGCCGTTCCACATCAAGACGGGCAACCTCGAGAAGCTCTCCGACAACCTGGTGACGTACCTCAGCCAGCACAAGTCGGTGCTCGAGGGCACCGTGCTCACCGGCGGCAGGATCGTGGTCGAGCTGCTCGCCGGAACCGTGCTCTGCTTCTTCATCTCGTTCTTCCTGATCAAGGACGGCGACCGGATCTGGTCCTGGCTCACGAGCGCGCTCGCGCCCGAGCGCAAGCAGCGGACGGACCTGGCGGGCCATGCCGCCTGGCTGGCCGTCGTGCACTACATCAGGGGGACCGTCGCGATCGCCGCGATCCACGCGGTCGTGATGGGGGTCACGCTCACGATCATGGGTTCACCGCTTGTCGCGCCGCTCGCGGTGTTCATGTTCATCGCCGCGTTCGTCCCGCTTGTCGGCGTGCTGATCGCCGGCACGGCGGCACTCCTCATCGTGATCGCGGCCAAGGGGCTGGTCGCAGCGGTGATCCTGCTCGGAATCCTGATCCTGATGAACCAGCTTGAGGGGCACCTGCTTCAGCCACAGGTCGTCGGCAAGATGGTGGCGCTGCATCCGCTCGCGGTCATCCTCGTGCTCGCGGTGGCCGGGGTTGTGGCGGGCATCGCGGGCGCGGTGGTCGCCGTCCCCATCACCGCCGCCCTGACGAGCGCGGTACGAGCACTGAACCGCGATAGGCTCTAATCGTGGATGTGCTTATCACCCTGCTTGACCCGGGTGTGCCGCTGCCCGCGTACGCCCATGCCGACGATGCTGGTGCGGACCTAGTGACCGCGGAGGACGTCGAGCTGGCGCCGGGGGAGCGGGCGCTGGTCAGGACCGGGATCGCGATCGCGCTGCCAACCGGCTACGCTGCCTTCGTGCACCCCCGTTCCGGCCTGGCGGCCAAGCACGGGGTCACGATGGTCAACGCGCCCGGCACCATCGACGCGGGGTACCGAGGTGAGATCAAGGTGATCCTGCTGAATACGGACGTGGCGCGGCCGGTATCGCTGCGCCGCGGCGACCGTATCGCGCAGCTCGTGGTGCAGCGGGTGGAGAACGTGACGTTCCGCGAGGTACCGGCCCTGCCCGGCTCGACTCGCGGTGAGGGTGGCTTCGGCTCGACGGGCGGTCACGCCGACGGACGCACCGTCGGCCTGGGCGCCGGGGCATGACTGGAGGAGATGCGCAGTGTTCGGTCGGCGACGGAACGCCGGTGGCCGCCATCGCGGCCTGGTGACGCAGGCCGCGGCGGATCTCGCGGTGGAAGCGGGCGAGACCCCAAGCGATGACCTCGTCGGCGCGGTTGGCCCCTGGGATGCGGACGAGCCGCACCCCGAGGTGCCGCGGGTTGACCTTGGCAGCCTGCAGGTCCCCGTGCTCGATGGCACGGATATTCAGCTGATCTTCGCAGAGCAGCACGGTGCCTGGGTGACCGTGCGCCATCAGATGAGCGAGCTTCAGCTGCAAGCCTTCGCCGCGCCCAAGCGGGCCACGATCTGGGACGAGGTGCGCGCCGAGATCGCCACCGAGATCGGCACCGATCTCGCCGCGGCGGGTGGCCGGAGCGCGGAGCGAGAGGGGCCGTTCGGCATCGAACTGCTCGCCCATGTCCCTGTCGAGCCCGGGCAGCCGAAGTCGGGCGTGCGCCCGGTCAGGTTCGTCGGCGTGGATGGCCCACGCTGGTTCCTGCGCGGTCTTTTCGCGGGCGCGGCAGCGGACGACCCCGTGGCGGCGGCTCCGCTTGAGGCGGTGTTCAGCCAGGTCGTCGTGGTCCGCGGCGAGAACCCGATACCTCCTCGCGACCTGCTCGAGCTCCGACTGCCCCCCGAGGCGGCCGCGGCGATCGAGGAGCAGCAGCGTGCTCAGCAGGAGCAGGAGCAGCAGCAGCAAGAGCAGGAGAACAGGTTCGCCATTCCGCCGAACCCCTTCGAGCGCGGCCCGGAGTTCACCGAGACCCGCTAGGCACCGCTGGCTTAGCCGCTGTCTGCTGGCCTAGCCAACGTTGGCTAGGCCACCGTCGGAGGTGCTAGCGGGTCTCGGTGGCACGTCTCAGTCGGCGGCGAAAAGGCGCTCAAGTTCGGTTTCGACGTCCTCCGTGGTGACGAAGAACAGCTCGTCGCCCGCCTGCAGCGGGTCTTGCGGCTGGGGGACGAGCACCCGGCCCTCGCGCAGGATGGCCACGAGTGCCGCGTCGGCTGGCCACTCGATCGAGCCGATCTGCTGGCCGGCCAGCGGCGCGTCGGCCGGCATGGTCAGCTCGACCAGGCTGGCCTCGCTCTGACCGAAGGTCATCAGCCGTACCAGGTCGCCCACGCTGACCGCCTCCTCGACGAGCGCGGAGAGCAGGCGCGGGGTCGAGACCGCGACGTCGACGCCCCACGATTCGTTGTAGAGCCACTCATTGCCTGGATGATTGACCCGGGCCACTACCCGTGGCACGCCATACTCGGTCTTGGCGAGCAGCGAGACCACCAGGTTGACCTTGTCGTCACCGGTGGCCGCGACGACGACGTTGCACCGGTCGAGCGCGGCGTCATCGAGCGAGCTGATCTCGCACGCGTCGGCGAGCAGCCACTCGGCGCGCGGCACGCTGTCCACCTTGATCGCCGCGGGCTTCTGATCGATGAGCAGCACCTCATGGCCGTTCTCAAGCAGCTCGCGGGCGATGGACCTGCCCACGGCGCCGGCGCCGGCGATAGCGACGCGCATCAGCGCTCACTCCCATCACGTGTGGCGAACGCGGCCGTGATCCGGTCGAGTTCGTTCTCCTTGGCGATGACATGCACCACATCGCCCTCCTGCAGCACGGTGCCTGGCTGCGGAACGACCGCCTCGCCCAGCCGGTCGATGAACGCGATGCGGGTGCCGACCGACCCCTCAACCAGCTTGACCGGCTCACCGATCCACTTCGGTGACGCGGTGACCTGGGTGAGCACGATCTTGCCGGTGGCGTCGCGCCAAAGCGGCTCGGCGCTTCCCGGCAGCAGCTTGCGCAGCATATGGTCGGCCGTCCACCGCACCGTCGCCACCGTCGGTATGCCAAGCCGCTCGTAGACCTCGGCCCGGCGGGGATCGTAGATCCGCGCCGCGACCTGGCGGACGCCGAACGTCTCACGTGCGACCCGCGCCGCGATGATGTTCGAGTTGTCACCGCTGCTGACCGCCGCGAAACTGTCCGCGCGCTCGATCCCCGCCCGCGCGAGAACGTCGCGGTCGAAGCCCATTCCCGTCACCCGGTCGCCCTTGAACGACGGGCGGAGCCTGCGGAATGCCTCTGGATCACGGTCGATGACCGCGACGGTGTTCCCGCGGTCCTCCAAAATATGGGCAAGCGTCGACCCCACCCGGCCGCACCCCATGATCACGATATGCACGACCCGTCCCTTCACGGTGCGTTATCGCCGCTGAAGGCGCCCTCTTACGCGGCGCCCCGCCAAAGCTATGCCCTCACATGGGAGAATGCGACCCCAGAAGGAGGTGTGAGTGTCCGTGAGTTTTCATGTGGGTGAGACGGTCGAGGTGACGACCGAGGACGTCGCGCAGGGCGGGTGGTGCGTTGCCAGGCCCGTCGATCGTCCAGTGATGTTCGTCAGGCATGCGTTGCCTGGTGAACGGGTTGTCGCCCGGGTGACCGAGGTCACGTCCCGGTTCGCCCGCGCCGAGGCCGTCGAGATCTTGCAGCGATCCCCCGACCGCGTCGAACCGCCGTGCCCAAACGCCCACCCAGGTGGCTGCGGCGGCTGCGACTGGCAGCACGCGTCCCTGCCCGCGCAGCGCGCGCTCAAGGCCGCCGTGCTCGGTCAGCACCTGCGGCGGCTTGCCGGTTTCGACCACGAGATCACCGTCGAGCCCTTGCCCGGTGACGAACCGCCCGGTGAGAAACCGCCTGGTGAGAAACCGCCTGAAGGCGAGCCGACGGAACCGCGGACCGACGGCGAGGCGGGCGAGATCGGCGAGATAACAGCAAGAGGCGGTGCGCAGGGGGTCGGTGCGCAGGGGGTCGGTGCGCAGGGGGTCGGTGCGCAGGGGGTCGGCACGCCCGGGCTTGGCTGGCGTACCAGGGTGCAGTTCGCGGTCCGCCCTGATGGCGTCGCCGGGCTGCGCGCGCACCGCTCGCACGAGGTCATCGACATCGGGGACTGCCCGCTCGCCCATCCGGGCATTCGCGACCTCGGCATCCTTGACTATGTCTGGGAGGGTGCCTCCATGGTCGAGGCCGCCATCGGCAGCGCGGAGTCGGCCAAGTCCACCGATCCCACCGATCCCACCGATCCTGCCCACGCCTACTCCGCGATCATCCTCACGCAGGCGGGCCGTCACGCGCCTCGGGGTCGCCAGGCACCAGGCACCGTGCCTGGCGGCGGTGGCGCGGACGCCCGGGTCCGTTCCGGCGACCGGTCTATTGAGGTCTTCCCTGACGAAGCCGTGGAAGCGATCGAGGCAGAAGCGGTGCTGATCCGCACCGGTCACCGGCTAACACCGCTGCGCGGCCGCCCATACCTCACGCAACAGGCCGCCGGCCGGCAGTGGCGGGTGAGCGCGGGGGCGTTCTGGCAGGTGCACCCGGCGGCTGCCGACACGCTCACCGATGCCGTGCTCGGCGCGCTCGAGCCGAAGCCAGGCGACACGGTGCTCGACCTCTACTGCGGCGCTGGCCTGTTCGCCGGTGCGATCGCGCCGCTTGTCGGCAAGGACGGTGAGGTCATCGGGATCGAGTCGGACGACGCTGCCGTGCGGGACGCCAGGAACAACCTGGCGGACTACCCGTGGACACGGATAGTCCAGGCCGACGTGGGGCGAGCGGCCGATGGCGGCAGGCTGCCGGCGGCCAGGCTCGTGGTTGCCGACCCGCCGCGCGCCGGCCTGGCCCGCGAGATCGTCGATTACCTATCGGGCGACGGCCCCGCCGAGCGGTTCGCCTATGTCTCGTGCGACCCGGCCACGCTCGCACGCGACCTGAGCCTGCTCATCCAGGGCGGCTGGCGCCTCCACAGCCTGCGCGCGTTCGACGCCTTCCCGATGACCCACCACGTGGAGTGCGTGGCCACGCTCACCCGGGGTTAATTCCTGTCACCCTCCAAGTACGAGTGGCGGATACGCAAGGTTGACTCGGGGAGAAAGGGCTAACGCTAGGGCGCGTCGGCCTTGCCCGCGCCGCTCGCCGGGTTCTCCGGCTTGGTGTTTCCCTGGGCTCCGACCACGTAGTACCCAAGTCCTGGGTAGCGGATGAGGAGCCCCTCGTCGACCAGCACGCCGAGTGCCTTGGCACAGGTTTGCCTGGCATGGCCGTACTGCTGGCTGAGCGTGGTGATCGACGGCGTGGGCGATCCTGGGGGATACGTGCCGTCCGCGATGGCCCGCCGCAGGTCAGCGGCGAGGCGTATGTAAGCCCTTGGGTCTGATTCGTCACCTATCGACACTCTTGTACCGTACTCGATTGGCAAAGTTGCCAATCGCAATGCTTCGACAGTAGTCGACCGTTGACGTGGATGACCAGAGAGACATATGCTTCCGGCATGTACCTGTGGTCTCTGCTCGGGAACGACCTCATGGGACGGCCGATCCAGCACGGCATTACGGACGATGTGGCCAAGGCCATGCGTGTCGCCGAGTTGCACCTGAAGGATGGTCGCGCCTTCATCTGTGTCATCGAGGAGGTGCGACTGCGCATCAACGTGACGGGACTTGACGAGAACTACGCGGCGACGGGGAAACGCTGGAACGGCCGCCGCAACAGAAGCGACGGGGTGCACTGGCAACTCATCTCCGGGCCGGCCGACTCGTCGCTCATCTACCGCGTTCCCGAGAGCCTGTACCGGGGCGATCTGCGCGGGCTCGTGGCCTTAATCGAGCCCGGCGGCGTTCCGCCGCCGGGTCATGCGCCACGATAGGACGCATGCGACTTCGGATCTTCACAGAGCCACAGCAGGGGGCCAGCTATGCCACGCTCCGCCGCGTCGCCACGGCGGCGGAAGACCTCGGCTTCGACGCGTTCTTCCGCTCCGACCACTACCTGAAGATGGGCGGGGTGTCCGGTGAGCCTGGCCCGACAGACGCGTGGGCCACGCTCGCGGCGCTCGCGGTCGAGACCAGCAGGATACGGCTTGGCACGCTCGTCACTTGCGCTACCTTCAGGCTGCCCGGGCCGCTCGCGATCACCGTCGCGCAGGTAGACGAAATGAGCGGTGGCCGCGTCGAGTTCGGCCTCGGCGCGGGCTGGTTCGAAGGCGAGCACACGGCTTACGGGATTCCGTTCCCGCCGCTGAAGGAGCGGTTCGACAGGTTCGAGGAGCAGTTGGCGATCATCACCGGCCTCTGGGCTGCGTACGAGGGGGAGACGTTCTCCTACGACGGCGCGTATTACCAGGTCACGGACTCGCCCGCACTGCCTAAGCCGACCCAGCGCCCGGGACCGCCGGTGATCATCGGCGGCGGCGGCAAGACCAGGACGCCCGCGCTCGCCGCGCGGTACGCCGACGAGTTCAACGCGGCGTTCCGGTCGGCGGAGGGAGCGGCGGAGCTCTTCGGCCGGGTGCGGTCGGCATGCGAGGCCATTGGCCGCGACCCGGACGCGATCGACCTGTCCGCCGCTCAGGTGGTCTGCTGCGGCAAGGACGAGGCGGAGCTCGCCCGCCGCGCGGACGCGATCGGCCGCGACCTGACCGAGTTGCGCGAGAACGGGCTGGCCGGCACGCCCGCTGAGCTCGTGCACAAGTTCGCCGCGTTCGCGGAGGCGGGCGCGACCACGCTGTACCTTCAGGTGCTCGACCTCAATGATATTGATCACATGGAACTGATCGCTTCCGAGGTCCTGCCACAGGTATAAGCCCCGCACCCGAACGCCTGGCTACGGATGCCGTTCACCGGTGCGGACGCAGTTCTGCCGGTGGGTCGCCGTTGCACTGCTGGAGCCGCCAGCCGTCCTGCCGGATTTATCAACATAACCGCACCAAGATCGAAATAGTACTGAGGGTTCGACCGGCCATAGCAGGTCGAACCCTCAGCACTATCGATTTCGGGGCTGGGCGACGCTCTGTTGGGGCGTGGGTCAAGGTTATAACGTTACCTTCGCGTTATGCGGGCGCGGCCCGGGGGTGTTGTTGTTCGTGGTGGAAATGTGGCGGAAATTAAGTGTCCACGCGCGCGTAAAGATTTCGTCGCCATGAGTCACGGCATGATAACAGCAAGATGTAGGATGCGCTCGTGTACCGGCGGTGCTTCGGCTGATAAGAGTTTGTGCCGGGCCGGGTGCTAACCGTCGCCGGGTTGCTTACGATCGTTGCTGTGGGAAAGTTTTCTGGGGGGCGGCGCGGGCGGCGGGAGCCCGACGCCGATGCCGGGTCAGGCAGCACAGCCCGACCCGGTTACGACGGGGGCCGTGATTCGTTCCCGCACGCCCCTAAGCCCGGCGTTCCGTTGACGGGGCCGGGCGCGGCCGGGCGCGAGGGGCCGCCCGGTGCCGGGCTTAATCCTGGCGGAGCATGGTACGGGGAAGAGCGGCGCTGGGGACCGCAGCCCCCTGATGAGCGGTTCGGCATGGTTCAGCCGGGCAATGGGTTCCCACCTGGCCAGCCGTATTTGCCGGGAGCCGGTCCCCGACCCGGTGTGCCTGGGCCCGGGCCGTACGCGCCGGGATCATATCCAGCCGGGCAGTACCCACCTGGTTCGTACCAAGCCGGGCAGTACCCACCAGAACCGAACGTCGGCGGACCGCATGGACATGGTCGGGGCTGGGCCGGCCCCATGGGGGCAGGTCAAGCGCAGCCGTATCCCGGGCAGCAGGGTCCCTGGTCGGCCGCGCACGGGCAGGGGACGCAGGGATCGGGCCCGTTCGCCCCGGGGTCGGCGGCACCGGGTCCGATGATGGCCGGACCGGTTCCGCCGAATCAATACGATCCTGGTCAGTCCGGCCCCGGTCAGTATGTGCCAGGCCGGATGGCGGCGCCCGGACCGGTTCTGCCTGGCCAGTTCGGCTACGGCCAGTTCAATGGCGGGCCGGCTCCGCAGGGCCAGGCCGGTCCTGGCCCAAACGGGCTCCTTGCCCCTGACGGACGCTTTGCCCCTGACGGCTCCTTTGTCCCTGGCGGTCCCGGCGGCGCTCCCGGCGCACGGGGACCGCGTGATGGCTGGTCGCAGCCTGGTGCCTGGCGCCCCGATGGGGGGCAAGGGGGATCTGAGCACCGGGGTGGTGATCGCACGGTGTCTGGGACCGCGGAACTGGCCAGGCAGAGCATGGAACAAGGTCACGGGCGGCAAGGCCAGGGACGGGGGCCAGCGGATCGCGGGAGCCAGGCCGCTCATGACGGCGACCGGGTGCTCACGCCGACGACGATCTTCGCACCAGGCAGCCTGATCAACCCGCCAGACGGCGACGATCAAGGTGGGCCGGGTGGGTCGGACGAGTTTGCTCGCGACGGCAGGCCCGGCGGTTCCGTGCCTGGTTACGGTGCGGCGGCCGGACCTGGTGTCTTCCCGCCTCCGGGATCGCAAGGACCCCTCAACGGTCCTCCTGTGCCGCCCGAATTCCCCGGCCCCAACGGCTTTCCCGGTCAGGGGGCATTCCCCGGGCACGGTGGTTTTGCCGCACCGGGCGGTGCACAGGAACACGCGGCGTATGGCGCATCTCGCGTCCCCCCGGGCTACGGACCGATTCCTGGCTATGAATTCGGTCCCGCCGTGGGGGACGCGGCTGATCCGCGTCAAGGCGCGGGCGTTCCTGGCGGTGGCCCAGCCGATTTCGGCCCGGCGGGGCCTGGACCCGGTCCTAGACCGGGGCAGACGGGCTACATCGCGCCTGGCCAGCCCGGGCACTGGCCTGGCCCCGGTTTCGGTGCCCCCGGTGGACCGGCAGGCCAGCACGGTTCCGGTGGTCCGACGGCATGGGGGCCGCCGCCCGGCGGCTACCCCGGCGGGACGGGCTACGGTGACGCGATGGGTAGCCCACGGCCGAACGGCTACGCCGGACAGAACGGCTACGCGGCTCCGATGGGCCAGTCGGCTCCGACTGGACAGCCGGGCCCGAACGGCTACGGTGACCCGAACGGCTTGCCCGGACCAACTGGCCACCCCGGCCCGTTCGGCTTCGCGGGCCAGAACGGCTATCAGGGGCCGGCGGGTTTCGATGGGTCGGCCAGTCGGCCTGGAGCTGCCGGCTGGCCGGGGCCCGCACAACCCGCACAGCCGGTGCCTGGCGGCTTCGCCGGACCGGGTAAACCTCCTGGGCAGAACCCATACGGCGGCGGGAACGGCTACCCGGGTCAGCCCGGGCGCGCTGCCGGGGCCGGTTATGGCGGGCCGAACGAGAACCTGGCCTCGAACGGTTACGGGTACCCGGGACCTGACGGCTACGACCGCACCGTCAACGGCGGTGGCTACGCGCAGGTGATCCGCGAGGAAGGCACCGCCGGAGGACCCTCCGCGGCGCGCCCAGGTGAGCGTGCCCGTGGCGACGAACGGGCGCAGCCTCACCCGCCGACGGCTCCCGCCGCGCAGAGCACGCATGCCGCAGCGGCGGGCTCACCAGCGGCCGCGGAGGCGCCCGCGTCGAGCGGGGCAGCCATGTCGACTGCGGCCCTCCGCGAGATCACCGCCGCGTCGGCCGGGGCGGACTCGGCGGCCAGGGCTGCCCAGGCGGCCTCGGATCCGGACCTCGCCTATGGCCCAGACGATCCTGGCTACGGCCCGCCGGGTCCCGACTGGTACCTGCGCGACCAAGAAGATCCGGTCGTCGCGGAGGCCGCCACGACCCACGTCGTGGCCGACGTGGCCCCCGCCGCTGCCGTCCCCATCCGCAGCCCCTTCGAGCCGCTCCCGCGGACAAGCACCGGGTCGCGGCCGACCGAGGCGGGACCGACCGAGGCCGGGGAAACCGGGGCCGGGGAGGCCAGCGACAGCCGCGCCGCGGAGCACGCGGACTATGAACTGCCCTCCTACCCGTCGGTCGGCTACGAAGGCCCCGGCGCGGCCGATTTCGACCTCATCGAATCCGGAGACGAATCCGGAGACGGAGCGTTTGGCCAGCTCAGGAACCTGTACGCGAGCGCCGAGAGGCTGGGCGCAGAGACGGTCGGCGACGAAGACGCGGACGGCCAGTTCGGCCAGCTGCTTGAGAGGCAGCGGAAGCTGATTAGCGAGTACTTCAAGGAGTCCGGCGCCCTGTCCGATACGACGGCCAACATATCGGATATAACGGACATGTGGAGCGCCCGATAAGCGGCGTCATCGCCGTACTCGGGTGCCGTCAAGCAGCGCCTCGCCGAGATCGGGCGGGAGCCAGATGTCGCGGAGTTCTTCTCAGGCCTGGTGCTCGGGCCGTGTCTTGATCGCGAACATTGATTGCTCCGGCTGTGTCGAAGGTCTAGCCCTAGCCTAGGGCTGTGAAAGCAGCGAAGAGCGGGAAGAGGGACGGCATGCCGCGGTCGCGGTGGTTTGGGCACCAACTGTTCACCGTGGCGGCACTGGCCGCGCTGGTGACGGCCGCGGTGTTCGCGGTCACGCCTGCGGGCAACTGGGTGCTGCGTTCAGGGCCCGCTGGTCCTAGGGCGGTGACGGTGTCCAGCCAGTACACCTGTGACCTGTCCGATTACGGTTACACGGGCCCGCCGGTCAGCATCGGCGCGACCGCCATTCTCGGCCCGGCCGCGACCCTCAAGACGGGCTTCAGCCCGCTGTTCCTCGAATCGGGCCCGGTGAGCTTCGCCACCGGTACCGCCACGCTGCCGGCGTCGGTAGCGGCCAAGCTGGCGAACCTCAGCGGGCTGACCCTGCAGGCGACGATTCCGGTCAGCGGGGCACCCGCCGCGACGCCCGTCGCCAAGATCTGGGGCAGGGTGCAGGACGCACTGCTCCCCGTCGGTCCGCTGCGGCAGCTTCAGGTGGTCAACGCCGTCGACACGACGTTCTTCAGCAGTCCGGGGACCGCATGGCTGCGGGCCCCTGCGCCATCCCTGCTCTTCACGCCCTACAGAAACGGCAGCGCGCTGCCGGCGATCAGCTGTGCGGTCGTACCGGGCCCGGTCACCTCCGTTCATTACACCGTGCGGGGCCCGGCGAGCCACGCGCCGGTCTACGAGTGCGCGTCTACCTATCGGAGCACCCCGTACCGCAGTCCGCTGTCGATGTCGATCGGTACGTCGGGCACGCCCCGGGTCGGCCAGGTACTGACGGTGACCCTCTCGTCCCCGAGCACCGGGCTCGCGGCGCCCGCGCCGAACGTGGCCACGTCACTCAACTTCACCGGCAAGCTCCCGGTGGCCGGGGCTCAGGTCGGCGTGGTCACGCTGAACGCGACGACGCAGAACGCCGACGGCCCGACGTTCACGGTGTCGGGACGGCTCCTGCTCAAGAAGCAGGGAGCGGTCAGAATCACCTACCCCCGCCAGTTCGTCTACACGGTCTACAAGCAGAATTACAAGAAAGCCATCTTCACCTGCGCGCTCACCGCCGACAGGGACGGGCTGACGGTGCAGGTAGCGTCGTAAAGCGGGCGCCAAGGCCCCATGTTACCAGTGAGTAACATTGGATCTTGTTAAGTAGCTTGATATCGAGATACTGTAGGTTTCGTGCAGACGGACGTGCATGAATGGGCGAGGAGGCTCAACCAACAATGACTGCGAACAGCTTCGGCAGCCGCGCGACGCTTGAGGCGGGCGGCACGACGCACGAGATATACCGCCTGGACGCGGTCCCCGGCAGCGAGGCCCTCCCCTACAGCCTGAAGGTCCTGCTCGAGAACCTGCTCCGCAACGAAGACGGCAAGAACATCACCAAGGAGCACGTCGCCGCGCTCGCCGGCTGGGACCCGAAGGCGGAGCCCGACACCGAGATCCAGTTCACCCCGGCCCGGGTGATCCTCCAGGACCTGACCGGCGTGCCGGCCGTCGTCGACCTCGCCGCGATGCGGGAGGCCATGCGGGCGCTCGGCGGCGACCCGACGAAGATCAACCCGCTGATCCCGGCCGAGCTTGTCATCGACCACTCAGTCGTCGCCGACGTCTTCGGCAGGCCCGACGCCTTCGAGAGAAACGTGGCGCTCGAGTTCCAGCGCAACCGCGAGCGCTTCCAGTTCCTGCGCTGGGGCCAGGACGCGTTCGCCGGGTTCCGTGTCGTCCCGCCTGGCACCGGCATCGTCCACCAGGTGAACATCGAGCACCTGGCCCGCGTAGTGATGACGAGACCGGGCGACGAGGGTGGGATCGGCACAGCTTATCCCGACACCTGCGTCGGCACCGACAGCCACACCACGATGGAGAACGGACTCGGCATCCTCGGCTGGGGCGTCGGCGGCATCGAGGCCGAGGCGGCCATGCTTGGCCAGCCCATCTCCATGCTCATACCGCGGGTCGTCGGCTTCCGCCTCACCGGCCAGTTGCCGCAGACGACCACCGCCACCGACCTGGTCCTCACCATCACCGAGATGCTCCGCAAGCACGGCGTCGTCGGCAAGTTCGTTGAGTTCTACGGCGACGGCGTCGCCGCGGTCCCGGTCGCGAACCGGGCGACGATCGGCAACATGTCGCCCGAGTTCGGTTCCACCTGCGCGATCTTCCCGCTCGACGAGGCGACCATCGATTACCTGCGGCTCACCGGCCGCCCAGACGATCAGCTCGACCTGGTGGAGAAGTACGCGAAGGCGCAGGGCCTCTGGCACGACCCGGCAGCGGAGCCGAGGTTCTCCGAGGAACTGACGCTTGACCTGGGAACCGTCGTCCCGTCCATCGCCGGGCCGAAGCGCCCGCAGGACCGCATCGAGCTCGCCAACGCCAAGACCGCGTTCCGTGACGCACTGCCGGCCTACACCCAAGCCGCCAACGGGTCCTTCCCCGCGTCCGACCCCAACGAGCAGGAGGACATCCGGGTAACCCACTCGGTCAAGGTCACTCTCGAGGACGGCACCCAGACGACGGTCGACCACGGCCACGTGGTGATCGCCGCGATCACCTCCTGCACCAACACCTCCAACCCGTTCGTGATGATCGGCGCCGCGCTGCTCGCCAAGAAGGCGGTGGAGAAGGGCCTGAGCCGCAAGCCATGGGTGAAGACCTCCCTCGCGCCCGGGTCCAAGGTCGTGATGGACTACTACGAGCGGGCGGGGCTGCTGCCCTACCTGGACAAGCTCGGCTTCAACCTCGTCGGCTACGGCTGCACGACCTGCATCGGCAACTCGGGCCCGATCCTGCCGGCGATCAGCCAGGCGGTCAACGAGAACGACCTCGCGGTCACCGCGGTCCTGTCGGGCAACAGGAACTTCGAGGGCCGGATCAACCCCGACGTGAAGATGAACTACCTCGCGTCACCGCCCCTGGTCGTCGCCTACGCCCTGGCGGGGACGATGGACTTCGATCTGGACAACGACCCACTCGGCACCGACGAAGAGGGCAAGCCGGTCTTCCTCGCCGACATCTGGCCGTCACCGCAGGAGGTGTCGTCCGTCGTCGCGTCCGCGGTCGCCGCGGAGATGTTCACCCGCGACTACGCCGACGTCTTCGCCGGCGACGACAACTGGCGCGGCATGAACGTGCCGACCGGCGACACCTTTACCTGGGACGAGAACTCCACCTACGTCGCCCACCCGCCATACTTCGACGGCATGCCCGCGACGCCCGAGCCGGTGACCGACATCCACGGCGCCAAGGTCCTGGCGAAGCTCGGCGACTCGGTGACCACCGACCACATCTCGCCGGCCGGCGCGATCAAGGCGACGGCTCCGGCGGGCCTGTACCTGACCGAGCACGGCATCGAGCGCGCGGACTTCAACTCCTACGGCTCAAGGCGCGGCAACCACGAGGTGATGATCCGCGGCACGTTCGCCAACATCCGGCTGCGCAACCAGCTCGCGCCGGGCACCGAGGGCGGCGTCACCGTCAAGGACGGCAAGGAGATGTCGATCTACGACGCCTCCCGCGAGTACATCGCCCAGGGCACGCCGCTGATCGTGCTCGGCGGCAAGGAGTACGGCTCGGGCTCCTCCCGCGACTGGGCGGCGAAGGGCACCGTGCTGCTCGGCGTCCGCGCCGTGCTCGTCGAGTCGTTCGAACGCATCCACAGGTCCAACCTGATCGGCATGGGCGTGCTCCCGCTGCAGTTCAGCTCGGGTGAGAGCGCCGAGTCCCTCGGCCTTACCGGCCAGGAGCTCTTCAGCATCGAGGGAATCGAAGAGCTAAATTCGGGGACCATACCGAACGAGGTCGAGGTGACTGCCGACGACAAGCGCTTCTCGGCGGTCGTGCGGATCGACACACCAGGCGAGTCTGACTACTACCGCCACGGCGGCATCATGCAGTACGTCCTGCGGTCTTTGTTGGCAGAGTAGGTACTGATCGCGGGCGGCGGCAGGGGTCGCCGCCGCCCGATAACCTGATGTCATGGCCCACGACCACGACCACGATCACTCCGGCGCGCACCTCCACGGGGTGGACGGTTTCGACAGCGACGAATTCGATTACGCGGACATCGACATCAAGGAGGCGCTCGGCCTGCCCGACGAGCTGCCGCCCATCCGCCTGCTCCCGCTGTCCGAGCTCGCCGCCCGCTCCCGTCAGGCACCGGTGCCCGCCAGGCTCGCCGCGCTCGCCGAGTGGGTGGGCAAGGACGGCCGGGAGGTGGATGAGGACGGCGACCTGACCTCCGAGGAACTCACGGTGGCGCTGCGCGACCTGCGCGCGGAACCCGAGGAGTTCGCCTTCCTTTGGGAGTACGCGCTCGGCGTCGAGTGGCTGGTCTTCGACGGCGACGACGAGGAACGGGTCGTGCCGGGGGAGACGGCGGAAGACTGGTCGAGCGACGACCACGAGCGGGTGTTCGCCGCCTGGTCGAACACGCTCGCGGCCGTACTCGGCGAGACGCTCGCGTTCTACGGTCCCGAGTCAGAGCTCGACGAGGACGAGGACGACGACGAGGACGAAGAAGACGAGGAGTTCGACTTCAGCGGGCAGGGGATGGCGATCGCCATCCTGCTCTTCCTCGCCCGCAGGGAAGGGCTGACAGCCGACGAGTTCGCCGAGGTGCTGTGGGAGAACGCGGCGGGCGAGCACGATTCCGACGATGAGGAGGTCCACGAGGACCTCGAGCTTGCGCGGGAACGGTGGGAAGCCGAATACGGTGACCCGGCCAGGCTGCTGCTCGGCAAGCTTCGCCAGATGCTCGCGATCGTCGAGGACGACGACGTGATCAGGCTCAGCCCGCTGGCCCTCGCGGCATTGCACGAGCAGCTCGTCGAGGCCGGGGTGGACATACCGCTGCTGCCGCAGACCGCCGCCGAGCTGTCCGGGTCCGAGCTGCTCGCCATGGCCGAGGGCGTCACCGACGCCGAGTTCGAGGCCGAGGCCGACGCGTGGACGGCGGCGCGCGGATCCGACGCGGCGGCCAGAGACCTCCTCGAGCTGGCCGCGCAGGGGGACCCCGGCGAGCGGATGCTCGCGGTGGCCGCCGTCACGCGGATCGGCGTCCCGGCCGAGCCTGCCCTGCGGGAAAGCCTGTCGGTGGTCGCCGTCCGCGGCTACGCCAAGGTCGCGCTGCTCGCGCTCGCGGGGGTCGACGTGGCGGAGGACCCGGGGGCCAGCATCCCGCCCGAGCTCGAGCTCGGGCCAGAGGATCTCGGCTGGGTGGCGACCGACCTGCTCGCGCTCGCCTGCGACGACGAGTACCCGGACCCCGACGACCTGGCGGTCAGCTTCCGCGAGGCGGTACCGCTCGGCCAGGAGACGGAACTTTTCGAGGCGATGGCGCGCGGCACGCACCCGGAGGCGGAGGTCGTGCTCAACCACCTGGGCAAATACCACCCGGACAAGAACGTCGCGAAGGCGGCGAGAACCGCCGCCCACAAAGCCGCCTCAAGGCGTTCGTAGCACATGTAACGTGAACGGCGGGTCGGCGCGGGAACGTCGGCCCGCCAGGGGGAACCCCAAAGCGACACTGACCGGACCGGGGAGAATGCGCCGATGACCGCCGATACCACCCCCACGGGGAGCAACCCGCCGACCAGCGCGACCGGCAATCTCGCCGCGATCAGCAACGTCGTGGTGCTCATGCTCGAGAACCGCTCGTTCGACCACATGCTCGGCTATCTGTACGCGGATGCTGGCAACGTGTCACCGACCGGTCAGCCCTTCGAGGGGCTGACGGGCAACGAGTCCTGCCCGGATGGCAGCGGCAACCAGGTCCCTGTCTTCCAGATCACGCCGTCCACGCCGAACGCGTACTTCATGCCGGGCGCGGACCCCGGCGAGGGATACAACGCGACCAACGACCAGCTGTGGGGGAGCGACACCGCCCCGGCATCGGGGACCGTGCCCACCATGCAGGGGTTCGTCAAGGACTACGCGTACACGATCGGCTGGGAGAAGACCGAGGGCTGGACGATCCTGGCGGGCACCACGGCCAGCGACATCATGGGCTGCTTCACCCCACAGGCGCTGCCCGTGCTGTCCGCCCTGGCCACAGGCTACGCGGTCTGCGATTACTGGTATGCATCCGCGCCGACGGAGACGCTACCGAACCGTGCGTTCACCCTGGCCGGCACGAGCCAGGGCATCATGGACGACAAAACCAAGACGTACACCTGCCCGTCCATCTTCGGCTCGCTCACCACGGCCGGGGTCAGCTGGATGGTCTTCGGATACGACAAGACCCCGCTGACCAGGGCCGACTTCCCCGACATCGCCAGCGCGGACCCGTCGCACTTCGGCCTCTTCACGGACTTCAAGGCGGCCGCGGCGGCGGGCACGCTGCCGGCGTTCACCTTCCTCGAGCCGAGCTGGTCCTCCACCGGAAACAGCCAGCACCCGAACTACGACGTGGCCCTCGGCGAGCAGCTGATCTACGACACCTACGAGGCGCTCCGCACCGGCCCCGGCTGGGCGCAGACGCTGTTCGTGCTGACCTACGACGAGCACGGCGGCTGCTATGACCACGTCCCGCCGCCGTGGGGCGCGACCCCGCCGGACGCCACCGTGGGCCCGACCGGCTTCGGTTTCGACCGCTTCGGCGTCCGGGTGCCGACCGTGCTCATCTCGCCGCTGATCGCCGCCGGCACTGTCTACCGAGTCCCGGCCGGGTCGACGCCGCTCGATCACACGTCCATACTCCAGACGGTCGAGCAGCGGTGGAACGTGCCCGCGCTGACCGCGCGGGACGCGGCCGCGCCGGGCTTCGGTGACGTGCTCACGCTCACCACTCCGCGCACCGACGACGTGCTCGCGAGCGTGACGGTGCCGGTCTCTGGCTCGGCCGGCCCGTCGGCCGGCCAGCTGTCACACCTGGCGGCGATCCGCGACGAAGTGGTGGCCAGGTTCGCCCCGCTCGCCAGCCAGCAGCCCGTCCCGGCATCCGCCGCGGCGCACGAGGTCGTTCAGGACCCCGACGCACTGCCCCACTGACACACTGCCCCACTGACAACAGTGCCGCGAGTACCTGGCCCTGCTGCCGATGCCACTACGACGATAGCCACTGCGTCATTTGGGACAGCCATCCTGCGTCACGCATGCCAGCGCAATGAGAGGAATCC
>Ga0302314_10005887_pt1 | contig 22290 bp, 16 predicted proteins | sample III_Palsa_N2_3_FD_200533 | JGI IMG/M metagenome (GOLD analysis project Ga0302314, IMG submission 200533) | Peat permafrost microbial communities from Stordalen Mire near Abisko, Sweden - III_Palsa_N2_3 | ecosystem: Environmental > Terrestrial > Soil > Palsa > Peat permafrost | place: Sweden...
ACGATCTTCGAGGAGTTCGGCCTCAACTACGTCGGCCCGATCGACGGCCACGACCTCGACTCGCTGATCCCGACGCTCGAGAACCTGCGCGACGCCAGGGGCCCGCAGTTCCTGCACGTGGTCACGAAGAAGGGCATGGGCTACAAGCTGGCCGAGGCCGACCCGGTCAACTACCACGGCCCCGGCAAGTTCGATGTCGCCGTCGGCCTCCAGAAGCCCGCCACGCCGCCCAAGCAGACCTTCGCCGAGGTGTTCGGCGCGTGGCTGTGCGACATGGCCGAGGCCGACAAGCGCCTGATCGGCATCACGCCCGCGATGTGCGGCGGCTCCGGCATGACGGAGTTCGAGAAGCGCTTCCCCGACCGCTACCACGACGTCGGCATCGCCGAACAGCACGCCGTCACCTTCGCCGCCGGCCTGGCCTGCGAAGGGCTGAAGCCGGTCGTCGCGATCTACTCCACGTTCCTGCAGCGCGGCTACGACCAGCTGATCCACGACGTGGCGCTGCAGAACCTGCCGGTGGTGTTCGCGCTCGATCGCGCCGGCATCGTCGGTGCCGACGGCCCCACGCATTGCGGCGCCTACGACATCGCCTTCATCCGCTGCGTGCCCGGCATGAGCCTGCTCACGCCGGCCGACGAGCGCGAGACGCGCCGCGCGCTCAGCGCCGCGTTTGCCCAGGAGCATCCGGTGGGCGTGCGCTATCCGCGCGGCGCCGGCGCGGGCGTCAAGCCCGATGCCGACCTCGAGGTGCTGGAATGGGGCAAGGGCGAGAAGCGCCGCGAAGGCCGCCGCATCGCGCTGCTGGCCTTCGGCCCGCTGCTGTATCCGGCGCTGCAGGCGGCCGAGAAGCTCGACGCCACCGTCGTCAACATGCGCTTCGTCAAGCCGCTGGACGTCGAACTGGTGCTCGAGATGGCGCGCACGCACGAGGCGCTGGTCACGCTCGAAGAGGGCAGCATCATGGGCGGCGCGGGCAGCGCGGTGCTGGAGGCGCTGGCCGCCGCCGGCGTGCAGGTGCCGGTGCTGCAGCTGGGCCTGCCCGATCGCTTCGTCGAACATGGCGACCCGGTGCGCCTGATGCACGAATGCGGCCTCGACGCCGAAGGCATCGAGCAGTCGGTGCGGCGCCGCTTCGGCCCGTCGCTGGCGGTGGTGCGCTCGGCCACGACGACCGCCGTCAACGGCTGACGCGCGCGGGCGTCACGCGCGGAGGCCCGAAGCCGACACCGAGGCGCGGCCTCGGGCTTGTCCCGTCGGCAGCGTCGCGCGCGCCGCGCTAAAGTGGGTCATCGCCCTGCGGAGACCTTCATGCAACGACGCTCAGTTGTCCTTCTCGGCGCCACGACGCTGGCCGCGCCCGCGCTGCTCCATGCGCAAGCACTCGAGAAGCCGAAGCTGACGATCGCCGTCGGCGGCAAGAACCTGCTGTACTACCTGCCGCTGACGATCGCCGAGACCCAGGGCTTCTTCAAGGCCGAGGGCCTGGACGTCACCATCGTCGACTTCGCCGGCGGCTCCAAGGCGCTGCAGGCCGTGGTGGGCGGCAGCGCGGACGTGGTGTCGGGCGCGTTCGAGCACACGCTGATCATGCAGCCCAAGGGCATCCGGCTGCGCGCGTTCGTGCTGCAGGGCCGCGCGCCGCAGGTCGTGCTGGGCATCAATCCGAAGACGATGCCGGGCTACAAGTCGGTGGCCGATCTCAAGGGCAAGAAGATCGGCGTGACGGCGCCGGGCTCGTCGACCAACGTGCTGGCCAACTTCGTGCTGACCAAGGCCGGCCTGAAGCCGAGCGACGTCTCCATCATCGGCGTGGGCGCCGGCACCGGCGCGGTGGCCGCGATGCGCTCGGGCCAGATCGACGCGATCAGCAACCTCGACCCGGTGATCACGCTGCTGCAACGCAGCGGCGACCTGAAGATCGTCTCCGACACCCGCATCGTCGCCGAGGCCGACAAGGCCTTCGGCGGCCCGATGCCCGCGGGCTGCATGTACGCGCCGCAGGCCTTCATCGACAGGAACCCCGTCACCGTGCAGGCCATCGCCAACGCGATCGTGCGCGCGGACAGGTGGATCCATGCCGCCGGCCCCGCCGACATCGTCAAGGCCGTGCCCGAGAGCTACCTGCTGGGCGATCGCGCGGTCTACATCGACGCCTTCCTCGCGAGCAAGGGCGCGCTGTCGGTCGACGGCACCATCCCGCCCGAAGGCGCCGCGACGGCGCTGCGCGCCCTGCAGAGCGTCGATGATTCGCTCAAGGGCGGCCATTTCGATCTCGCGGCCGTCTGGACGAACGACTTCGTCAAGAAGGCGAAATGACGACCGCAGCCTGCGGAGTTCCGCAGCCAGCCCTCAAGGGGCGCGCGGCCTTGCTCCAGAGCGGCTGGGCGCGGCGGCCGCGTGTTCCTTCGAGGGAGCCATGAGCCCTCCGGCACTGAGCCTGGACGGCGTCAGCTGCACCTTCGTCGCCCGCGACGGCGTCGCGTCGGGCTACACGGCGGTGCGCGACGTCTCGCTCACGGTGGAGGCCGGCGAGTTCGTCTCCGTCGTCGGTCCCACCGGCTGCGGCAAGAGCACGCTGCTGAACATGGCCGCCGGGCTGCTCGCGCCGAGCACGGGCGGCGTGCGCGTGTTCGGCGAGCCGCTGGCGGGCATCAACCGGCGCGCGGGCTACATGTTCCAGGCCGAGAGCCTGATGCCGTGGCGCACGGCGCTGGGCAACGTGATGGCGGGGCTGTCGTTCCGCGGCGCGCGCGACGCGGACGCGCGCGCGCTCGCCGCCGAGTGGCTGCAGCGCGTCGGCCTGGCCGCGTTCGCCGACCGCTATCCGCACCAGCTGTCCGGCGGCATGCGCAAGCGCGTGAGCCTCGCGCAGACGCTGGTGCTCGACCCCGACATCATCCTGATGGACGAACCGTTCTCTGCGTTGGACATCCAGACGCGGCAGCTGATGGAGAACGAGGTGCTCGAGCTGTGGGGCGCCAAGAAGAAAGCGGTGCTGTTCATCACGCACGACCTGGACGAGGCCATCGCGATGAGCGACCGCGTCGTGATCCTGTCGGCGGGCCCCGGCTCGCGCGTCGTCGGCGAGTTCCGCATCGACCTCGAGCGCCCGCGCGACGTCGCCGAGGTGCGCGCCACACCAAGCTTCGTCGAGCTGCACAAGGCGATCTGGGACGTGCTGCGCGAAGAAGTGCTGGCGGGCTACCAGCAGCAACTGGCCAAGGCGTGACCACCATGTGGCGCTTCATCAAGCCGAGCCGGCGCACGTTGCGCGCATGGCAGCTGGTCGTGCTGGTCGCGATCTTCGCGGCCTGGCATGTGCTGACCGTGCCGGGCCTCGTGCCGCACTTCCTGTTCTCCGACGACAACCAGGCCGCGTTCTTCTTCGGCGAGCCGCTGAAGATCTTCGACCGCATCCGCCACTGGTTCTTCGTCGACCGCGACATCTACGTCCACCTGGGCGTCACGCTGCTGGAGACGGTGCTCGCGTTCGCGATCGGCACCGCGCTGGGCCTGGGCACCGGGCTGTGGCTCGCGCTGAGCCCGCTGGCGGCAGCGATCTTCGACCCGTACATCAAGGCGATGAACGCGATGCCGCGCGTGATCCTCGCGCCGATCTTCGCGGTGTGGTTCGGGCTGGGCGTCGCGAGCAAGGTGGCGCTGGGCGTCACGCTCGTGTTCTTCATCGTGTTCTTCAACGTCTACCAGGGCGTCAAGGAAGTGAGTCCGGTGATCCTGGCCAATGCGCGCATGCTGGGCGCGGGCCGGCGCCAGCTGCTGCGCCACGTCTACCTGCCGAGCGCCACGAGCTGGGTCTTCAGTTCGCTGCACACGTCGGTGGGACTGGCCTTCGTGGGCGCGGTGGTGGGCGAGTACCTGGGCTCGTCGCAGGGCGTGGGCTACCTGATCCTGCAGGCCGAAGGCAGCTTCGACATCAACACCGTGATGGCCGGCATCCTCGTGCTGACCGCGTTCGCGCTGGTGCTCGACGCGATGGTCGGGCGCGTCGAGAAGGTCTTGATGAAGTGGCAGCCGCAGGCGGGCGAGAGCGAGCGGCTGTAACGACGCGGTGACGCGACTGGCGACGGTCGAGGACGTCAGCAAACGTGGCTTCCATCACGATCCCGGCGTCGGACAGCGCGGGGATCGCGCGCGGCGACGTTGACGGGGTGACCGTGATCTTCGCGAAGCCTCGGTCCGCCAGCGCATCGACGCCCGCGATCTTCCCGTGCGGCGACGCGCAGCGCTTGTCCATCTGCGGCCGCCGCGAGGCGCGACCCCGTCGATGGACGACCGCGTCATTCGATCACCCCGTCCCGGCGCAGCGCCGCGATGCGCTCCGGCGCGAGGCCGGCCTGCGCGAGCACGTCGTCGGTGTGCTGGCCCAGCCGCGGCGCGGCGTGGCGCACGGCGCCGGGCGTGCCCGACAGTTTCGGCACGATGCCCGGCGCGGCGATCGTGCCGCCGCTCATCGTGGGGATGCGCTCGATGTTGCCGCGCGCGGCGTAGTGCTCGTCTGCTGCGATCTCGGCGATCGTGTAGACGCGGCTCGCGGGCACGCCCGCGTCGCGCATGCGCGCGAGGACGTCGTCCAGCGACCGCTGCCCTGTCCACGCGCCGATCGCGGCGTCGAGCTCCGCGGCGCGCTGCGAGCGGCCGTCGTTGGCGGCGAGCGTCGGGTCGTCGGCGAGATCCTTGCGGCCGATCATCAGCATCAGCCGCTTGAAGATGCTGTCGCCGTTGCCGGCGATCAGCACGGCCTGGCCGTCGGCGCAGGCGTAGGCGTTGGACGGCGTGATGCCCGGCAGCGCGCCGCCGGCGGGGCGGCGCACCTCGCCGAACACGTCGTACTCGGGCAGCAGGCTCTCGGACAGGTTGAACATCGCCTCGTACAGCGCGAGGTCGATGCGCTGGCCCTGCCCCCCGCGCGCGTCACGCGCGTACAGGGCCAGCATCACGCCGAGCGCGCCATGCACGCCGGCGACGGTGTCCCCGAGCGACACGCCGCTGCGCACCGGCGTGCGGCCCGGCTCGGCGTTGAGGTAGCGCAGTCCGCTGAACGCCTCGGCCACCGCGGCGAAGCCGGGCTCCGACGCGCGCGGCCCGGTCTGTCCGAAGCCCGACAGGCTCAGCATGATCAGCTTCGGATTGAGCGCGTGCAGCGCGTCCCAGCCGAGGCCCCAAGCCTCCATCGAGCCGGGACGGAAGTTCTCGATCAGCACGTCGGCATCGCGCACCAGCTCGCGCACCAGCGCCTGGCCCTCGGGCACGCGCAGGTCGATGCAGACCGACTCCTTGTTGCGCGACTGCGCATCCCACCACACCGACGTGCCGTCGCGCAGCTTGCGCCACTTGCGCAGCGCGTCGCCGGTCTTCGGCGGCTCGACCTTGATCACGCGCGCGCCGAAGTCGGCGAGCGTCTTCGCGGCGAACGGGCCGGCGATCAGCTGGCCGAGTTCGACGACCTTGATTCCTTCGAGGACCTGCATGAGCGGGCTGTCTCCAATCTGTTTGACCGGATTGTGAGCATGCACCTGCGGCAGCGGAAGGCAATCCTCGCCAAGCGAGGTTTCGTGGCGGGTGAAAGCGGAGCGGCCCATTCTCGCGTGCGAGCGGGCCGTCGGCGCAGGGATCGACCCGGGCGCCGGAAATCAGGCCGCCAGCGGCTCGCGCATGATCATCGCGCCCTGCACCTGGACGACCATCGCCTCGCCGGCCTCGGTCAGGCGCAGCGAGCCGCCGTTCCACTGCAGCCAGCGCAGCGCGACGAAGCGGTCGATGGTCTGCTCGGGGATGTCGCAGGCGCGGCGGCGCGCGAGCAGGTCGACGGTGACGAGCAGCGATTCCTGCAGGGCGGTATTGATCTTGGCGAGGGTGGCGGGCTTCTTCATGGTCGTTCCTTCAAGGTTGAGCAAACGATAACGACACGCGCGGTCCGGCACCGTAGTCGGCGGCAGCGTTCCCGTGTAGGACGGCGCCGACTCGACCATTCAGGCGTCGTCCGGGCCCTTGCCCGCGCTCTCGCGCGCCGCGCGCAGCGCGGCCTCCCAGGTGCGCTTGGGCAGGTGTCCGCGCAGGCGCTCGATCATCAGTTCGGCGATGCCGGGATCGATCTGGTGGCCGACGTGCGGGATGACGTCGGCGGTGATGTCGGCGCCGATCTTCACGAGGTACTGTGCGGCCTCCACCGTGAAACCGTACGGGATCACGTCGTCCGCCTTGCCGTGGAACATGTGCAGCGTGGTCTGCAGGTTCGCCGTCTCGGGCAGCGTCGCGAAGCGCCCGGCGATGGATACCACGCGGCCCGCGATGGCCGGCCGGTCGCGCGTCGATTCGAGGGCCATGATGCCGCCCTGCGAGAAGCCGATCAGCGCCACCGCGTCGAGGCCGACGCCGGCCTCCTTCCGCCAGCGGGCGACGGTGTCGACGAAGGCCGGCATCGCGGCATCGATCCGCGCGGGGCGGTTCTCTTCGCTGATGCCTTGCACCGAGAACCACTGCCGTCCGCCGCCGCCGTCCGACGGCAACGGCGCCGCGATGCTGACGACGAATGCCGCAGGAAATTCGGCGGCCAGCACGCGGCCCAGCGGCACCAGGTCCGCCGCGTCGGCGCCCACGCCGTGGAACAGCAGCATCAGTTGCTGGGCCTGGCCCGCGGGGCGGGCGACGATGATGGAGTCGGACATGGACGGTTCTCGCGCGGGTTCGTTGCCCGAATTGGATCATGCGGGCGCGCGTGGCGCTGGCCTCGGGTCATGCGCGCGAGCGCGACGACCGGCGCGCCAGCGCGCTCAGTCCTTCGAAGAACTGGCGCGTCATCTCGTGCGCGGCGAGCTCGACGAGCGGGGCGCCCAGCACGCCGATGACGCCCTCGATGTCCACCACGATGTCCGCCCGCAGCGTGGTGGCGGCCGTGCCGTCGGGCGCGAGCCGCAACGCGGCGCTGCCGGTGCCGCCGGTGCGCTCGGTGCGGGTCTCGAAGTGCAGCGTGCAGCGGTGCGGCGCCTCGATCTCGCGCCGGTGCACGTAGACCGTCAGTGGCGTCGTCGTGAGCCCGAGCGGCACCGCCATCTCGGCGACGAACTCGTCAGGCGCGACCTCCAGCAGCGACTCGCAGCCGGGCAGCGCGCGGCGCAGGACCGCGACGTCGTTCAGCGCGTCCCACGCATCGACGAGCGGGACGGGCAGTCGATGGCTTTCGCTGAGGCGCATGGCCCCAGCCTACGCGCACTGTCGGGTGCCGCGTGTCGGATGAACCGCCGTTCAGACGCCAGTGGCCGCGAACTGCGCGTGCACGTCCTCGCACCAGACCTCGAGGTCGGCCTCGGTCATCCCGAGTGCGGCCAGCGCGATCGCGCCGCCCTTGCTCCACTCGATGTGGCGGTTCAGGCCCTGGTAGCGCTGGATGATGGTCTCGCAGACCAGGCCGAGGGCGACGAGCTCGCGCACCTGCGGCGGCATCGGTCCCATCCACGAGCTGTATTCATGGTGCAGGCGGGTGGCCAGCACCGCGGTCTGCGACACGCCCCAGGTGCGCGCGGTGAGCGCGCCCACCAGCGCGTGGTCGACGCCGTGGATCGATTGCTCGAGCGCCGTGATGCTGCCCTCGTGCACGTTGCACTTCTCCAGCGTGGCGACATAGCCGTTCCTGCCCGGAAAGCGCTGCAGCAGGATCGCGATGCCCAGCTCGACGAACAGGCCGTAGGTGTGCGCCAACGCGGGCGGCACGACGCGGCGCGTGCGCGCCAGGTAGGTCATCGCGCGGGCGCGCTTGGCCGAAACGTCCCAGAAACGCACGAAGCCCGGGCCGGTGGCGGGCAGCAGCTTGCGCAGCACGATCTCGGTGAAGATCGCCTGGCACTGGGCGAAGCCCAGCAGCTGGAACGCCTGGTCGACGGTGTCGGCGCGGCGGCTCAGGCCCATCAGCGGGGAATTGGCGTACTTCAGCAGCGCGGCGGACAGCGCCACGTCGGAGCCGGCGATGTCGGCCACGCGCTTGAGCGACGGGTCGTCGCGCTCGAGCTCCTGCTGCAGGTCGACCAGCAACTGCGGGCGCGCCGGGATGCCGATGTCGCGCACCAGCGCCTGCAGCGCCTTTCCATCGAGATCGGCGAGGGCGAGCAACTGGTCGCCACCCATTTCGGGCAGCGACGTGAGGGCGGAGGCATCCATGCGTGAAGGTTCCGTGTTGACTGATCCGTCTCGAGCTTATCGGCCGATTTGCGGAACGGTTGAGTCCGGCGCCGTCACGAAGATGTTTCAGCCTGCTTCGACGGCTCCGCGAATATGCGCCAGCGCGGCCGGGTCGTCCAGCGTGGTGAGGTCGCCCGGATCGCGGCCCTCGCAGATCGCCTGGATGGTCCGGCGCAGCAGCTTGCCGGAGCGCGTCTTCGGCAGGCCGGTGACGAAGCGCACGCGGGCCGGCCGCGCGACGGCGCCCAGCGTCTCGTCGACCCGCTTCATCACCTCGGCCTCCAGCGCGCGCGCCAGTTCGGGCGTGGCGATGCGCGCGGCGTCGCGCGGCACGGCGAACGCCATCGCCACCTGTCCCTTGAGCGCGTTGGCCACGCCCACCACGGCCACCTCGGCGATCGCCGGATGGCCGCAGATGCTTTCCTCGATCTCGCGCGTGCCCAGGCGATGCCCGGCGCAGTTGATGACGTCGTCCGTGCGGCCGAGGATGAAGAAGTAGCCGTCCTCGTCGCGCACGGCCCAGTCGAAGGTCGAGTAGACCGTGCGGTTGGGGATGCTGTGCCAGTAGGTCTGGACGAAACGTTCGTCGTCGCCCCACACCGTCTGCATGCAGCCGGGCGGCAGCGGATAGTCCAGCGCCAGCACGCCCTTCCGGTTCGCACCGGTCAGCTCCTCGCCGGTGTGCTCGTCGAGCAGCACCGCGCGGTAGCCGAACACCGCCTTTCCGGGCGAGCCCAGCCGCGTCTTCGCGGGCTCGACGCCGTTGAGCAGCGTCAGGATCGGCCAGCCGCTCTCGGTCTGCCAGTAGTTGTCGATCACGGGCTTGCCGATGCCGTCCCGGATCCATTCGGCGGTCGGCGCGTCCAGCGGCTCGCCGGCCAGGAACAGCCCGCGCAGCGACGACAGGTCGTGGCGCTTCAACAGCGCCGGATCCTGCTTCTTCAGCACGCGGATCGCGGTCGGCGACGAGAACATCACCGACACCTTGTACTTCTCCACGAGCCGCCACCAGATGCCGCCGTCGGGCTGCCCGTCGAATCCCTGGATGGGCAGGCCTTCGTACATCAGCGTCGCCATGCCGGCGATCAACGGGCCGTAGACGATGTAGCTGTGGCCGACGACCCAGCCGATGTCGCTGGTGCAGAAATAGGTCTCGCCGGGATGGCCGTCGAAGATCGTCGGGATGGAGGCCGCGAGTGCGACGGCGTAGCCGCCGGTGTCGCGCTGCACGCCCTTGGGCTTGCCCGTCGTGCCCGAGGTGTAGAGCGTGTAGCTGGTGTGCGTGGCGTCCACCCACGCGCACGGGCCCTGCGCGTGCGCGTGGCGCGCGCGCAGGGCCGCCCACGCGACGTCGCGCCCGTCGACGACCGCCGCCGGCGCGAGCCCGCGGTCGACCATCACGACGTGCGCCGGCTTGTGCGCCGCGAGCGCGATGGCTTCGTCGAGCAGCGGCTTGTACGCGATCACCTTGCCGCCGCGCGAGCCGGCGTCGGCGCTGACGATCACCGTCGGCCGCGCGTCGTCGATGCGCGCGGCCAGGCTCGCGCTGGCGAAGCCGCCGAAGACGACCGAGTGGATCGCGCCGAGCCGCGCGCAGGCGAGCATCGCGAATGCCGCCTCGGGAATCATCGGCATGTACAGCAGCACGCGGTCGCCCTGGCGCACGCCGAGTTCCTGCAGCGCCGCGGCCGTCGTCATGACCTCCTGCAGCAGCTGCGCCGTCGTCCACGTGCGCTCCTGGTCGACCTCGGTCGACACCCACACCAGCGCCGCGCGTTCGGGATGCGTGGCGGCATGGCGGTCGACCGCGTTGTGGCACAGGTTGGTCAGCCCGCCCGGGAACCACTGCACGAACGGCGGGTTCGAGGTGTCGCAGACGCGGTCGAACGGCCGTTGCCAGTCGATGCGGCGGGCCTGCCCGGCCCAGAACGTCGCGGGATCGTCTAGCGATTGTTGGATGAGCTCCGCGGCGGTCGTGGCCATGCTGTCTCCGGCTGTTCTGCGTCCCGGCCGATGGTGCCACGAAGCGCCGCGTCAGGTTGCCGTCGTGGCCGCCGCCGGATGCTCGCCGCGCAGCGACACCCAGGCCAGGCCCCAGGTGAGCAGCGCGACGCCCGCGACGCCGGCCAGCATCGGCCGCGCGGTGCCGTCGACGGCCAGCCCCATCAGCGCGATGACGATCGCGCCGCACACCATCTCCATCGTGCCCATCAACGCCGACGCGGCGCCGGCGATGTCGCCGTGGTGCTCGAGCGCCATCACCGACGTCGACGGAATGACGAGGCCCAGGAAGCCGAAGCCGACCATCAGCATCCCGATCAACACGGCCAGCGTGTCGATGCCCGCGAGGTTCAGGGCCGAGCCGGCGCACATCGTCGACGCGAAGCCGGCCACCGCGACCGACACCACGCGCTTGAGCCCGTAGCGATGCCCCAGCCGGCCGGCCAGCTGCGACGCGCCGATGAACGACGCCGCGTTGACGGAGAACGCCAGGCTGTACTGGCGCGGCGTCAGGCCGTAGTGGTTGATCAGCACGAACGACGAGTTCGACAGGTAGATGAAGAATGCGCTGACGCCCAGCGACAGCACGCCGGCCAGTCCCAGGAAATGCGGATCGCGCGCGAGCAGCGCGAAGGCGCGTCCGGTGCTGGCGACGCTGCTGTCGACGCGTTCTGCGGGCGGACGCGTCTCCTCCAGCGCGAACGCGGCCAGCGCCAGGCCCAGCAGGCCGATCGTGCCGATCGCCCAGAAGATCGCCGGCCAGCCGCCGGCGTCGATGATCAGGCTGCCCACCACCGGCGCGAGGATCGGGCTGACGCTGAACACGAGCATCAGCAGCGACATCAGCCGCGCGGCCTCGGCGCCGGTGTGCAGGTCGCGCACCACGGCCAGCGTGATGACGCTCGGCGCGCCGCCGCCCAGGCCCTGCACGGCGCGGAACGCGACCAGCCATCCGATGCCGGGCGACAGCGCGCAGCCGATGCTGCCGATCACGAACAGGACGATGCCCACATACAGCGGCGGCTTGCGGCCGAACATGTCCGATGCCGGCCCGTAGACGATCTGGCTCAGCGCGAACGCCAGGAAGAACGCCATCAGGCTCAGCTGCACCTGGTGCACGTCGGCGCGCAGCGCGCGGCCGATCGCCGGCAGCGCGGGCAGGTACATGTCGATCGCGAACGGGCCGATCGCCGACAGCAGGCCCAGCACGAGCGCCAGGCGCAGGAAGTTGTGTTTCATCCGGGAGCGGCATGCAGGATGCGTGCCGTGCAAGCGCAGCGAGGCGCGAAGTATAGGGAGCGTGCGGTGACAATCCGCTTCGATGACCGCCAACCTGACCACGCTCGCCGACCTGCGCGCCGGACGCCTCGCCGGCGCGACGCGCCTGGACCTGCGCCACTGCGAGCTCGACGAATTCCCGCGCGAGATCTTCGAGCTCGCCGAGACGCTGACGATGCTCGACCTGTCCGGCAACCGCCTGCGCACGCTGCCCGACGACCTGCCGCGGCTGCAGGCGTTGCGCACGCTGTTCTGTTCCAGCAACCGGTTCGAGACGCTGCCGGCCGCGCTCGGCGAGTGCCCCGCGCTCGACCTGGTCGGCTTCAAGGCCAACGCGATCGCGCACGTGCCGGCCGAGGCGCTGTCGCCGAATCTGCGTTGGCTGATCCTGAGCGACAACCGCGTCGAGGCGATGCCCGAGACGCTGGGCGCGTGCCGCGGCCTGCGCAAGCTGGCGCTGGCGGGCAACCGGTTGGCGGCGTTGCCCGCGAGCATGGGCGGTTGCGAGAGCCTGGAGCTGATCCGGCTGTCGGCCAATCGGTTCGCGCGGATCGAGGACGCGTTGCCCGAGAGCCTGCTCGCGCTGCCGCGCCTGACCTGGCTCGCGGTTGCGGGCAATCCGTTCAACCTCGACCAGGAGGCGAGGGCACTGCAAGCGACGCCGATCGCGCACATCGCGTGGGACGAGCTGCAGCTCGGCGAGCTGCTGGGCGAGGGCGCCTCGGGCCACATCTACTCGGCGCGCTGGCGGCCCGCGCAAGGCGAGGATCGCGCGGTCGCCGTGAAGCTGTTCAAGGGTGCGGTCACCAGCGACGGCCTGCCGGGCAGCGAGATGGCCGCGTGCATCGCCGCCGACGTCCACGCGCACGTGATCGGCGTCGAGGGCCGCATCGCCGGCCATCCGCACGGCGCGCAAGGGCTGGTGATGGGCCTGATCCCGCCGCGCTATCGCAGCCTCGCGGGACCGCCGAGTCTCGCCAGCTGCACGCGCGACGTCTATGCGCCCGAGCTGCGCTTCGCGGGCGTCCACGCGCGCGCGATCGCGCGGGGCACGCGTGACGCGCTCGCGCACCTGCACGCGCAGGGGCTGATGCACGGCGACTTCTACGCGCACAACATCCTCGTCGACGACGACGCGCACGCGCTGCTGGGCGACTTCGGCGCGGCGTCGTTCCTGCCCGCGGACGACGCCGTGCGCGCCGAGGCGCTCAAGCGCATCGACCGTCGCGCCTTGGACGTGCTGATCGACGAATTGGCGCAGCGCTGCGACACGCCCGGCGCGCTGGACGACCTGCGACCCTAGAATCGAACGCACGCACCGCGTCGAGTGCGTCACTGGAGACCGGATGCCGCGCTTGCGCTCGAGGGGACGCCTGATCGTGAGGATCGTGCTGGCGATCCTCGTCCTCGTCGCATTGCTGTTGGCGCTCGCCTGGTGGGAAGTGCGTCGCAGCGTGCCGATGCTGGATGGCGAGGCCCGCGTGCCGACGCTCCAGTCGCCCGTGACGATCTCGCGCGACGCGCTGGGCACGGCCGTCGTCAAGGGCGGGAGCCGGCTCGACGTCGCGCGCGGCCTCGGCTTCGTGCACGGCCAGGAACGCTTCTTCGAAATGGACCTGGCGCGGCGATCCGCGGCGGGCGAGTTGTCGGCGCTGTTCGGGCCGGTGGCGCTCGAGCGCGACAAGGTGCGGCGTGCGCATCGCCTGCGTGCGATGCTGACGGCGCGTCTCGAAGGTCTGGATCGTGACGAGCGCGACCTGCTGCAGGCCTACACCGACGGCGTCAACGCCGGCCTGTCGCAGTTGCACGCGAAGCCGTGGCAATACCTGTTGCTGCGGGCCGAGCCGCAGGCGTGGAAGCCGGTCGATTCGCTGCTGGTCGTCAGCGAGATGTTCTGGATGCTGCAAGGTTCCAGCGTCGACGAAGGCCTCGAGCGTGCGCAGCTGCGCGAGTGCGTCGGCGACGCGGCCTTCGACTGGCTCGAGCCGCGCGGTGGCCGCTGGGACGCGGCGCTCGACGATTCGGTGCTGGCGCCGGGCGCGATGCCCGGCCCCGACGTGCTCGACCTGCGCAAGCCCGCGCCGGCGCTGCCGGCCGCGAGCGCGGCCTCGGTCGTCGCGCGGGCCGACGGCTCGATGTTCCTCGACGACCGCGCCGCGCACGATCGCCACGAGCCGCTGGTCGGCAGCAACAACTGGGCGGTCGACGCAACGCACAGCGTCAGCGGCGACGCGATGCTCGCCAACGACATGCATCTCGGCCTGGGTGTGCCGTCGATCTGGTTCCGCGCGCAGTTCGAGATCGGTGGCGACCAGCCGATCCGCGCGGAAGGCGTCACGTTGCCCGGCGTGCCGGCGATCGTCGCCGGCTCGAACGGCCATGTGGCCTGGGGCTTCACCAATTCGTACGGCCAGTGGTTCGACTGGGTCAAGGTGCCGGCCCATGCCGACCTGTCGCAGATCACGCACCTCACCGAGACCATCGCCGTCAAGGGCGGCGCCGACGTGAAGCTGGACATCACGCAGTTCGCCGGCCTGCCGGTGGTGGAGAAGAGCGGCGCGCAGTCGTATGCGTTGTCGTGGGTGGCCGACTATCCGGAGGCGTACGGCCTTGCGCTCGATCGCATGCTGAGGGCGACGCAAGTCTTCGATGCGCTCGAGATCGGGGTGCGTTCCGGCATCCCGGAGCAGAACCTCGTGGTGGCCGACAGCCAGGGCAAGATCGGCTGGACGATCGCGGGGGCGCTGACCTTCCCGCGCGAGCCCGCCGCGCAGGGCTTCGGACGCTTCCTTTCCGAGGCCGGCCTGGTCAAGCTGCTGCGCCCTCAACTCGGCGAGTCCGCCGCCGGCCGAGGGATCGTCATGGAGGATCCGTACGACGGCCTGCTGTGGACGGCCAACGCCCGCACCTACGAATGGCCGCCCCGGGACGAGTCGCGCATGCAGCAGGCGCGCGGCGGCATCTTCATGACCGGCATCGGCGACGGCGGCTACGACCTCGGCGCCCGCGCCCAGCAGATCCGCGACCGCCTGAAGGCCACGGACAAGTTCGACGAGAAGACACTCGGCGCGATCCACTTCGACGACGAGGCGCTGTTCCTGCGCCCGTGGGCCGGACGCATCGCGGCCGTCGCAGCGAGCCCGACCGCGCGCCCCGAGGTCACGACGCTGCTGAAGGACTGGAACGGCCGCGCCGATGCCGACCAGGCCGGCTACCGGCTCGTCAGCGAGGTGCGCAAGCGCGTGCTCGACGCGTTGTGGATGGCCTGGAGCCAGCCGCTGACCCGGGCCGGCCAATGCCCGGTTCGCAGATACGACTGGCACGCGCGCTTCGAATACTCGGCCGAGGAGGCGCTCGACAAGCAGCCCGCGCACCTGCTGCCGCGCGGCTTCGCGAGCTGGGACGCATTCCTGCTGGCGCAGGTCGACGCGACCGTGGCCGACATGACGCGCAACGGCGCGCGCCCGCTCGCGCAGGCGACCTGGGGCGAGGTGAACCGCAGTCGCGTCGGGCACGTGCTGTCGCGGGCGCTGCCTATCCTGTCGGCGTTCCTCGACATGCCGTCGCTGCCGCAGTCGGGCGACCGCAACATGCCGCACGTGGCGGCGCCGTCGTTCGGTCAGTCCGAGCGGCTGGTGGTGGCGCCGGGGCACGAGGAACGCGCGACGCTGTCCATGCCTGGCGGGCAAAGCGGCCATCCCATGTCGCCGTACTACGGCGCCGGCCACGACGACTGGGTCGCCGGCCGCGCGACGCCGCTGCTGGCCGGCGCGCCGCAGCACGTGCTGACTTTGACGCCCTGAGGCGCGCGGCACCGGGCCCGGCTCGGCGGTGCGCAGTTCAAGTTCGCCGGGACGAGGCCGATACCTCCAGGAATCCCCGCCTCTGTGCGGTGGCCTTGCCCGAGAACCGTCCGTGCCGTCCTCCAAACCCGCTGCGCCGTCCCCGACGCCCACTCCTCTGCCGCAGGCCGAGTGGGCGACCTGGCGCCGCCTGGTCCAGGTCTACCAGGGCCGCGACACCGAGTCCGCGGAGATCCGCGCCCGGCTCGTGCAGTGGGTGACCTTCGTCTCGCCGTGGCTGATGGTGCTCAACATCCTCAGCGCCGTGCTGCTGGCATTGACGCTGCCGGTGCCGGTGGCGCCGTGGCTGCGCTGGTCGTGGTGCGGCCTGGTGTGCGCGATGTGCCTGATGGGGCTGCTCGCCTGGCTGCGCCATCGCCACAAGGTGCCCACCCGCGTGGGCCCGAGCGTGGTGCGCAAGAGCATGTTCCACGCAGGCGTGCTCGCCGCGCTGTGGGCGACGTTGCCGTGGACGGTGTTCCCGAACGGCTCGCCGGCGGCGCAGATCCTGATCGCCGGCGTGATGCTGGGCATGGTGGCCGGCGGCGGCTTCGTGCTGACGCCGCTGGCGCCGGCCGCGGTGCTGTTCACGGTGATCGTCGGCGTGTCCACCAGCGTGGCGGTCACGCGGTATCACGACCCGCTCGCCCTGCTGCTGGCGGCGCTGATGGCGGGCTACACCGTCGTCGTGGTGGCGGCCGTCCTCCTCGGCGCGCGTCGCTCGGCCGGCGCGCTGCGCGCCGAGCGCGAGGCGGAGCGGCAGGGCCAGCTCGTCGCGCTGCTGCTGAAGGACTTCGAATCGCAATCGGCCGATGTCATGTGGGAGACCGACGCCTCCGGCCGCCTCGTGCGCACGACGCCCAAGCTGACCGCGTTGATGCGCCTCGAGGACGACGGCGCGCGTCGCCGCTCGCTGCTGGGCTGGTTCGAGCAGCAGGCGCGCGACGCCGAAGCCAGCGACGCCGTCGCTCAGCTGCGCCAGGCCTTCGCGACGGGCCAGGCGTTCCGCCAGCGCGGCATCCCGGTGGCCGTCGGCGGCGCGCAGCGGCGCTGGTCGATCACCGCGCGTCCGCTGGTGGACGAGGCCGGCGTCGACCAGGGCTGGCGCGGCGTCATCACCGACATCACGATGGAGCACGACGCGCAGTCGCGCATGCAGCAGCTGGCGCTGGTGGACTCGCTCACCGGCCTGGCCAACCGCACGCAGCTGCGCGACAAGCTGCAGCTCAAGCTCGAGTCGGCCGCGCGCAAGCCGGCCGCGCTGCTGTGCCTCAACATGGATCACTTCAAGCGCGTCAACGACATGTTCGGCCACGCGGCCGGCGACGTCGTGCTGCGCGAGACCGCGCGCCGGCTGCGCAAGCTGGTGCGGGCGTCCGACGTCGTGGCGCGCGCCGGCGGCGACGAGTTCGCCGTGCTGCTGGACGACATCGCGAGCGAGGACGATGCGCTGCGCTTCGGCCAGCGCGTGGTCATCGAACTCAATCGCGGCTTCTCGAGCGACGCCGGCCAGATCAACAGCGGCGCGAGCGTCGGCGTGGTGACGATTCCCGGGCACGGCACGTCCGTCGACGAGCTGCTGGCCAACGCCGACCTCGCGCTGAGCACCGCCAAGGCCGGCGGGCGCGCGCGCGCCGAGCTGTTCCGCACCGACATGGGCGAGCGCCTGCGCCTGCGCATGACGATGGAGCGCGACCTGCGCATGGCGGTGGCCAGGAACGAGCTGCGCCTGCACTGGCAGCCGCAGGTCGACACGGCGCACTGGCGGGTGAGTGGCTGCGAGGCGCTGCTGCGCTGGCAGCACACCGACCTCGGCCTGATCCCGCCGATGAACTTCATTCCGATGGCCGAGGAGACCGGCCTGATCGTCGAGCTTGGCGCGTGGGTGCTCAACGAGGCCTGCCGCGTCGGCGCGCACAAGCTGCCGGGGCTGATGGTGGCGGTCAACGTGTCGCCGATCCAGGTGGTGCGCGACGACTTCGTCAACGTGGTGCGCAAGGCGCTGTCGGCCAGCGGCCTGCCGGCGCAGCGCCTCGAGATCGAGATCACCGAGTCGCTGTTCATCGACGCGTCGCCGAAGGCGCTGCGCAACCTCGAGACGCTGCGCCAGATGGGCATCCGCGTCGCGCTGGACGACTTCGGCACCGGCTACTCGTCGCTTGCCTACCTGCGCCAGTTCCCGTTCGACACGCTCAAGATCGACCGCGCGTTCGTGCGCGAGCTGGTCACGCAGCACGACGCGCGCGCCATCGTGCGCAGCATCGTCGATCTCGCGTCCGCGCTGGGCATGAGCACGATCGCCGAGGGCGTCGAGGAGCCCGCGCAGTACGAGCTGCTGCGCCGCGCGGGTTGCGCCGGCGTGCAGGGCTTCCTGATCGCGCGGCCGATGCTGATCGACCAGATGGTGGAGATGCTCGAGAGCTGGGCGATGCAGCGCGCGCCGCAGTCGGACTCCGTGCCCGACTCGATCTTCGCGCCGCTCGACGACACCGCGTCGGGCGACCTGCGCTCGATGGACGGCGGCGTGATCCACTAGTCGCGCCGCTCGGGTCGGCGACAGGCCGCGCGCGAGGCGGCCTTTTGCCTGCTGTCGCGCTGGCGGGGTCGCTCGACAGGACGTCGATCTAGGGGGATTCGCTGTCGTCAAGATTGCGTTGCCCTATTTCGGGGATGCCTGCGACCGGATGCGGATGCATGCTGCGGCCGGATCCGAAAACCTCTGGAGGCACCATGAAATTCAAACTCGCGTTCGCCGCGGCGGCGCTGGCCGCGTCCGGCCTCGCGCAATCCGCGACCATCGACTGGAACAGCTGGACGAGCAACAGCGCGGGCTCGATCTCCACGACGTCGGGGCCCCTCGCCGTGACCTACAGCGGTCAAATGAGCGGCTTCTACACCAACTACCCGAGCTGGGGACCGTCCAGCACGTTTGCCGACGGCAGCATCGTCGCCAACGGGCCGACCGGCTCCGACGGCATCATCTACCTGACCGGCGGCTCCACCACGGTCGTCGACACGGTCACCTTCTCGCAGGCGGTTACCGATCCGGTGTTCTCCATCTGGAGCCTGGGCCAGAACGGCGACACGGCCTCGTTCAACTTCATCGGCGCGACGCCGGTGCTGGTGTCGGGCGGCCCGGGCGCCGAGTATGGCGGCCAGTCCATCACGGTGTCCGGCAACAACGTCTATGGCGAGGAAGGCGACGGCACGGTGGAGTTCGTCGGCACGTTCAAGAGCATCTCCTGGACGAACCCGACCTACGAGAACTGGTACGGTTTCGACGTCGGCGTGGCCGGCATCGCCGCCGCCGTGCCGGAACCCGGCTCGACGGGCCTGCTGCTGGCCGGCCTGACGCTGGTCGGCCTCGCGGCGCGTCGTCGCCAGAAGCGCTGAACATTTTCCGGTCCCCCGGCCGCCCATCAGGAAAGGCCGCTCGTCGAGCGGCCATTCGCATGGGGCGCGCGGCTCAGCGTGCCGGCGACAGTTCCCACACGAGCACCTGGAACGGCGCCAGGTGGACGGTGGCCGCGTGGCCCGCGGTGAGCGGGCGCGGCGCCGTCGCCTTCTCGTACGCCGGCACCGCGCTCCAGGTGCGCTGCTCCTGCGCGGGCAGTTCCAGCGCGGCGCCGATGTCGAGTGCGAAGTCCTGCGGCTGGTCGCTCGGATTGCGCAGCGTGACGATCGCCTGCCCCGGGCTCCAAGACGCCCAGCCGTACACCTGCAGCCGCGCCGGATCGCCGCCGATCCAGTGGCTGTCGCGCAGCGTCTGCGCGTGCGCGCGCGCCCACCTGGCGGCGGCGGCGAGGTCGTCCCAGTTGCGCTCGGTCAGCAGGTCGGGCGAGATGTACATCTCCTGCAGGCCGGTGCCGCTGGCGAAGTACGAGCGTACCTCGGACGTGAAATCGCCGTACGGGTCGACGTTCAGCCCGCGCGCGCTGCGCGCGTAGATCATGCCGTGCAGCATCAGCGAGTTCAGCGGATACAGCGGGCCGAGTCGGACGATACCGCCGTACGTATCCGAATCGCGGTAGGTGATCCAGCGCTGGCGGTTGCTGCCGACGCCGGCGAACTCGTGGTCCTCGCCGCCGCGCCAGATGGAGTCGGCGGTGCGCAGCCAGAACGGCGACGGCCAGGTGCCGGTGGTCAGGTTGATGAACAGGTCGGTCTTGACGGCGCGCAGGTCGCCGACCAGCGCGATGGCGGCGGCGAAGTCGCTGTCGAACGCGCTGCCGGGTGTCACCTTGTCGGGGCTGCCGGTGCCGTCCAGCTTGAACTGGTTGATGCCGTAGTTCTTCAGCAGGCCCAGCGTCGCGTCGTGGAACAGCGCGTAGTACTTCGGGCCCGACAACGCGAGGCCCTGGTCGTCCACCTCGAAGCCGCCGGCCTTGGCGGCGGCCAGGCGTTCCTGGCGCGGCGGGCCGTAGCCGCCCCAAGGCGACAGCCACACGCCCGGCTCGGCGCCGGCGCGCTCCGCGGCCGCGCGCACGGGCGCGAAGCCGTGCGGGAAGTGTTCGTTGAACTGCCACAGGTGCTGGTGGTCGTCCCAGCCGTCGTCGAACAGGAACGAGTCCATCTTCACGCCGCGCTCCTTCACGAGCTTGCGGCCGATGGTCTCGATCACGTCGACGGCTTCCTGCTCGGTGTACGGCGTGAAGTAGCCGATGTCGTACCAGGAGTTGTAGTGCAGGAAGGTGCGGAACGGCGTGGCGCGCTCGTTCTCGAGATAGGCCATGAATCCGCGCCGCACCTGCCCCTGCGGCGTGACGCCGAACACCGCCGAATAGTCGACCGGCACGTGCGCGCGCAAGGGCAGCACGCGGCGCACGAACTGCAGCACGTGCGTGCCGTCGATGCGCGTCTCGGCCATCGGATGCTCGAAGCCGAAGAAGCGGTCGTCGGCGACCACGACCGAGCCGGTGGTGGTGCCGGCGGTCCACGCCTTGTCGAGATCGAGTTCCAGCAACGCGACCTGGGACAGGTCCAGATCCCTGATCGACTCGAAGCGGATCTCCTGGCGCACGTAGTTCGTGTGATCGCGCAGCACGGCGCGCCATTCGACGCGCAGTCCGGTGGACACCTGCGTCAGCGTGGCGACGAGCGCGGAGCCCGATCGCCGATCCGCGGCGCGGGCGGCATCGCTGCGGCCTGCGATGGTCTCGCAAGCCGGCGGCGCGTCGAGATGGAATTCGCCGGAGCCCAGGCGCTTATTGTCGCGCGTGGTCACCGAGAACAGCTCGCCCTTCAACGCGTGCGCTGCCTGCGTGAAGCCGTTGTCCAGGACCGTCGGCGCCAGGACGCCGTCGTGCGCGGAAAGCGCGAAGCGCAACGCCGCGTTGCGCAGTTCGGCGCCGCCGTCCACGACGCTGCAGCGCGTGGCGCCGGGATCCAGCGGGAGCCACGGCGCGGGCAGGCCAGTGGACGCGCCGAAGGCCGGCGCGAGGGTCAAGGCCAGCAGGGGCGCGAGCGCGAGGCGGCGGACAGGCATGGGAGCTCCCGGGTCAGCGAGGACGATGCGGACGATTGTCGCAAGCCGCCTCGCCGCAGATCGAGCGTCCGCAGTGCTGAATTCCGAACAAAAAAGGCCGCTCATCGAGCGGCCTTCCTGCCTGCGCGCGGCGCGCGCGCGACGCCTGCCGATCAACGCTCGCCGATCGGCTTGACCGTGCGCGGCGCGGCGCCCGAGAACAGCTGGCGCGGACGGCCGATCTTGTACTCGGGGTCTGCAATCATCTCGTTGAGCTGCGCGATCCAGCCGACCGTGCGGGCCAGCGCGAAGTTCGCGGTGAACAGGCTGGTCGGGATGCCGATCGCGCGCTGCACGATGCCCGAGTAGAAGTCGACGTTCGGGTAGAGCTTGCGGGCGACGAAGTAGTCGTCTTCCAGCGCGATCTTCTCGAGCGCCATCGCCAGCTTGAACAGCGGGTCGTTGTGCAGACCGAGTTCGTTGAGCACTTCGTGGCAGGTCTCGCGCATCAGCTTGGCGCGCGGGTCGTAGTTCTTGTAGACGCGGTGGCCGAAGCCCATCAGCTTGACATTGGAGCTCTTGTCCTTGACCTGCGCGATGAACTCGCCGATCTTCTCGACGCCGCCCATCTTCTGGATGTCTTCCAGCATGTTGAGCGCGGCCTCGTTGGCGCCGCCGTGAGCCGGACCCCACAGGCACGCGACGCCCGCGGCGATGGCGGCGAACGGGTTGGTGCCCGACGAGCCGCACAGGCGCACGGTGGACGTGGACGCGTTCTGCTCGTGGTCGGCGTGCAGGATGAAGATGCGATCCAGCGCGCGTTCGATGACCGGGCTCACGTGGAAGTCCTCGCACGGCGTGGCGAACATCATGCGCATGAAGTTGCCGGCGTAGCTGAGGTCGTTCTTCGGATAGATGTACGGCTGGCCGACCGAGTACTTGTAGGCCATCGCCACGAGCGTGGGCATCTTGGCGATCAGGCGGATCGCGGCGATGTCGCGGTGCTCGGGGTTGTTGATGTCGGTGGAGTCGTGATAGAAGGCCGACAGCGCGCCGACCAGGCCCGTCATCACGGCCATCGGATGCGCGTCGCGACGGAAGCCGCGCAGGAAGAAGTGCATCTGCTCGTTGACCATCGTGTGGTGCGTCACACGGTTGGTGAAGTCCGCCTTCTGGTCGGAATTGGGCAGCTCTCCGTACAGCAGCAGGTGGCAGGTCTCGAGGAAGTCGCAGTTCACCGCGAGCTGCTCGATCGGGTAGCCGCGGTACAGCAGCTCGCCCTTGTCGCCGTCGATGTAGGTGATCGAGGAGTTGCACGAGGCGGTCGACAGAAAGCCGGGGTCGTACGTGAACTTGCCGGTCTGGCCGTACAGCTTGCGGATGTCGATCACTTCCGGGCCGATGGTGCCCTTGTAGATCGGCAACTCCATGCTGGGGCTGCCATCGGAGAACGACAGAGTCGCTTTGACGTCGGACGGGGTCATTTGAAATTCCCTTTCTGGAGGACTT
>Ga0302314_10005888_pt1 | contig 22290 bp, 17 predicted proteins | sample III_Palsa_N2_3_FD_200533 | JGI IMG/M metagenome (GOLD analysis project Ga0302314, IMG submission 200533) | Peat permafrost microbial communities from Stordalen Mire near Abisko, Sweden - III_Palsa_N2_3 | ecosystem: Environmental > Terrestrial > Soil > Palsa > Peat permafrost | place: Sweden...
ACCGCTGTCCAGCATCAGTTTGAGCGGCCCGCCCACCTGGGAAAAGAGGGCGGGGAAGGACATCGGCAGAACGCCGATGCTGATGGCGACCGCAACGATAATGGCATTGCGGGTTCCTTCGAATTGCACGCGAGACAGAATTTGGATGCCGGCCACGGTCGTCATGCCGAACATGACGATGGCCGAGCCGCCGAGCACGGGGCGCGGCACCGAGGCGACCAGGGCGCCGAGCTTGGGGAACAATCCCATCAGAATCATGATCGCCCCGGCTGACGCCACGACATAGCGGCTCTTCACCCCGGAGAGCGCGATCAGGCCGGTATTCTGAGTGAAGGCATTGTATGGAAAACTGTTGAAGACGCCGCCGATCATGGTCGATAAGCCATCGGCTCGAAACGCGTTGCCCAATGTCTCCTGGGTTGACGGCTTGCCGACTATGGTGCCGATGGCCATCACATTGCCGGTCGTCTCGGCCATGATGACCAGCATGGCCAGTGTCATGATCATCGCGGGCGCCAGCGAAAATTCCGGCATGCCGAACGAGAAAGGGGCGCTCACTTCGAACCAGGAGGCTTCTCCGACATGGGAAAAATCGGTCAGGCCGAAGAGAGCGGCGGTCACTGTTCCCATGAGCAGCCCGGATAAGACGGCAAGATTGGCTATGAAGCCGGTAAAGCGGGCGTAGATGAACAGGGTGACGATGATCGTCCAAAGGCCGAGCGCCAAGTTCGCCGGCGACCCGAATTCCGGTGCATCCGGACTGCCGCCGCCCAGCCATATCGCCGCGGCGGGCATCAGGGATATCCCGATAATGGTGATCAAGCTGCCAATCACCACCGGCGGGAAAAAGCGCAGCAGCCGGCTGAAGATCGGGGCCAAGGCGATCGTCACCGCACCGCAGGCGATCACGGCCCCGAAGACATGTCCGACACCGTAATTTTTTCCGATCATGACCATGGGGGCGATGGCGATGAAAGAGCAGCCCTGAATCAGAGGCAACCGGGCCCCGAATTTCCAGAACCCCAAAGTCTGGATCACGGTGGCGATACCAGAGGTCAGCAGGTTGGCATTGATCAGCGTAACCATCTGCGCCGATGTCAGATCTAAAGCGCTCCCCAGAATTAAGGGTACGGCAACCGCGCCGGCATACATGACCAGGACATGTTGCAACCCAAAGCTGGCTAACTGCTTGAGGGGGAGGATCTCATCAACGAGGTGAACCTCTTTCCGATAGGTCATGTCGCAATATCCCGGCTGAGAAGCGATCGATAGAGCTCCCTCCTAGGATTTCAGAAGGACTCGCGGAACCGAAGCGATTTTCTTGCCGCAAGGCGGTGGCGGCCGATGCTGGATTTACCCCAGGCATCGCGTCGGAGGGCTTTTGCTTTTGAGCCTTCAGCTCTGCAAATTTGGAATATAAGTGTTTTCCAAAATGGGGGTTGTTCGTTTCGTGGGATTTGATAATTTGGAAAACATGATTTTTCCTAATTGACGCGGCGCTTCGTTCGGACGCGCCGCCCGCGACCCGGAGTTCCACAAATGCAAGATTCTCTGACCTACAAGCAACGCTTTCTGCTGGGCGCGATCAGCGTCCGCCGTGACGCTGCCGATGAAGCCCGCCGGCATGCGACGGAAGCCAGCCTGCAGAACGATGCGCTGACATCGGAGATGTGGCATGTCGAAGCCGATCGCCATGAGGCGGTCATCATCGCGGCGATGCATGGTTTGGAAGCGCCGCTGGCGGTGAGCGCCGCGGTGCCGGCTCTGCGTATCGCGTCCTGATAGGCCGCCCAGGTGGGGCTCCGCTGGAGTGCCGGTTTTGACGCGTGACCCGGCAGCAGCGCCGGAGCGGCGCGGGCGAGGGCGGCCGCAGGTGCGCCCCGACGACGAGACGTTGCGAATGATCGTCGACGCGGCGCGCGAAGCTTTTCTGTCCCAGAGCTTCAGCGAGGTCGCCATGGCCGCCATCGCGCGTCGGGCCGGGGTTTCGACGAAGACCATGTATCGGCTCGTCCCAACCAAGGCCGATCTTTTCCGCACTCTTATCGCGGACCGCATAAGTCGATTCATGGTATCGCTGGACTTGGAGTCGCTCGATCACCTAGCCCCCGTCGAAGCTCTCACCCGCCTTTTGACGAGCTATGGGGAAATGAGTCTCGGCGAAGAGGCGATCGCGATGTATCGGCTGGCGATCACCGAGGCGGACCGCTTCCCCGAGATCGCGTCCTACCTTTACGAAGGGGCGATCGGTCCGGCGGCCGGTGCTCTGGACGCTTGGCTATACCGGCAATGCGGACAGGGCAACCTCAAATTGGCCGACCCCCGAATGGCGTCGGGACTTTTGCGCGGCATGCTGGCGATGGAGCCTCAGCGGGCGACTCTGCTGCGTCAGCGTCCCTTGCCTGACACGGCGCAAATCGCCTCGAGGGCCAGGGCTTGCGCCGAGCTTTTCCTGAGCGGCTGCTGGGTGGGCTAAGACCGTTCGCCAAAGTTGGATCCGAGTTCGGCTGGCCGTGCATCAGGTCTTACCGCCGATAGCCCGCCTCAGATAGGGCGCGGTCAGGCCCGCGCCGCCCTTGGCCACCGCCTGGGGCGTGCCTTCCGCGACGATGCGTCCGCCCTCGTCGCCGGCCCCGGGGCCGATATCGATCACCCAATCGCTGGCGGCAGCCACACTCATATCGTGATCGACGACGATGACGCTGTTGCCGGCGGTGACCAGGGCGTCGAGTTGCCCCACCAGCCGTTCGACGTCGGTCGGATGCAGGCCGGTGGTCGGCTCATCGAGCACATAGAGCGCGCCGCCTTTCTGCGATTTCTGCAGTTCGGTCGCCAGCTTGATCCGCTGGGCCTCGCCGCCTGAAAGTTCGGTCGCCGGCTGGCCGAGCCGCAGATAATTCAGCCCGACCTCGCGCAGGACCGTCAGCGAACGATGGACATTGGGCACGTCGGCGAAGAAATCCCACGCCGCCTCGACGGTGAGACCGAGCACGTCGGCGATGGTTTTGCCGCGATAGTCGATCTCCAGCGTCTTGGCGTTGTAGCGGGTGCCGTGGCAATCCGGACAGGGCGCATAGACGCTGGGCAGGAACAGAAGCTCGACCATGACGAAACCCTCGCCCTCGCAGCGCGGGCAGCGCCCCTTGGCGACATTGAAGGAGAAGCGCCCGGCATCGTAATGGCGGCGCCTGGCCTCCGGCGTCGCCGCGAAGAGCGCCCGGACATGGTCGAACAACCCGGTATAGGTGGCCAGGTTGGAGCGCGGCGTGCGGCCGATCGGCTTCTGGTCGACCTCGATCAGGCGCCGGATGCCGGAAAGGCCGCCCTCGATCCGCCCCCGGGCGCGCTCGGAGGGTTCCAACTCGAGAGCCGCCTCGGCATCGGCGGCTTCCTCGACCGGGATCGGCGCGCCGAGCGCTTCGGCCACCAGTTCGACCAGCGCCTGGCTGACCAGGCTCGATTTGCCCGAACCTGAGATGCCGGTGACGGTGGTCATCACGCCCAGCGGGAAGGCGACATCGACGTCCCGCAGATTATTGCGGCTGACGCCCGACAGTTTCAGCCAGCCCGTCGACTTGCGGGGCGGGTGGAGCGCGGCGGCGCCGCTGGCGAAAAGATGCCGCCGGGTTTCCGAGGCCTCGACCTGCTCCAGCCCGGCGGGCGGACCGCTATAGAGCACCTGGCCGCCTTGCTCGCCGGCGGCGGGCCCGACATCGACGATCCAGTCGGCATGGCGCACCACGTCCAGATCGTGTTCGACGACGAACAGGGAATTGCCGACTTCCTTCAGCCCGTCCAGCGCGCGCAACAGCGCTTCGGTGTCGGCGGGATGCAGGCCGGCCGAGGGTTCGTCGAGCACATAGACCACGCCGAACAGACTGGAGACGACCTGGGTGGCCAGCCGCAGGCGTTGCAGCTCGCCGGGCGACAAGGTCGGCGTGCTGCGTTCGAGGGTGAGATATCCCAGCCCCAGATCGAGCAGGACCGCCAGGCGTTTGCATAGATCCGCGGCGATGCGCTGAACCACGATCGCTTTTTCCGGATGGGTCTTGCCCAGCTCAATCAGCTTGGGCGCGGCGGCGGTGACATAAGGCGCGAAGAGTTCGGAGAAGCGCTTGATCGGCTGGCGGGTCATTTCGGCCAGGTCGAGGCCTTCGAAGGTGACGGATAGGGATTCCCGCCGCAGGCGCTTGCCGCCACACAAGGGGCAGGCACTGCTAACCATGTAGCGCGCGGCGCGCTTCTTCATCATCGCGCTTTGGGTGGTGGCGAAGCTGTGGGTCACGTGCCGCCTCGCGCTGGAGAAGGTGCCCATGTAAGCGGGCTCGATCTTGCGGCGGATCGCCTGCTGCACCTGATCCCGGTCGAGGCCCGGATAGACCGGCACGGTCGGCTGCTCGTCGGTGAACAGGATCCAGTCGCGGGTCTTCTTCGCCAGATCGCGCCAGGGGATATCGACGTCGATCCCCAGCGTGATCAGGATGTCGCGCAGATTCTGGCCGCCCCAGGCCAGCGGCCAGGCGGCGACGGCGCGCTGGCGGATGGTGAGGTCCGGATCCGGCACCATCGAGGCTTCGGTAACCTCGTGAACTCGGCCGAGTCCATGGCATTGCGGACAGGCGCCTTCCGGCGTGTTGGCCGAGAATGACTCCGCCTCCAGATGCGGCTGGCCGGCCGGGTAGTCGCCGGCGCGCGAATAGAGCATGCGCAGCAGGTTGGAGAGGGTGGTGACGCTGCCGACGGAAGACCGGGTGGTCGGAGAACCGCGTTGCTGCTGCAGGGCGACGGCGGGCGGCAATCCTTCGATCGACTCTACATCGGGCACGCTCAACTGATCGAAAAGGCGTCGTGCATAAGGCGACACCGATTCCAGATAGCGGCGCTGGGCTTCGGCATAAAGCGTGCTGAAGGCGAGGGAGGATTTGCCTGAGCCGGAGATGCCGGTGAAGACCACGAGCGCGTCGCGCGGAATGTCGACATCGATATTCTTCAGATTGTGCTCGCGCGCGCCCCGCACCCGCACGAAGCCCGATCGCGTCGAAGGGGCTGTTACTGCAGGTTTCCTGGGCATCGGCATGTCTCTCATGAGTCAATGGAAACAGCTTCACGGCCAAGCGGTTGCCAGGCAAGGGGAAGTTGCCGACACATTCAGTATCGTTGCGCTCGACAGCAGGGAAGAGAGCGATCGGGTCCGTCCTAGGATTTCAGAAGAAATCGCAGGACCGCACCCATTTTCGCGCCATAGGGCGGCCGGAAAAAGGCGTTCACGTCAAAGCGCGGCGAGGTGTAGACGGATCGCTGCAAGCTGAAGGCCTTGAAGCCGTCGCCGCCGCGATAGCGGCCGAACCCGGATGCCCCGCAGCCGCCGAAGGGCAAGTCGCTCTGGAACAGATGCTGCAGCACCTCATTGAGGCAAACGCCGCCGGAGTGGCTGTGGGCGAGTACATGCGCCGTCTCGGCGGGATCGGTGCCGAAGTAATAGAGCGCCAGAGGCCGGGAATGGGCATTGATATAGGCGAGTGCCTTCTGGATCGTCCGATAGCTCCGGATAGCGAGCCGACACTAAGTGGAAAGTTTGGCGCTCTGCTTTTTCAAACCGGCATCCTTGGGAAGCTTGGCATAAACGTCGCTTTCCGGGCCGATCCACTCATCCAGCAGATTGGCCCAGGCGGCGGCGTCCGTTTCCAGGCCCGCGCGCTGGAATGAAAGGCCCCGATCCTTGCCGAGGGCGGCTGTCGTGATCTTGTTCGTAATCATCTCTTCGCTCCGCTTCTCTTCTCCAAGATGACGATAGCGTAGCGTGCAATTTCGCGGCGTGTGGGGCTCTTCCTGTGACATCGCCGCAGGGTCAAGCGTCCTGTTTCCACAGACGGCCGACCCAATGATCGGTACCCGCCGGCCAGAAGGGTTCGAGCCCGCTGGCCGGGGTGGTGGTGATCTCTCCGATCACGATTCGGTCGCCGAGGCGATACATGTCTATCCGCAGGAAATCGAAGCCGGCGCACAGCGCCTCGGCGCAGCGGATCATGTCGTCGTACCGCTCCGGCCGTTCGATGGTCAGCGCGCTGCAGGGGAACTGGAAGCCGAAATTGAGCTTGTTCCAGTCGCGGTCATACATGTTGCGGCGGTGGTCGGTGAAGCGGTCGACATCGACGCCCAGAAAGGCCACGCGACCATTGAAGACGAAGAATTTGTAGTCATGGGGGATGCCGCCCTGACCGTCATCCAGCAGTTCCTCGACGATGATGCGCGGCGGGATGTTGCGATAGACCCATTCGCCGGATGTGTAGAAGTAGTTCTGCGAAAGCCAGTCGGCGCAGTTCCGGCGTAACTGTTCGAAATCGTGCGTGGTCTTGTCGCGGATGATTTCGATCCAGCCGCATCCATGCGTGGGTTTAACCACGCAGCGCGCCGGCAGCGCGTCCTCCGTCAGTTCGTTCGGGTCTTTCGTGACGAGATGGAGCCGGGTCAAAAACGCCTCGCCGACGCGCTGGCGGATGAAGTCGCGGACCGCGTATTTGTCGGCCAGGGTGACCAGGATCGGCCGCCGGTCGAACAATTTCCGATGCTGGATCTTCTCGCTGAACGTCTCGGGGAAAAAGAGATTGGGATAGCCGCCATGACCGACATGGAAGTCGATCAGGCATTTGCGGAACACATAGAGCTGTTCCGGTATCCAAGATCTCAGGCGATGCTTCAGCGTTACGGTAGAAATCATGTCATCTCCAAGAGCCCAACCTGGGTATCTTGTGCCCGGTGTTATTTTGCCACGCTATTCACGTCCCTCTTGTGACCAAACTGTAGTTAGACACATGGGGAATAGGGCCACATGCATCGCTTGACCCGGTCTACCGCCGGAGGGTTTTACATCGCGCCGCGCTGGCCTTACAGGTCGGTGATGCTGTCCGACGGGGCGCTGACCCGGTTGGAAGACGCTCAGCGGCGGGTCGCGCCGCTGGGGATCCGGCTGGTGTTGACTCGGGGGTATGAACAGCGCGGTGCGCTCAATTGGCTGCATGGGGCGGCCCGAGGGGGCGGCGCCTGGTGCTTTCGGTTGGTTTATCCGGGGCGGGCGGGGGAATCCGGTGAGATCTTTACGCCGAATGGACATGACCATGGGGGCGATGCCATCGACATTTCAATCATCCATGCGGGGAAGAGGCTGAGTCTGCTGCCGTGGGGTGTGTTCACGCCTTATACGGTCTTGAGCGCGAGGAGGCGGCGGTATGAGACGGTTCTCACCGCCGTGTGGGCGGCGTTGACGGAGGCTGGGTTTGCGGTTCATGCGAATCCGACCGAGGCGTTGCAGATTCATTGTGAGGTGAGGGTGGGGGTGCGAGCCCCTAAGCCAGCCGCCTCATCAGCGGCGACATCGCCCTGAGACTCGCCACCGCCTTGATGCAGCCCTCCGCGGCATAGGTGATCTCCTCGGCGGTATTGAACCTGCCGATGCTGAACCGCACGCTCGCCTGGGCAAGCTCGTCGCTCAGACCCATCGCCTTGAGCACATGCGACGGCGCCGTCTGAGCCGAGGTGCAGGCCGACCCCGAGGACAGGGCGATGTCGGACAATTCCAGCAACAGGGAATCCGCGTCGATGCCGGCGAAGGAGAAGTTGCGCACGCCGGGCAGGCATCGGAGCGGGTGCCCGTTCAAATAGATGTCCTCGATCCGGCTCGTCAGCGCCTCATGAAGCGCGTCGCGGTGAGCCATGATGCGCGCGCTGTCGGACGCCATGTCGGCCAGGCAGATCTCCAGGGCCTTGGCGAATCCGGCGATGCCGGGCACGTTCAGCGTTCCCGACCGGTATCCGCTTTCGTGGCCGCCTCCGTCCATCTCGGCGACGAGCCGCTCGCCGATCGATGACCGGTCGAGATAGAGCGCGCCGACGCCTTTCGGGCCGTAGAGCTTATGCGCCGCGAAGGATGCCAGATCGACAGTGAAGGCGACTACATCGAAAGGGATCTTGCCGACCGCCTGGGTTGCGTCGGTATGAAACAGCACGCCTCTCTCGCGGCACAAGGCGCCGATCGCCGCGACGTCCTGGATCGTTCCGGTTTCGTTATTGGCGGTCATGACCGAGACGAGATAGGTGCTGGCGCCGATCGCATCGGCCAGGCGGTTCAGATCGACGAGCCCGGTCCCGTCGACCGGCAGATAGGTCACGCGCCGTCCCTCCCGTTCGAGGGATTTGCAGCTGTCGAGAACGGCCTTGTGCTCTATCTGCGTCGTTATGACGTGATCCTGCCCCGGTCCGGGGCGGATGCCCTTGAGGGCCAGATTGATCGACTCCGTCGCGCCCGAGGTGAAGACGATGTCCTTCGGGGTGTCGGCATTGACCGCCCCGGCGATCGCGGAGCGGGCCTCGTCCACCGCGCTGGCCGCGCGCCAGCCAAGCCGGTGGCTTCGGCTGGCGGCATTGCCGAAATCTTCCGTCAAATAGGGCATCATGACCTCGAGCACGCGCGGATCGATCCGCGTCGTCGCATTATTGTCGAGATAAATAAGCTTCTCGAAGCGAGTCATGATGTCTCCCTTTGGAGGGGTGGGCGGGCGCATCGGAGAAGGAAGAGGGGGCTCGGCAGGGGATGATCCCGCCGCGCTGAACGGTTCCGTCGCTATCGACCAGATTCAACCGGATCCTGGTGGCGATTCCCATACTGTGCGTCAGCTGCAGACCGCGCACATAAGCAAGCACGCGCGACCAGGGCGTATCCTCGAAGAACACTTCGAGCAGCACGTCCGACTCCCGGGCGATCGAGGAGGCTTTGCGGAAATACGCCGATGTGATGGCGGCGCAGGTGACGCGGGGGCGGTTGTCCGTCCCCCCGGAACAGGCCGGCATATTGTCATTGCTCTCGCCGACGGCCATCATTCTGCTGCGGATCTCCCAGGACAGGTCGGTCGTGTTCAACAGGTGATCAATTTGTGTTCGGGCCGAATCCTCGTGAATCGCGAGAATTTGCTCCAGTGGTATGCCCAGCCGACGGGCGCTGTCCTCGAAAACCGCGATCACATCGGGGTGCAATTGGGACAGGCGGGGATGCCGCTTCTGGCTGTTGGTCAGGCCGGGGATCAGAAACTGGCGCCGAAAGACGCCTCGATGGTCGAAGGCGACCGAGAGCATCGGCAGATCTCCGGTCTCGGCCAGACAATCGCCCGCCAGCGACAATCCGGCCTCGAACGCGCGCAGTTGGGGCTGGACGGCGACCGAGCCATCCTCTGTCACTTCCAGCCGAGAGTTTCCCGCCAGGATGCAAACACTCGACATGCCTCTCTCCCATGCCGGCTCTCGATGAGCCTCGTGCATTTTTGCGGTGCACCTGGAAAGTACAAAAATCGGAGCGGCGGCAGATGTGACAATTTTCTGCTCGCATCGCGTGCCTTGCAAAGCCGGTTCGACCGATTGTATCAAGCCCTTCGAGATTCCCTGCCCAGGGCTCCAGGCTTGAACAACGCGGCGACGGCATCCTTGGCCTCCTGCTGTATCTGCCGCAGGTGATCTTCGCCGCGGAAACTCTCCGCATAGATCTTATAGACGTCCTCGGTCCCCGACGGCCGGAGAGCGAACCATCCGGTCTCCGCGACTACTTTGAGGCCGCCGAACGCGGTGCCGTTGCCGGGAGCCTTGGTCAGGGTGGCGCGGACCGGCTCGCCGGCGAGTTCCGTCATGCCGAGTTGACCGGGCGACAGCGTTCCCAAGGTCTCTTTCTCGCCTTGTGTCGCGGGTGCATCGATCCTCTCATAGAAGGGCCGACCCAAATCCTGTGTCAGCTCCTGATAAGCCTTGCCTGGGTCTCGCTCCGTTTTCGCCGTGATCTCAGCGGCAAGCAGGCCGAGGATCAGCCCATCCTTGTCCGTGGTCCAGACCGTGCCATCCTTGCGGAGAAAGGAGGCGCCGGCGCTTTCCTCGCCCGCGAAGCCAAGTGAGGCGGCGCCCAACCCGTCCACGAACCATTTGAATCCCACCGGCATTTCCACGAGCGAACGGCCAAGCTTGCCGGCGACACGATCGATGATGGCGCTGCTGACCATGGTCTTGCCGATTCCGCAATCGCTCTTCCAATCGGGACGATGGGAAAACAGGTAGGATATGGCGACCGCGAGATAGTGATTGGGGTTCATCAGGCCGGACGACGCGGTCACGATCCCATGGCGATCCGCATCGGTATCATTGCCGAAGGCGACATCGAATTTTTCGCGTAGGCCGATCAGTCGCGTCATGGCGTAAGGGGAGGAACAGTCCATGCGGATCTTTCCGTCCCAGTCGGCCGTCATGAACCGAAAGGTCGGATCGATCTCGTCGCTGACCACCGTCGCCGCCAGGCCGTAGCGCTCGATGATCGGCTGCCAGAACCGGGTGCCGGCGCCGCCGAGCGGATCGATTCCGATCTTTACCCCGGCGGAGCGGATCGCCTCCATATCGATGACGGTGTCGAGGTCGGCGACGTAGGGGCCGATATAATCATGGCGATGAATCTGCGCGGCATGGCGGGCGCGGTCATAGGGAAACCGTCGCAAACCCCTGAGGTTTTCCTCGATCAGCTCGTTCGCGGCATTCCCGATCCAGTCCGTCGTGGCCGTGTCGGCCGGTCCGCCGTTCGGCCCGTTATATTTGTAGCCGCCATCCTCGGGCGGGTTGTGAGAGGGGGTGATGACGACGCCATCGGCCAATCCGCTCTTGCGGTTCCTGTTATAGGCCAGGATCGCATGGGAAATGACCGGCGTCGGCGTGTAGCCGTCATGCTCGTCGATCATCACATCGACCTCATGCGCGGCGAAGACTTCGAGGGCGCTGGTCAGAGCCGCTTCGGATAAAGCGTGCGGATCTATCCCGATGAAGAGGGGGCCGCTGACGGCGGTCAGGCGGCGGTGCTGGCAGATGGCCTGGGTGATCGCCAGAACATGGGTCTCGTTGAAAGAATTGGCATAGGCGGATCCGCGATGTCCCGAGGTGCCGAACGCCACGCGCTGCGCCGGAATCCGGCTGTCCGGCTTACCGGTGAAATAGGCGGTCACCAGCCGCGGTACATTGACGAGTTGGGAGGGGGCGATCGTTTTCCCGGCGTTCGGGTTCACAAGCTCGGTCATTGTTTTCTCCGACGGCTCGTTGCGATGCCGAGTGTAGTGCCGGCCCCTGGCGGCCTGTAGCGCCGGATTCTACCGACTGGTCCTTCGCGCACACCGGACGATCTGGGTAATTTCCGAGTCTGGCGTCCTTGGTCCTCCCTGCACATCCTCAAGGATCATGAATGCATTCCAGCAAGGCCAGAAGGCCCGGAGCAGACCGTCCCTGGATCGGCTCTGCATCGATACCATTCGCACATTGTCCATGGATGCCGTGCAGCAGGCCGAGTCGGGCCATCCCGGCACACCGATGGCCTTGGCTCCCGTGGTCTACACGCTTTGGCAGAGCTTTCTGCGCTACGACCCCGAGGATCCGGCCTGGCCCGACCGCGACCGCTTCGTGTTGTCCAACGGGCATGCCTCGATGGTGCTCTACGCGATGTTGCATCTCGCCGGCGTGAAAGGGACGAGCGCGGCGTCGGGAAGCGGGGCCGACCCCGCGGTTTCCCTCCGCGATATCGAGCAGTTCCGGCAGCTCGGCGGCAAATGCGCGGGGCATCCCGAATTTGGCCTGACCTCCGGGATCGAAACCACCACCGGGCCGCTGGGCCAGGGATGCGCCACGAGCGTGGGCATGGCGATCGCGGAACGCTGGTCGGCCAAGCATTTCAATCGTCCCGGCTATCAGATGTTCGATCACGACATCTACACCGTCTGCGGCGATGGCGACATGATGGAGGGGGTTACCAGCGAGGCGGCTTCATTGGCCGGCCACCTGATGCTGGGACATCTGTGCTGGATCTATGACAGCAATCGGATCACCATCGAAGGTCACACGGATATCGCCTTCAGCGAGGACGTCGCCGCGCGGTTCCTCGCCTATGGCTGGACTGTGATCCAGGTCGGCGACGCCAACGACACCGAGCGCTTCGCCCAGGCGATCGAGGAATTTCGCCGGACCCGTAAACTTCCCACGCTGATCATCGTCGACAGCCACATCGGCTATGGCGCTCCTCATAAACATGACACCAGCGCCGCCCATGGCGAACCGCTCGGCAGCGAGGAGGTCCGTCTGGCCAAACGCGCCTATGGCTGGCCCGAAGACGCCAACTTCCTGGTGCCGGACGGTGTCCGCGCGCATTTCAGCGCCGGCATCGGCAAGCGCGGCCGGAAACTCGGCGCCGATTGGCGCGCGCTGAACGAGGCCTATCGGGTTGCGTTCCCCGAGCTTGCCGAGCGGATCGAGCGGATGCAGGAGGGCACTCTCCCCGACGGCTGGGACGTCGATCTGCCCAGCTTCCCCGCCGACCCCAAGGGCATGGCCAGCCGGGAGGCGTCGGGCAAGGTTCAGAATGCCATCGCGCTTCATCATCCCTGGCTGATGGGCGGCGCCGCGGACTTGGCGCCTTCGACCAAGACCAACCTGACCTTCACGGATGCGGGGGATTTCGAGGCCGGCAAATATAGTGGCCGCAATCTGCATTTCGGTATTCGCGAGCATGCCATGGGCGCCATCCTGAATGGCATGGCCCTGTCGGGCATTCGCCCCTATGGCGCAAGCTTCCTGATTTTCTCGGACTATATGAAACCGCCCATCCGCCTGAGCGCGCTGATGGAACTTCCGGTCATCACGATCTTCACGCATGATTCGATCGGTCTGGGCGAGGATGGTCCGACCCATCAGCCGGTGGAACAGCTTGTCGCCTTGCGGGCGATCCCCGATCTCACCGTCTTACGGCCGGCCGACGCCAACGAGGTCGTCGAGGCATGGCGGGTGATCATGGGGCTGAAGCATCGCCCCGCCTGTCTGGTGCTGAGCCGCCAGCCGCTTCCGACATTCGACCGTGCCCGCTATGCCCCCGCCGCCGGCGTGGCGCGGGGCGCCTATGTCATGGCCGATGCCGAAGGAGGGAGCCCGGCGGTGATCCTGATCGGCACCGGCAGTGAGGTCTCGCTGTGCGCCGACGCCCAGGAGAGGCTGGCGCGGGAAGGAATTCCGGCGCGGTTGGTCAGCATGCCGTCGTGGGACTTGTTCGAACAGCAGGATCAGGCTTATCGCGATTCCGTCCTGCCGCCCGATGTCGCGGCACGGGTGTCGGTCGAGGCCGGCTCGGTGATCGGCTGGGACCGCTATGTCGGTGCCGCCGGCGCCAGGATGGGAATGCTGGGCTTCGGGGCATCCGCACCGATCAAGGATCTGTTGATGACGTTCGGATTTACCGCCGAAGCGGTGGTCGCCGCCGCCAAGGACCAGATCGCCCACCCTCGGAGACATGCGCCATGAACCCCTTGCGGCTGCTCGAACAGTGCGGGCAATCGCCCTGGCTGGACTATCTGAAATGCAGCCTGATCTCTTCGGGCGACCTGCGAACCATGATCGAGCGGGATGGGCTGAAAGGCATCACCTCGAACCCGTCGATCTTCGAGGCTGCGATCGGTGAGAGCGAGGATTATGCCGACGCGATTCAGCAATTTCAGTCCCAGGCGGATCATGACGTCTCGGCGATCTATGAGCATCTGGCGATCGCCGATATCCGCGCCGCGGCCGACGCGCTGGGCCCTGTCTACGAACAGACGGCGGGGCGAGACGGCTATGTCAGCCTGGAATGTTCGCCCTATCTGGCGAACGACACCGACGCAACGGTGGCGGAGGCACGGCGCCTGTGGGCCGCGGTCGAGCGCTTCAACCTGATGGTCAAAGTGCCGGCGACCCCGGCCGGTCTTCCCGCCATACGCCAACTGATCGCCAGCGGGATCAACGTCAATGTCACCTTGCTGTTCTCCGTCGCCACCTATGAAGCGGTCGCCGAAGCCTATCTCTCGGGGCTCGAGGATCTGGCCGGCTCGGGCGGCACGCTGGCGAGGATCGGCAGTGTCGCCAGCATGTTCGTCAGCCGCATCGACAGCGCCATCGACAAACGGCTCGACAAGCTTGCCGCCCCGTCGCGCGCCGAGCGATTTCGCGGCCGGGTGGCGGTCGCCAATGCCAAGCTCGCTTATGATCGCTACAAGGCGTTGTTTTCCGGCCCGCGATGGCAGCGTCTGGCCGACGCCGGAGCGCAGACCCAGCGACTGCTCTGGGCCTCCACCAGCACCAAGTCTCCGACCCTCAAGGACACCTTTTATGTCGAGGCGCTGATCGGCAGCGATACCGTCGATACGATCCCACCTGCGACCATGGACGCCTTCCGCGACCATGGAGAGGTGCGCTGCGACGCCGTGGAGAAGGATGTGGCGGAGGCGCGAAAGCTGCTGGCCGAGTTGGAAGGGCACGGCATATCGCTCGAGGAGGTGACCGGCCAGCTGGTCGAGGACGGCGTCAGGCAATTCTCGGACTCGTTCGACACGCTGCTGGGGGCGATCGCCCGCCGCCGCCGTCTGTCGATCGAGGATGGCCGCGTCGGCCAGTCGATCAGTTTCGGTTCGACGGCGATGACAAGCGCCGTCGAGGCGGAAACGGACCTCTGGCGGACGGAGAGGCGCGGCGCGCGGCTTTGGGCCGGCGACCCGTCGCTATGGAGCGGCGCGGACGAAGGAAAATGGATCGGCTGGCTGCATGTCGTCGAGCAGGAGCTGGCCGATATCGGCCGGCTGCAGGCATTCTCCGCGACTGTTCAACACGGCGCCTTCACCGATCTCGTTCTGCTGGGCATGGGAGGGTCGAGTCTGGGGGCGGAAGTATTCGGCGATATTTTTGCAGTCCGTACCGGACGGCCGCGCTTCCACCTGCTGGATAGCACCGACCCCGAACAGATCCAGGCATTGGCGCAATCGATCGATCTGCGCCGGACCTTGTTCATCGTGTCGTCGAAATCCGGCGATACGCTTGAGCCCAACCTGTTCCTGGACTATTTCTTCGACGCCGTTGGCCCGGACAAGGCCGGTGCGCATTTCGTCGCGGTGACCGATCCCGCATCGCCGCTGGAAACCCGCGCCAAGGAACTCGGTTTTTCCCATATCTTTTACGGCCGCCCGGCGATCGGCGGCCGCTATTCGGTGTTGTCGAAATTCGGTTTGGTCCCGTCCGCGGCACTCGGTATCGACATCGAACGCGTTCTCGAGTCGGCGCGGTCGATGCAGCGGAGCTGCGGGTCCGACGTTCCGCCCGCCGAGAATCCCGGTATCCAGCTCGGGATCGCGTTGGGCGTGGCGGCGACGCGCTTCGGCCGTGACAAGGTCACCATTTTCGCCTCGCCGGGACTCGCCGATTTTGGTGCCTGGCTGGAACAGCTGCTGGCGGAAAGCACCGGCAAGCAGGGGCGGGGTCTGATTCCACTGGCCGGCGAGCCGCTCGCGGCGCCGGAGCACTATGGAGACGACCGCTTCTTCGCTTATCTGGAGTTGGACGGGCAATCCGATCCGCGGCAGCAGGACGCGATCGCGGCGCTGGAACAGGCTGGGCATCCGGTCGCGCGGATCCATGTGCCGGACATCTGGCACCTCGGTCAGGAGTTTTTCCGCTGGGAATTCGCCACCGCGGTGGCGGGAGCGATCATCGGCATCAATCCCTTCGACCAGCCGGACGTCGAGGCGAGCAAGGTCGAGGCCCGGGCGCTGACCAAGCGTTATGAGGAAACCCATGCCCTGCCGGCCGAAGAACCGATGTTCCGCGAGAACGGCATAACCCTGTTCGCCGATCCCGGCAATGCGGACGAACTCGGCCGGCACAACTCGCTGTCCGGCTATCTGGCCAGCCATTTTCGCCGCATCGAGTTGGGCGACTATGCGGCGCTTTCGGCCTATCTGCCGCGCAACGACGCCAATACGGAGGCCTTGACCGCGATGCGCGGCCGCATCCGCGACAGCACCCACGCGGCCACCTGCCTGGGCTACGGTCCCCGGTTTCAGCATTCCACCGGCCAGGTCTATCAAGGGGGGCCGAATTCCGGCGTGTTCCTGCAGATCACCTGCGACGACCGCGGCGATATCGACGTCCCGGGTCATCCCTACAGTTTCGGCGTCGTGAAGGCGGCGCAGGCGCGGGGCGATCTCGCGGTGCTGGCAAAGCGGGGGAGGCGCGCTTTGCGCGTCCATCTCAAGGATGTGGAGCCCGGTCTTGCCGCGCTGGGACGCGCACTGGATGCGGCCCTTCCGCCGCGGGAGTAGAAAAATGCAACTTGGTGTAATCGGACTCGGCCGCATGGGCGGCAATATCGCGCGTCGCCTGATGAAAGCGGGACATCACTGCGTGGTGTTCGACACCGACGCCAAGCCGGGCGAGGCGCTGGCCAAAGAGGGCGCCAAGGCGGCAAGTTCACTGGCCGACATGGTGCAACGACTTGCCGAAAAACCGCGAATCGTCTGGGTGATGCTGCCGGCCGGTGCGATTACTCAGGAAACGGTCGATCGCCTCGGCGAGGCGCTGGAGCCGGGCGATATCATCGTCGATGGCGGAAACTCCTTTTACAAAGACGATATTCGCCGCGCCGCGGCGCTGGCCGAGAAGCGCATCCGCTATGTCGATTGCGGCACGTCCGGCGGCGTCTGGGGAATGGAGCGCGGCTATTGCCTGATGATCGGCGGTCCGAAGGAGGCCGTCGACCATCTCGATCCGATCTTCTCGGCCCTGGCCCCCGGACTGGGCGAGATACCGCGCACGCCGGGTCACGAGGGCGGCGATTCCCGCGCCGAGCGCGGCTATATCCATGCCGGCCCGTCCGGCGCCGGGCATTTCGTCAAAATGGTGCATAACGGCATCGAATACGGGCTGATGCAGGCCTATGCCGAAGGGTTCGACATCTTGCACGGCAAGGAGTCCGAGGATCTGCCGGAGACCGAGCGCTTCACGCTCAATCTCTCCGACATCGCCGAAGTATGGCGGCGAGGGAGTGTCATTTCGTCGTGGTTGCTCGATCTCGGGGCGATGGCGCTCGCCAAGGACCCCGGGCTGCAAAGTTATTCCGGCTATGTCCAGGATTCCGGCGAAGGCCGCTGGACCGTCGAGGCCGCGATCGAGGAGGCCGTGCCGGCCGAGGTGCTGTCATCGGCGCTCTACGCTCGATTCCGCTCGCGGCAGCAGCATAGTTTCGCGGACAGACTCTTGTCGGCGATGCGGTTCGGCTTCGGGGGTCATGTCGAGGGGAAGGAAACCCTCGATCCGGCGCCCCAAAACACCAAGGCGGCGCAGTAGCGCCATGTCCGCGGAGTCGCCGAAGCTTCATCCGTCCGATCCCTGCGCGATTGTGATCTTCGGCGCCACCGGCGATTTGACTAAGCGCCTGGTGATGCCGGCCCTCTACAATTTGTCGAACAGTGCGACGCTGCCAGAGAATTTTACCGTGATCGGCGTCGCCCGCTCGGACGAAACGGCGGAAAGCTGGGGCAACGGGCTCCGCGAGATGCTGAGCGGCATTGTCGAGCCGGTCGACGAGACCGCCTGGCGGCGGCTTGCGGACCGTATGCGCTATATCCAGGGCGACCTGACCAAGCCGGCGCTGTACGAAGCACTTGGTGAGGCATTGGCGGAGAGCGAAAAGCGGCACGGGACGCAGGGGAACGTCTTGTTCTATCTCGCCGTGGCCGATCAGCTGTTCGACGGTGTGGTGGAGCAACTCGGCAAGGCCAAGCTCACCGACCAGCGGCGCGAGCAGGACGGAACGCTTTCAGGCTGGCGCCGCGTCGTGATCGAGAAGCCGTTCGGCCATGATCTCGATTCGGCGCGCGCGTTGAACGCCCGCATTCAGCGGACCCTCCACGAAGAGCAGATTTTTCGCATCGATCACTTTCTCGGCAAGGATACGGTCCAGAACATCATGGCGCTGCGGTTCGCCAACGGATTGTTCGAACCGATCTGGAACCGCGATCGCATCGACCATGTGCAGATCACGGTCGCGGAGACGCTGGGGGTGGAGCGGCGCGGCGCCTTCTACGAGGCTACCGGAGCGCTGCGCGATATGGTGCCCAACCATATCTTCACCTTGCTGTCGATGGTGGCGATGGAACCCCCGATCGGCTTCGACGCAGGCGCGATCCAAGCCAAGAAGGTCGAGCTTTTTGCCGCGATGCCGTCCGTTCAACCGGCGTGGGCGGTCCGCGGTCAGTATGGCGCGGGCAAGCTGGACGGTAAGAAGGTCGATGCCTATCGGGCGGAACCGGATGTGGCCTCGAACTCGACCGTCGAAACCTATGTCGCCTTAAGGCTCGAAATCGATAATTGGCGCTGGGCCGGCGTCCCCTTCTATGTCCGGACCGGCAAGCATCTGGCGCACAAGACCAGTGAAATCGCCATCTGCTTCAAGCAGGCGCCCTATGCGGCGTTCCAAGGGACTCCGGTCGACTGCCTGCGGCCCAACTGGCTTGTTCTGCATATCGCGCCGGATGAAGGCATCTCGCTGCAATTCGAGGTCAAGCACCGGGGAACCTCGATGGATCTGGCCGCCGTGAAGATGGGGTTCAAGTATGACGATTGGTTTCCCAAGCAGCTCAATGTCGGTTACGAAACCCTGCTCCATGACGTGATGATCGGCGATCAGACTTTGTTCATGCGGGCCGACATGGTCGAACAAGCCTGGCGGATCGTCCAACCTGTTCTCGATGCCTACGCGGCCGAGGATAGGCTTCCTGTCGCGATCTACAATTCCGGCAGCGAGGGCCCGGCCGAGTCGGATGACATGCTGGCCCGCGACGGCGGCAGAGTTTGGCGGCCCTTGGAGACGGGGCGGTGAGGAGCGCATCGCTGATCATCGCCCCCTCGATCCTGTCGGCGGATTTCGGCCGGCTCGCCGAGGAGGTGCGGGCGGTCGACGCGGCCGGCGCCGATTGGATTCATATCGACGTCATGGATGGTCGTTTCGTGCCAAGCATCAGCCTCGGGCCGGCGGTTGTCGCGGCGGTGCGCCGCTGCACGGAAAAGCCCCTCAACGTCCATCTGATGGTCGTGGAGCCGGAGCGCCATCTCGCCGATTTCGCCCAGGCCGGCGCCGATCATCTTCTCGTGCAATCGGATCCTTCGGCGACACGCCATCTCCACCGCGTTCTGTCGCGGATCAGGGATCTCGGCAAGAAAGCCGGCGTGGTGCTCGATCCGGCCAGCCCGGTCGAGATGATCGAGTATGTGCTTCATCTGTGCGACATCATCTTGATCATGACCGTCAATCCGGGCTTTGCCGGCCAGCAATTCCTGCCCGAAATGCTGCCCAAGATCCGCCGGATAGCACAGCTCTGCGAAGAGCGCGGCGTAGATCCGGTCCTTGAAGTGGATGGCGGACAAAACTGCGAAAATGCCGCCCGGGCGGTCGAGGCGGGGGCGACCGCCATCGTCGCCGGCAGCGCGATCTTCGGGGAGGCCGACTATGGGGCGGCGATCGCCAGGATCCGGGCTTCGGCGAGAGGGGGGAGCTCGTGAGCGCCCTCCTGACGCGGGACCAGCAGAAATCCGCCGCCGCCGCGCGCGCCGTCGAGGACGTCAAGGACGGAATGCTGGTCGGATTAGGGACCGGATCGACGGCGACTTACGCCATCAGGGCGCTGGCCGCGCGCGTCAAGGATGGCTTGCGTGTCACCGCTATTCCGACCTCCCAGGCGACGGAGGCCATGGCGCGTGAACTCGGCATCGCCATCACCGATTTTCACCGGCGTCACCGCATCGATATCACCATCGACGGCGCCGATCAGGTGGCGCTCGGCACGCTCGATCTGATCAAGGGCCTCGGCGGTGCCTTGCTGCGCGAAAAGATCGTCGCCGCGGCCACCGAGCGCCTGATCGTCGTCATCGACGAAACGAAGCTGGTGCAAAGACTGGGAAACCACACGCCGCTGCCGGTGGAGATCGTCTCGTTCGGCTGGGAAACCGTGCTGGATCGCCTGACGGAGCTCGGTTGCGAGCCGAAGCTGCGGTGGGCGGGACGGCGTCCTTTCATGACCGATAGCGGCAACTGCATCGCCGATTGCACCTTTGTCGAGATTGCCGATCCGCTGGCCCTGGAAGCCCGGCTTGCGGCGATCATCGGTGTGGTCGAAAGCGGTTTGTTCATCGGCATGGCCTCGAGGGTCATCGTCGGCCGGCCGGCCGGGGTCGAGGTGATCGACGCTCCCTTGCGTCGGATCCCGCTCGATGGAGGCTGACGCGCCGGCTCTATCGGACGATCAATTGCTGGATCGCTTCCAATGCGCGGCGTTCGGCTATTTTCTCGACCATTTCGACCAGACAACCGGTTTGGTGGCCGATACCAGCCGCCCCGGCTCGCCCGCCAGCATCGCCGTCGTCGGCTTCGCGCTGTCCTGCTATCCGGTCGGTGTGGAGCGCGGCTGGATGGAGCGCGCCGACGCGGTCGCCCGCATCCTCGTCACCTTGCGTTTTTTTTGCAACAGCCCGCAAAGCGATGCGGCGGACGCCACCGGCTTCAAGGGCTTCTATTACCACTTCCTCGACATGAAAACCGGCCGCCGGGCCTGGAAGTCGGAATTGTCGCTGATCGATACCACGCTGCTGCTGGCCGGCGTGCTGACCGCCCGTGCCTATTTCGATAAAGACACGCCGGACGAGACGGAGATCCGCGACTGCGCCGACGCGATCTATCACCGGGTCGATTGGCAGTGGGGACAGGGCACCGGGGCGACCGCACGGCATGGATGGAAGCCCGAGAGCGGATTTCTGCATTACGGATGGGAAGGTTATAGCGAGGCGACCCTTCTCTATGTTCTGGGGCTGGCGTCGCCCTCTTATCCGCTGCCGGCCGACAGCTTCGGCGCCTGGACGGCGACCTACCAATGGGAAAACATCTATGATTTGGAGTACCTCTATGCAGGTCCGCTGTTCGTTCATCATTTTTCGCAGGCCTGGATCGACTTCCGCGGCATCCGAGACGAGTTTATGCGCGAGAAAGACAGCGACTATTTTGAAAATACCCGTCGCGCTGTTCTGGTCCAGCGCGACTATGCGCGGCGCAATCCCCATGAATTCAAGGGATATGGCAAGGATTGCTGGGGATTTTCCGCGAATGACGGACCCGGCAGGAGAGTGATGTCGCTGGCCGGCGGGCGCCGCCACACGTTCGGCTATGCCGCCCGCGGCGTGCCGTTTGGGCCCGACGACGGCACAATCAGCCCATCCGCCATTCTTGCCTCATTGCCCTTTGCCCCCGAGATGTCCCTTTCGGCCATCCGCCATCTCTTTCGGCACTATCCCGACCTGATGCGGGATTGGCGTCTGCCGAGCGGCTTCAATCCGACAGTGGCGGGCGATGGTCCGGCGGGATGGATATCCGAGGGCTATTTCGGCCTGGATCAGGGCATCGTCGTTCTGATGATCGAAAATTACCGGTCGGGGCTGATCTGGCGGCTGACGCGGGAATGCGGTCCTGTTGAACGAGGCTTGCGCCGCGCCGGCTTCACGGGAGGCTGGCTGTCATGAGTAAGACCGGTTTCTCGCTGGAACAGCGCGCGGTCGCGGCCAACGCGCACCCACCCGGATGGCGCAATCCCAAAGCGGCGGACCGGTATGATCTGGTGGTGATCGGGGCAGGGCCGGGCGGCGCGACCGCCGCGCGCGAGGCGGCGGCCATGGGGGCCAAGGTGGCGCTGATCGAGCGAGAGCGTGTCGGCGGCCATAGCCTCAATGTCGGCTGCGTGTCCTCGAAGGCGTTGATCCGGACAGCGCGGTTCTATGCGGAAATGCGGGATGCCGAGGCCCTCGGCGGACAGGTTCAGGAGGACCACCCGATCGACTTCGCCGCGATCATGGCGCGCATGTTGCGGGTCCAGATGCGCCTCAGCAGAGCCTATTCCGCGCAGCGATTGCGCGATGCCGGCATCGATCTCTATTTTGGCGCGGCTGAGTTCTCCGGCTCGGACACCGTGTCGGTGGCGGGCGAAGTCCTGCGTTTTCGTAAAGCGCTGATCGCGACGGGCGCGCGGGTGCTGATACCGGCGATTCCCGGTCTGTCCGAGGCCGGCTATCTGACCAACGAGAACATTTTCAACCTGACCGAATGCCCACGCCGTCTGCTGGTGGCGGGCGGAGGCCCGCTCGGCTGCGAGCTGGCGCAGGCCTTCTGCCGATTCGGGGCGCACGTCATCATCGCTCAGGACAACCCGACCTTCCTGCCCAAGGAAGAGCGCGACGCCGCTCAGATCCTGTCGGACTCGCTGGCGCATGACGGGGTCGAGATTCATCTCAATACAGAGGTGGTCGCCGTTCGGTCGGAGGGCGGTCGAAAGATCGTCGACCTGGTGTCCGAGGATAATAAATTCAGCGTTGAAGTCGATGACATCGCCGTTGGCGCCG
>Ga0302314_10005890_pt1 | contig 22287 bp, 23 predicted proteins | sample III_Palsa_N2_3_FD_200533 | JGI IMG/M metagenome (GOLD analysis project Ga0302314, IMG submission 200533) | Peat permafrost microbial communities from Stordalen Mire near Abisko, Sweden - III_Palsa_N2_3 | ecosystem: Environmental > Terrestrial > Soil > Palsa > Peat permafrost | place: Sweden...
CGGCGTTCGCTCGGCGAGCGCGTAACCCCTCACCCTCCCATTGCTTTGCAATGGGCCCCTCCCTCTCCCGTCGAGAGAGGTGTTTTGCGCTCCACCTTTTCACACCTCTCCCGAAGGGAAGGGAGGGTGAGGGGTTACGCTCTCTCAGAACAAAGCCCCAATATCCCCCCACCGATACGCCACAGACGGCACGCTCCACCCGCCGACGCGCTCCGTGCGTTCGCCGGCCAACACCCCGCCCATGGCCTCATAGAAGCCCCTGGCGCGCAGATTGTCGCGCAGGACCCAGATCACCAGGGAGTCAGCGCCCTTGGCCGCAAGGGTGCGGGCGAGCCCCGTCATCAGTGTCCGCCCGAGGCCTCCGCCCTGCGCCTGCCGCAGCACATAGAGGGTGGTGATCTCGGCGTCGGCGCTGACGCCCCCGCCAAGCCGCGGCACATCGCCCGAGGCATAGCCCACCAGCCCGTCCGGCCCTTCGGCGGCCAGGGTGATCTCCGGCCCATGCAGCAGCCGCCAGGCCCAACGCGCTGCGTGCGCCTGAGCCGACATGCCATCGAGATAGGTCTGCGGCAGCATGCCCGGATAGGTCTCGCGCCAGGCGCGCACGTGCACCTGCGCCAAATCCAGCGCGTCTCCCGGCCCGGCCGGCGTCACCATATAGGCGGCGGCTTTCTGCACAGCGTGAACGTGGGTGTGGATGCGGCGTCGTCAAGACCCCTTCTGGGGCTGACGCGACTCACCGCAATCGTTAACGTCGCCCGCGATGAACGCCCCCACGCCTCCTTCCAACCTCGCTGGGAACATGGACGCCACAGGCGCTTCGCCGGTGATGGCCCAGTTCTTTGAAGCCAAGGCGCGTCAGCCGGACGCCCTGGTCTTCTTCCGCATGGGCGACTTCTACGAGATGTTCTTCGAGGACGCCGCCAAGGCCGCCGCGGCCTTAGGGATAGCCCTCACCGCGCGGGGCAACCACGGCGGCGAGCCCATCCCCATGTGCGGGGTGCCGGTCCACGCCGCCGAAGCCTATCTGGCCAAGCTGATCCGCGCCGGCTTCAAGGTCGCCGTCTGCGAGCAGATGGAGGACCCGTCCGAGGCCCGCAAACGCGGCTCCAAATCCATCGTCCGCCGCGACGTGGTGCGGATTGTCACGCCGGGCACTCTCACCGAGGACGGCCTGCTGGACGCTCGGGGCGCCAATCGCCTCGCCGCCATCGCCATCCGCGCCGGCCAGGCGGCGGTGGCGAGCGTGGAGCTGTCTACCGGCGAGGTCGAGGTGGTGGTCACCACCAAGGATGGGATCGCCGCCGTCCTGGCCGCCCTTCAGCCCTCCGAGACCCTGGTCCCCGACCGCCTGTTCGCCGAGACCGACCTGGCCCAGGCGCTGAAAGGCGTCGGCGGCCTGATCCAGCCCATGGCCGGCGCGCTTTCAGAGCCGGCCGCCGCCGAGGCGCGGCTGAAACGGCTCTATGGCGTCGGCACCCTGGACGGGTTCGGCGCGCTGAGCGGGGCGGAGGTCTCGGCCCTGGGCCTGATCGCCGCCCACCTGGAGACCACCCAGGCTGGCCGCCTGCCCGCGCTCACCGCCCCTCGTCGTGGCGCCGAAGCCGACGCCATGGCCATCGATCCGGCCACGCGGACCAGTCTCGAAATCGACCGCAGCCAGAACGGCGGCCGCGAAGGCTCCCTGCTGGCGGCCGTCGACCGCACAGTAAGCTCCGCCGGCGCCCGCCTGCTGGCCGCGCGGCTGAACCGGCCGCTGCTGGATCCAGCCCGGATCGACGCCCGCCTGGACGCCGTGGCCTGGATGCTGGAACGGCGGGATCTGCGCCGCAAACTGCGCGAGACCCTGCGCGGCGCCGGCGACATCGCCCGCGCCCTGTCCCGTCTGGCCCTGGGCCGAGGCGGTCCTCGCGACCTGGGCTGTCTGCGCGACGGCCTCGCCGCCGGCGGGGCGCTGGCCAGCCTGATCGCCAATGACCGTGACCCGCTCGACGGCGCCCCCGAAGAGATCGCCGGCGCGGCCCTTGCCCTGGCCCACGATCGCCAGCCGGACCTCGCCCTGCTGGTGGAGACCTTCACCACCGGCCTCGGCCCCGATCTGCCCGCCCAGGCCCGCGACGGCGGCTTTGTCGGCGCCGGCGTCCGCGAGGAACTCGACCAGGCCCGCCTGCTACGCGACGACAGCCGCCGCGTGATCATGGCGCTGGAACAGCGGCTACAGACCGAGACCAACCTTCCCCTGAAGGTCCGCCACAACGCCGTGCTCGGCTATTTCGTCGAGATCAGCGCCGCCAAGGCCGAACCGCTGCTGGCCGCGCCCTGGAACGCGACCTTCATCCATCGTCAGACCCTGGCCAACCAGACCCGCTTCACCACGGTCGAGCTGGCCGAGCTGGACGCCCGCATCGCCCAGGCCGCCGAACGGGCGCTGGCGATCGAGGTCGAGACCTTCGAGGCCTGGCGCGCCCTGGCGGTCAGCCACGCCGCCCAGGTGCAGGCCGCCGCCGAAGCCCTGGCGAAGCTGGATGTGGCGGCGGGCCTGGCCGAATGGGCCGAAGACGCGCGCGCGGTGCGGCCGGACATCGACAAGTCCCTGGCCTTCGACGCCGAGGCCGCCCGCCACCCGGTGGTGGAGGCCGCCACCGCCCGCGAAGGCAAGCCCTTCACGCCCAATGACTGCAGGCTGGACGGGGTCGGCGCCAGCGCCGCCCGGCTGGCCATCGTCACCGGCCCCAACATGGCCGGCAAGTCGACCTTCCTGCGCCAGAACGCCCTGCTGGCGATCCTGGCCCAGGCCGGCTCCTACGTGCCCGCCAAGCGGCTGAAGCTGGGGGTGGTTGACCGGCTGTTCAGCCGCGTCGGCGCCGCCGACGATCTCTCAAGGGGCCGTTCGACCTTCATGGCCGAGATGGTGGAGACGGCGGCCATCCTGACCCAAGCGACCCCAAGGTCTTTTGTCATCCTGGACGAAATCGGCCGGGGCACGGCCACCTATGATGGCCTGGCCATCGCCTGGGCCTGCGCCGAGGCCCTGCACGACACCAACCGCTGCCGCGCCCTGTTCGCCACCCACTATCATGAGCTGGCCCGGCTCGAAGGCCGCCTCGCGCACGTCACCAACCTCTCCATGCGCGCCAAGGAGTGGAACGGCGACCTGGTCTTCCTGCACGAAGCCGGCCCCGGCCCCGCCGACCGCTCCTACGGCGTCCAGGTCGCCAAGCTGGCCGGCGTGCCGCCGGCGGTGGTGGCGAGGGCCCGCGAAGTGCTGGACCGGCTGGAGACGGAGACCGTCTCCCACGTTCAACTGGACGATCTGCCGCTATTTGCTGCGACGGCCCCGGTGGTGAGCGGCGTGGCAGAGCCGAGTGCGGTGGAAGCGGCGCTGGACGAGCTAGACCTCGACGGCATGAGCCCGCGCGAGGCGATGGACGCGCTCTACAGGCTGAAGGGGTTGGCCGGGTAGGACGATGGTGGAGCGCCGGAGAATGGGGCTCATGGCGAGCCTAACGCGCTTGGCGCAAATCAGTATTCTGATGGCTGTGGCCGCCACCTCCGTCGGAGCTCAGCCAATGCCTGCCGCCGACGCGAAACTCGCTGCAATCGACCTAGCCAAATCTTTTGAAACGCGCTCTGCGTGGAGCTTCTCAGCTACTCAGGGACCACCCGTCGACGGCCTTTTCGGCGATCAGGACAAGATTCCTGGCGATATCCATCTTTGCCTTCGCGAAGGACGGGCGGCGGCCTGCGATCCACAGCTGGACAACCGTATCGGCGGCGCGCCGGACAACGATTTCTATTCCAAGCCTCACTATCTTCGCCGAGCGCAAGTCGTTCACACGGCCTCTGGCCGACCAGTCCTACTGGTGCAGGTCGCCGGCGCCCCCAGCGGTGACGGCAATCAAGGCGTCTTTACCCAAGTGCTGGTCTATCGGCGTGGTTCGGATCAGTTCAGCCGGGTCTACAGCCATGTGACCGGAACCAACAACAACCAGGAGGTCCGCTACATCGAGGCAGGGCCATTGAAGGGCGACATCGTCTCGGCGGAACCGGCCGAAAAGGCTCCGTTTGGGTTCTGGGTCACCGTCAACGTCTTCACCTCGGCCGAAACCTACAAACAGGTGCTTCGCTATCGGAGCGCCACCATCTACGGCGACGGCAATCCGCTGTCGGTCATAGACTCGGAGATGCCGAATATCGAACGGCGCCTCGGACTGTGGCGTTCGGGCCAGCCCACGCCGCTTCCTGCGGGATCATGCCCGAAGCCGCACATGATCGGCATGGAGCTTTGGTGCCGTTAGGCGTTGGTCATGCCTTCAGCAGGCAGACCTAGCCTTAAGGTCTTGATGGAATTGGAGCTTCGGCGATCGGCTTGGTCAAGGACGACGCTTTGCGTCGCCGCGTCGCGGCCGCCGAAGGCGGTCCTTGAGCAAGCCGATCGCCGAAGCAAAGATCGCCTCCAAGACGTAAGGCTCATTCTCTCAAGCGAAAGCGGATCGGCGGCCAGTGTGACGTGGCGCTGGTTGGCCGCCGACGCTGCGGCTGGCCATCGCGACCACAGCGTCAGTTCAGCCGCCAGATCGCGAAATTGAGCATCGAAGCGAAGGCGACCCAGGCCACGTAGGGGACCATCATCAGGCCGGCGAGGTGGTCGCGGCGCCAGAAGGCGACGGTGGTCGCAAGGACGGCGACCAGGAGCAGAGCGATATCCGCCAGGGCCAGATCCGGCCGCCGCAGGCCAAAAAAGGTCAGCGACCAGGCGAGGTTGAGGGCAAGCTGGACGGCGTAGAGGCCAATGGCCCCGCGGCGACGTCCATCCCTCTGGCCGGCGCGCCAGACCCGCCACGCGGCGATCGCCATCAGCACATAGAGGATCGTCCACACGGGGCCGAACACGGCGTTGGGCGGGTTGAAGGCCGGCTTGTGCAGACCGACGTACCAGGTGGTGACGCTGGACGCCGTCGCCAGCCCCCCGATGGCCGCGACAGCCAGGGCGATGACGATGGACACGATCGCCGAAGCCGGGCCGCCGGGCGTGTGGGACTTGATCGACTGGGTTGTCATCGCCACGGCTCCTGCAACGCTCGCACTGTATGGCTAAAAGCGGCCGGAGCCAGTTCGATGCATGGCCGCCAGGCCCGGAAACGCTGGGCCAGGCGTGGTTTACGCCAACTCCGCCTGCTCCCGCGCCAAACGCTTGAAATAGTGGAAGGGGAACCAGCTGGCGACATAGCTCCAGTCGCCCTTGGCCATCGCCGCTTCCGCCATGGGAGAACTCAGCGCGACCACGCGGCGATATTCCCAGGCTTCGGCGGTTTTCCGGAAAACAAGTCCGAGCGCTCCCACGCGCAGCAATTCGTTGCCGCGACGTCCTTCCTGCTCGAGGATGCGCACCTCGTTGAAGGCGGTCGCGCCAAGGCGCACCTCGATCTGATCGGGTCCCTCCGGGCCATCGCTGCCGAAATCGGTGCGAAACCTCTGTTGCGCCGCCTGTTTGCTGATGCCGAGCACCTCTCCGATATCGGTCCAACTCATGCCCTCCCGGCGCCCGGCGCTCACCCAGCGCTGTAGCGAGAGGGTTGCTTCATTGGCGACGATCTGGGCGGCCTGGATGACGTCCCGAAATTCCGCCGGACCCGCGCCGCGAAATCCCGTCTCCCCTCCGACCAGCTCAAGCGGAATACTGGCGGTCCGCTGGCGAATGGTTTCCTCGGTGACGAAGTTCATGGCACATGGATCCAATTTTGGTTGACGTTATGTCAATACATGATTGACGAATGCCCGTCAAGACTTTGTTGACGGTCGCCGATTAGGGATCGCCTCCGACAAGAAACCGGCCGCTGGAAAAACCCCACCGCGGTCGCCGCAGCGGCCGCCAGCACAAACCCACTCAATCCAACTTCAACAACGCATAGGCGTGACCTATATACCCGCCCATGCTCCCCACCCTGCGCCAACTCCAATATCTCAAGCTCCTCGCCCAGCACGGCTCCTTCAGCCGGGCGGCCGAGGCTGCCCATGTGACCCAGCCGACCCTGTCCGCCGGGGTGCAGGAACTGGAGAAGATCCTCGGCGCGCCGGTGGTGGATCGGGCGCGGTCGGGGGTGATCCTGACGCCGGTGGGGGAGGAGGCCCTGCGCCGGGGCAGCGAGATCCTGGCCCAGGCCGAGGATCTGATGCAGGCCGCCCGCAGCGCCGGCCAGCCGCTGACGGGGCGGTTCCGGCTGGGGGTGATCCCCACCGTGGCGCCCTTCCTTCTGCCCAAGGTGCTGCACGCCGTGCGCGCCCGCTATCCCAACCTCAAACTCTTCCTGCGCGAGGACCGCACCCAGGCCCTGATTGCCGCCCTGAAGGCCGGCGCCCTGGACGCAGCCATCATCGCCCTGCCGTACGACACCACGGGCCTGGACACCGCCTCCATCGGCGAGGACGAGCTGCTGGCCGCCCTGCCGGCCAACCACGCTCTGGTGGGCGCGGGACCGCTTGCCGACGACTGGTTATCGGGCCAGGACCTGATCCTGCTGGAAGACGGGCACTGTCTACGCGACCACGCCCTGGGCGCCTGCGGCCTGGAGGCGCCCCGATACGCCGCCCACGACGATGTCTTCGCCGCCACCTCCCTGGCCACCCTGGTGCAGATGGTCGGCGCGGGCCTGGGCGTCACCTTCCTGCCCGCCATGGCCATCGAGGCCGGCCTGATCGACCAGATTCCGATCTCTACTCGGCAACTGTCGGCCGAAAAAGCCAGCCGCGAGATCGTCATCGCCTGGCGGGCGGGCTCCAGCCGCGGGCCGGAGGGCCGACTGCTGGCGGAGGTGTTTCGGGGTGTTTGACGGTTCCCCCTCTACGTCATCCTGAGCCGGCGCGAAGCGACGCGTCGAAGTGGGCTTGGCTCAGGATGACGTAGAGGATGGCCTGCCGCCTGCTGCCAATGTCATCCCAGGAAATCATGGTCTAAAATATATCTAACTTCCCCTTGTGGACCCGATGCATCTTAGATATATCTGCATCGCCGATATATCTAAGGAGTATCATAGTATGTTCAGACATCACCAACACCGACATGACCACGAACACCGCGGCCGCCATGGCTTTGGCTGGGACGGGCACGAGCACATTCGCGAAATGATGCGTCACGGCCGCGGCCGGCGCGCCGAGCGGGTGTTCGAGCAGGGCGACCTGCGCTTGATCCTGCTCAAGCTGATCGCCGACAAGCCGAGCCACGGCTATGAGCTGATCAAGGCGGTTGAAGAGAACACCGGCGGCGCCTATGCCCCCAGCCCCGGCGTCGTCTACCCCACCCTGACCCACCTGGAAGACCTGGGCTATACCAAGATCCAGGAATCCGAGGGCGGCAAGAAGCTGTTCGCGATCACGGCGGAAGGCGAAGCCTACCTGGCTGAACAGGCCGCGGCCATCGCCCAGCTCCAGGCTCGCGTCGAACAGGTCGCCACCGCCAACCGGGGTCGCAGCGCCCCGCAGATCATGCGGGCGATGGAGAACCTGAAGATGGCCCTGCGGCTGAAGCTTTCCGCCGGCCCGATCACCGAAGAAAAACTCGCGGCCATCGCCGCCGTGCTGGACGACGCCGCGCGGAAGGTCGAGGGGGTTTAAAGCCTTTCTCCCGAAAGAAGGTGCATAGCTCTGAACAAGCCCCTTCCCCCTTGCGGGGAAGGGGTTGGGGATGGGGGCGCCAGCGCGGTGCTCGCGGATTCCGCTGAGCCGCCGCCGACCAATCCCCGATGACAGCGTTTCACCCTCACCCCTAGCCCCTCCCCGCAAGGGGGAGGGGAACTAGACGGCGCCGGCGATAGCTGTTTCCGGCCCACCCGTGCTTTTCCCCGTCTCTTCGCCTATATCCCACGGCCATGAGCCGCCCGTTTCTCAAGATGAACGGCCTCGGCAACGACTTTGTCGTGGTCGAGGCCCGCAGCGCCCCGTTTCATCCGGGGCCTGAGGCGGCGCGCGCCATCGCCGACCGGGCGACGGGGATCGGCTGCGACCAGATCATCGCCATCGAGCCCTCGGCCCGGGCCGACGCCTTCATGCGGATCTGGAACGCCGACGGGGGTGAGGTTGAGGCCTGCGGCAACGCCACCCGCTGTGTCGGCTGGCTGCTGCTGGAGGCCTCCGGCCGGGAGACCGCGGTGATCGAGACCGCCGCCGGCCTGCTCGGGATCGCGCGGGGCGGGGAGGGGCTGATCACCGTGGACATGGGGACGCCCGGCCTGGACTGGGCCGCCATTCCGCTGGCGGAGGAGATGGACACCCGGGGAATAGAGCTGCAGGTCGGACCGATCGACGATCCGGTCCTGCACACCCCCGGCTGCGTCAACATGGGCAATCCCCACGTGGTCTTCTTCGTCGCTGATGCGGCCTCCGCTCCTGTGCGCCAGGTGGGGCCGATGATCGAACATCATCATCTGTTCCCGGAACGGACCAATGTGGAGTTCGCCCAGATCAAGGGCCGCGACCGGATCCGCCTGCGGGTCTGGGAGCGGGGCGTGGGCGAAACCGAGGCCTGTGGCACCGGCGCCTGCGCCACCCTGGTCGCGGCCGCCCGCCGGGGCCTGACCGATCGCAAGGCCACGCTTGAGATGAACGGCGGTGAGCTGATCATCGACTGGCGCGAGGCGGACGATCATGTGCTGATGACCGGGCCGGTGGCGCTGGAATTCACCGGAAATCTGCCGGGAGACTTCGCATGACCCACCCCGCCATCGCCCCCGGCCGCACCGCCGTCATCACCGGCGGCGCCAGCGGCATCGGCCTCGCCGCCGCCAAGCGCTTCTTCGCCGCCGGCATGAATGTGGTCATCGCCGACACCAACATCCCGCGAGGGGAAAACGCCGACGTCTGGAAGCAGCTCAAGGCGGCGCATCCCCGGCAGGGCGGCGACTATGAGGTGCTGGGCTATGCCCTCGACGTCGCGGACGCGGACGCGGTCGAGGCGATGAAGGCCTATGTCTATGAGACCTTCGGCGACGTCGCGGTGCTGATGAACAACGCCGGCGTCGCCGCCGGCGCCGGTCCTTATGAGAAGCTGGATGGCTGGCTGCGGGTGATCGCCACCAATCTGATGGGGGTGCTGCACGGGGTGCAGGCCTTCGCCCCGGCCATGATCGCCAGCGGCAAGCCCGGCCTAATCATCAACACCGGCTCCAAACAGGGCATCACGGCCCCGCCGGGGGACACCGCCTACAACGTCTCCAAGGCCGGCATCAAGACGCTCACCGAGGGTTTGCAGCATTCCCTGCGCAACGAATCCGGCTGCCAGATCAGCGCCCATTTGCTGGTCCCCGGCTCGACCTTCACCGGCATGACCAGCCGGGGCCGCACCGAAAAGCCCCCCGGCGCCTGGACCGCCGACCAGGTGGTGGACTTCATGCTGGCGGCGATCGAGGCCGGCGACTTCTACATTCTGTGTCCGGACAATGAGGTGACGCGGGCGATGGATAACGCCCGCATGGAATGGGCGATGGGGGATCTGATCGAAAACCGCCCGCCGTTGTCCCGCTGGCACGATGACTATAAGGACGCCTTCGCGGCGTTTCTGGCCGAGCGGACGCGGTCCGATGGCTGATATTTCCGCGCTCATCCCCGCGAAGGCGGAGACCCAGGAGACTGGGAGCAAACCCGTATCGCAGCGCGCGAACGCCCAAACGGAAAGGCCGGATTCCGATCCCATGGGTCCCCGCTTTCGCGGGGATGAGCGCAGTGAAAATGTCCAGGTCGTCACCTTCGGTTGCCGCCTCAACGCCTATGAATCCGAGGCGATCCAGGCGCGGGCCGGCGCTGATGGCCTCACCGACGCGGTGATCTTCAACACCTGCGCGGTGACCGCCGAGGCGGTGCGTCAGGCGCGGCAGGCGATCCGCAAGGCGCGGCGCGAACGGCCCGGCGCGCGCCTGATCGTCACCGGCTGTGCGGCCCAGATCGACCCCGCCGCCTTCGCCGCCATGGACGAGGTCGACATGGTGCTGGGCAATGCGGACAAGTCCGCGCCGGGCGCCTATGCCGAGCGACCGGACGCCCCGCGCGTGCGGGTCAATGACATCATGTCCGTGCGCGAGACCGCCGGGCATCTTGTCGAAGGACAGCTCATTGGTGGGCTGGATGGCCGGGCCCGCGCCTATGTGGAGGTGCAGAATGGCTGCGACCACCGCTGCACCTTCTGCATCATCCCGTTCGGACGCGGCAATTCCAGATCGGCGGCGGCGGGGGAGGTGGTGGAGCAGATCCGGCGCCTGGCGGCCGACGGCTATAACGAGGTGGTGCTGACCGGGGTGGATATCACCTCCTGGGGCTCGGACCTGCCCGGCCAGCCGACCCTGGGCCAGCTGGTTGCGCGGATTCTGAAGCTGGTCCCGACCCTGCCGCGCCTGCGCCTGTCGTCCATTGACGCGGCGGAGATCGATCCGGACCTGATGCGTTGCCTCGCCGAGGAACCGCGGCTGATGCCCTATCTGCATCTGTCGCTGCAGGCCGGCGACGACATGATCCTGAAGCGGATGAAGCGGCGCCACCTGCGCGCCGACGCCCTGTCCCTGATCGACCGGGTGCGGAGCGTGCGGCCCGACGTGGCCTTCGGCGCCGACTTCATCGCCGGCTTCCCCACCGAGACCGAGGCCATGTTCGAGAACACCGTCTCCCTGGTGGAAGAGGCCGGTTTGTCGTTCCTGCATGTCTTCCCCTACAGCCCCCGCCCCGGCACGCCGGCCGCGCGCATGCCCGCCGTCCCCCGCGCCGTGGTGAAGGCCCGCGCGGCGCGCCTGCGCGAGGCGGGCGGCCGTGCGCTGGTCCACCACCTGGACCGGCAGGTCGGCCGGACGGTCCGCGCGATCGTCGAGAAGCCGGGCGTGGCGAGGGCGGAGGACTTCACCGAGGTCGTGTTTGTGGGCGAAGCTGGGGCAGGCGAAATCATCACTGGGATCGTTGCGACCCATGACAATCGCCGCGCACAGATCAACCGCTTGCCTTGACGGCCGCGACAGACATGCCGACTGCCAGAATTGATTGGAACGGCCTCGCCAGCCAGCTTGGCCTGATCACTCTCACAGATGGCGGAAGGACCGAGCGCGGAGGAACGGCGCCTGCGTGCGATGCGCTGGCAGAAATTCTTGGGCGTGACGCGATCATCGCCAGCGTCGATGACTATGTCGCTTTCCGTCCAGGCTCTGAGCTTGCTCGATCCGTGCTGAACCTTCTTCACCCCTTCTGGGCGATGGAACGATGCGCCGAACTGTTCAGAAGGAGCGAAGACGTTGCTGTCCGCAGAGCGGCGATCGAACTGCTGAGAGGCGTCGCCGACGCGCGAGTCATTGATTGGGTGCCGGAGTTTCTCGACGACCCCGATTCCCAAATTCAGAACTGGGGCATCGGCGTGATTGATCGGCTGCTTATGAACCGAAGGGCCGATATCGAAGACTGCGAGCGTATCCTTGTCCTCGCCGAGGCTCATCCCAACCAGAATGTTCGAGAAAAAGCCCACTTCATCCGCGCGAATTTTAGCTAAGCCCGGATGATTGCTGGCTAGGCTCGTTGTCTGCCCAATTCCCTGATAGACACCCCCGCTTATGAACGACGCCCCCAAGAAAACCGGCTGGTTGCAGCGGCTGACCGAAGGCCTGACCCGGTCTTCCAAGCAGATCACCGAACAGGTGGTCTCGGCCGTCGCCAGGAAGCCGCTGGACCAGGCGGCGCTGGACGATCTGGAGGAGATGCTGATCGAGGCCGACCTCGGCCCCAAGTCCGCCGCCAAGATCACCGCCGCCTTCTCCGCCGCCCGCTTTGGCCGCGAAGCCAGCGAGCTTGAGGTCAAGGAGGCCCTGGCCGAGGCCGTCGCCGCCGAACTGATCCCCCGCCAGGGCGACTTCGATCCCTTAGGCGGTCCGCGCCCCTATGTGGTGCTGTTCGTGGGCGTGAACGGGTCGGGCAAGACCACCACCCTGGGCAAGATCGCCGCCGACCTCACCGGGCGCGGCGCCAAGGTGCTGATCGTTGCCGGCGACACCTTCCGCGCCGCGGCTGTCGAACAGTTGAAGGTCTGGGCCGACCGCGCCCACGCCGGCTTCATCTCCCGCCCCACCGGCGCCGACGCCGCGGGCCTGGCCTATGACGCCTGCGAACAGGCCAAGGCCGAGGGCTATGACGTGGTGCTGATCGACACGGCGGGCCGCCTTCAGAACAAGTCGCACCTGATGGACGAACTGCTGAAGATCGTGCGGGTGCTGAAGAAGGTCGATCCGGACGCCCCGCATGAGACATTGCTGGTGCTGGACGCCACCGTCGGCCGTAACGCCTTGGCCCAGGAGAATATCTTCGGCAACACAGCCGGCGTCACGGGCATCGTCATGACCAAGCTGGACGGCACCGCGCGGGGCGGGGTGCTGGTGCCGGTGGCCCAGGCCTCCGACGCGCCGATCAAGCTGATCGGCGTCGGCGAAGGCATCGACGACCTGCAACCCTTCGATGCCCGCGCCTTTTCCCGCACCCTGGTTGGACTCGACGCCGCATGACCACGCCTGAACCCGCCACGGCGCCGAAGAAGAACGCCGCCATCAGCGCCCTGGTGGACTACGGCGGCCTCGGCCTGTTCGTGATCGCCTACTTCCTGCACCTGAAGTTCGTGCCCGGCGGTCCGATCGGCTGGACCCTGAGCGCCGGCCTGCATGGCAAGGGCGACCTGGTCGCCGCCACCTGGTGGCTGGTGGGCGGCTCGGCCGTGTCGCTGGCGCTGGGTTTCTTGGTGGAAAAGCGTCTCGCGCCCATGCCCCTGGTCGCCGGCGGCTTTGCCCTGGTGTTCGGGGTGCTGACCCTTGCCTTCCACGACCCGCGCTTTTTGAAGATCAAGCCGACGGTGACCAACCTCTGCTTCGCCATCGCCCTGTTCGGCGGGCTGGTGTTCAAGCGCAATCCCCTGGCCTGGATGACCGGCGACGCCCTGCCGCTGCCGGAAGAGGCCTGGCGCAAGCTGACCTTCCGCTACGCGATCTTCTTCCTCGGCATGGCGGCCCTGAACGAGATCGTCTGGCGAACCCAGGCTGACAATGTCTGGGTCCTGTTCCGCTTTCCCGGCCTGTGGCTCTGCGCGGTGGCCTTCTCCCTGACCCAGGTTCCGTTCATGATGAAATACCTGCAGGACGCCGAGGCGCCGCCTCCTCCGACGGAGAGCTGAGCGTCCCTTGCAACGTGCACGGATAGTCTGTCGCCAAACCGACGCATGAACGTGTTAGGGTACCGCTCGCTACAGGCAGGGATTATGTGATGTCGAAGGCGAAAACCAAGGCCGGGGTCAAGAAGTCGGCCAAGAAGAGCGTCGGCGCGCGCACGCTGGAGCATTCGCCCAGCCATCTGTTGCACCGGGCGCTGCAACTGGCCCTGGACATCTATGGCGAGGAGACCGGCCCCGAGGCCGTGACTCAGCGCCAGTATGCGGTGCTGTCTGCCGTGTCGGCGCACGAGGGTCTGACCCAGACCGACCTGGTCCGCGCTACCGGCATCGATCGCTCCACCCTGGCCGACCTGGTCGCCCGCATGATCGGCAAGCAGCTGCTGGCCCGGGAGCGCTCGGCCGCCGACGCCCGCGCCAACACCGTGCGTCTGACCGACGCCGGCCGCGCCGCCCTGGACGCCGCCGCCCCCCGGGTCGCCGCCGCCGACGAACGGATCCTGAAACTGCTGCCGGCGCGCAAGCGCGACGCCTTCCTCAGCGTGCTGGCGGACCTGAGCCGCGCCGCTGAAGACCTGATCGAGGATGAGGCCGCGCCCGCGCCCAAGGCGAAGAAGGACAAGAAGAAGCCAAGGGCTGAGAAGACCGAAAAGCCGACCAAGGCCGCCAAGCCGGCAAAAGCCGAAAAGCCCGTTAAGGCCAAGGCCCCCAAGGTCAAGAAAACCAAGAAGTCCCCGGCGCCCGCCAACGCGGCGTAGGGCTGGCTGGCTTCAGTCTCAACACCCCTAATTTCCCCGTTCCCCAGGCCTTGTGCCTGGGGCCCATTGGACTCGAACGGTGGGAAGTTTGAAGTGGCTTCACCGCCTGCGCCTCTATCGCTGGCTTTCGCGCGCAATGGCCCCCCGCCACAAGGGCGGGGGAACGGGCCTGGGCTGAATAGAGCCTTAGTCCAATCATCCCTTCCGCTTCGGCCCTCCCGCCTTGGGCGGTCCGGAACGGCGCGCGGGCGGCTTGCCGGCGCCCCTGGGCCCGGCGCGCGACGCCGGCCTGTCCGCCGTGGGAGGCTTCGCCGCCTTCTTGGGCCTCGGCGGTCCGACGCGCTTCTTCGGCTTTGCCCAGCCCGGTTGATACTCCACCTTCGGCCGCTCGACCTTGGGGACAACCGGCTTCACCACCACCGGCTTCGGCGCTTCATTGCCCTGGGGTACGGCGGCTGCCGTCAGCAGCGGCCCCAGCCGGTCGCGCACGATCCTGGGCGCCACCTCCTCGGCCTCGCCGGGCTTCAGCCGACCCAGCTCGAACGGACCATAGTTCAGCCGGATCAGGCGATTGACGCTCAGGCCCAGGTGATCGAACACCTTGCGCACCTCCCGGTTCTTGCCCTCCGCCAGGGTGACCATGATCCACTGGTTGGCGCCGCCGGAATGGTTGTCTTCCAGCCGGGCGTCGATGGGGCCATAGGCGATCCCCTCCACCACGATCCCGTCCCGGAGCCGGTCCAGCACGGCCTGGGTCACGCCCCGGCCCCTCGCACGGGCCCGATAGCGCCGCACCAGGGCGTTGGACGGCAACTCCAGCGCCCGCGCCAGCTCGCCATCGTTGGTGAGCAGCAGAAGGCCCTCGGTGTTCAGGTCCAGCCGCCCCACCGAGATCACCCGGGGCAGGCCCGGCGGCAGGTTTTCGAACACGGTGGGGCGGGCCTTGGGATCCTTGTGAGTGGTCACCAGCCCGACCGGCTTATGATAGCGCCAGACCCTGGCCGCCTCCGCCGCCGCCACGGCGCGGCCATCGACGCTCAGCACATCGCCCGCGCCCACCTTCACCGCCGGGGTGGTCAGCACCACTCCGTTCAGCTTGACCCGGCCCTCGGCGATCAACTTTTCCACATCGCGCCGTGAGGCGACGCCGGCCCGCGCCAACACCTTGGCGACCCGTTCGGTCTCGCCCGCGTCGCCATCGTCAGCGTCGGCGCCGACTTGACCGGAGCCGGGCGCCGGGATTGGTTGATTGTCATGTCCCATGATGAAGCGACAATGCGCATCGCGCTCGATTGCGCGCAAGCCGCCGCCGACGCCGGCGAGGCGCCGATCGGCGCCGTGGTTGTCGATCCGGCCACGGGCGAGGTGATCGCCAAGGCCGGCAACGCCCCGATTGGCCTGGCTGATCCCACGGCCCATGCGGAGATCCTCGCCCTGCGCGCGGCGGCGCAGGCCCTCGGCAATTACCGCCTCACCGGCCTGACCCTGGTGGTGACCCTGGAGCCCTGCGCCATGTGCGCCGGCGCCATCAGCCACGCCCGCATCGGCCGCCTGGTGTTCGGCGCCACGGACGCCAAGGGGGGAGCCGTGGTCTCAGGCCCGCGCTTCTTCGAACAACCTACCTGCCACTGGCGGCCGGAGGTGACCGGAGGGGTGATGGGGGAGGAGGGTAGCGCAATGCTGAAGCGGTTTTTCCGTAGCCGCCGTTGACATATCTTTCTGGAGGGGACGCGAGCCGGCGAGATTCAGCTCACGTTCCAAGATATCGAACGCATCCTTGCTCGTCCCCTGCCCGCATCCGCGCGGCATCACCAAGCTTGGTGGTCAAACACCGAAACGCATAGCCATGCCGACAGTTGGATGCGAACCGGCTGGCGGACGCGGGACCTGGATTTGGGAAGCGAGCGTATCTTGTTTTATCGAAATGCCGGACCAACCGCCGCACCGCCTTCCGCGAGTTTTAAGCCACCCTCGGGCGCGGCGTCTTCGATCGTTTTGGCGCGGGAGGCTCTGTCTCCGGCCGCGCTGAATCTTGTCGAGCGGCACGCCGCGGAGCACGCCTGTTCTCACGCAGAAGCCGTTGCTGATCTTCTTTCGGAAGCCGCGACTGAGCGCAAACGCCGGCTGCTGGATCGGTTCCCCTTGGTAGGTGAGCGGTCCTCGATTGATAGCGCCACGTTGATCCGTGAGGACCGGGATGCGCGCTGACGTCGTGTTGGACGCATCCGTCGCTGTTAAATTCTATTTCTATGAGGAAGAGGCTCTGAACGAGCCCGCTCGATCCTTACGTCGGGGATCGTCGTTGCGACGCCGGAATTATTGCACCTCGAGATGGCGGGCACCGCCGTCAAGAAGATCCGTATGGGGTTGTCGACCAGGGAGCATGCACAAGACGCCCTAAACTCCATTGGCGATCTTCTTGACGCCGTGGAGCCCCTCTCCGGACTAAGGAATCGCGCCTTTGATTTCGCGCGCGACTACGGTTTTTCAGTCCACGACGGGGTTTATCTGGCGCTCGCAGAACAGCTCTCGGCGCCCGTTCTGACGGCGGACAATCCGCTCATAACCCGTGCCCACGATCTCGGGATGAGGCATCTCGTTCGGCAACTCTGACCGCCAAGGGGCCTTGCCACCTCGCCCACAAAACCGGATGATCAGACGGTATCATTCAGCCCCGCGCCAATGACGGGGTGGTCACGACAGGAGGAGACGATGGGTTTGCTGGATGGAAAGGTGGCGATCGTCACCGGGGCCGGCGGCGGTTTGGGTCGGGCCTATGCCAAGCTGTTCGCCAAGGAAGGCGCCAGCGTCGTCGTCAACGACTTCGGCGGCTCCCGCGACGGCTCCGCGGCCGGCGCCTCGCCCATGGCGCAGAAGGTGGTTGAGGAGATCATCGCCGACGGCGGCAAGGCCGTGGCCAACGGCGCCGACGTCTCGACCATGGAAGGCGGCCAGTCGATCTTCCGCTCGGCCATCGACAACTTCGGCAAGGTCGACATCCTGGTGAACAACGCCGGCATCCTGCGCGACAAGACCTTCTCCAACACCTCCGAAGCCGACTGGGACATGGTGGTGAAGGTGCATTTGAAGGGAACCTACTGCGTCACCCTGCCGGTGTGGGACTTCATGAAGGCCAATGGCGGCGGGGTGATCGTCATGACCTCGTCCACTTCAGGCCTCTACGGCAATTTCGGCCAGTCCAACTACGGCGCGGCCAAGGCCGGCATCTATGGCTTCATGCGGGTGCTGTCGATCGAGGGGCGCAAGTACAACATCCGCCTCTGGGGCCTAGCCCCCGGCGCCTTCACCCGCATGACCGAGGACCTGCCCGGCCGCAAGGACCAGGAGCCCGATCCCGCCTCCCTGCCCGAAAACATCGCCCCCGGCGTGCTCTACATGGTCTCAGACCTGTCGGGCGACCAGACCGGCAAGGTGCTGGGCGTCTCCTCCCGCGGGGTGCGGGAGATCAAGATGCTGCAGACCAAGGGCTATAACGGCGGGGTAGGGCACACGGCCCAGGACATCGCCGACCACGCGTCGGAGGTGTTTTTCGCGGAGGCGGTGCAGCGGGAGATCGCGTAGGCGGTCGTCCCGTCTACCTCACCACAAATGCTCCTCATCCTGAGGCGCCCGCGAAGCGGCCCCGAAGGACGAAGCGGTAGCTAAGCGCGCCCTTCGAGGTTCGTCGCTGCGCGCTGAACACCTCAGGATGAGGAAATCTAATACAGCCGCCCTATCGTTCGCTTCCCGGCCGAGCCCCAACAAGTAAATGCGATCCATGGCGGACGGTTGGTTTGCTCGTTAACGTGCCTGCCAGTTGATCTGGGGAAATGCCGTGAACAGGCGTTCGTTCTTAGCTGGCGGGGCCGCGATAGCTGCTGCGACCAGTGCAAAATCTGGGAATTTGGGGATGGACGCCGCATTTTCGCAAATCGGCACTCGGGTGGTCGTTATCGCGCGGGCGCCAAACCCCAACGGCAACATAATCGCGTTCCAGGACTTCGTGGTTGAAGGTGAGAAAGTCATTCCGATATTTTCTGACGCTGCCCACTTTAAGGCGGAAGCGGCTGGAAGCGGTTTCGAGCACGAGGGAATGGAAATTGACCTCAAGCTCCTCGTGTCAATCCTCCGGGGGTACGAACTGCTTGTTCTCAATCCAGCTTCCACAAAGCTGCACCTTCGCAAATCAGACCTGCAGGCTCTCATCAAGCATCGCGGCGGGTAGTCAGGTCAACTTCCGCGCACCACGCCCAACCGAAGCTCGCCGCGTGCGTTAACCCCTCACTCGCTTCCAAAACACCGTCGTGTCGCAGAACCGCCCGTCCGGAAACAGGGCATAGTCCGGGATCACCCCCACCTTGGTCCAGCCCAGCCTCGCATAGAGCCGCTCCGCGTCGCCGCCGGTGACGGTGTCCAGCACCAGCACCGTCTTGGCCATGTCGGCGGCGGCGGCTTCGGCCGCGCGCAGCAGGGCCTCGGCCAGGCCCCGCCGGCGGGCGCGGCGGTGGACCAGCATCTTGGCGATGTCGGCGCGGTGGGGCTGGTTGTCGGCCCGGGCCGGGATCACCTCGACCACGCCGACGACACCCGCTTCGTCCTCCGCGACCAGCACGGCCCGGCCGTCGGCGCGCGCTTCCTCGGCAACGCCGCGCCAGAAGGCTTCGGCCTGCTCCCGCGTCAGCCCGGCCATGAAACTCACCGAGGCGCCGCCCTCGACGCAGTCCAGCAGCACCGTCGCCAGCGCCGGCGCGGCGTTCTCCACAGCCTCCGGATCCAGCGCGTGGAGGGTGAAGCCCTCGGGGGCCGAAAAGACGGTCGGCATGCACCGGGCCTTTCTGTCTAAGATAAGAGAATTCGTCTCATTTAGTGGATGTGGCGTTGCCTGCCGTTAAGGGTGCGATGGCGGGATGCTTTTCCTTCTCCCTCCTGCGGGAGAAGACCATACCCGAAGGGCTGGATGAGGGGTCGCTCCCGCGGTTCTGAATTCCTGCAAACAGCCCATCGGATAGGCCGGTGCGACCCCTCATCCGTCAGGCTTCGCCTGCCACCTTCTCCCGCAAGAGGGAGAAGGGTTCTGGTTTTATTATGGCACAATATGTGCCAATATTTCCTCAGCGCTCGTCCGAAGCGCACGGGAGACGAGTATGTCCGCACGACCCTGGCTGAACGCCGCCCTGGCGGCGTTCGCGATCATTGCGGGCCTGGGCGGCGCCGCCCGCGCCGCCGCCGCTCCCGACGCCCTCACCGTCACCTTCTGCGGCACCGGCGGGCCGCTGCCGATCCGCGACCGCGCCAAGCCCTGTGTGGCGATCCAGGCGGGCGGGCTGCTCTACATCGTCGATATCGGGCCGGAGTCGAACAAGAACCTCATGCTGTGGCGCATGCCGACTTCGAACGTCGGCGCCGTCTTCATCACCCACCTGCATTCCGACCACATCGGCGACCTGGGCGAGTTCAACATGCAGAGCTGGGTCACCGGCCGCACGGCGCCGCTGATCGTGATCGGCCCGGCAGGGACCGACCAGCTGGTGGCGGGATTCAACCAGGCCTACACGGGCGACCACGGCTTCCGCCACGCCCACCACGACCACGGGGACGTCAGGATGCCGATCGACGCCGGCCTGATGCAGGCGCGGGTCGTCACCCTGCCGGCTCAGCCGGATGCGGCAGGCGTGGTCCGCGAGGTGGTCTGGAGCCGGGGTGGCCTCGTCGTCACCGCCATCGCGGTCAACCATTTCCCGGTCACCCCCGCCTTCGGCTATCGCTTCGACTACCGCGGCCGCTCGGTGGTGATCAGCGGCGATACCCGCAAATGGCCGCCCCTGGCCACGGCCGCCAAGGGCGCCGACGTGCTGATCCACGAAGCCCAGAACAGCGATATGAACCACACCCTGACGGCGTTTTTGCGCGGCGCTGGGCAGACCCGGCTGGCCTCGATGATGACCGACACCCTCAGCTATCACACCACCCCGGTGGAGGCCGCCGAGATCGCCAGGGACGCCGGGGTCAAGGCCCTGGTGCTGACCCACCTGACCCAGGCCGGCCTGCCCTTCTTCACCCCCGAGGCCTTCACCAAGGGCATGAACGAGACCGGCTTCACCCACTGGAAGCTGGCCGACGACGGCATGACCATCGACCTGCCGGTGGGCTCGGACGAGATTCAGTACGGTCATCGGTGAAGACCGGTGCGGCCGTGGGGAAATCAAAAGGGCGCCGCCTAACCTCGCCGCCGACGAGCTAGCTCACCCCGGCGCGTGGCACACTGCCTCGATGTTGCGGCCCTCGGGGTCGAGCACGAAGGCGCCGTAGTAGGTGGGGTGGTAGTGGGGCCTCAGGCCCGGCGCGCCATTGTCGGTTCCGCCCGCGGTCAGGCCGGCGGCGTGGAAGGCGTCGACCTCGGCGCGGGTCTTGGCAGTGAAGGCGAAGTGCAGCTGGCCGATGGAAGCGTCGCCTGGCGCGATCCAGAAGAAGGGCCGCTCGTCGCCGTAGCCGATGAACGGCTTTGTGCCGGTGTCCTCAGCGCTCACCTCAAAGACGCGGCTGATCCCCAGCGGCGCCAAGGCCTTGTCATAGAAGGCGGCGCAGCCTGCAAAGTCGGCGACGCCGAAGGTGATATGGTCCAGCATGGAGGCGCGCCTTGACAGGAATGACGGGGCGGACGAGTGAACCGCCGACGCGGGGGCGCGGCAAGAGGTTTTGATGCGGGATTTTCGCCGATCGTGGGGGGTGGGGTTAGCGCTGACCCTGTTCGTCTGCGCGCTCGCGCGGCCGGCCCTGGCCGGCTGGCCCAATGCGATCCCCGCCCAACCCCTGGTGCAGGCGCCGCGGGTCTGCGCCCTGGGCATCACCAACCTGATTCTCAATCGCCGTTGCCGGGTCGAGACCTTCGTCAAGCTCGGCCGCTATCAGGATCATGACTGGTACTACGCCTTCTACGGCGTGCGCTGGGCCGATCGGCACGGCACCATCGAACGGGGCTATCCGATCGTCTTCTACCTGCAAAAGCCCGCGACCCTGCGGCTGGGCCTGTGGGTCAATGACGAGCCGGGGCTTGCCGGAGCGTGGGCGCGAACCCCGGCCGCCAGGCCGGTGCTGGTCGAACGGCCGGACGGGACCTATCTCGGCATGACGCTGAAGGCGGTGCGCGGCCAGGACGACCAGCGGCTGTTTCGCCTGAAACCGGACAACCACTGGACCACCATCAGCGTCCTCTATCGCTCCGACGAAGACAACCTGGTGCTGAACGGCGCCATTCCCAAACGCTGCGTCGCGGTGGACGAGGGCGCCTACGACTGGGCGACCTTCCGGTTCAATCTTGTGTTGAAAGAAAAGAGCGGCGGCGATCCCTGCGGCGTGGTCTCCACCGCCCTGGTGATCAAGAAGGACAAGGCCTATCTGGCCGACGCCGTGCTCGAGCCCACACCCCAGACAAGCTCCGGCGCCCCGGCGGACAAGGCGAATTCCACCGCCCCTTCCTTGACTTCAAAAGCGGCCGCGACTATCTCCCCCTCGCGTTAGCACTCGGGGCTGGCGACTGCTAACAGTCACGCTCGCCCGGTAGGCTTTCCATCCTTTATTCAAACCCTTGTTCCCTTAGGGAGAGACAATATGGCGTTTCGTCCTCTCGGCGATCGCGTTCTCATCAAACGCGTCGAAGAAGAAGCTAAGACAAAGGGCGGCATCATCATTCCTGACACCGCCAAGGAAAAGCCGCAGGAAGGCGAGGTCATCTCGACCGGCCCCGGCGCCCGCGATGAAAGCGGCAAGATCCATGCCCTCGACGTGAAGAAGGGCGACCGCATCCTGTTCGGCAAGTGGTCGGGCACGGAAGTGAAGATCGACGGCGATGATCTGTTGATCATGAAGGAAAGCGACATCCTGGGCGTCATCGAAGCCTAGCTCGCCTCCTTAGCCGAACCCCCCAACAACCACCTTTCCGAAAGAACAGGAAAATGGCTGCTAAAGACGTCTATTTCGCCTCCGACGCGCGCGATCGCATGCTGCGCGGCGTCAACACCCTGGCCAACGCCGTTCGCGTCACCCTGGGCCCCAAGGGCCGTAACGTGGTGATCGAAAAGTCCTTCGGCGCCCCGCGCTCCACCAAGGACGGCGTTTCGGTCGCCAAGGAAATCGAACTGGCTGACCGTTTCGAAAACCTCGGCGCCCAGCTGATCCGTGAAGTCGCCTCCAAAACCAACGACAAGGCCGGCGACGGCACCACCACCGCCACCGTGCTGGCGCAAGCCATCGTCGTGGAAGGCCTGAAGTCGGTCGCGGCCGGCATGAACCCGATGGACCTTAAGCGCGGCGTCGACAAGGCCGTCACCAAGGTCGTCGAGGAAATCAAGAAGACCTCCAAGA
>Ga0302314_10005891_pt1 | contig 22286 bp, 22 predicted proteins | sample III_Palsa_N2_3_FD_200533 | JGI IMG/M metagenome (GOLD analysis project Ga0302314, IMG submission 200533) | Peat permafrost microbial communities from Stordalen Mire near Abisko, Sweden - III_Palsa_N2_3 | ecosystem: Environmental > Terrestrial > Soil > Palsa > Peat permafrost | place: Sweden...
CGGGCTCGATGGACTACCTGCGTCTCTTCGGCCTGACCGGTCTCGCCTACATGTGGGCGCTGATGGCCAAGGCGGCGAACGCCAAGGTCACGGCCGGCGACGCCGACCCGTTCTACGCCGCCAAGCTAACCGTCGGCCGCTACTTCCTGCAGCGGGTCCTGCCGGACACCGGCGCCGCGCTGGCCAAGCTGAAGACCGGCGCGGAGGCGGTGATGGCGCTGCCGGCCGACGCCTTTTGAGCCCCTACCGGGCCACGATCGACTGGCGCTGCGACGGCGATTTCGCCGCGCGGCGCTACAGCCGCGTCCACACCTTAAGCTTCGACGGCGGCCTCACCGTGCCGGGCACGGCGGGGCCGGGCAACGTCAATCCGCGCTACTCGAGGGAGGGCGCACTCGACCCCGAGCAAGCCTTCGTCGCCTCGCTGAGCGCCTGCCACATGCTGTGGTTCCTGGACATCACCGCCCGCGCCGGCTTCCTGGTCGACGCCTATCGCGACGAAGCCGAAGGCACGCTCGCCGAGGGTCCAAGCGGTCGGCAGATGATGACCCGCGTGGTGCTGCGCCCCCAGGTCTCATTCACCGGCGATCACCGTCCGACGCCCGAGGAGCTCGCCGACCTGCACCACAAGGCGCACGAGGAATGCTTCATCGCCAATTCGGTCACCAGCGAGGTGGTGATCGAGATCTAGCGACGCCGCCTCAGGCCTTGTTGACGCTGTTGGCCTTGATCCGCGCGGCGCCGCTCTCGTCGAGGTCGGCGCGGGTGGCCTCAAGCCGGATCGGACCGGCGAGGCTGGCGTTCACGGCGTCCAGGCCGCCGCGCGCGCCGGGCCGCTTGGCGAACAGGTAGCGCAGCGACAGCCGCGCATTGTCGGCCGCGTCGGGCTGGGTGCCGTGCAAGGTGCAGGCGTGCCACATCGCCGTGACCCCCGCGCCGCCGACCAGCATGACCTGCCGCGCCCGCACCTGGCCACCGTGTCCGTCGCCATAGAGCCAGGCCTCGCCGTCGCGGCCGAGATCGTGCGGGAACATCGTCGCGCCCAGCCGGTGGCTTTCTTCCAGCAAATAGAGCGGCGCGTCGTGCGCGCCGACCGGGTGCAGATAGACGTAGAGGGTGACGAAATCGGCGTCGCGATCCTTGAAGTCGATCAGGTCCTGGTGGAAGTCGATGCCGTAGAAATAGGTGATGTCGCGGTGCTTAGGGAGCACATAGGCGCCGAGATTGTTGACCGGATTGTCGGTGATCCGCGTCTTCAGCCAGCCGGGCACGGCGCTCGCCGGCACGCCGCAGACCACCTTCTTGTTCAGCGTCTCATAACCGTCGCCGAGCAGTTCGGTGAGGCCCGCGACGATCGCCGGATCGTGCTCGACGAAGCTCAGATCGGCTTCGAAGCGCTCCAGCAGGTTGCGTCCCGGCCGCGGATTGACCCCCGTGTACTGCGGATCGGCGTCGAATTCGGCTTCGGAGAGGAAAAGGCTTCCGTCGAACGCCCGCGTCGCCCGGATATCGGCCAGCAGGCGCGCCGCGGCGGCCGGATCGACCGGGATCTCGAAGCGGTGGTAGCCGCGCAGGGTGAAGTCCTGGGTCGGGCTGGCGCTCTCCTGGCGGCGCGCGGCGGCGGGCATGGCTCACTCCGAAGCTCGTTCGCCCCGATCAGAAGACCGGTTCGGTTAAGGGTTCGGGAACAGCAGCCCGCGCACCCGCGCCGCCAAGGCGTCCCGGTCTTTCAGGTCGCACTCCCAGATCGTCTCGACGCGCCAGCCCTTGGCCTCCAGCGCAGCGCCCGCGGCCACGTCCCGCGCCCGGTTGCGGCCCACCTTGGCGGTCCAGTAGTCGCGGTTGGCCTTCGGAACCCGCGCGCCGCGGGCGCAGTCGTGGCCGTGCCAGAAGCAGCCGTGCACGAAGATCGCCAGCCGCCGCCCCGCCAGCACGATGTCCGGCTTACCGGGCAGGTCGGCGCGATGGAGCCGATAGCGCGCGCCCAGCCCCCAGATCAGCCGGCGCACTTGCCGCTCGGGCCCGGTGTCCTTGCCCTTGACCCGCCGCATCACCGCCGAGCGTTTCTCGGGGCCGTAGACGTCGGTCATGGCGCGAGGGTCTCGGCGCTGACGTCAGAGCCCTTCGAACAGGACGGTGGAGAGATAGCGCTCGGCGAAGCTCGGGATGAAGGTGACGATCGTTTTCCCGGCCATCTCGCCCCGCGAAGCCACGTCGAACGCGGCCGTCAAGGCCGCGCCGGACGAGATGCCCACCGGCACGCCCTCCACCTTGGCGCACTTCCTGGCCATCTCGATGGCGTCCTCGTTGGAGACCTGCACCACCTCGTCCATCACCCCGCGGTCGAGGATGGCGGGCACGAAGCCGGCGCCGATGCCCTGGATCTTGTGCGGTCCCGGCGCGCCGCCCGACAGCACCGGCGAGCCGGTGGGTTCGACCGCGATCATCCGCACCGAGGGCTTCCTCGCCTTCAGCGCCTGGCCGACGCCGCTGATGGTGCCGCCGGTGCCGACGCCGGAGATCACCACATCCACCGCGCCCTTGGTGTCGTTCCAGATCTCCTGGGCGGTGGAGACGCGGTGGATCAGCGGATTGGCGGCGTTCTCGAACTGCTGCGGCATCACCGAGCCCTTGATCTCGTCCAGCAGTTCGCGCGCCCTAGCCACCGCGCCGACCATGCCGCGCTCGGCCGGGGTCAGTTCCAGCCGCGCGCCCAGCAGGATCAGCATCTTGCGCCGCTCGATCGACATGCTTTCGGGCATCACCAGGATCAGGTTCAGCCCCTTGGCCGCGGCCACGAAGGCCAGCGCGATGCCGGTGTTGCCGCTGGTGGGCTCGATGATGGTCGAGCCCTCGGTGATCAGGCCCTGCGCCTCCATCGCCTCGATCATGGCGACGCCGATGCGGTCCTTCACCGAGCCGAGCGGATTGAAGAACTCCAGCTTCGCCAGCACCGTCCCCTTCGGCTTCAGCTCGGCGGTGAGCCGCGGCAGCCGGATCAGCGGCGTGTCGCCGATCGTGTCGAGGATCGAGTCGTAGATCTTGCCGCGCCCGGCGCGCTTGTAGCGGGCGGCGTCGTAGTCGTGGCTGGCGGTGTCCATGGAGCGTCCTTGGGACGAGAGAAGGCCCTGTCGGGTGCGAACTTAGGGCTTCGGCGGGATTTTGGAAACGCTCAGGCGGCGGCCGAGGCGGAATGGCGGCCCAGCAACGGCTCGAAGATCTCGGCCGCGAGGCGACGCACCACCGGCACGACGACGCCGTCGCCCGCCAGGTGCAGGCCGGCGTTGGCGCTGGCGGGCAGAACGTAGCTGTCCGGCAACCCCATCAACCGCGCCGCCTCGCGCGCCGTCAGCAGCCGGCTTCTCACCTTGCCGGCCTCAGCGACCAGGATGAACTGCCGCGACGAGCCGCCACCGGGCGTCCTGAGGCACCCGGCCAGGCCGTCGAACCGCGCCTCGGCCCGCTGCTCGCCGCCCCGCATCCGCCGGAACACCGCCCCGACACGCCGCTCGCCGCTGGCCAGCGCCGCCTCGAGCCTTTGCCGATGCAGCTCGCCCATCATCGCGACGAGCGCCCGGGTCTCAGCCTCCGAGCGCCAGGCGACGGCGTCGTCCGGCTCCAGCACGGCGGCGAGATCGAGGTTGTGGCGCGGCGGCGCGGCAAGCCGCCAGTCGATCCAGCGCGCCCGCAGCGGCGCCGGCAGGCGGTCGCGGGCCTCGCGCACCGCGCGGCTGCGGCTCGGCGGTCCGGTGAGGCCCGACGGGTCTTCCTGGGTGGCGACGATCACGCACCGGGTGCGCGACTGCGGCAGGTAGTCGGCGGCGTCGATCTCCAGCGCGCCGAAGCGGTAGCCGGCGCCCGCCAGCGCCGCGCACACCGCCTCGAAGTCGCGACCGCCATGCGAGGTGAAGAGGCCCGAGACGTTCTCGATGGCGACAATGCGCGGCGCCCGGTCCTGGCCGGCGAGCGCCTGCATCAGCCACCAGAAGCCGAAGAACGCCGACGAGCGGCCGCCCATCAGCCCGGCGCGGCCGCCGGCGAGGCTCAGGTCCTGGCAGGGGCTTGAGGCCCAGGCGAGATCGGCGCGGCCGGGCAGATCGTGCGGGCTCGCCTGCCAGACATCGCCTTCATGCAGATGGCCGTCGCCGAAGTTGGCCCGATAGGCCGCCGTCTTCATCGCATCGAAGTCATTGGCGAACAGGCACTCCCACCCCGCGCCCAGCCCCAGCCGCGCCATCCCGCCGCCGGCGAAGAACTCGTAGAAGGTGAAGGGCCCACCGCTCATCGGAACGCAGGATGGGGCGATTTGCTGGACCTGTCGCGACTGGATCGCGGCTAATCCCTTGGCGCGCGCCGCCGGTGGGATCACAATGCCCGCAGAACAAGACGACCCCAGGGAGAGCGCCATGGAACGGCCCTATGATCTCGTCGTGCGCGGCGGCCTCATCTACGACGGCACCGGCGGCGAGGCGTTTAAGGGCGACGTCGCGGTCAAAGACGGGCGCATCGCGGCGGTCGGCGAGGTTTCGGGCGCCGGCGCCGAGGAGATCGACGCCACGGGCAAGATCGTCGCCCCCGGCTTCGTCGACATCCACACCCACTACGACGGCCAGGCCACCTGGGAATCGCGCATGCAGCCCTCGTCGTGGCACGGCGTCACCACGGTGGTGATGGGCAATTGCGGGGTCGGCTTCGCCCCCTGCCGGCCGGAGGACCACGACCGGCTGGTGCGGCTGATGGAAGGCGTCGAGGACATCCCGTTCCCGGTGCTCACCGAGGGCCTGCCGTGGAACTGGGAGAGCTATCCGGACTATCTGGACAAGCTCGCCGAGCGCCGGTTCGACGTCGACATCGGCAGCCAGCTGCCGCACGCGGCGCTGCGCGTCTATGTGATGGGCCAGCGCGGGGTCGACCGCGAGCCGGCGACTGAGGACGACATCGTCCGCATGGCGGCCCTCGCCAGGCAGGCGATGGAAGCCGGCGCCATTGGCTTCGGCACGTCGCGGACGCTGAACCACCGCTCGTCGGACGGCTCGCCCATCGCCACCCTGACCGCCGGCGAGGACGAACTCACCGGCATCGCGCTCGGCATCGCGGCGGCGGGCAAGGGCGTGCTGCAGGTGGTGTCCGACTTCGCCGACGAAGCGGCCGAGTTCGCCATGCTGCGTCGGGTGGTGGAGCGTTCGGGCCGGCCGATGTCGTTCTCGCTGATCCAGAGCCCGCTGCGGCGCGACAACTACCTCACCTTGCTGGACAAGGTGGAGGACGCGGTCGGCGCCGGCCTGAACATCAAGGCCCAGGTCGCCGCGCGACCGGTGGGCGTGCTCTTCGGCCTGGAGCTGACGCTCAATCCCTTCACCCCCTATCCAGTCTACAAGGAGATCGCGGGGCGTCCGCTGGCCGAGCGCGTGGCGCTGCTGAAGGACCCCGAGTTCCGCGAACGCCTGCTCTCGCATCCGCCGGAAGGCCGGGTGCGCGGGCGGATGAAGGACTGGACCAACATGCATCCGGTGGTCGGCATGCCCGACTATGAGCCGACGCCGGAAACCTCGATCGCGGCCATCGCCGAACGCACCGGCCATGCGCCGGAAATCGTGGCGCTGGACCACATGGTCTCCAGCGACGGCCACGCGATGATCTACCTGCCGGTGCTCAACTACACCGACGGCGACCTCGAGCCGGCGCGCCAGATGATGACCCACAAGGACTGCGTGCCCGGTCTGTCGGACGGCGGCGCCCACGTCGGCACCATCTGCGACGGCAGCTTCCCGACCACCCTGCTCACCTACTGGACCCGCGACCGCACCCGCGGCCCACGCCTGCCGCTGGCCCACATCATCCGGCTACAGGCCAGGGAGACCGCCCGCGCCGTCGGCCTTTATGACCGTGGGGTGCTGAAGGTCGGCTATCGCGCCGATCTCAATGTGATCGACTACGACAACCTGCGCCTCCACGCGCCCGAGATCGTCTACGACCTGCCGGCGGGCGGCAAGCGGCTGCTGCAACGCGCCAGCGGCTATGCGGCGACGGTGGTGGCGGGCCAGGTCACCTACCGCGACGGCGAGGCGACCGCCGCCCTGCCCGGCCGGCTGCTGCGCGGCGCCCAAGCCGCGCCGATGGCCGCCGCGGCGGAGTAGTCTTCGAGGCGCTTGAAAGTCGAGGCGCGCAATTGACTTTGGCGGCCCCGTCCCCTATTGCCGCCCGCTCTCTAGCGCCCCCTGTCCTTCGGAGCTCGTCCCGTGAAGCGCACCTTTCAACCCTCCCGCCTCGTGCGCAAGCGCCGGCATGGGTTCCGCTTGCGGATGTCCACCAAGAACGGTCGAAAGATCATCGCCCGCCGCCGCGCGCAAGGCCGCAAGCGCCTGACGGCGTAGTCACCCAACGACGCTCAACTTCCCGATTCCGTATCCCTCGCCCCACCGAAGAGTGGGGAGAGGTCGGCCGCATGCCGTCAGGCGTGCGGACGGGAGAGGGGTGCTTGCCGCCAAAGGCGACAAGCCTGGCGTCCGAGGACGCCAGAAGGGATACATTGCGGGCGCCTCGAAGGACGCATGACCGAAGCCGCCCCACGCCTCGAACACCTGAGAAAACGCGCCGATTTCCTCGCCGCGGCGAAGGCGCATGCCTGCGGGCGGGGCGCGGTGCTGGTGCAGGCGCGCGATCGCGACGACGGCTCGGCGGCGATCCGGGTCGGCTTCACCGCCACGCGGCGGATCGGCGGGGCGGTGATGCGAAATCGCGCCAAACGGCGCCTGCGCGAGGCGGCGCGGGCCATGCTGCCCCTGGAAGGTCGGCCTGGGTGCGACTATGTGCTCATCGCCCGAGGTGGCGCGGGCGCTCGGCCCTGGCCGCGTCTCCTTGACGATGTGAAAACCGCGCTGATAAGGCTCGCGGCCGATCTCGGCGCCCCAAGGGGTGAGGCCGCCGCGCCCGCGACGCCCCGTCCCGAGCCTACCTGAAGGTCCGCTCACGCGTCCGATGCAGAACGACAGCAACCGCAACTTCATCATCTTCCTGGTCGTGACCGTGGTGCTGGTCATGCTCTACGAGCAGTTCGTCATCTCGCCGACGGAGAAGCGCCATCAGGCCGAGGTCGCTCAGGCCCAGGCCGTGGCCGCCGCGCAGCAGCAGGCGGGCCTCGCGCCCAACGGCCAGCCGGAGGCGCCCAAGCTCACCCGCGCCCAGGCGCTCGCCGCCGGTCCCCGCGTCGCCGTCGACACGCCGCAGCTCGCCGGCTCGATCAGTCTCACTGGCGCCCGCCTCGACGACCTCTTCCTGAAGCAATACCGCGAGACCACGGCGGCCAACTCGCCGCCGGTGGAGCTGCTGCGGCCGCTGGGCGCGGACAACGCCTATTTCGCCGTCGACGGCTGGATCGGTCAGAACGTCGCCGGCCTGCCCGATGAGGACACGGCCTGGACCCAGACCTCGCAGGGTCCGCTCACCGACGCCCATCCGCTGGAGCTGACCTATACGGCGCCGGACGGCCTGGCGTTCAACCGCGAGATCAAGGTCGACCCGCAGTCCCTGTTCACCGTCACCGACACGGTGCGCAACACCGGGACCCAGGCCGTCAGCCTCGCGCCCTACGGCTCGGTGCAGCGGCGCGGCGTGCCGCCCGAGCTCGGCAAGATCAGCATGGAAGGCGCGATCGGCATGTTCGACCGCGTGCTGCGCGAGTTCAAATACCAAGCCTGGAAGAAGGGCGGCGACAAGGACTACACCTCGACCGGCGGCTGGGTCGGCATCACCGACAAATACTGGATGACGGTGTTCGCGCCGGCGCAGACCGAGGCCGTGCACGCCAAGTTCCTGGTCACGCCGGTCAACGGCGTCGACGTCTATGAGGCCAACTACACCGGCGCCGTCCGTACGCTGGCGCCCGGCGCGACGGCGACGGAAACCACCCACGTCTTCGCCGGCGCCAAGGTGGTGACGACGCTGCGCGCCTACGGAACCAGCCTTGGCCTGCCGAACTTCGACAAGGCGGTCGACTGGGGCTGGTTCGAAGTGCTGTCCAAGCCGGTCTTCCTCGTGCTCGACTTCTACGCCGGCTACCTGGCGAAGATCGGCCTCGGCTTCGGCTTCGCCATCCTGGCGCTCACCATCTCCATCCGCGTGCTGATGTTCCCGGCCTTCAACGCGTCGTACTCGATGTCGACGAAGATGAAGAAGGTGCAGCCGCAGATGAAGGCGCTGCAGGAGCGGCTGAAGGCCGACCCGCCGGCGCTGCAGAAAGAGATGATGGCGCTCTACGCGCGGGAGAAGATCAATCCGGTCACCGGCTGCATCCCCATGCTGCTGCCGCTGCCGGTGTTCTACGCGCTGAACAACGTCTTCAACGTTACCATCGAGATGCGCCACGCCTCGTTCGGCTGGGTGAAGGACCTCTCGGCGCCGGACCCGACCACGATCTGGAACCTGTTCGGCCTTCTGCCCTGGGATCCGGTGACCAATCCCTGGGTGCTGGCGCTCGAGCACATCCCGTTCGCCGGCGGCGTCTTCACCCTGCTGTTCCACCTGGGCGCCTGGCCGATCATCTACGCGGCGACCATGTGGTGCTCGCTGCTCACCGGCCCGACCATGACCGGCATCGACCCGACCCAGCAGAAGCTGATGCGCTGGATGCCGTGGCTGTTCATGATCGTGCTGGCGCAGAGCTCGGTGGGCCTGGTGATCTACTGGTCGTTCTCGTCCATGTTCACCATGGCGCAGCAGTACGTGCTGATGCGCCGCTTCAAGGTGGACAACCCCATCGACGACTTCTTCGCCCGCCTTTTCCATCCGAAGAGCGGCGCGAAGGACACGAAGGCGGCGGGGTGAGCGAGGCCTTCACGCCCGACGAGATCGAGGCGGCGCGGGTGATGTTCGCCAGACCGGCCGAGTTCCTGATGGGCGCCGCGAAGATCGAGCAGCTGCCGCCGCCCGACCTGCCGGAGATCGCCTTCGCCGGCCGCTCCAACGTCGGCAAGTCCAGCCTGATCAACGCCCTGGTCGGCCGCTCGGGCCTCGCCCGCAGCTCCTCGGAGCCGGGGCGGACGCGCGAGGTGAACTTCTTCCTGCTCGACGGGCGCGTGCGGCTGGTCGACCTGCCGGGCTACGGCTTCGCCAAGGCCTCGCGCGGCGAGACCAAGCGCTTCCAGAACCTGGCCCGCGACTATCTGCGCGGCCGGCCCAACCTGCGCCGGGTGTTCCTGCTGATCGACGCGCGCCACGGGCTGAAGCCGCCGGACGCCGTCGCCATGGACGCCTTCGACCTCGCCGCCGTCTCCTACGAGATCGTGCTGACCAAGTCCGACAAGCTGAAACCCGCCGAGGCGGAGGCGATGCGGCTTGGCGCCGAGGCCGCCGTCGCCAAGCGTCCGGCCGCGTTTCCGCGCGCCCTCGCCGCCTCGGCGGTGAGCGGCCTGGGGCTCGAACTGGTCCGCGCCGAGGCCGCCGGGGCCGCCTTCGCTTGAGTCCGAACCGGACGGCGGCCCCACCGGCGGGGTGACATCGCCCCCCACCTTCGCTATCGAGGCGCCCCGAACGCCAGGACTGACCATGTCCCACTTCCCGCTCTCGCCCGACGCCGATGGCTGACACCGCCGAGATGCGCGAGGCCCAGGGCTGGGCCACGGCCAAGACCCTGGCCGAGGCGCTGCCCTATATCCAACGCTACGACCGCAAGATCGTGGTGATCAAATACGGCGGCCACGCCATGGGCGAGGAGGCCCAGGCGAAACTGTTCGCCGCCGACGCCGTGCTGCTCAAGCTGCTCGGCCTGCATCCGGTGATCGTCCACGGCGGCGGGCCGCAGATCTCCGCCATGCTGGAACGCGCCGGGGTCAAATCGACCTTCGTCGACGGCCTTCGGGTCACCGATACGGCCACGATGGAAGTGGCCGAGATGGTGCTCTCCGGCGCGATCAACAAGGAGATCGCCAACTGGGTCACCCTCGCCGGCGCCGAGGCCGACGTGCGCGGCGTGGGGCTGTCGGGCAAGGACGGGCGGCTGATCACGGTGGAGAAAGCGGTCCGCAGCCGCAAGACGGCGGGCTCCGCGGTCGAGGAGATCGTCGATCTCGGCTTCGTCGGCGAGCCGACGCAGGTCGATCCGAAGCTGATCCTGGCGCTGATCAATTCCGAGGACGACTACATCCCGGTGATCGCCCCGATCGGCGTCTCCGCCGAGGGCGACACCTACAACATCAACGCCGACACCGTGGCCGGGGCCCTCGCCGCCGCGCTCGGGGCCAAGCGCCTGCTGCTGCTCACCGACGTGCAGGGCGTCATCGGCCGCAACGGCGAGCTGGTCCGCCAGCTAACCTGCCAGGAAGCCGGCAAGGCGGTCGCCACCGGCGTCGTCACCGGCGGCATGATCCCCAAGCTGGAGACCGCCGTCGCGGCGGTGGAGGGCGGGGTCGAGTCCGCCGTCATCCTCGACGGCCGCCGTCCCCACGCCATGCTGGTCGAACTCTTCACCGAACACGGCGCCGGCACCCTGGTGAAGGCGTGAGGCGCGTGACCGGCGCCGACCTCAGCCACGTCGACACCTGGCTGTTCGACCTCGACAACACCCTCTACCCGCTCGAGACCGGCCTCGGGATCGACATCGCCGAGCGCATCACCGACTACATGCAGCGCCTCACCGGCCTGCCGCGCGATGAGGCCCACGCGCTGCAGAAGCGCTACCTCGCCGATCACGGCCTGACCCTGCGCGGCCTGATTCTGCACCACGACGTCGACCCGGACGAATTCCACGCGATGTTCGCCGACCTGTCGCTGGCGGCGCTGTCGCGCGATGCGGCGCTGATTTCAGCGATCGAGCGGCTGCCGGGCCGCCGCCTGGTCTTCACCAACGCCGACGCCGGCCACACGGCGCGGGTGCTGGCGCGGCTCGGACTGGAAGGGCTGTTCCAGGGCGTCTTCCACATCGAAAGCGCCGGCTTCACGCCCAAGCCCGATCGCGTAGCGTTCGAGCGGCTGATCGCCACCCATCTGGTCGCGCCGGTGGCCACCGCCTTCTTCGAGGACAGCGTGTCCAACCTGAAGACCGCCGCGGAACTCGGCATGACCACGGTGCTGGTCGGCCTGAACGCCGAAGCCAATACCGACACCTTTATCCGTTTCCGTGCGCCGCGCCTGGCGGCCTTCCTCGCCGCCGCGCGGGTCAGGGAGCCCGCATGACCGAGATCACCTTCGCCGACCTGGAAACCGAGATCACGGCGGCCTGGGAGCGGCGCGACGAGCTCGGGCCGGACACCGAGGGCCCGATGCGCACCGCGGTCGAGGAAACGCTCCTGCTGCTCGACGCCGGCAAGCTGCGCGCCGCCGAACGGCTGGAAGACGGGCGCTGGGCGAGCCGCCAATGGGCCAAGCAGGCGATCCTGCTGTCGTTCCGCCTGAACCCCAACCGGGTGATGCGCGCCGGCGCGCTCGGCGACGGCATCGGCCCCTGGTGGGACAAGGTCCCCTCCAAGTTCGACGGCTGGGACGCAGCCCAGTTCGAGGCCGCCGGCTTCCGCGCCGTGCCGGGCGCGATCGCGCGCCGCGGCGCCTATATCGCGCCCGGCGTCGTGCTGATGCCGTCCTTCGTCAACATCGGCGCCTATGTGGACACCGGGACCATGGTCGACACCTGGACCACGGTCGGCTCCTGCGCCCAGATCGGCAAGAACGTGCATCTCTCCGGCGGCGTCGGCATCGGCGGGGTGCTGGAGCCGCTGCAGGCCAATCCCACCATCATCGAGGACGACTGCTTCGTTGGCGCCCGCTCGGAGGTGGCCGAGGGTATGATCGTGCGCCAGGGCGCGGTGATCTCGATGGGCGTCTATCTCAACGCCTCGACGCCGATCATCGACCGCAAGACCGGCGAGGTGCATCGCGGCGAGGTGCCGGCCTATTCGGTGGTGGTCTCCGGCAGCCGACCCGACCCGCACGGCGTCGGCCCGTCGCCCTATTGCGCGGTGATCATGAAGACCGTCGACGCCCGGACCCGCGCGAAGACCTCGATCAACGAGCTGCTGCGGGACTGAGCTGTTCGGACTCGTTGGCCGGCTCGGGCGGCGGCGTCAGGCCCGCGGCCATGCTCTCCGGCACCGGGAAGGCCAGCCGCGCGCATAGGCCGCCGCCGGGATTGGCCTTGAACGTCGCTTCGCCACGCAACTGGCGCGCGTAGGCCACCATCAGCGTGCGTCCGACCCCGGTGCCAAGGCGCGACGCGCGGCCTTCGAAACCGGTGTCGGCGATGGCGAGCACCGCCTCGACGCCCTTCACCCGGAAAACGACGCTGAGCCTGCCACCTTCTTCCAGGCCGTGCTTGCAGGCGTTGCTGATCGCCTCGACGGCGAAGAGAGCGATCGGCGCCAGCCGGTCGGGGTCGATCACCACCGGATCGCAGGCCAGCTCGGTGCGCGCCGCCAGCCGTTGGCCGGAATCGCCGATGATCATCTGGCCGACCAGCTCCTCCAGGAACTCGCGCAGGTCGACCCGGCGCATGTCCGGGCTCTGGTAGAGCGCCCGGTAGATCAGCGCCAAGGCGCTGATCCGCTGGCGGGTGTCGGAGATCGCCGCCTTGGCCGCCGGATCGGTGAGGGCGCGCTGCTGCATGTTGAGCAGCGAGGAGATGATCTGCAGGTTGTTTTTCACCCGGTGGTGAATCTCCAGCAGCATCGCGTCCTTCTGCGCCAGGTGATCACGCAGCGCCGCGTCGCGGGCGACAATGGTGGCGGCCATGGCGTCGAGGGTGTCGGCGAGGTCACGGATTTCCGGCGGCGCACGCTCGGCCTGCAGCGGCCGCACGCTGAAGCGGCCGCGGGCGTAGATGGCGGCGATGCGCTGCAGATAGGCGATCCAGCGCACCACCCCACGCTCGGCGATCGACCAGACCGCAATCAGCGCGAGGGTGAAGGCCAGCAGCGGCAGGGCGACCGCGCTGACCGGATTGAGCCAGGCCCAGGTGAAGAGCCCCTGGTCCGGCGCGGAGATCACCGCGAACACGTCCTGGTCCACCAGCGGCGAGGCGGCGAAGAGCCGGGCGTGGCCGCCGCGGTCGGTCTGCAGCCACAGCCGCGAACCGGGGCCGAACGTCACCGATGGCCGGGTGGGAAAGCGCGCGGCGTCGGTCGCCGAGAGCCATTGGCCGCTGGCGTCGGCCAGCGCCACTTCCGAACCCCTGGGCAGCGAGGCGTCGGTCAGGTCCGGCCGCAGGCTGGCCAGGCTCATCACCGCCACCAGCGCGCCGTCGAACTGGCCGGACGGGTCCTGCGCCGGCACGGCCGCGAGCAGCGAGGGCTGGCTGGCGTAGGTGGTGGCCGGGTCGGCGGCGATGGCCAGCGGCGCGCCCCGGGCAAGCGCCTGGAACCACGGCCGGTTGGCGCGCTGGATGTCGGTGGGCACGTTGGCGGCCGCGCAGGCGAGCCGGCCGGACGCCTGGAACCGGATCAGGTTCTCATAGCCCTTGATGTGGGCGGCGATGTCGGCAAGCCGATTGGCGCACTGGAAGCCCACCGAGCCCGGCGCCAGGGTCTGCAGCAGCACCTCCGCCGACTCGATCCGCGCCCGGGCGGTGGCGGCGCTGCGCTGGGCCGCGGCGGTGAGGCTGAGCCGGTCGGCCTGAGCCTGGTGCTGGAAGGCGAGGCCGGCCTGCAGCGCGCTCAGGAACAGCACCGGCAGCAGGGCGACGGCGAGCGCGATACCCAGCCGCACTCGGATCGTGGCGGTCCAGCCCGGCCGGGCAAGGCCCGATAGTCTCATTTGGCCTGGCTCAAGCGCTCCGCGTGGGCGAGGATGGAGGCCATGGCCTCGCCGGCGGCGGAGCCGTCACGACGATATTGGCCGCTTTCGAGAATGCCCTGCAAGGCGCGCCGCGCGCGGCTCACGCGGCTTTTCACCGTCCCCACCGCGCAGTCGCAGATCGCGGCGGCCTCTTCGTAGGCGAAGCCGCCGGCGCCGACCAGGATCAAGGCCTCGCGCTGTTCGATCGGCAGCATGCCGAGGCCCTGGCGCAGCTCGTCCAGCGCCACCGGCGCCTCCGGATCGTCCACCGCCACCAGGGTGCGCTCGGCCGCTTCCTGGTCGAGCTGGCTCTGGCGCCAGGACCGGCGCTTCTCCGAATAGAACTGGTTGCGCAGGATCATGAAGGTCCAGGCCTTCATGTTGGTGCCCATCTCGAAGCTCTGGCGGGCGTCCCAGGCCTTCAGCATCGCGTCTTGCGCTAGGTCGTCGGCCGCGGTGGGATCGCCGCAGAGGGTGCGGGCGAAGGCGCGCAGATGCGGGATCAGCCCCACCAGCTCGCGCCGGAACGCCTCATCGCGCTTGGGATCCGTGTGCTCGGACCGGGCGGCGGCCATCAGGCCTCACCCGAGCGTTTTTCGTCCGCCTTGCGGAGAATCTGCAAGAACTCGTCCGGCACCGGCTCGCTGACCACCTCGTCGAACATCTGGCGAAGCCTGACGCCGATGGCCTGCTGTCTCAGCCGCGCCTCGTCGAGACTGGGCGATTTCGAACGCGAGCGCCTCATGGGATGCTGTTCAATCATGTTCCGGCGCAATCGTCGTGCGATCACGCCCCCCGGTTCCGTCAATTCCGACCCGAAACGCCCTGCTTGGCAAGAAGTTCCCACGTGGAACTCGTTTCAGCTAAAGAGAAATTGAAAGTCTCGCGATCGGCGCGGGAACCGGGTTGGGCCGGGTGCGTTAGGCAAGCTTGAGAGGGGCGGCGTCGATTGGCGTGCGCCTCGCCTTGCGCGCCACGCCACGGCGCAACATTGATCGGAGGGGTCAATTTGAGCCTGCTCGCCCGCCTAGCGCCACATCTTCCCTATGTCCGGCGCTATGCCCGCGCCCTCACCGGCGACCAAACCACCGGTGACAATTATGTCCGGGCGACGCTGGAAGCGCTCGCCGCGGGCGAGCGCGAGCTGGATCAGAGCGCGACCCCGCGCGTCGCGCTCTATCACGTCTTCCACACCATCTGGCAAAGCGCCGGCGCCAAGCTGGAGCCGCGCGATGTCGAAGCCGAAGGGCCGCCGGCGACCGACAATGCAGTTCGCCGGCTGATGCGCATCGCGCCGCGCTCGCGCCAGGCGTTCCTGCTCACCGCGCTGGAAGGCTTCACCCCGGCCGAGGCGGGCTTGATCCTCGACGTCGGCTTTCCCGAGGTGGAAAAGCTGATCGCCCAGGCGCAGACCGAGATCGACGCCGAACTGGCGACCAATGTGCTGATCATCGAGGACGAGCCGGTCATCGCCGCCGACATCGAAGCGCTGGTGCGCGAACTCGGCCACAACGTCAGCGACGTGGTCGCCACGCGCCAGGAGGCGGTCGAGGCCGCGCGCCGCTCGGCCCCCGGCTTGGTGCTGGCCGACATCCAGCTGGCCGACGGCTCATCCGGCGTCGATGCGGTGAAGGACATCCTGCAGGACCACGACACGCCAGTGATCTTCATCACCGCCTTCCCCGAGCGCCTGTTGACCGGGGAGCGGCCGGAGCCGACCTTCCTGATCACCAAGCCGTTCCAGCCGGAGACGGTGAAGGCGGCGATCGGACAGGCGCTGTTCTTCCACCCGCGCCACCGGGCGGAAGCGGCCTAGGAACAGGCGCGCCGGGATCTGAAGCCCGCGACCTCTGCGGCTAGCTGGATAGCGCCTCGGCGCAGATGATTTGCACGAACTCCAGGAAGGCCCGCACCTTGGCCGGCGCGTGGCGGCGCGACGGATAGTAGGCGTACAGGGGAAAGCGCTCTTCGGCCCACGCCTCGAGGACCCGCGCCAGCCGGCCGCTCGCCAGCCATGGCGCGAGGCCGAGTTCGAAGCTCTGGATGAGGCCGAGGCCGGCCTCGCAGGCCGCCAGCGCCGCTGACGGATCGTCGGTCACGAACTGGCCGTTGACTGGAGCCTCGACCACTTCCCCTCGCCGGTGAAACTCCCAGGTGAAGGGGCGGCCCGATTGCGGATCCCGGAACAGGATCGCTTCGTGCGTCGAGACGTCCGCCGGCGTTTGCGGCGCGCCTCGATGCTCCAGATAGGCCGGAGCCGCGCAGGTCACGATACGCGTCTCCAACAACTTGCGGGCGATGAGCGACGAGGGATCCGGCGGACCGAAGCGCACGGCCAAATCAACGCCGCCGCTCATCATCTCCTCTCGGTGGTTGCTGACCAGCAGCTCCACCGACAGCTGGGGATGGCGGGCCATCAGCTCGGGCAACCGCGGGGCCAGCACCACCCGAGCGAACCATGGGTCGACGTTGACCTTCAGCCGTCCCCTGACCGCGGCGCGCGCGCCAGCCGCCGCCTCCGCCGCCTCTTCGATCCCGGTCAGCAGGGGGGCGACCTCGGCATGAAATCGCCGTCCCTCGTCGGTCAGCACGACCGCCCGCGGGCCACGGTGGAACAGCCTGGTTCCGACCCGCGCCTCCAGCCGCGCGATCGCGCGGCTCACCCCTGACGGCGTCAGGCCGAGCGTGTCCGCGGCGCGGGCGAAGCTGCCGTCTTCGACCACCGCAACCATCACGCCAACGCCGGAAAGCAAGCGCGCGTCAAAAACCATCAATGACTCCAAGTCATCGGATAGTGGACAAAGATGCGCTGGAAGCAAAGCCTCAGGTCGGCGCAACATGAGCCTCTGCACAGGAGGTCCCCATGACATTGCATAACCAACGGATCGTCGTCCTCGGCGGAACATCCGGCATCGGCTTGGCGGTCGCGCAAGCCGCGGCGGCGGAGGGGGCGCGGATCGTGGTCGCGTCCCGCGACATCGCCCGGGTCGAGCAGGCGCTGGCGACGCTGCCCGCCGGCGCGGAGGGCCGCTCGCTCGACCTCCACGATGGTCCGGCCGTCGAAGCCTTTTTCGCCACGATCGGTCCCTTCGACCACCTCGTCTATACCGCTGGCGAGTCGCTGAAGCTCTCGCGCCTGGAGGAGAGCGACGTCGTGGACGCCCGGCGCTTCTTCGACCTGCGCTATTGGGGCGCCTTCACCGCGGTCAAATGGGCCCATCGCCAGATTCGCCCCGGCGGCTCGGTCGTATTCACCTCCGGCGTCGCGGGGGCGCGGCCGGGTCCCGGGTGGGCGCTCGCCGCCAGCATCTGCTCGGCCATGGAGGGCTTGACCCGCGCCCTGGCCGTGGAATTGGCGCCGGTCCGTGTGAACGTCGTTTCCCCAGGGGTCGTGAAGACGCCGCTCTGGGGCGAAATGAGCGACGCGGCGCGGGAGCACCTCTATGCCGAGGAGGCGCGGCGCCTGCCGGTGGGACACGTCGCCGAGGCGCGCGAAATCGCCGCCGGCTATCTCTACCTGATGCGCCAAACCTTCGTGACCGGTCAGACCCTCGCCATCGACGGCGGCGGTCTCCTGGTCTGACGGCGGGCCCGCCGCGGGTCGGCCGCTAAAGCCCGCGCGCGACGAACCAGCCGTTCTTGAAGCCGTCGGCGGCGTTGCCATAGAAGAAGGGCTCGCCTTCGGGCGTGGTCACCTTGCCGCCGGCGGCGACCAGCACCGCGTGGCCGGCGGCGGTGTCCCATTCCATCGTCGTGCCATGGCGCGGATAGATGTCGGCCGCGCCCTCGGCGATGCGGCAGAACTTGATCGAGGAGTCCATCGGCTCGCGCCGGTGAAAGCCGTACTGCGCCGCCAGGGCGTCGGCGACCTCGGTCTTCATGGTGTGGCTGATCAGCGCCAGCGCCTCGCCGTCCGGCCAGGCTCTGGCCCGCACCAGCTCGGCGGGACCGTCGCCGCGGCGCTTCAGCACGCCCTCCGCGCAGGTGCGCCACGCTTCGCCGCTGGCCGGCGCGACCACCACGCCCGCGACGGGGCGCCCATGGTCGATCAGGCCGATATTGACGGTGAAGTGCGGATCGCCGCGCACGAACGCCTTGGTGCCGTCCAGCGGGTCGACCAGGAAGAAGCGCGGGCCGATGGCCTCCGGCGCGCCGAACTCGCTGGCGTCCTCCTCGGAGACCACGGGAATATCCGGAAAGCGCCGCGCCAGGCCCTCCAGGATCAGCGCCTCGCCGCGCCGGTCGGCCTCGGTCACCGGGCTGTTGTCGGCCTTGGAGATCACCTCCAGCCCGGAGCGCCAGAGGGGCAGGATCAGCCGCGCCGCCTCGGTGGCGATGTCGGCCAGATCCGCGGCGATGTCGGCGTTCACGTCCAGTCCCATGCGGCGCTCTATGGCGCACGGGTCCGGTTTCCCAAAGCGGCAAATCAGGCGATCCTGCGCGCCGATGAGTCAGATTCACCCCGCTTTCGACGACCCGAACCGGCCGGGCGTCGCGCCTGAAGAACTGGCCGCGCGTCTCGCCTCCAAGCTCTGCCACGACTTCATCAGCCCGGCGAGCGCCATCATCTCCGGCCTCGACCTGCTGGACGATCCGAGCGCCAAGGACATGCGCGACGACGCCATGGAGCTGATCGCCACCAGCGCCCGCAAGCTGATCGACCACCTGGCCTTCGCCCGTCTCGCCTATGGCGCGGCCTCGGGCATGACGCTCTTCGACGTCGCCGAACTGGAACGGCTGACCCGCGCGGTCTACGCCCATGTGCGCGCCAAGCTCGACTGGGTGGTGATGGCGCCGCAGCTGCCCAAGGCGCCGGCCCAGATCCTGGTCAACCTGGCCCAGCTCGCCGCCGGCGCCCTGCCGCTGGGCGGGGTGGCGCGGCTGGAAGTGATCCAGGACGGCGAAGGCTATCTGGTCACCGCCCTGGCCAAGGGCCCGAAAGCGCGGCTGCACGCCGAGGTGCGCGGCGGCTTGCTGGGCGAGCCGCTCGGCGACGGCCTCGCCGGCCGCTGGGTGCAGGCCTGCTATGTGCACGCCGTCGCCGCCTCCGCCGGCGGCCGGCTGGAAGCCGAGGCCGCGGATGAGGTCGTCACCCTCAGGGCGCGCATCCCGGCCTGATATTTCGTCGCGGGCGCGCCGCGCCACACCGCTCCTTAACCAACGCGGCGCGAGAGTCGGGGTCATTCGACCGCCGCAAGGAGCGCCGTCAAACCCGATGAGGACCTGTCTGGTCGTCGACGACAGTCGGGTGATCCGCAAGGTGGCGCGGCGCATCCTCGAGGACATCGGCTATGAGATCGCCGAGGCCGCCGACGGCATGGAGGCGCTGGCCTGGTGCCGCGCGGCGATGCCCGACGCCGTGCTGCTGGACTGGAACATGCCGCTGATGACCGGGATCGAGTTCCTGCGCCGGCTGCGCGCCGAACCCGGCGGCGAGGCGCCAGTGGTGGTGTTCTGCACCGTCGAGAACGACCTGGCGCACATCCGCGAGGCGCTGGACGCGGGCGCCAACGAATACATCATGAAGCCCTTCGACGGCGACATCATCGCCGCCAAGCTCGCGGACGCCGGCCTATGAGACCCGAGGAGATCGCCCAGGTCGTCTCGCTCTGCCGGGCCCGCGCGGGCCTGAAGCTGGCGCCCGACAAGACCTATCTGATGGAAAGCCGCCTGGCGCCGGTGGCGCGCCGCGAGGGTTACGATTCGATCTCGGCGCTGCTGGAAGCCATCCGCGCCCGCCGCGAGGACCCGCTGGGCTGGGCCGCGGTCGAGGCGCTGGCCAGCGGCGAGACCGCGTTCTTCCGCGATCGCGAGCCCTTCACCCAGTTCCGCGACGAGATCATCCCGCAGCTCGCCCGCCTGCGCGGCGGCGCGCCGATCAAGGTCTGGAGCGCGGCCTGCGCCACCGGCCAGGAGATCTATTCGCTCTCGATGATGCTGGGCGAACTGCTCGAGGGCGACCCTTCCTTGCGCGTCGAGCTGGCCGCCTCCGACCTCTCGCGCGTCGCCCTGGAGCGGGCGCAGAGCGGCCTCTACAACCAGTTCGAGGTGCAGCGCGGCCTGCCGATCCGCCTGCTCGCCCGCCATTTCGAGAAGGAAGGCGAGCAGTGGCGGCTCTCGGCCGAGGTGCGCCAGCGGGTGAAATGGCGGCGCATCAACCTGATCGCCGGCCTGCGCCAGATCGGCCGCTTCGACGTGGTCTTCTGCCGCTATGTGCTCTGGCACATGACCGAGGAGGCCCAGCGCAAGGTCGCCGACGACCTCGCCGCCATCGTCCCCGACGACGGCTACCTGGTCACCGGCGTCAAGGAGCCGGTCGTCGGCCTCGCCGAAGCCTTCCAGCCGATCGTCGGGCGGCCGGGCCTCTATCGCCGCAATCCGACTTATCGGGCGGCGGCGGCGTAGGCGCGGGACCCGAGCCCAGCCGTTACCACCGTAAATTTCCGTTTTTAACGGTGGCCCCGCCCGCCGGCGCGCGCGCCAGTTCATCCGTAGACGGACGATTTTACCGGATTCACGCTGTCAAAGACCGCCCGGCGGCGATGCCGGAACAGGTACGGAACCCCGCGCTTGTCATCGCCGTCAAGAGCGAAGGCGCGTTGTTTCGCCAACGGCGGCCTCAGGCTCGTCTTCGCCCGTTGCGGTGTCCGCTCACCGGAAGGCCGTACCCCCTCCATCAGGGATGCCCGGCGCCAGCCGAAACGGTCGCGTGCAGGAACGGAGTCTGGCCGGCGGGCGAGCCACTTGAGACCAGAGCCGTCTTCGCAGCGTTCGACGGCGCGAAGGCCGCGGCGGCCTGGGCGAAGCGGGCCACCGTTGGGTCGATCAAGGTCCCGCCGTGGCCGTCGCTGAGCACCGGATAAGCGCCGCCGATGCGGCCGCCGAGAGTGAACTTGTAGGTCTTGCCGCCATCGGTCAGCGTCAGGGTTGTGCCGCTCACCGTGGCGCTCGCCCCCGAAACGAAGGCGATGCTCCTGAGGTCGATATCCTCGCCAGCGCCGCTGAAATCATAGATCGTGTTGGCGAAGGTTCCGCCCGCCGCCGGCGCGTTGGCCGCGTCGATCTGCAGCCCCGCCGAACCGGTGGACGGCGCGACGAACTCCACATAACCCCTCCCGAGCGCGCCGGAAGTCGCCAGCTCGATCGTTCCGCCGCTGATCACCGCCTTGCCGCTGAACTTCGCGTCGGCGCCGCTGAACACCAGGTCGCCGCCGCCAGTCTCGATGACCGTGCCCGACCCGGCCAGGATCCCTGCCAGCGTCCCGGCGCCCGAGATCAGCACTTCGCCGTCGTCGATCAGGTCGCCGCCCGAAAGCAGGCCGAGGCCGCTCGCGGTCCCGCCGGCGTAGATCGCCTCGGCGCCGCCGTTCGAGATCGTGGGGCCCATGGCCGCACCGCCGGAATAGATGTAGGCGCGGCCGCCGCTTTGCACCTGGGTCTCGCTGGCGATGCCGCCCGACGAGATCAGCTCCTTGCCGCCGCTGTTCACCACCGTCTCGGTGGTCGTCCCCGAGGCGAGCACATAGGCCAACCCGCCGCTGGAGACCGTCGCGTCGACGGCGCTGCCGCCCGCGTAGATAGCGTCCTTGCCGCCGCCCAGGATGGTGGTCGCCGATGCGTCGCCGCCCGAGGAGATACGCTGCTCACCGCCACTGCTGAGCACGGTCCCCCTCGCCGAGCCGGCCGCCAGCACCTCCTCGACGCCGCCGGCGCTCACCGTCGCCGCAGAGGCAAGACCGGCCGAGTAGACGTATTGCCGCCCGCCGCTCAGCACCGCGGTCCCGCCCACAACGCCGCCGGATGAGACGAGCTGGTAGCCGCCGTCGCTCACCACCGTCCCCGTGGCCGTTCCCGACGCCAGCACGTACTCGACCGCGCCGCTGGCGACCGCCACACCGGTCGCGGCGCCGTGGATATAGTTGGCCCCCGCCAGCGTGCCGGGTCCGCTGAGCGCGCCGCCGGCGGACACCGTGATGGCGTCGCCGATCGCACCGGAGAGCAGAGTCTCCGTCCCGCCGCTGAGGACAGTGGTGGATGTGGCCTTGCCGCCGCTGGAGACGATCTCCCCTGCGGCGCCGCTGACCGTCGTGCTCGTGGTTGAGCCGAAGACGACGGCATAACCGCTCGATGTCAGCACCGTGCCGGTGGCGCTGGCGCCGGAATCCACCTGGATATAGTCGCACGCACCGGAGGCGGTCACTTTGCTGGCGACGCCGCCGGACAGCAGTTCGAGTTCGCCGAAATCGGTGGGGTCACCCACCGACACGCCGATGACCTTACCGGCGACGGTGCTATGACCGATCAGTCCGCCGGGTCCATTGAGCACACCGCCAGCCGATATCGTCAGCGCATCGCCGACCGCGCCCGCCGCCAGATCTAGCACGTAGGGCGTGTCGGTCTCGCCGGTGAGGATCTGCGAGGCGCTGATCTGAACTCCGGGGATGTCGACCAACGTCTCCCCGCCGGAGACGTTGTTGAACACCTTCACCACGCTGCCGGAGGTGGTGATGTCGATTTCCAGGGTGCTC